>Ga0315274_10001979_pt1 | contig 31357 bp, 27 predicted proteins | sample YL17G02_20_MG_FD_203700 | JGI IMG/M metagenome (GOLD analysis project Ga0315274, IMG submission 203700) | Sediment microbial communities from Yellowstone Lake, YNP, Wyoming, USA - YL17G02_20 | ecosystem: Environmental > Aquatic > Freshwater > Lake > Sediment | place: USA: Wyoming | collected...
TCAAAAGAATATGATTTTTCTCAATCAAACTTTTGGCTTGAGAACGGGAGAGGTTGAGGTCGGTTTTTGAGAGAAATTGGTCGATACGGGTTCCCTGATCCTTTTCCGATATACGAATGGAGAAATGTTTACCGTCTTCTTCAAGTGAAATTTCCATGATGGTTACATCATTTTCGAGACAAGGAAATAAAATGCTCCCCCCTCTCCCTTCACGGGCATAAGCGCTAACTTATGAACAAGGGGCAGATTTATGTGAAGATCCCAATAGGGATATTCGAAAATAGATCCCGACTCAAAGTCGGGATAACATGAATGAAAGCAGAAGTCCCATAGGGACGAATGAAATAGGGATCAGGAATGACGAATTCTTACATCAGCCTATATATCCACATCGTTTTCAATCGTCCCGATGGGACTTTTGTTTTATCTTATTTGCACCCGGCGATGAATCGCCGGGCTATTGTCACCGATGCCCTCTCACGGGGCATCAGAATCGGTTTAAGTTAGCGCTTATGCCCTTCACGGGAGAGGGTTGGGGGTGAGGGTGACCATAGGGTTTTCCCCCTCCCCTCCATCCCCTCCCGCCAGGAGAGGGGAGATTTTTTGGAGTTTTGGTTACTTGGGGTTTGGAATTTATTTTCCGTCCGGGTGAATACCCCGCCCCTTGGGGCGAAGGATTTTCCCCGTTGTGGTCTTTGATACCCCGCTGCTTGCGGCGGGGTAGTTCATTTTGGAATTTGGAATTTAAAACAGGTCATTTGGCAACGTTGTTATGACTTGATCAGCTTCAGGGCCTTCTCAAGACCAAGGGCCAAAAAAGGAATCTCCTCGTCGGAAACAGTTCTCATATCCAAGATCAATTCATCTTTACTGATTCGAGAAATGATGGGAGGTTCGCCCTTTCTCAAATTTTCTTCAAGCTCGTTCACAGAGAGGTCCAGGGGTTTGACGGCGAGGACCATCGTCGGAAGTTCCTGAAGAGGAAGGGCTCCGCCTCCCACCTGGGAGACGTCTTCTCTCAGGGTGAGTTGGGTTCCTTTATCGACCATCCCTGACAATCTCCTCAAGAGGTGCCTTCCTCTCCTCTTTAAATTGCCCGTATCCAAACTCAACATCCGAAGGGTCGGAATCTCTTCCATCGCCCTCTTTTCATCGAGGTAGAGGAGGAGGGTGGATTCGAGAGCGGCCAAGGTGAGTTTGTCGATGCGGAGGGCTCGGGTCAGTGGATTGATCTTAATGAGGTCCAACAAGCTCTTCTTCCCCAAAATGATTCCTGCCTGAGGTCCACCCAGGAGTTTGTCACCGCTAAAGGTTACCACATCACCACCCGTTTTGATCGCCTCTTGAACAGTGGGCTCTTTTTCCAGTCCGTATTGGCTAAGGTCTACAAAACAGCCGCTTCCTAAATCGTTCATGACAGGGAGATCATGTTGCCTGCCCAGTTGGACCAGTTCTTGAAGTGACACATCGGAGGTGAAACCCATCACCCTGAAGTTGCTGGTATGGACTTTCAAGAGCAGGGCCGTTTGGGAACCGATCGCCTTCTGATAATCGCTGAGGTAGGTCCGATTGGTTGTCCCCACTTCCCTCAGCGAGGCTCCGCTGCGCCTCATCACATCGGGGATCCGAAAGGCCCCTCCAATTTCTACCAATTCTCCTCTTGAAACAATCACCTCTCTACCTTCTGCGATGGTATTGAGGACAAGCAAGACAGCCCCTGCGTTATTATTCACCACCAAGGCGGACTCTGCACCCGAGAGACGACAGAGGATTCCTTCCACATGGGTGTAGCGATTCCCTCGCTCACCCCGATCGAGGTCATATTCTAAATTGGAATAGTTTTTGGCGATATCGATCATGTGTTTCAACGCCGAAGGGTGGAGGGGCGATCTCCCCAGATTGGTGTGGATCACCACTCCGGTTGCATTGATGAGGTGACGGAGTCGGGGTTGGACTTGAAGATCGATCTCCTTCCGGAAAAGTGAATAGAGGTGTTCAAAGGAGAAGAATTCCTCCTCCAAATCAGTGAGTTCTTTCTTGTCGAGAAGTTGTTGGCGCAGCCGCTTCAGTCCGTTCCTGACGGCATCGACCACGACCGTCCGGGGATAGGTTCTTAATAGATCGCCGATCTGTGGATTTGAAAGGATTTCATCCACGCTGGGTATTTTACGGAGAACCTGTTGACGAAGGGATGGAGACATTGGACTTCCTCCTCATCAGGAGTGTCTTGATAATTTTGAAGAAGTTCATTCGAATGAATCGAGTGGGCCACTCCAGTTCTTTTTTCTCGCAGACCGTGGACATGCTATAGGCATGAAGGGAGTGACGTCCGTTCAGGATGGCTCCCAATACGGTCTCCCTATCTTTGGCATCCGGAAGGGACATGATCCGGTCTATCTCCTTCATCATCCGGACAGCCCCTTCGATTCGCAGGGCAACAGATTCTGCTGTCTTTGAATCAATCAAACCAAATTCGGCCTTCAGGCGATTCAGCCTCTTCCCCGCCTCATAGGTGCTCGCTACGATTTCATCCCGATCCATCCATTCGGTTTCATAGTTGAGGATATATTTCCAACTGGGGGCCAGCGAGGCCTGACGGTGCTCTTCCACCGTCCGATAGAGAAGGCGGTATCCATATCTTTCCGGCGCTTCGAATACGGTACTTCCGGGGTCCAAGAAGGGGGCGAGAGGAGAGATAAAAGGGAAGAGTTTATTGTAGGATCGGAATCGCTCTAAGAGGGAACGGCAATAATCGACGGACTCCAATACCGATGAATAGGTCTGCTTTGGAAGCCCGATCATGAAGAAGAGATCGACCCGCTTGGAGCCGAGATCGATCGCATCCACGATCATCCTCTCCAAGGCCTCATTGTTATAAGGTCTTCCAAAGGCTTTTCGAACTTCTTCATCATGAGACTCCGGTGAAATTTCGATATTGAAGTTGGGAATCGCTTCGGCAATCTTTTTTAGCTGAGGTCTGGAGGGAGGGATAAAGAATTCAAAGGCGACATGGTTGGTGATCGACCTCCTCTTCATCTCCTGAAGAAAGGTGAACCCATATTCTTCTCCGGGTTGAAAGATATCACCGATGATCATGACCGGGGCATGGAGGTGATCGGAGATATTGAAGATATCCTGAGCCAAAAGCTTGGGATTCCGATAGGCTGGCTTCCTCCGGTTGGCCATTGATCGGAAGGTCTGTGACGAACCTCCGCAAGTTTTGCAATGGTAGATGCACCCGCGGCAGGTAAAGACCGCAGTGACCGGATAGGAATACCAATTGATAAAAGGCTGGTAACCTGTTGGGTCAGCATACCTCACCACTTTCTTCATGATGTGACGGTAATCGATGGCAATGTCATCGAGGGTCTCTGGAATATAAGTGAGGGGGTTGATCTGAATTCCGTTCCCTCCGTCCCGATAAGTGAGATTGGGGATATTTTTGAAATCCCCCTTTCCTTTGATCGCTTGCAAAAGTTCGAGCAGAGGTCTCTCTGTGGAATCCCCCCTGACTACAAAATCGATGAAAGGATACTGGCGAAGGATCTCCTCATGGTAATAGGTGGCAGAGAGTCCACCCAGGATGACGGGGGTTTCAGGGTGAAACCGCTTGATGATCTCCGCAATAGCCAGTGCCCCCTGGACATGGGCCATCCAGTGAAGATCGATGCCGAAAGCCACCGGCTTATTTTTTCGGATGAGTCGTTCCACATCGAATTTCTCATTCTTGAGCATCTTCATGGCGACATTGATGATCCTTACCTTGACACCGTGCCGCTCCAAATATTCTGAGAGACTGGCAAACCCAATAGGGTACATCTCAAAGATCGGCGTGGAAGGGACAACGTCACTGATCGGGCCGTATAAACTTGGACGTTCCCTAAAATCGTAAAGGCTTGGAGGATGGAGAAGAATTAAATCCGCGGTTGCCATTTTCACTATTTAAAAAGAATCTCCCCACCCTTGGTGGGAGGGAAGCTGTGAAAAAATCCAAGACTCAAAGCCAGGACGGGGGGATATCGGAAAAAATGTAGAGCGGTTACCTTTTCCAGTTTTATTCACAAAGACGGAAAGACCATCTAAAATAGATAACCTAAAAGCGTTCAGGACCGTTAAATTAAATACCCGCATTCTACATTTTCGGAAATATTCTCCCGTCTGGGCTACCGTCCCCTAATTTTTTCACACCTTCAGGGAATGAAGGGGAGGGGGATTTCCCCGTTTCCAGATATTTTGATTTATATTCTTCGACCATCTTCAAGATGTCAGGATGGTCTTTCACCTGTTCATTGAGTGGCAGGATCATGTTCGTGAACTCATTCTTTCCGTGAAATTGTCCGAGAGATCGCTCGGTGTCCTCTTTCGCCTTTCTCCACTGGGCCTTTTCAGCCTCCGAGGCTTGGGGTGAGTTCAATCGATTATTGAGGTTGTTGAGATTAATCTCCAGGGATCGTTTGGTGGCTGTATTATAAAAGACAGGTTCCTGGTTATTGAAAGTAAGATCAAGCCTTCCTGCATACATCCCTTTCGGAGCGGTTTGAACGATAATGGTATTCTTGATGGGTGGTGGATAGGTGAGATGGATCCCTGTATGACTGCTGAGGATGACGTGAATTCCTGGAACCGCCTGAGCCAATTCCATATCCTTGGGATAGCTAAGGTGGCTCAGAAGGATGATGAGGTCGGTTTTGTGTTGAAGTTCCTTGACCATGTTCTGAGCTGTTTCAACAGGAGGTCGAAAGCCCAAACCTTTTTTTCTGGGATCTCCTTGGCCCGTAAAAACATCCGGAGAAAGAAGGCTAAAGATCCCTATCCTGAGACCGTTGACCTCCTTCAGAAGATAGGGCTGGAAAAGGGGTTTTCCTGTTTCCTCATCAAAGAGGTTGGAAGAGAGGATGCGGAAATTGGCCTTCTTCGATATCTCCAGCAGGAACTCTTTTCCAAGGGTTAAATCGTCATCCCCCACACCCATCGCATCATAACCCATGAGATTGAAACTCTCGATGATAAGGTGAGCCTTCTGAGTCAACATCTTTAACTCATTTTCTGGAATCGGGTTAAAATATTTTTTAAAAAGGAGGTCGCCCGCATCTAAAACCAGCATTCCCGCTCCATTATCTCGTACCTCCTTTACCCATGCACCTCTCCTGGCTAGACCGCCAAGGCGATTCTTATCCCCTCAGGTGGGGCAGGGGTCGATCTCTCCATTAATATTATTGGTATAAAGGAGGGTGAGGGTCTTGGGCAGTTTTTGAGCATGTGACGGAATGCTATTGCCCGCCCAAAGAAATAGAAGAATTAAAAATATTGTAAGGAACCATATTCTTTTCATCCCATATGCCCCCGAATAAAAATATTTATAGCCTATTCATCCTTTGAAAACAAGAGATGGAATTTTGTTTAATTCGACGGCATAATTTTTAAAATTCTCTGTCACCACAGAGTCGCCCTGAAGTCACTTGGGAATGAGACTATGGGGTTTTGAGTATGTCGTGAGTTCCGATTCTTCTCAACATATACATTTCTCCTGATATTTGGAAAGTGAAACGATAACTCTTTGTGATTTTATCCTCCCAAATATCAGGGTGACCTCTAATCTTTTTTAACCTTAGGGATGGATGATTTGGATTTTCCAGAAGAAGGATAAACTGCTTATCGGCTCTATCCTTAACGGGTTCCGGCAGAGCATCATAATCTTTATCAAAAGGTTTAGTTGTTTGGATTTTCATCGCCGTTTTCTCAGATGCCGGATTAAGTCATCGGCTTTTTTAAAAGGACCCGACACGGCTCCCTTGGCGATTGCCTCATCAGCTTCCTTCTCCTTCTGTTGCCATTCCTTTGTCCAGAACCAAGCCTGATCTTTAGAAATAAGTTTCTTAGGAATAATAAGAAGGCCTTCCTCGGTCACATCCACTTCCAAAAAATCACCTACTTCTAAACGGAGCTTTTCAAAAGCCTCTTTCGGGATTGTAATTTGATGCTTAGGGCTAATTCGAGTAATTTGCATAGGGTCCTCCAGATTTACTTCTTTACTGTAAAGAATCTTAGCAAGTCTAAATGTAAATTTCAAGAATAGTTAGAAAAAAAATTTCTTCTAGAACCAATTCTCGGTTTGGAGAACCCATTGAAACAATAGGACTGACACCAGATCAGGTTAAAAGAAAGAAGGGATTTGTGAAAGAAATCATCGAAAAGGGTGTCATTATTTTTAAGAAATAGAGGGGGTGTAAAAACAAATTGACAAATGAACGGGCTGTTGCCCAAACCAACCGTTTGCCCTTCGACAGGCTCAGGGCGAACGGCGATATGTTGAAATCATGTGACTTTTCCGTTCATGCTGAGCTTGTCGAAGCATGAAATCGCTTTGGGCAACAGCCCGTGAAGATGTGACCCTCTTTCTCTCCCCATATTTCTTAAATAACTTCACTACGCCCCGCCGCTATACCCCTTTCCCTATCCAAGTAACCCATTCTCCTGAAAGCTGCAGTGTCCTTTCCTTGTTACAATGATCTGGTCTAACACTCGAATGCCCAAGATTTTTGCGGCTTGAATAAGTTGTTCGTGAATCTTCAAATCGGCATCACTCGGATTCAGTTCACCGGATGGGTGGTTGTGGGCAAAGATGACAGAGGCGGCACGGTCCGCAATAACATCGGCGAAAACCTCGCGGGGGTGAACCTGGCTATGATTCAAGAGTCCAATTGTTACGACCCTTTTCTCGATGACCTCGTTTGCCCCGTTCAGTGAGATGCATACAAAGTATTCCTGCTGTTTGTTAGCAATGTCGGTGAGCAAAGGCAAAACATCCTCTGCCTTTGTTATCTTAATCGTGTCCTTGATCAAGTGGCGTCTGGTAAGTTCAAATGCGGCAAGAAGCTGATATGCCTTAGCCGGACCCATTCCAGGAATGGCCGTTAAATCCGTTTCCGTGAGGCCGGTCTTCTTTTTTTGGATGATTCCCGCGATTTCCTTTGACATGGATCGGACATCGTGCCCTTCCACTCCCCGGCCCAGGATGACCTGCACGAGTTCTTCGTCGGAAAGGCCTGCAGCGCCTTTGGCTCTAAGTTTCTCGCGTGGCCGATCGTATTCAGGCATTTCCTTGATTGTCTTCACTTTATGAGATCCTCTAATAAAGTGCTATTTCAGGTATTTATCCTTTCATAAACTTTATTCAGCATCCATTTCCTGACAACATCTCCAAACTCTTTATCATCCAAAATTTTCTCAAATATTTCATGGTTGTCCTCCATCCGTTCTATCAATTTTGCCAGGAAAGCTTCATCAAAACCGTATTTGAAGTTTTCAATGGTGTTGCTTTTAGCCTGCATTTGCAGTTTTTCGTCCCCGATTAATTCCTCTTCTATCTGTTCAAAGAATAGCTTATCGGCATTATTGAAATCCGTTCCAAAACGCTCATTGAGAATTTCGATAATTTCGGAAAGATGTGCCTTTTCTTCTTTTGCTCTTTTTATCCCTGCCTCGGTAATATTTTGAATCCCAACTTCGCCCCGCGCTTCCAGGGCAATCGCACCTTCCGAAGCCTTCTGTAGCCTGTAATATTCCAGGGCGATCTCATCGGTCAGTTTTAATCTTTCTGACAAATCTATTTTAGGCAGTTTCGTAAGTAATAATCTCCCGTAAGCAAAAAACTTCTCCAATCCAACATCCTGAAAGGTAATAATTTGAGAGAGATAGGAATAGATATTTGTCCACGTTCTTAACCCCTTCTTAAACTCATCCTGGTCGTTTTCCTCCAATGCTTTATACCGATCAACTGCTGGATCGATAAAGGCATTCAACTTTCCCTGTTCTCTGGGGTTCAGCATATTCTTCGACATGAAATAGACTCTGGCAAAGGCATCTATTTCGGATTGCCAGTAAACCTGTTTTTCGTCCAGCTTGTTTTTAAGGTCATAAAGGTGATTGGGGTCAGTGACCTGTTCAACGGTAGTCATTTCATAGTAGGGCTGAAATGACTTTAATATAGTATCCCGGTCATTTACGAAATCCAAGATAAACGTGTCCTCTTTCCCAGGATGAATACGGTTGATTCTTGAGAGGGTTTGCACCGCCTTCACACCGAAAAGCGGTTTATCTACAAACATCGTGTGCAGGAGCGGTTGGTCGAATCCTGTTTGATATTTTTCCGCGACCAACAAGATTCTGTAATCTCCTTTGTCAAATACCTCCGGCAATTGTTTCTCGCCGAATCCGGTCAATTGGGGTTCTGATATGCCTTCCGGGAAATCATCGTCTTTTACACTGCCGGAGAAGGCAACGAGCACTTTGATCCAGTTATACCCTTTTTCTCTGATGTATTTCTTAAATTCAAAGAAATAACGTTTTGCATGGAGGCGTGAACTCGTTACCACCATAGCCTTCGCCTTGCCCCCAATCTTCTTGGATGTAATCTCCCGGAAATGCTCCACCATCACCTCAGTTTTCTGGGCGAGATTGTGCGGATGCAACGAGACAAAGCGAGCAACAGCTCTGACGGCCTTGCGTTTGTCGAACTCAGGATCCTCTTCAATCGCTTTTGCAATACGGTAGTATGTCTCGTAGGTGGTATAGTTTTTCAAGACATCAAGGATGAAGCCCTCCTCAATGGCCTGGCGCATGGAATATAAGTGAAAAGGCCGTGGTTTCCCATCCGGGTCTCTGCTACCAAAGACTTCGAGTGTTTTGGCCTTAGGCGTTGCAGTAAAGCCGAAGAAACTCAAATTTGGCTGTGGTCCACGGGCTTCAACAACTTTTCTTATTTCATCTTCTTCATCTTCAAATTCCTGTCCGTCTTCAAGGGCGGCCTCTTCAAGATTCTTAACCGAAAGCACTTCTTTCATCTTGCGTGTTGATTCACCGCCCTGCGAGCTGTGCGCTTCATCTACGATGATGGCATATCTACGACTGGGCAGGTCGCCCACTTTTTCAATGACAAAGGGAAATTTCTGCAATGTGGTAATAATGATATTCTTCCCTGTGCCCAGTGCATAGGCCAACTGACCACTGTCTTTGTCAATCTTCTGCACCACTCCCTGTTTGTGTTCAAACTGATAAATCGTATTTTGCAGTTGTTGATCGAGTACCAGTCGGTCGGTAACAACGACTACGCTGTCAAAGACTCTTTCATCCCTGATGTTGTGAAGACTGGATAACCGATATGCCAGCCAAGCGATGGAATTACTCTTGCCCGATCCTGCTGAATGCTGGACCAAATAGTGATGTCCTGCGCCGCTTTCTTTAGCATGAACTGACAATTTCCGGACTGAATCCAGTTGATGGTAACGGGGGAAAATCATCGTTTCTTTTTTGTATTTCCGACCAGTGGTCTTATCTTCTATTTCTTCTATCTGCAGATGCAGAAATCGTCCAATGATGTCCATCCAGGAGTCTTTAGCCCAGACGTATTCCCACAAATATGCGGTCTTGTAGCCATTCGGATTGGGCGGATTTCCTGCGCCATTATCATAGCCGAGATTAAAAGGCAGATACTTTGTTCTCTTGCCGTCAATCCTTGTGGTCATATAGACTTCTTCGGTATCCACTGCAAAATGGACCAACGCCCGCTTCTTAAACTGGAATAGGAGTTCTCGTGGATCACGATCTTCGATGTACTGTTTTCTTGCATTCTGAACATCTTGGCCAGTGAAAAGATTCTTCAACTCTACCGTAGCCACCGGCAGACCATCCAGCCCAAGAACCAGATCAACGGAGTGTTCACTCTTTGGACTGTAATGTACCTGACGGGTCACAGTCAGCCGGTTCATATCATAGAGAGCTTGTGTTTCTATGTTGAGTTTCGTTTCAGGCCTAAAATAGGCCATCTGGAATCGGATACCATAATCAACGATGCCGTTTCGCAGCACATCAAGCGTGCCCCGCAAATCAAGTTCCTTGAACAGGCGTTGAATAATTCGGTTTTCTATATCTGCTCCATGGATGGCTTGCAGTTTTTCCCATTGCTTGGACTGGGTTTCTTTCAGAAAAGCAATAACCTGTTTTTTATCAAGGGCCAGCTCCTGACTGAAATCAGAAGGAGTGGTTTCCATGTACCCACCCTGTTCAACCAGAGATTGGATGATGGCGGATTCAAAGGTTGATTCGGTATGGATAGAAGTCGTCATCTTTATCTAAAGTTTATCTAAAGTTTATCTAAAGTTTATCTAAAGTTTATCTAAAGTTTATCTTATCCGCACCCACTTCGGATGTCTGTTAGTTCCCTGATTTATAATGGTTTTATCTCTTTTCGACATGGCATAGACAAGATTGCGAATCTTGTTTTTGCGTTGTTTTTCATCTAAAACACCGGGAAGTATGTCCAATAGAAGTTTGTCTATTTCTTCTTTGGATACCTGCCCGTATCTATCCAAGTACTCAAGGATCAGTTTTTTAAAATGATCATCCTTTAAACCCCGTGTTTTTATGTATTCAGCTTTCAGGTCTGTTTTGTCCGCAACATCATACGATATATGAAAGTTAGGCTTTCTCCCTTCTATAAGCCCTCTTGCTCTCAGATAATCAATTTCAGCTTCGGACAGAGCTTTCTTTTTCTGAACCTTGTCAAGCATGATGATTTCAACCAGGCCTAAATTCTGCTTTTTTGCCAGAACCCTTGCAAAATCCAGGTCCAATACCTTGCCGATTATTGTTACCTTTACCTTGCCGCCGGAAAGATCATATTCCGGCATGGGGAAAAATCTCGCCCGCTGGAAGAAGATGATCGGAAAGCCGTACTCGGGAAAACTGAATGTACGGTTTGACGAGGGGGAGCTGGAGATAGAGCCTTAGCCACTACGCCAGCTCTCTACTCTACCCGGAGCCAAATTCTTCTAATCTCTTCATATAAGTTCCTCACTTCTGTGGACTCATTGGTTAGATCATGCGAGTCCAGCCTACCTTAAGAAATCTAAATTTTTTGTAGACAAAGGCTTTGCACCAATATTGATAAGAAATTTGTTCGCATCACTTTCAAAGGTATATAGAGGCTTCCCTAACTTCAAGACTTCATGGCAAAACTTTTCCATCTTACTGTTTGGCGAAGCATGGGCAACAAAAATTGTATCTGCCAGTGCTGCCACAAAGCGATTACGTTCTGTTGCGGCTTCGACTGTATTACGTCTTTGGGTTTCATTAAATGGTGAAAGGACTAACAATCGTCCTTGTTCAAGCGGCCTTTCAAACTCTTTTTTGATCCTCATTTCTTTAATGCTACGAGCGGGGCAAACCAGGACTGGTTGTGAACCTCGAAGCAAAATTGTGAGGCATTCGCGTTCAATGGGGGAATGGAAACCGCCAATAACAGTCACTTCAGCTTGTTTCAAGCTTTGTGAAAGATCGTAGGCTTTAAGAATGAGTTGGCCTGGGCATTTTACTGAACAAAAAAAGGCCAGCTTTTTATGATTGAGGATGTCGAGGTTACCCAGACTCGTTATGACTGCGGGAGCATGGCGACCCAGATATTTCTGCAAGGAAGATGGATAAGTGGTACTACTTTGTTTAAGATGGAAGATTTCCAATTTGTTTACCTTAACTATGTTTCCCCAGCTAAATTAGTTCGGCTCTTGCTATTTCAATCTTTGAAATCTATTATCTTCCGCTCCATTGGGCTAACACCTTATGCCCCAGATCGGTCGTTCTGTAGCGCTGTTTTGAACTTCGGGGCTTGTCCGGTATCGTCATTTCAAGCAATCCGGTCTTCATAAGTTTTTCAAGGTGAGGTTTTAGATTATCTCGTTTGCGTATGCCTATGGCTTCGCCGATAATGCGCATTGTTTGTTGTTCAACGCAAAGTTCAAGGATCTTTCTGGCGTATGGGCCAACTTGCCCTGTAACTTGCCCTGCGACTTGCCCTGTAACTTGAGGGGCAACTTGGGGGGTAACTTGCGGGGTGATCTTACGAGCTATTTCGGCATTTGGCCAGAAAGTGGCGGTGAAGAATCCATTAACTGTGAATTTTGGCTCAGGGCATTTATGCTTTCTTGCGTCCTCTATCATGCGCCGGATTCCTGTCCCTGCCTTCTCAATGAGGGCGATTCGGTGAAGAAGGTCGGCTATGAGTGGATTCCTCCTCACACTGCGAGTGCCAAGTTCTTCTCTGCTCAAACCCTTTGGCAATCCTCCGGGGTTGCTGATTTCAATCCGATCGTCGTATATCTCAACGAAGACATTTGCGCCCGCTTCGAAGTAGTCCCGGTGCATTACAGCATTCGTAATTGCTTCGCGTAGGGCTCGCATGGGATACTCGGGCACATCTTCGCGTCTTAACTTCTCGATGCGGTAGCCAGTCCGAGTGTTCCTCTCAATGAAACGGAGGCTTTCCTCGATATCGCTTACAAGACCTCCAGCAAAATCTTTGCGGTCCAGAATATTGACCTTGTCAATGCCCTTTGCCAGAAGGCAAGTAATATATGCTTGGGGGAAGAAATGCTTCACATCCTTAGCGAAGAATAGAACCCCTGCATTTCGGAAGATAAGACGTCTTCCAACACGCTCAGCGACCTCAATATTCACCAAAATATCATCAATCCTCCCCCTCGCAGTGATCCGACTCTGGCTAATCCAGGTATCGAATTTTTCCCGGTCGAAGTCCTCAGGATAGCGGAATTTTGGACAGACCGTTAGGTCGAATCGGATGGCTCCTTCGCTGCGGAAAAAATCTCGTATCTCATCGCGTGAGAGCTTCTGGGTGCTTGCCCCTTGTCGCCAGAAGAACCCCTCACGGCATTGGACAGGCTTGCTTTCGCTTTCCCGAACGGTGATCACCATAACTTTTCCCACCACCTCAGTTAATACTTTTACTGGTGGATCACAGTTCCTGGCGAGGTCCTGTATCTGAGCTCGCAAATGATTACTGTCTCGTATCCCCACTACCGATCCATCATCACGGACTCCAAGAAGGATTTTCCCTCCCGAACTATTGGCGAAGGCGGCGAGGTCCCTGGCAAACGAAGGAGAAAAGGACTCCTTATACTCCAACATCGATCCCTCTCCTTCTTGGAGAAGGATATCAAGATCTGTTTGCTTCATGCTTTTCTCTATCCAAAAAGTCGCTCTTAGGTTTGACCTTCAGTGATCAATTCAAGAGGTTCCTCCGAGTCAATTGTCCTCCTCTTCAGTTTCCTCCCCACCAAGGCCCATGCGGTACTTGATGTCGTAATTGATGATAAAGTCCAATTCCTCATCAGTGAGCTCATAATGCTGTGCAAGCAGACAATCAATTTCGTCAATGATGGATTTAGATTTAGATGGGAAAAACTCGTCATATATAACTTTACCAGTGCTCTTATAATATGTTTCTCGCCTATTGCAATTGGCTTTATAACTAGACTTAATTTTTTCAGAAAGTTGAATGAGGCCATTCTCAATGGTTGATTTCAGCGAAAAAGTAAATGGAAAATTTTCGATATTCGCTCTACCGCAGTGGTAACCATCAAAGAACACATGCCAGAAATAGAAGAAAGTTCCACTGTTGAACAAACACATTAAAATCTTTTGTTCTTTATGAGATTCGACAAAATATTCTTTGTAATCTTCCGATTTCTTTTGTCCTTCCTTTTCATTAAAAAAATATGGTACAAAATCAATTGACTTTATAAAGTATGATGCAATGCGGTGACAATATATTTTCCTACCTGAGGTTTTCAGGACTAACTTTAAGGGTTTGTGAGCAAACATTTTTTTTAAAATACCTTTTTCAATAGAGAAACTAATTTTAGGGATGTGGCCTCTATACAGTAAAAATTCTGAAATGTCTAAATGGTGTAAACACTCAAAGATGTTACCTCTGGCCTCATCATACCAACGTAAAAATTTTGCTCCGTAGGTCGCCTTATCCTTTCGATATGAACACAAAACTATGGTACCCTTCATATGATTTAGCCCACTAAATTTTGTTTAATTCGACGGCATAATTTTTAAAATTCTCTGTAACCACAGAGTCTCCCTGAAGTCACTTGGGAATGAGACTATGGGGTTTTGAGTATGTCGTGAGTTCCGATTCTTCTCAACATATACATTTCCCCTGATATTTGAAAAGTGAAACGATAACTCTTTGTGATTCTACCTTCCCAAATATCAGGGTGACCCTTAATCTTTTTTAACCTTAAGGATGGATGATTCGGATTTTCCAGAAGAAGGATAAACTGCTTATCGGCTCTATCCTTCATCGGTTCCGGCAGAGCATCATAATCTTTATCAAAAGGCTTGGTTGTTTGAATTCTCATCGCCGTTTTCTCAGATGTCGGATTAAGTCATCCGTTTTTTTAAAAGGGCCCGACACTTCTCCCTTGGCGATTGCTTCATCAGCCTCCTTTTCTTTCTGTTGCCATTCTTTTGTCCAGAACCAAGCCTGATCTTTAGAAATGAGTTTCTTAGGAATAATAAGAAGACCTTCCTCGGTCACATCCACTTCCAAAAAATCACCTACTTCTAAACGGAGCTTTTCAAAAACCTCTTTCGGAATTGTAATTTGATGCTTAGGGCTAATTCGAGTAATTTGCATAAATGCCTCCAGATTTATTTCTTTACTGTAAAGAATCTTAGCAAGGCTGAATGTGAATGTCAAGAATAGCTAAGTAGGGCCCGTTATCGGTTTGAAGAGCCTATTGAACCAGTAGGACTGACACCTCGGGAGGTCAAAGAAAAGAGAGGTGTGGAAAAGATGGACAGTAAAGGTATGACTTTACATGAAAAATAACGCGGAAGGCTTCACCGAGGGAAACAGGATTTTATGAATTTCCAAGCTTCCAAAATCTTTTTCGATTTTGAGAAAGGACAAAATTACAGATGGAACATTCTTTTTAGAATTGACTTGAGTACCTCAATATCTTTTGCCTCTAATGTCCCTAGCTTCCTTATAATAAATCGCTTTTCTATCGTTGCCTGTTTGCCGAGTCGAATGTAGGACTCCCCAAGAAGACCACATTTACTCCAATCACGGATATTATAATCCCCTTCGTTTCTATATTCCTGGGTCGTCACCCTTGCGACAAGGACATCCTGATCACCTGAATCATGCAAGACAATCGCTGGTCTTTTGGATACTCCCTGTAGATCCGTGTGTGGGAATCCGACAAGGACAATATCCCCAAATTTATAGGTTGTCATAGATGGCGTCTTTTTCTGAATATCCCTTCAAAAATTGGGACATCGTTAGGTTATCCCATGCCTTTTCATCCTCATCAAGCAAAAGCATAACCCTTATCTTGGAATCTGTTTTAAGCTTATCTTTTAGATCTTCGGGAAGGGATAGATGTCCATCCGGCAGAATCTCGCCATAATACTCATAAGCTTTCATCAATGACCTCCAAATCAATTTTGGGTCTAATTATATCACATTTCTGCAATTATTTGTTAAAAAACCTTTTGTGAGGACGCGGAAGGTTTCGCCGGGGAAGTCTGAAAATCGAATTTTGAAGGTTTGACCCCACAAGTTTCGTTTTTTATAGATACTACCATGTCTGAAAATCATCCCACACCCGAAGTCAAGTTCGCCATCGTCAAAGAAGCCTGGGCTGGTCGTAAGATTGCCCAAATCGCCAGAAAATATAGGGTCTGTAGGGACTCCATCTATACCTGGATGCATATCGCCGCTCAATCCTGCCTCCATGCCCTCAGCCCTCAAAAGCGTGGCCCCAAATTCAAAAAGCTCTTAAAGAACGAAGAAGTCATCTTTTCCCTTGAACAGAAAGTATCCGATCTTGAAAGTGAAATAAAGAGATTATCACATGATTCCCAGTCCATTCCTTCTGTCAAATACGCCAAGTTAGTCCGCCCTGATCGCTGCCCCCATTGCGGCCATACCCGGATTCTGCTCAATGGCTACTATCCGGTTAAACAAGCAGATGGCACTTTCGTCGATATGCCGAGGTTCATTTGCAAACGGTGTCGTAAACGCGTCTATTTGTAACGACAGGATCCCAGATTGAAAAATCTCTTTCCCTTCCATTTAGGGAACGTGATCCGAAAACTCAATGAGATCCGTATTGCCATTAACCTCAAATATCAGCAGCCCTTCCCTAAATCGAGAAACCGGCTTCTTTCCTATTACTGCTATGTTCCCAGAAGGATCAAGATCAATCCCTCCGGAGAGATTGCCGGGGGACTCTCCCGTTTTGTCACTTCTCTGATTGATTTCTCCTTCGTCAGATCCATTTGCGCTTCAGCTTATTCTTCCGTGGGAGGCCATGCTTATGATCCAATCAGTCTCTTTCTTCTGGAGCTGTTTCGTTATTTGGAGAAGTTCCCTGACCTGAAAACCTTCCTCTCTACTGTCCGGGATGAAGAAAAGGGAAAACATTATCGCCTCTATGCCGGTATCTCTTGTTCTCATATTCCCTGTGAGGCCGATTTCACTCATCTCAAAGATCGCTTGGGAGAGACCCTCTATATCGAAATCTCTCAAACCCTGGTCGAGATCGTTCGCCTCCTCGGCTTCCTTTCCTTTGCCATCCTCTCCACTGATGGCACTCTTTTCCCTTCCTATTCTCGTTACAAGGGCTGCACCTACTTTTGTGAGCAATGTCAGTCCATCGAGTTCAAGGGCCTCATCGAAAATGTCCGAAGAAGAATCCTCTATAAATTGCAAGACCCCAAGCGCCTGGCCTTGGGCAGAGAGATCAAGGTCCGTGTCGATTGCCCCTCCCCTCGATTTCCTGAAGAGATCCAAAAACCTAAAGTCGAACTCCTGACTCTTTCCCTTAAGATCGCTGATCCCGAAAAACCAAGCCCCTTTAATAAAATCTTCGGAGTCCAGGAAGAACTAAAATCTCCTGGCCTCGATGTCATCGTCCGAAAGATCAATTTCCACAGCATCAACATCGATCAGATCGATTCCTTTTTCTTCCGATGCCCTAAACTCCCTTCCGATACGGAGGCCCGTATCGGGGTCAGAAGAAATCCAAAAAACCCCGATAAGATTGAGAAGATCTTCGGATACAATGCCATCCTCACGACATCCATCGAACTCTCTCTAGGCCTTGAGCTCCCCGTCGGTTGCCTCACGATCTCCGGAAATGCCGAAGAAGGAAACCAGTTCATTCCTCTCAAACAACGGCTCTCAAGACATCATCCCCATACCAAAATCGATCTGGCCGATGCCAAATATGATGAGCTCCATAACTACCAGCACGCACGAACCACCGGTTCCATCCCCCTCATCGACTATAACATCCGCAATGAGGATGTCTCTCTTGAAGGCTTAAAACAAAGAGGGTTTGACCGAAATGGCTGGCCCTTCGCTCCTTGCGGAGTCTTATGCCGACCCAACGGCTTCGATTATCAATTCCAAAGAGTCCCGCCTTAAGCGGGATCAAAGACAGTGTGTCTTCTCCAATGAATCGCGATTAAAAGAATACTCTCAGTCCTGTCCCCTCTTCATCAATTACCACGGATTCATTAAGCATATGTCCATCGGACAACATCCCAGACTCATCACTGAAATCATCCGTGGAACCCCTCGTTACCAGAAACTCCGATCTCTTCGATCTGCTTCTGAAAGGTTGAATAGCACAGCTAAAGATGATTTGGAGATCCTTGATAAACCAAGAATCAGAGGCATCAAACATGCCTCCATTCTCGCTCAGCTTACCTTGATGACAATCCTTCTCAAAAGAGTCTCTAAGTTCATCATCAAAGTCACTCTCGCGGTGAGAAAAGAAAGAATCAAAAATCCAAATGGCTTCATTACCATTCGGGGACCGAAGGTCCCTAAGTTCATCATTAACCTTGTTCGGAGGGAATGAAGGGGTCAAGGGACTATACTGTCTTATCGCACATATCTCCTCACCAACCCGAAGGGGATCTTTTTCTTTAAGCCAGTTCAGGCCCGCCAATTCTACCCCTCTTATTCCTTCGCCTTTCATTTGAAAGTCTCAGACCGGGCTAAACCTACCATCCTCCCAAGTGTTTCATCCCGGAAATGTCGATCCCTGTTCTTAAATGTGAATTCTTCAATCGCCTCTACACTAGGTATAGATTCATATTTCATGGAGACCTTGCCCCAGCAGCTTAACTGACAAAGGGAGATGTGGCCCTCTGTCCCCGGTTAGGGATGGGTCCATGTGGTTTTAGTGGAAAAAATGTAATCCCGCCTCTGGTTATTTTCGTTTCAAACATTATTAAATTTCAACATTTTGTTTTTCATTTCCTTAAACAGGCTTCCGAAGAAATCCAAAAGATCATCTGGCCCTTTTGAGACTAAAATGGCATCCGGTATCGAAACATCGATGTGAAAATAACAATATTGAAGAAATGAATCAGAGTCTTCCCATTCAGGAAAGAGGCCACGACTGTCCAATTTAGGGTCCTCAATATTTTTAATTTCTTCTTTGTAAACTTCATTAATTTTGTCCTTAGTCATCTGTTTGAATGTATTGATATCACGATTTGTAAATGTTGCATAGAATTTGTTGAAGTCATCAGGATACAGATTAGGTCCTCTTATATTCCCTAACCAAGCAGTCCTGAATCTACTTAGGCGGAAATAAGAGTGTATTCGTAGATAGACATTTAATCTTGAATCAAGATTACACAGTAGATTAGCCAATATGCCGTTAAAGGCTTCCTTGGCTCCAAGAAGATAGTTTTGCAATCTTTCCGCCCTCCAGATCTTACCACTGCCAGAAACAATTCCGCAATTTAGACAGCCTTCGCCGAAGTCAATCCACAAATTATCAGGAGCAGCATCTTTAAAAAATAACATCTGATTGTATTTATACTCATCAAGTCCAAGATCTGAAGACAGACATTTAGCTAAGAATGATAAAAACTTATGGAGTTTTGTGTAATTTTTTTCCGTAAAGTCAATGTTCTTAAAACCCAAGAACTCCACCAGACCAAGAAAATCAAGATATTCAAGGAATTGCTCAATCAGGAATTTCTCTTTTGGACTTTGACTCTGTCTGTCAACTCTCTCTAAGAAGTTGGCAATGTCAGTCCATGTAATTTCTACAAAGACTCTATTTAAGTCTGTCTTCTGGACATCAAAAAAGCGTTGATAGTGTCTTTGAATTTGCTCCTTATACAGGGTGTCCCAAAGTTTAACTTCGAACACTACACTTAACTCACTTTCATTGTCAGAAACAAAAGCATCGGGCTTTGCTCCAGCCAATAAATCTGGACTTTGGTCGAACACTAATCCTTGTTTCCCAGAGTAATTGATCCCAACAATCAGTCCATTACCTTCATGGAGTTTTTCCTCACTTGGAGGCTCTGTTATTTGTAAGTCGAAAGAGAATTTTGGGTCGGCGAGTAAGCGAACTTTGTTTCGAAGTTCTGTGTTCACGTTCGGAAGTCTTTCAATGATCAGATTTCTTAAGAATAGGCGTAGATAAACTGGAGTAAGATTTTTTAGCACTATGGTAAATGCTCTTGTTACGTTATCCTCAAGGTGACTTGTCTTATAGCTATAGAAAAGGTTCAGGTGCTTATTCATTGCTGACGCTTCCAAGTATCTAAGTGAGAATTTCGAAAAACAGTGATCAATGACGGTCCGATTTTCGCCAAACCTTGAGTCTTGTTTTCTTACATTGGTCAGCTTGGGAAATTCTTCCGAGTAATTTTGATGTCGGCTTGATACTCCTGCTGAACGATACAAACCTTAACATCCGCTTCGTACTCATTCTTGACAAGTCTACCCCCATATATGATTGCAGTATTCTTTTCTTGGTATGGCTGCTCAACAAAATAGACCTTGTACTTTGCTTTATAGGGTTGGTCGACAACAAAAACCTTTGCCTGTGCCATGTGGTTATTCCAATTTTATGTAGAATTTGCTAATTTTTTTCAGAATACCACTTTCTGCCGTCGAGTTTCAACATGAAAAAGTTTTAGAAATTCTTGCGCTATTAGTTTAACATAACTCCTCAGATTTATTATCATTCTGTTCAAGTCCTTTTTTCTTAAGAGCAATCTCCAAGTTTTTATGAGCCAATTCATCCTTGGGATTAATCCTTATTGCCTCTTTGAATTCGATTAATGCTTTATCGTGGAACCCCATATTCCCAAGGGCAGCTCCTAAGCTTGTGTGGATTTTTGCACATTCTGGATTGATTCTCAATGCTTCCCTGTATTCTTTTATAGCCTCGGTGACGAGTCCTTTATCATGAAATACAATCCCCAAATTGAAGTGTGCCTCCTCATACTCCGGGTTTATCGACAATGCTTCTTTATGCTCCTTTATGGCTTCGTCGAGGAGTCCTTTTTCCTTAAGAACAACCCCAAGGTTGAGGTGTGCCGTGGCACCCATTGGATCAATTCTTATTGCTTCTTTCCACTCATTTAGGGCTTCATCGGGGTGTCCGTATTCATAAAGGACTGCCCCCAACTGGGTGTGAGCTTCTGCATCTTCTGGATTAATACTTACACCTTCTAAATATTCCTTTATGGCCTCAGTAAACAATCCTTTAAGATAAAAGGCAAATCCCAGATTATTATGATAAAATGCATCTCCTGGGTCAATTCTTATTGCCTCTTTAAATTCATCTATGGCTTCATCAAGGGATCCTTTATCCCTGAAAATAACCCCAAGATTATTGTGTGCATTTGAATCTTCAGGATTAATCCTCAATGTTTCTAAATATTCGGTTAAAGCTTCGTCAAGAAGTCCTTTTCTGTAAAAACCGAATCCCAAGCCAAAATGCGCCTCTGCGATCTCTGGGTTGATCCGTAAAGCCTCTCTATATTCATTTATAGCTTCATCAAATAATCCTTTATCTGTGAAGATATTTCCAAGGTTAGTATGAGCCAACGCATCCTTGGGATTCATCCTCAAAGCCTTGCTGCATTCATCTTGGGCTTCGTCAATAAATCCTTTAGCATGAAGAGCTACACCCAGGTTATTGTGAGTCTTTCCATACATCGGATTAATTCTTATCGCCTCTTTGTATTCAAATATGGCTTCATCAAGCGACCCCTTTTCTTTGAGGACATTCCCCAAATTCCAGTGAGCCTCTGCATTCTCTGGATTTATTCTTAGAACCTCTCTGTATTCATGTATGGCTTCATCAGGAAATCCTTTAAGGTAAAGGGCAAGTCCCAATGTGTGGTGAGCTTCTGAATTCTGTGGATTGCTCTCTAAAGCCTGCATACATTCTTGAATTGCTTGATCAACGATTTCGAGGTTGCCTGGTGGTAAGCTCTGGTTGACACATTGATAGCGTGTGGAAGCCTCCTTCAAAGGACTATCAAACCTTCCCATGCTCATTCTCCTTTCAGGATTTAGGTCTTCGTCCCTTAAGTTTCAATTGAAACCATGTTATCACCTTGACTTACTTCAACAATTCTGCTGTTGGCCTTCGAGTTTTCGTATTGGAAGCCTAACACGAAATGAGTGCAAAACAAGACTTTAGCTTCGCAAAAAGCAGGCCCAAAGACTACATAGAAATGGGAAAAGGGTTAAATTTTGCGGGTGGGGAGTTCGTTCCCGGATGAAAATGTAGTGTGGGCATAGAAAGAGGGAGATTTCACGAATGATGAGTTAGGTCTGCCTGTGGTAGGCAGGGCTGAGGTGTGGGGTAGACAAGATGGATTGTTTCCCCCTCACCTTCGTCCTCTCCCCGACGGGGAGAGGAGTTTTTTTGTGTTACTTTAGGTGGTCCAGGGGTTAGGGACCGGCCGCTTGTAGCCTTTTTGGAAAGCTAAGATATCGAGATGGAGGGTGGCGAGGTCTTCCAAGATAGGATCCGACCCTTCTATTTTTCTCAGATCAATCGTTTTGATATACTGGTGACATTTTTCACAGAGGTCAATGCGATAAGCTTCCTCTCCCTCTCCAAAAAGATAGTGGAGAGATTGCTGTTCTTTGTTATTGCAGAAGGGGCAGATGAGTCGATCAATTCGCCATTGAAATCCGCAATAGGAACAGAGGAGATACCGTTTTCCAACCTCTTCCTTCAATAGACCCAAGGAAGGAAGGGAGCCACAAATTGGACAATAACCTTTCAGCCAGGTTTCAGGATCGAGTTCGTTTCGTAGTTTTCCCATTCCCGCTTCGATGGAAGGTCTCGTGCTGTTCTGAATTAAAAAGGAAAAAACTTTTCTGTCTAATTCCAACTCGTCAGCCAACTGTTCAATTTTTTGTTCCGTTACTCCCTTCTTAAATAATTTCTTCAGGTCTATTCTTTTGCTGGCGAGGGCCTCTTCTATTTTCCTGACCTGTTCAGCCATATGCGCATTTGCGTCTTTGCCGATCTGGCAGAGGGACTGAAAAAGTCTGGCGGATGCCTCGATATCCAAGGGAAAATCTTCTTTCTGAATCAATGAGAAGCCTTCTTTGGCCAGGAGTTCTTTCCATTCCTTTTTGAGTTTAATAGGATCAATTTTTAAAGAGGCTTTAAGTTTATTTTGTGCCCCCTTTACCTTTTGGTAGAAGTCCAAAATCTCTCCATAGGCGGGCCTTTTCTTTTTAATCTGTTGAATCCTTTCTTTTAACTTTTTCAATCAGGTCTCCTTTTTCTCTAAAATCTTCCGCTCCCTTGGTGGGAGGGGATTCACCCTGTTAGATAGAATGTTTGCTGAATAACAGGGCTGAATAGACAATCTTATCTAACAGGGTAGAGGGGAGGGGGCCTCCCATTCACCCCCACCCTCACCCTCCCCCATCGAAGGGGGAGGGGATAATTTGTTGTTATTACAAGAGATTTTCATACCCCCTGTGTCAAGTGCGTGTAAAGCTCAGGTCTGAGGGGGAGGGGTTTATATTTTGGCTTAATCGACCGTAGGTGATTAATATATTGGAAAAAAACGGGCTTGTTTCGGACTCCCGACCGAAACAAGCCCTAATAACACCCCCCTTTTAGTAATTCACCCCCACCTGTACCTCCCCCATCAAGGGGGAGGGAAATGGGATGGGGTTTTATCCAATCATGTGCCGAAGGCTACTCAAAGGTTGAAAGAGACGTTTGAGTGCCATCTTTCTTGTGATTCCAATCGTATTATCTGCCACAGCATTTTTATGATATTTCTTGGGATCGTCTACAAGGAGGAAGATCACTCTCACGTCATCGGGATTAGCCAGCATGGCATCTTTATAAACTTTCTTCACCTCTTCCAACCTCTTATTGGCCATCTCAAGCATTGCTTTGCGATCCCCGAAATTCATAGCCCCGGTTGGACAGGTCTTAACACAGGCTGGAAGCATCCCTTCACTAATCCTGTCGAAACACATGGTGCATTTTCCCATGATTCCTATTCCAGGACTGAATCTCGGAATATCGTAAGGGCAAGATTCACGAATCTCTTTGAAGTCAGCAGGCTTCACCTTAACTTTCGGACTAAAGATGACCGCCCCTGTCTTTTCATCCTGTATTATGGCGCCTTTCGCCTTTCCATCTGCAACCTCTTTACAGGGAGGAGACATACAGTGACGACATTGATCCGGGAAGAAGTAATAATTTACCTTTGGCTCACTGACCTCGCTAAATCTGACCAATTTCCATGTGTTGTAGGAAAGATCAGGAGGATTCTGGTGACTTCCCCTGTTGGCTGTCTTTTCTGCTGATCTTTGATTCCACTGCTTGCAGGCAATCTGACATCCTCTACAAGCTGTGCACTTACTCGTATCGATAAAATAAGTTTTTCCTTCTGACATGACTATCACCTCCTCCCTTATTTCTTCTCAGCCTTTGGTTCAGGCTTTTTCGCTGGTTTAGGTTTCTCTTCTTTAGTGACATTAACCATAAAGGCCTTAAATTCTGGGATATTGGTATTGGCATCTCCAATGGTTGGGGTGAGGATGTTCGAGCTATCCCCTCCATCTTTGGGAACCAGCCATCCATAGTGCCAGGGTAATCCTACAAGATGGACGATTTGACCTGCAACGTTAAAGGGCTTGATACGGTTTGTCACCATCGCTATTGCCCACATTTTCCCCCGAGGGGTGCTGACTGTCACGCGATCCCCACTCTTAATCCCTCTCAGCTTAGCCAGCTCCACACTCAATTCGCAGCACATCTGTGGTTCGGCCTCAACAAGCCAGGGTTGGTACCTGGTCATGAGACCTGTCTGCCAATGTTCGCACAATCGATAGGTAGTGCCCACAAATGGGAACTTCGGATCGCAGGTCGTAAACTGGTCGAGTTCCCCTTTGAAGAGAGGTGCGGCAGGATTAATTCTCTGCGAGGAGAGGGGGTTTTTCTCAATTGGACATTCCAGAGGTTCATAGTGTTCTGGAAATGGCCCATCAGCCAATCCCGGTCCAAAGAATGAAGCCACACCATCGGGTTTCATAATAAAAGGATATTTCCCATTTGGGAGAGCCATGGGCGGTACGGCATTATCCGGTACATCCCCTACCCATTTGGAGCCATCCCATTTAATAACAGCCCGTTTGGGATCCCATGGATTTCCCTGAGGATCAACGGATGCACGATTGTAGATAATCCTTCTATTGAGCGGCCATGAATAACCCCATTTGGGGAAGATATTACATGAAGCCACTGGGGTTTTATCCCGTCGAGCTATCAGGTTTCCCGTTTCATTAAAGCCTCCGGAATAGAGCCAGTTCCCGCAGGATGTTCGGCCATCCGCCAAAAGAAAAACGAAGTTGGGGACCAAGGTTCCCTTCTTATAGGCCTTTTTATCAACAGGATGTTCGGCAATATCTTCGAGGAAGTAACCATTGATCTCTTTCGTGACTGAATGGGGATCCAACTTCCCATCTTTGGCATAATCCCACTTCAGCTTCAGGATTGGATCGGTGAAGGTTCCTCCCTCTTTTGCATAAAGGTCTTTTACCTTCATATAGAGTTCATGGACGATCTGTCCATCGGCTTTAGACTCGCCAAGAGGATCGCAGGCCTTGTAACGCCATTGAGCTGTTCGGCCGCTGTCAGTAATACTTCCTTCTTTTTCCACTGAAGAGGCTGCTGGAAGGAGGAAGACCTCGGTCTTGATCTTTTTTGGATCCATTCCTGGGCCCTTCCAGAAGGAGCTGGTTTCATTTTCAAAGAGGTCAATATCCACCATCCAGTCCAGTTTGGCCAAAGCCTTTCGGGTCTTTTCAGAATTTGGGCTTGAGCATGCCGGATTCATTCCCAAGCAGATGAATCCTGAAAATTTACCATTGAACATCTCATCGAACATGAAGAGCCAGGAAGCATTCTGTCCCACATCCAGCTTCGGGAGCCATCCATATCCGAAATCGTTCTCCTTAGTGGCGTTTTCACCGAAGAAAGATTTAAGCAGACTGGCGATATATTTGGGTCTGTTACCCCACCAGTTAACGCTCATCGGATCAGATGTTTTTGGAGTGGTTGCATTATATTTTTCAAGATTCTCAAGGGCTGCATTTGGACTGGGGAGGTATCCTGGAAGGATATGGTAGAGAAACATATCTGTTATCCCCTGAACATTCGACTCGCCTCGGAGGGCATTCACTCCTCCTCCAGCCATACCTACATTGCCCAAGAGCAATTGGATCATTGAGGCTGCACGGATATTCTGGGTTCCAACGGTGTGTTGGGTCCAACCCATAGCATAAAGCATGGTTCCCACTCTATCCGGCTTTCCAGTAGATGCAAAGGTTTCGTAAACTTTAATCAGATCCGCTTTTGGAGTTCCGGTGATGCTGGAGACCGTATCCAGATCATACCGAGCGTAATGATTCTTCATCAGTTGATAAACACATCTGGGATCTTGAAGGGTCATATCTCTCTTTGGGATACCTTTCTCATCTTTCTCCAAAACCCATGAAGATTTATCATAAGCCCTCTTTTCAGGATTGTATCCGGAGAAAAGACCATCTTTGAAGTCGAACTTCTCACTCACAATAAAGGAGGCATTGGTATAGTTCAGGACGTAATCTTTGAAGATCAAATCTTTTTCGATCAAATATTTGATCATTCCACCTAAAAATGGAATATCTGCGCCTGAGCGCATGGGAGCATAGATATCTGCCTTGGCAGAGGTTCGAGTGAACCTCGGATCCACATTGACAATGACTCCGCCTTTTTCCTTTGCCCTTAAGACCCATTTCATTGCAATGGGATGGTTTTCAGCCGCATTGCTTCCCATAATGAGTATGCAATCGCTAACACCAATATCGGTCCAACTGTTGGTCATTGCACCCCGTCCGAACGACTCTCCCAGAGCCGCTACAGTGGAGCTGTGTCAGAGACGGGCCTCGTGATCCATGTAGATAACTCCGAGGCTGCGGAGGAGTTTGGCATAGAGCCAGCCCTCCTCATTATTGATATGACAACTTCCTACTCCAGCGATACCATTGGTCCGATTGACCACCTGACCTTTATCATTCTTCTGAACGAAACTGGCATCACGGCTCTTCTTAATCCTCTTTGCTATTTCAGAAAGGGCCCAATCCCAAGACTTTGTTTCCCATTTCAAGCTGTTAGGAGCCCGGTATAAGACCTTCGTCAGCCGATCTTTGTTGGTAACCAGCTGATAGAGTGACATCCCTTTTGCACAGAGAGCGCCTTCGCTGGTAGGATGATCGGGATCACCTTCAGTGTTAATCACTTTTCCTTTGGCATCGGTATGGACAATGATTCCACAACCGACCGAGCAGTAACAGCAGATCGTCGTAGTTTCCTTCGCCCCTTTGATTCGGAGTTCCTGGGCATAAACCTCAGCCGGAGACAGATCGAATCCCAGGCCGCCCATCACTGTGCCTGCTGCCGTGGCCCCCGAGATCTTTAAAAAGGTTCTTCGGGTAATTTTCATAGATATCTTTTGACCTCCTTTCTCAAAATTTTTGGACGAGAGTTAAATTCACCCCCTTTCAATTTTTTGATGGTCTCGTAAAAAGTCAGCATCACCCTTCGACAGGCTCAGGGTGAACGGTGTAACCTATTGATATTCCGTTCGTGCTGAGCTTGTCGAAGCATGAACGACATACGGAATATGACTTTTTACGAATTCATCAATTTTAATTCAGAGGAGAAATTTACACATGAAATTTCTCCTTTTTCCCCCCTTTGTTCATCGAAAATTCTTGAGCAAAACTGAATGGAGGTGGAGTGGGATTAAATTAAAGCATTGTGAAAGATACCACAAAGCTTTTTTTTGTCAAGAGAAAAATGGGCTATTTTAATATTTCTTTCCTTTCGAAATGAATTTCGTTATAATTTTATGCCTTTATAAACACATTAGGTAAGGTAATGGAGGTGGAAAGATGAAGATAATAAAATCGAGAGGACCGGAGATATTCGATATTGAGTTAGAGAAAGACCTTTTAGCCAAAAACAGAAATTTGGCTAAGGAGAATAGGAAGAGATTTGACAGGACAAATATATTGGCGATTGACATTATGGGTTCGATCGGCTCAGGGAAGACCTCTTTGATCAAGGCAATTTTAAAAAGACTTGGAATGGGTAAGGAAGTAGCGGTCATCGCAGGAGACCTCACCACCACCATCGATGCGGAAAGGATCGAAGCGGAAGGGGCGCGCGTAATTCAGGTCAATACTGGGAAGGAATGTCATCTCGATGCTCATCTCGTTCGCCGGGCATTGAAGGAAATAAAACTGGATGGTGTGAAACTGCTCTTCATCGAAAACGTGGGAAATCTCATCTGCCCAGGGGAGTTCCCCTTAGGCGCCCATAAGAGATTGGTGGTTACATCTGTGACCGAAGGACCCTATACGCTTATTAAACATCCTTATATCTTTAGAGAAGCGGATGTGATCGTGCTCAACAAGATCGATCTGGCCAAAGCAATGAAGGTGAATCCTTCACAAATGGAAAGGGATGCCAGAAAGATCAATCCCCACGTTCCTTTTATCAAGACTAATGCTGTTAAAGGGATAGGGATACCGAAAGTCATTGGTGCTCTGGGGTTGAAACTATAATCCGGAGTGGACGGCCCCCCTCACCCCCTCCCTCTCCCCTCGGGGGAGAGGGGAAGGGTGAGGGGACTCAAATTTCAGATCTGGTTCGTTGCATGCACGAATTCTCCATAGCCTCTGAAATCGTACGAACTGTCCTCGATGCAACAGAAAAAAATGGTGGGAAGAAGGTTCTTTCCATCCAACTGGAAATCGGTGAATTGGCCCTTCTCAATGTGGAACAGGTCACTTTCTGGATTCATGAATTGTTTAAAGGATCAGTGGCTGAGGGAGCAAAGGTGAAAGTGAAAACGATCAAGGCTCGCATCAAATGTGAATCCTGTGGATACAAGGGAGGAATAAGCCTTGATCGACAGGATCCTTTCAGACATGTCATCCCTTACTCCTGCCCCCAATGCGGTTCTTTCCAAGTCAAAATAAAAAAGGGACAAGAGTGCATCCTACAAAAAATTCAGGCGATCAAGGAATAAATCAAGTTCCAATAACCAAACCCCTTCTCCAGTCCAGTATGCTGAAGCGATATCGAAGAAAATTTTATTGCCAAAACCAATTAATTTAGTTAAAAAGTATTAAAAATAGAGCAATCTTTGTCGTGTGAAACAGACTGGGTAGAGCCTCAAGGGTCAAGAGATGGAAGGGAAAAGGAGTTGATGGAAATGAAACGATTATTGCGTAGATTTGGATTTATTTTTATTGGCATTTGGATAGTGGTTTTTTATGGGTATACGCATGGACAAGAATCACAGACATTGAGAGCGATAGAAATCGGACGCAAGTGGGGATTTCTTAACGAAGAAGGTCAAATTGTCATCCAACCTCAGTTTGATGCTGTTGGGACATTTTCCGAAGGGTTGGCGGAGGCAAAAGTTGGCAAAAAGTGGGGTTACATTGACGACACAGGGAGTATCGCTATCCATTTCCAGTTCGATGCTGCAAGGACTTTTTCCGAAGGGTTGGCAGAGGTAGGGATCGGCAATAAGTGGGGCTACATTGACAGAATGGGGAAAATCGTTATTCCTTGTCAGTTCGATGATATCAAAAAATATTCTGAAGGGTTGGCCGAGGTCAGAGTGGGATCCAAATGGGGGTTCATCAATGAAAAGGGTGAAATTGTCATCAAACCTCAGTTCGATGGTTCGTTTCGGTTTTTTGAAGGATTGGCTATAGTAAATGTTGGCGGTAAACCTGATCGTAAATATGGACTTGTACGTGGGGGGAAGTGGGGCTATATTGATAACATGGGGAGGTATGTCATCAGTCCCCAATTCGATTATATAATGGAGTTTCATGAAGAGTTGGCAGCGGTGAAGATTGGCAACAAATGGGGATACGCTGACAAGACGGGGAAAGTAGTTATCCCTCACCAGTTTGACGACGCTCGGAATTTCTCTGCGGGGTTAGCTGAGGTAAGAATTGGCAAACGGTGGATTATCATTGACAAAACGGGAAAGTATATTCGCTTTTCAGACACCGAGAAGGAAAAGGAAGAGAAGGAAGAGAAGAAAGAAAAGACGTCAAGAGACGCAGCAGATTAATTAAATAAAAGGCCTGTCCCTTTTTAAACTAATGCCCCATGCCCGGGAGGGCGCCCTCGAACCATGAAAATTGTTTCACCCTCTCCCTTGATGGGAGAGGGTGGGGGTGAGGGTGAGTCAAAGCCTTTGCCCCCTCACCTCAATCCTCTCCCCCGGAGGGGAGAGGAGGTATATTAGGGGCTATTTTCTACATAATACAAACGTATTAGGTCATATTACCCCCCCCGCCCCTCCCCCTCAAGAGACTGTGTCACAAGGGGGGGAATGCCATGTTTGTCATTCTGAACGAAGTAAAGAATCTCAGAGAATCAACGAGTTAGAAACCGGAGATTCTTCGACTAACGCCTCAGAATGACATTACGACATAGTCTCCAAGGGGGGAGGGTGAGTGTAGGGGGGAGATGAAAGTTGAAGGGTCACCTCTATAATAATTGAGAAGCTGTGAAAAAATTGCTTTTGTCAACCTTTATCCTGAAAGGATGAGTGGATTTCCAAAGCTTTAGAATGCGCTCTTTGAGGTTAAGGGTCACTCGCCACGGCAATAAAGATATGTGGTTAAGCGAGCTTACGGCACAGTGATTCAATTTCCAAAGGTTGCGCTCCAAAGCTTCTCCAATCCACCCGTCCTTTCCGTTTGAACCATCTGCTCGATTTTTTCACACCTTCTGAGGCTTAGCAGATTCTCGGATATTGGCCCCCCGCTAACATGTCCAGAATTCGGTGGCCCCCGATCAATGTGTGTAGGATGACCCTCTTTGGATTTTCCTCTGTCACCCTTCCGATGGTTTCAGCGTTTTTACCAAGGGGATGAGTTTTCATTACCTCCAATAGTTGCTCTGCCTCATCCGGTGGGCAGATGGCGATCAATTTTCCTTCATTGGCAAGATAAAGCGGATCCAAACCCAATAGTTCGCAGATTCCCCTGACCGATTCATGAACAGGGATTTTGTCTTCTTCAATCGTCATTCCAACGTTCGACATTGTTGCGATTTCGTTTAAGGTGGTGGCCAAACCTCCACGGGTCGGATCTCGCATACATCGGATGGAGGGGCAGACATCGAGCATCTTTCCAACTAAATCGTTTAATGGGGCACAGTCGCTTCTTAACTCACCCTGAAATCTAAACCCCTCCCTCTGGGAGAGAATAGCTATCTCATGATCGCCAAGGTAACCGCTTAGAAGAATTTTGTCTCCTGGTTTTGCATTGAGACCCGAGAGGTTGACTCCAGGTCTAATCCATCCGATTCCTGCGGTATTAATAAACAGTTGGTCTGCTGCCCCGTGTTCCACTACTTTGGTATCACCTGTCACAATGTTCACGCCTGCTTGGTGTGCCACCTCCTGGATGGAAGAGACAATCTGTTTAAGGAGTTCAATAGAGAATCCTTCTTCGACGATCAGAGAGAGGCTCAGGTAGGAGGGGGTTGCTCCGATCATGGAGAGGTCGTTCACTGTCCCACAAACAGCCAATTTTCCAATGTCTCCACCCGGGAAAAAGATGGGATTGACCACATAGGAATCTGTCGTAAAACCGATCGAACCCTGCCGATTGGTTATTTTAGCACTATCATCCAATGGTTCGAGAAATGGGTTTAAGAATCGGGGGAGAAAAACCTCCTTAATCAGATCATGGGATAGTCTGCCTCCACTCCCGTGGGCTAAAAGGATCTTCTCATCGTTCATAAACACTCCTTTTTTACTTATCTCGTTGATGCAAGTGTTGCGGACAAACAATGAAGATCCAAACTATTTCCCTCCCCCTCAGACGGGGGAGGGTGAGGGTGGGGGTGAACCGGATAGGTCTAAAGGTTTCCCCCTCCCCTTTATCCCCTCCCGCCAGGGGAGGGGAGGATTTTGGAGGTTATTTTCTATTAATTTCATAAGGACTTTCAATGAAATTTGAAATAGGTAAAACATGTTCCTTCGATGGAAACCATGCAGGGGCCGATGGGGTTTTCAGGATGGCAGACTCTTTTGAATAGCCGACATTCCAAAGGAGTCTTAATGCCCTGAAGCACTTCTC
>Ga0315274_10001981_pt1 | contig 31330 bp, 24 predicted proteins | sample YL17G02_20_MG_FD_203700 | JGI IMG/M metagenome (GOLD analysis project Ga0315274, IMG submission 203700) | Sediment microbial communities from Yellowstone Lake, YNP, Wyoming, USA - YL17G02_20 | ecosystem: Environmental > Aquatic > Freshwater > Lake > Sediment | place: USA: Wyoming | collected...
TTTGTTTGGGTTAATTCTTTCAATTTTTCTAAAAAGATTTTATCTTTTTCAGTTAGTCTCATATTCTTTCCACCTTAATAAGATTATCAATTTGTGTTAGGATTATTTCTCCATAATGCCACATATATATGAGAGTGATAAAGCGAAAGGTTCTGTCTAATTTATTATCAGGGATAAGTGAACTAATACCGTCAAATTGGATAGTGCAATCTTCTGGGAGAATATCAAGGATGTGATTTCGATATTGATTCAAGTCAAACTTCGCTTTCTTAATTTCCTTGGCATCAAATTGTTTAAAACTTATGCTGTGAATGAAATTATTCAAAGTAGCATTGAGTCCGAGAATACTGTTTAAATCAAACTGATTTGATACATAGTTAGATGATCTTGCAGAAGCTAATAACTTTTTCATTGCTTCTATTTTTTGTCTTTTTGCTTTTCTTGATTCCTTCATTTTTTCAGCAAAGTATTCAGGGAAGTAAAACCAGTTATCAAGACTGAAGATTGAGCGTTGAGGTGTTTGACATTGAGGACAATAATAATAGTATATTTTTTTAATTAGTTTGCTACCACATTGAGGACATCTTTGGAATTCAAGGGTTGGATCAAATTGATAGGAACAGGTATTACATTCGCCTAATCGGTCTGCTATTAATCTTAGTCTTCCATTACATTTAATACAGCTATGTTTAGATAATAGGACTTGTGTGAGTAATATACAGACTTTTTTCTTTAATTTAGTCGCTTTATTATAGATGTATTCTCCCCATTTTCTTAAAGATTTTGCATTTATCACAGTATCTTAAGATATGTAAGTGGTTCTGATATATAAATATTTTGGTTTCTGATTTATTTTATATTTTTAGGGCATTCTAACTTTATTGATTATTTAGAATGCCCTATTTTTTCTTTTTTATTTTTCTGCTTTTAGGAATGCCCCATTCAGAGTTATTTCTTTTTTTACTATTGCCTGTGCGGGTTGAAGTAGTGAGTAGGTATTGTTTTGGTGTTGGGCTTCGAGGATGGTGTTTTCTTGGTGGTGCTTTGTAAGGGAAATAGTTCAATGGGGAATACGCTTTGATAAAGACAGTCTATGGCAAAAACAAAAAGGGCTGGTTGTTTTTTAAGATTTAACTTAAATTAAAATTAATTATCTATGTTTTTGCTTTTAAATTTATCATATTCTTCAACCAATTCTCGAACATAAGACGCATCAACACGCTCTCCATTGTCTGTTTTTATAAATTTTAGTTTATTATTTTCATAACTCATATCAATTCCATTTTCTCTCAAATACTTAGAGAAAATCTCTCTAAATTCTTTTTCTTGAGAAGGGGATATTTCAAAATCATCTCCCTTATGTGCATATCTTCCAACAGCCATGTAATATGCTTCTCTTTCCTTAGAGTTATATTCCACAAACCAATTTCTCCAAACAAGACCAGCTACAATACATAAAATACTCAGAAGAATTATACCTATCACTTTATTAACATATTCTTTTAATTTGTTTATGTTAATAATAATATTTTCTGTTAGAACCATCTTGGTTTTCTCATACAGAAATATTTATAAATGTAACTTTTCCCCTCTGTTCAGACATTAAGAAAAGGAATATTAGCCTTAATTGTATTGTTCTGAGTCAATAAAACTATTTGTGAATTTTTATGCATCACTTATAACACCTTTATTTAACCAAAAGTCATATATATTTGTCAACTCTTTTTCAAAAAAATCAGGAAGATTTATGTTAGTCAAAATTTTTTAATAAGGTTTTTTTATTAATCCTTTTCTTTCAACTTGTATAACTAATTTCGTGTCCAAATTTAAGGTGGTAGTCCAGAAATAGATTTTTTCATTGATATTAAATTCTGAAATTTTTGTTTGCATATTTTTTGAAATTCGATTATTAATTGTTTTTGTTTTTAATAAGACCTTTGGGGGAGGTTTTTTTATGTATGCAAAACACTTGAGTTATTTTTTATTACTTTTTTTATTTCTTTTGTTTGGTTGTAGTAATGTTATAATTAAGGATTCTCGTCCTGAACTTCCTTCTCTTTCTTCTTCAGCACTTTATAATTATGATATCCCTAATGATGATGAAGTTGTTTTTCCTGACGGTACAAAGATGGTGATTCAGTATCCGTGCTTTTTCCCCTTAAAAGAATTTAATAAAGCAGAGGTAACTATATTGACTTTATTGAATGAGTCTGAGGTTGTGAAGTGTTGGTGGGAAGTGGTTGGTGATGAAGATGTTATTCGGTTTGTTGATTATGAAAAAGTGTCTTCTTATTTAAATTCTCTGAGCATACCTCAGATTGATGAATTAATGGATGAGATGGAGAATGGTCAAGTTTTTTTGCGATTTGTGTATAGAACAAAAAAGGGGGGAATGAAGAATTGTTCTATTCCCGGTATTGATATTTCTAAGATAAGTATTTGGTGGTGGGAAATATTAAATGAAAAAAGAGATGTTGAGAATGTTTTTATTAGTGATTTGCAGAAGGGGATTTATTCAGATAAATTGCCTCCAAAGTTAAAGACAATTCCTTTATTTGTTAAGAATCAAGATTCAAGTCGGTATAAGACCCTTAGATTGTTTACTCGAAATAATACGGGAGAACAGAAAGATTACAGTATTCCTGACATACCTCTTTTTGATATAGCAACTTATTGGTGGGAATTATTAGATGAAAAAGGAGAACTCAAGAAAGAAATAGTTTTAGAAGATTTAGAAAAACGTAAAGATTTATTGCCCAAAATCGAGTTATCTAAATCAGATTTTTTATTCGATAAGTCTCCAGAGTCCAAGATAGAATTAAGATTTGTCTTAAGAACCATTTCTGGGGATATTAAGGAATACGAAGCGTTTCTGAATAAAAATGTTGAAGCACCTTATGGGACTTCAGTTCCTTCTGATCTTTATATTGAAAAAGAAGCAGGATGGAAAGGGTGCAGGTATTTATTATATGGATTTGTAGGATTACCCAGAGACATATTAGATGCGCCTTTCACTTTTTTATATAATCATTATCAAATAGCGGAATTTGCTGGTGTGATTGTAGGTATTGGTTGGTGGATTTATAGTCTTTATGAAACAGGTGGAATGGGTCCTCATTTTGCTCATTTTTTCTCCCGTGATATAATCCCTATTCTTGAAGGATTAGGCATTGGTTTATTTACGGCATTTGGTCCTGGTGTATTTATTCCAGTTGAAACTTCCCTTTTTCGTTATCCGGCGGACAAGAACTTTTTTGGTTTTAAGGATAAAATAGAGGATGAGGATTGGATTAAACGTTCTGATACACACTACCTGGATAAATCCCCACTCGCTTATTTCCCAAATTATCATTATCTTTTTAGACAAAAATCTTATAAATATTTATTGGATGAGGAAAAAGCAGAATTAAGAAAAAAGGTCACTACTACTTATAAGATATGGTATTCTCTGGAGTTACCCGAATAAATAAAAATTCTTAATTTTCATTAAAAAGTTTTTATAAAACGGAAAAATTGAATTATTCTCACTTAAAAATTTGGAGGTGCAAGATGAAATGTTCTGAGCAAAAATTAATACGCTTAATATGTATATTATTTGTTTTTATACTACTATTTTTCGTTTTTTCTTTTGGAACCACAGTTGCTGTCGCTCAGAAAAGTATATCTCAAGAAGAATCTAAAAAGCCCACCTTATTTAATCCGGATACGGATAATTTAGAATCTTTTAATAATCCCATATTTATTGATGTTAACGACCCGAATGGGGAAATTGGTTGGAAGGATGAGTATGTAATTGGTCTTAAAAAGACTGGTAACGTTGAGACTCAGTTTTGCGTTGATTATTATAGTCCTATTGGTCGGGATTTGTTTTTAGAAAGTAAGAAACCAGAATGGGTTACTAAGCTTCCAGATTTTAAATATGCCAAACAGATATATTTTAGTATCCCCTTAGGTGATGGGAAAAAAAATGAGATTGCTTGTGTTATTGATATTAATGAATTGCAACCGGGAAAATTTAATTACGATCTTTACCTTGATAAAGATGGAGATGGCGATTTAGCAGAGGACTTTATTGAGAACAAGGATTATATAGATAATATCTTGGTTCATTATAATGATGGCTCAGTGGAGTCTTATGCTATTTCTTTTTGGCTTCGTAAGAAAGAGGGGGGATATAGAATGGTTTATTATAGATTAAGTGGTCGTTATGGTGTTTTTAAAGCTGATAAGAAGCGTATCCAAGTATTGGTACTGGATGATGATTGTAACGGTGTTTTTAATGATGCATGTGATGAGATTTATATAGATTGGAATTTTGATGGTAAAATTAAATGCACATACCAGGAAGAGAAAAGTGTTTGTATTAGTGATATTGTTGAATTTCCTGGTGCTTCTTATCGTATAGCTGAGATTCATCCAGCTGGTAAAAAGCTTGTATTGAAGAGGGATCATACTCTTGATTTAGCTCAAAAATTAGAGGATTTAAAAAGAAGCAAAGATAAAGAAGGTTTTGATAAGACTGCTAACGAGTTTTTAAATGTTTTACCTGACTCAGCCAAGAAATTGAATGAGTTAGCTTGGAGGTGGGTGAATGATGAGAAGCGCTTTTTTGAAGGTGGTGTTATTGTGGCACGTAAGGCAGTAGCATTAGAACCTAATGAGGTTAATTATCTTGATACTTTGGCTTATTCTGAATTATCGGCAGGATATTATGATGATTCTATAAAACACTTTGAGGAGTGTATTAAAAAGGGATATACTGATTGTAAGATTCGTTATGCTACAGCTCTGATTAAGAGAGCAACTTTAGAGGATGTGGAAAAAGGTTACAGAATTCTTGAAGAAGAATTTCAGTACTCTCTTAAGGATAAATTCTTTGAGGAAGCTGTTGGCACTCTGAAAAAGGCACCTAAGATTAAGGATCAAGCGTTAACGAAACGTGTAGAGGATTTGGCTTCTCGTGGGTATAAGGATTGGAAAAAACTTAATTGGTATAAGGATCTTGCTTCTGCTATTCAGGATGCTGAGGTTAAAAATAAATTCATATTTATTGATTTTCGCACGACGTGGTGTGGTTGGTGTGATAAACTTGAAGCAGATACTTATAGTCATCCTGCAGTTTGGGATAAGCTTAATGAGTTATTTGTTTTATGTCAGTTAGATGGTGATGTGAATCGTGATTTAGCGAATAAGTATGGAGTTACTGGTTATCCTTATCTTGTTATTTCTGATAAAAAGGGGAATGCTTTATTTAAATCTTCTGGTTATGAGACACCGAGTAGTTTTTATAAGACTTTTTTGAAGCCAATGGGAAAGTCAGAAGGTCGTCTTGTTGATTGGTGGGTTGTTGGACCTTTTGATAATCCTGACCGGAAAGGATTATCTGTTATTTATTCTCCTGAGAAAGGGATTGATTTAAAGGCTGAGTATGATGGCAAAAAGGGAAAGGTGCAATGGAAAGAAGTAAAAGGTAATAGCCTTAATGGAGTAGTGGATTTAGCTCAGTTTTATACAGAGAATCAGGAAAGTGTTTTTTATGCTTACACAACTTTTAATTGTGAAAAAGATGAAAAAATGAATTTGTTTTTAGGGAGTGATGATGGTATAAAAGTTTGGTTGAATGGCGTTGTTGTTCATATAAATGATGTTTATAGAATTTACGAAACTGATTCTGACTGTGTCAAATTGAATTGTAAAAAGGGGAAGAATGAACTTCTTCTCAAAATCACGAATGGTGTCGTGGATGTTTGTTTCAGCGCAAGGTTAAGTAGAGAATAACAAATATTTGTTAAGGCATAGAGATTTTGAGTGTCTTCATATTGGATTAATTATATAATATAGTCTATAACTATGAATTTAAGAGGGAAAATATTTTTAATACTTTTTAGTAGCACATATTTGATGTTTATAGGTTGTGGAGGAAAGAAATCCACTCTTAATTGTTCTTCAGCATTGGATTATAAAAGAAATAATATTGCGCCTTTGAAGGAAGGTGAATTAGTTGATTTAGGGAGTTACGATTTTTATGAGACAGTCAATTCTTATAAAAACGTTGTTGTTATTTTTACTGGTAGTAAACATTGCGAACCTTGCGTTAGAGATAAAGAGCAGTTAGATGACTTTTTTGAGAAACACGACAAGTCTTTTTTTGATGAAATATATTTTTTAGTTGTTGATCGTGATACGAATATAAAGAAGTTTTTTGAAATATTTGATGGTTTGAAGTTGAAGGCATTGCCAACGAAACTTTTTTATGTTGATGGCAAAATTATTGATTCATTTAGCGGTCCTAACATAAGTTCAAATGGATTCGAAGAAGATAGATTAGAGAGTATGATTATGAGACATTTTAAAAAATCTAATGATGAAAAATATTTGCCAAGTAAAGTATATCCATATACTATTGAGGAAATTCAAAAAGATATTGAAATCAAAAGAAACAAAGAGGAAACAAAAGAAGTCAAGAATTGATGTTCATTGCAGAAATCATAATATGTTAAATAATTTTGAGTATTTTTTTATTTTTGATTCGTTTTAGCGGAAATCCTCTTCATATTTTTATCTATCGTGAGTTTAAGGATTTCTTTTTTATCTCCTATCATAATAATTCTTACTTTTTTTACTTCAGTGGATTCCTTAAATCGAATTGTTAAATTGGCTTCACCTTTTCCTTGATAATAATTTTGGTCAATTGAGGAATCAATACTGTAAGACCCTCGAGGTGGCATAGCAAATATTAATGGTGAGATATCAGGTGAAGAGAGTTCATAAAGAATCTTTATTTTTATCTCTTCTCCTTCTTTTAGAGTAGCAGGAAGCCTTGGAGAAAATTCTACAACTTTCATCATATCCCCTTTTTTGTTGGTCTTTATCGCTATGATGTTTTCCTCTTGTATGGCCTTATTTTTTCTTGAGGTATCTACATCAGATTTTGTTTTGCTTATTTGTTTTTGAGTTCCGGCACAGTTAAGGAGAATAAAAATGAGGGGGATTAAGGAACTCATTAGTATAATTTTAAAGATCAAAGGTCTTAATTTGTTTTTATCCATCAGTTTGTCCTTTCATTTTTGGATTTTATCACATAATATAATTGCAAATGTTAATTCGCTTATTTTTTAAGGTCAATTTCAAAGTGTTACTTATATATAATTTTTTCTTTAGTATTTTTTCTGTTTGTTTTTGTTAATAACTGTGAGGTAATATTATTTGTAAAAGAATTGCGATTATTTTTTTTATTCCCTTTCATTTTTTAGGGTGTGATTTTATGAAGAGAGAAGCGATGCTTTATGAAAAATTGGAGAGTAATCGTGTTCATTGTTTTCTCTGTTCTCATCATTGCAAGATTAATCCATCGCAGTTTGGTATTTGTGGTGTGAGACAAAATATTGGTGGAACTCTATATACTTATGCTTATGGGGAATTAATTTCTCATCACATTAATCCTATTGAGAAGAAGCCATTTTATCATTTTTTGCCCGGCACTGGTTCTTATTCTATCACTACAGTTGGTTGTAATTTTAGGTGTGGTTTTTGTCAGAATTGGGAAATATCGCAAACTTCTTACAAGAATAGTGCTTCTTTTGGTGAGAAGATGAGTCCTGAAGAAATTGTGAAAGAAGCGAAGAAAGCTAAGTGTGAAAGTATTTCTTATACTTTTACAGAGCCTGCTATCTTTTTTGAATATGCTTATGAGACGGCGCGTTTAGCTAAAAGTGAGGGGCTTTATAATAATTTTGTTACAAATGGATATATAACGAGAGAAGCCCTGGAGATAATACAGCCTTATCTGGATGCGTGTAATGTGGATTTGAAGTCTTTTAGTGAAGATTTTTATAGAAGGATTTGTAAGGCACGTCTTGAGCCTGTTCTTAATTCTATAAAGGTTATGAGGGAGTTAAATATTTGGGTTGAAGTAACGACTTTAATAGTTCCGGGAGAGAATGATTCAGATGATGAATTGAAATGTATTGCTCAATTTATTGCGAGTGTTGATAAGGGGATTCCGTGGCATATTTCGAGGTTTCATCCTGATTATCAGTTTACGAATCATCAACCTACTCCTATGAAGACTTTGGAAAAAGTAATGCAATTTGGGAAAAGTTGCGGCTTACATTATGTTTATTTAGGAAATGTGTTTGGTTATTCAGATACTTATTGCTATAATTGTAACGCATTATTGATTAAGAGGTCTTATATGTGTGCAGAAGAAATAAATCTAAAAAATGGTCATTGTCCTAAATGTGGAGTAGAAATAGAAGGAGTTTGGAAATAAAGTGTTTTTTAATTAATGTAATTGTCAATGCTAAGTCTATGTTGAAGGTCCTGGTCTTCAATCAGGGATTAAACTACGTTTTTAAAATGTTATGATTATACCTTAGAGAGTTCAGTGAAAGAACAAAAGCGTTAGTGTATACTTATTAACACAGTTTTTGGTATGTTTGGTTATCTCTCACTCACCTATTTCAAATTGACTATTCAAATTATCATAAGTAAAAATTAATGTTATTTTGGTGATTAGCTGCTAATATTCCTAATTTTTAATATATTAGAATCTCGTTCCAATAGATGATGAATTAAACCTGTTGGAGTTATAGCTATTGGAGTTAAACTTTGGTAATTGATAATTTTGAATTTTAAATTCAGGTATTTTTATTTCTTGTGGTTTATATATGTAAGTGGGGTAATTGTAAGGGTAATTAAGGTATGAATTCGTTTTTAATCCGCTTCCTAAACTACTATGAGACGGTGAAAGTGCTGAGGTGTTAAGTATCTTGCCAATATTAGATGAGGGCTTACTTTTAAAATCTGAAACAGGCATACCTCCAATAATGCGCTCGGTTCTGGAGCCAGATATGGATGTTGTTTTACTATAGCTGTCGATCATCGGGTCAAATCCATATGCACCACCCACTTTCGTTTCATTGATTTTTACAGAATAACCGTCCAGATTGCCCTGGAATTTGCTCTCGGTGACAAAATTATTGGGGGCTGTTTTCCAGCTAGTCCATTCCCTAATTCGGGCAGGCAAATACCATAGTGTTGTCGGAGTGAATCTTTGCCTAGAGACATTAATGTCCCATTTCCCGCCAGGGCTCTCGTGCGAAAAGGTCAGAGGCTTACGTGTATCCCATTTGTCCAGTTGGGAAAATGTAACATTAGGTTTTCCTGCTTCTACTGTGTTGGCGAGTGTATTGATATTACCTGTCATCTTCCACATATCAAACGAGTTTTTCATCTGCCAGTCGGAAAAGGCATGCGAAGAAGTGTCAAACTGATTCATCGTGAACTGACGGTATTTATCAGCAGTCTCGATCGCCAAATTGGTCTGCGGTCCAACACCAGCCGTGTTTAGCGTAGAACTAAAAACAGTTGCGCTTAGATTTCCGGCACTTAGCGGATCACTAACTAAGCCACTGTTAAAATATTTGTCCGCAACTTTGTAAGTTGAATATATTCTGTCACCAATTTCCACCAACTTATTATTCGGTAAGGACTCATTTATGCAGAACTTAGCAGAGTTTTTTAGGTAGGGTTGGACTATCCCAATGTTAGAGTTGTAAGCCAACAAATTGGATGAATTGTTAACTAAATAGTTGGCTCTTCCCATGGTTGGATCAGGTATAAAAGAGGACCACTTTTCCATTTCTTCACCAAATATCAATGATGCAAAGGTAAAGAAAATTGCAATTACCCATTTAGTTCTTTTTGTCTTGAACATAGTTGTCTTCCTCCTTTTTTGAAACAGTTTTTATTTTAATTTGATATGTTTTTAAATCCTTTATCTGCATATTCTCCAGCATCTTGTATATAGATTCTATGATAGTATCATTATTGGTATTTTCCGCCGGTGATTGTGGGAGTATTTCATTGATTTTATCCTGTAATCTTACCTCATCCATTGTGGCGATTGCCAGAATCGTGCATTCATTGTTATGCGCTATTGTCTTAAAATTAAATCCTGCATTCTGCGAGGGAATTCTATAGACATAACCAGCAATGGCTTGGTTGTCTTTTTGATATTCATTCGGAAGCAGTATCCTATGCTTACCGTTATTGCTAATACTCAAAAGAGTCAAATAACAGTTTTTATTGGTGGCAAAAAAGAGATAGATATTTTCATCAGCTTGATACATGTTACTCTCATGGTCTGCACAAAGAAATATTTCAAATTCCGAATCTCTGTTACGCTGTTGAACATTAACCTCTGCTTGTTGAACTGGCTTTGTGTTTGTGGCACAGGAAAAACCAAGTAGTATCACTAAGAATAATATTATTTTATTACTCATTTTTTTTCCTCTTTAGTAATGATAAAACCATTCGCTTATTTTTGCTTCTATTATATTTTGACAGTCTGTTCCTGCAAAATAGTTTCATTTTTTTATTTTGCTTTATGAAAATAGATAGTGATTTTTACTTTCAACCAACAATGATTTTAAAAGCAGATTAGTAAAATTGATTATTATATTGGAGTGTGTTATTTAAGAATTAATGTGTTTATCTAAATCCCTCAGGTTTACTCAATATTTTTTTAAGAAACTTATGTATTAGGAGACAGGTTGATTTTTGGGGATTAGAGAATATAATCAAAATAAATGGTACATCTTCTTTGATAAAATCACAGAATGACCTCTTTTAGCATTATTATCAAAAATCTTGTTTAACACAGAGTTATAAGGAATCAATTATACCTAAACTGTGCTCGTTAGATTGAGTCTGAATAGCTCATTAGTTTTTATGTATTCCACCATTCTCTTCATTTCGAATTAATTCAAAACATTGTGCGGTGAAGATAAGCATCACTCCACCAATGACAAGCTATCTATAAAGCAGAGAGCTGATTAAGTAGGTCTTCTTCTTTTTTTGTAACTCGACAGAAATTTCAGATTCCTCATATTTCCTTGCTGAATCAGCTATTTTTTCAAGAAGAACTCTTGCTTTAGTTGACTCAGCGAAGTAAAAAATGTTGGAGGGAATATCTTTACTATAAAAAATAAGTTCCTTATCATTTTCCCCTATTAATTGCTCTTTCTGCAAGCGTCACCACCAGATATCTATATGAACGAATCTGACCACCAGCATTACCTGCACTTAGAAAACATGCTCTTTCCTGGGTGGTCTCTTGATTATTGCCAATCGCCGATGATTTCAAAGCCTGCCCAGTAGTAGGGATGCTGATATTGTGGTGTTTTCTTCAGGTTGAGCTGCGCCTGCCGCAATGCCTCCGGTTTGTTCAAGCCTTTCTTCAGATTCTTATAGAATTCCTGCATCAGCAGAGAAGTAGATTCATCCTGCACTGACCAGAGGGTAGCAAGCAGAGATGGCGTACCTGCATAGATAAACCCACGGGAAAGTCCCACCAGGTCATCTCCACCTTGAATTTTGCTCAACGCCGTGTTGCACGCACTCAACGTCACCAGATTAGCGCGCTTCAAATCAAGCCCGAAAATCTCGTGTACCTGAAGTAATCCATCATTTTCAGCATCTCTTGTCAGCACCAGTCCCGATTGTAAAGGCTGAAGTTCATTAAACAATCCATGACAGGCAAGATGAATAACATCAAAATCCCCGGCTTTTCTTCTTGCCTTGCTCTCTGTTGCTTCCTCTTTTATATATGGCTCATTTTTAGTAAACAACTTGCTGATTTCTTTTACCTCTGTTTCTGATTCGGGGAGTGGGTCAGCTTCTACTACTGGATTGGCAAAGGCAAGGAGACTATTCTGTCCCGCTTTCCGCTTTTTTACCACGAACTCTATCACACTGGCAGCCGGTAGCACGGAAATCGTGTATTTCTCCGCCAGAAACTTCTCACCATCACTGAACGTGCAGAAAGGAATTTTATGCAGCACTCCATGCGGCACAATTACTAGCCGCTGCGTCTTTATATCCTTTTCTATTGGTGCCAGCAGCAAATCGTTAAATTCTTTTGCTACTTCATAGAACTTCTCACGATTCTGCTTGCGTTCTTTATCATCTGTAGGCTTGGCATAGGTTTCATCTGCCGCCACGACAATTATATCCCGTGGGAGCTGACGATGGGTGCGTAAATTTGATATGTTGGGCAGGAGAAAATCATTCACCTTCGCCTCCAGCTTTTTCCGCCCCCATTCTATCTCGTATGCCTTGATTTCAGTTTTACTTAACAGCCAGGCGTAGGTCCTGTCCTCGGTGATAAAATACTCCAGCAGCATTAGCTCCGGCTCCAACAGCGATTGAATTTTCTCTACGGAAAGCGGTTCTACGCTTATGAGTGATGCCAGTTCCGAGTTCTTTAGTTTAACTTCCTTGATGAATCGCTCGTAGTCTGCCTCAGCTTTGTTCAACTCGGCTTCAAGTTTATTGAATTCTTCTAAAGGTGCTTTTCCTGACTGGACTAAATTTGCCATTACCTCCAATCGCTTGCGCAATACTAGGAGGTTTTGTTGAAGCTCTTTCTCTTTCTCAAGGATGGTGGCATCTTCCTTGGTTTTACCTTTAAGTGCACGCGTGGCAAGGCTTTCCACAAAAGTCCGGGATTTAGCGCGCTCAGCAAATTGAAGTGACTTGCTTTCATAGCCAGCACCTTTTTCCTTCATAAGCACTCTGACCATTCCCTCATATGGCTCCAGCCGAGAAAAACCCATTACCTTTGCCTCAAAGAACTTCTCCCGCTCCATCCCGCCAAGTATCGCCCGTTGCCGCTCAATAAACTCTATCCCCTTCTGATAAAACTCCTTCGCCTTTGGATAATCCTTTAACCCCTCATACGACAGCCCCAGCCCAATATAATTCGCTAAAAGAAGTGCAGCTGTCCTTTGCTCCTCAACAATTTTAAGCGACTTTTCAAATTTCTTCTTTGCCTTAGGATAATCACTCACTTTAAGATAATATCTTCCCAGGCGAATCGGGTATTTTAATCTTTCAAATACCTCAAATGCATCTTTTAGCCTGCCTTGCTCAAGATAGACATCCCCAATGTTTGCCTCTTCTATTCTTGTTGGCACACCGATTTCTCTTTTTATCTTCAGTGCCTGCTCATAGTAAGAAAGAGCCTTTGGATAGTCGCCTAAATTCCAATAGACGTTGCCGATATTGGTGAGGTCAGCGCCTTCTCCTTTTTTATCTCCAATCTCTCTATCTATCTTCAGTGCCTGCTCATAGTAGGATAGAGCCTTTGGATAGTTGCCTAAATCTTTATAGACGATACCGATATTGCAGAGGTCAGCGCCTTCTCCCTTTTTATCTCCAATCTCTTTATGTATCTTCAGCACCTGCTCATAGTAGGAGAGCGCCTTTGGATAGTCGCCTAAATTGTTATAGACGTTGCCGATATTGCCGAGGGCATTCCCTTCTCCTTTTTTATCTCCGATTTCTCTATCTATCTTCAGTGCCTGCTCATAGTAGGATAGAGCCTTTGGATAGTCGCCTAAATCTGAATAGACAACGCCGATATTGGTGAGGGCATTCCCTTCTCCCTTTTTATCTCCAATCTCTCTTTTTATCTTCAGTGCCTGCTCATAGTAGGATAGAGCCTTTGGATAGTCGCCTAAATCTTGATAGACAACACCGATATTGATAAGGGCATTCCCTTCTCCATTTCTATCACCGATTTCTCTTTTTATCTTCAGCGCCTGCTCATAGTAGGAGAGCGCCTTTGGATAGTCACCTAAATTGTTATAGATGTTGCCGATGTTGGTGAGGTCAGCCCCTTCTCCCTTTTTATCTCCAATCTCTCTTTTTATCTTCAGTGCCTGCTCATAGTATGATAGAGCCTTTGGATAGTCGCCTAAATCTTGATAGACAACGCCGATGTTCCCGAGGAAGGCACCGATTGCCTGATTATTATCTTCTGTTCTGGCAAGTTCCAGTCCCTTTTCCCATGCTTGCAATGCACCACGGAAATCCGACTTGTTGTATTTATCTTTCCCTTCGTTCAGGTAATCCTGCAGGTTCTGCCCGAAGCATTCAAACGAATTAGCATAGCAAAGAAGAAATACTAATGACAGGATTTGCAGGATTAAATGTTTTGTCCTAAGCATTTTTGTGCTCTCTTTTCACTGAAGAATCAAATCTCATAAAGTAGGCAAAAACGAACTATATCAGAAAGTCATTTTTTTTCATGGCTTCTGATGGTGATGGAGTCAGTGCTCCATTGGAGACCTGGTTTTTGTAAGCAGATAGTTATATCTTTTACTAATTTTAGCAATGGTGAGGGTGCGTCTTTTTCAGGCGGCACAACTACGGGAAAGCCACCGCGGAATTGTTCTAAACTAATAGAGGTCGGTTCCAATTTCGTCTTGGAAGCGATGGCTTTTACAATTTCTTCCCCAGTAGGTGGTGAAAAGCGAAATATAAATCCTCCTTCTTTACTCATCTCCTCATTAGGAATTTGATAGGTTAAATTACCCTTAATATAATTATCTTTATAATATTCATTAGGGAATATGACCTTGAAATTTCCATCGCCAAAAAAATTAAGCAGGAGTAAATAGCAATCTTCTTCTGCCCAAACATTAAATTTTATTTCTTCCCCGATATAAAAATCTCTTTTCCACTCATCATTTATCCATACTTTTACTTTGAATGCAGGTTGATCGGGCGTAAGATAAACTAATTGTTTAGCAACGTAAGCGTAATCGAGTGATGCTTCAATTGACTTAATTAGTTCATCAAGAGAAGAGGTGTGAGTAAGATTTGTTACATCACCAATCCGATTGATTATTCTTGCATAATATTTGCCTTCCTTAATCTCACCTTCTACAAGCCTATCATAAAATTCTTTTTCTCCGACTAATTTTATATAAGATTTCTTACTGAGTTTTTCCCGAATTGAATCCATAAGGGTGTTATTAGCTCCTGTGAAATTTGTTAGGCTAATTAGAAGTTTTTCTTCTTCTGGTGGGGATGGCTTCTGAATAGGCATTGGAGAAGCAAGTATATAGGCGGGAGTAGGTTTTGGTTTAATTACTGAAGTAGGCGAAGGAGAAATAAAAGGAGTAGGAGTGGTGAGATGCACAGTGGTAGGAGCAGGAGTCTTCATTGGCAAAGTTGAGGGGGGTGTCGGTGTAATTTTAATAGGAGGAATAATAGGTGTTGGTGATGGTTTTACCAATGTTGGTTCAATCTGAGTAACAGTGATTGATGGTCTAAGTGTAGTGAAGACTTTTTGCTCAAGTTTTTTACTCCCTATTGGTTGAATTTGAGGATCGTGAGGCAACATATATATATCTTTCATTTGTTTTTTTATGTCGTTATAAAGTTCTATATATTCAATATCATTGTGCTTAGAAAGGGTTTGAGATAAACAGTAAGTTAATCCCCCATAAAAATCTAACTTGGAGTCTTCTTTAATAGCAATTTCCAGGGCTTTTTGGTAATCTGAAGCAGCAGAGAGAAAAATATAATCAGAAGGTTTATCATCAGTAACAGGAAATGACCTTGAAATTATAGAGGGAGAAGTTGCTTTAATAGGAAGGTATTTATCTCTCCACCAACCGGTAGAAACAATATTCCTGGTGCAAGTTCCTGAATGACAACTGTCTATAATTACAACAACTTCTTTGTTATTGTATTTTCTTAATAGAACTCCTAATTCATCATCTAAAAGAATGTTTTCGCCGGTATCAGGATTTACATCCCAAAGACAAAGCACCTCATCGAAACCATCCTCTTCATCACCGTTTAAATCAGGGATTTGAGACCCATGCCCGGAGAAATAAAACACAATTAAATCACCTACATGTGATTTAGTGGCTATTTCTTCAAAACAATTTAAAATATTTCTTTTAATTACTTGTTCGTTTAATAACAAAGTTATATTTTCAGGAGGGAAGTTAAAAGTGTGTATCAGGAGGTCTTTAAAAAGATTGACATCATTTATAGGGCCGCTCAAATCAGTGAATTTACTTATGGGGGGCCAACTTGGAGGGGGTAGATTTTTGTAGTCATTTATTCCCATAAGTAAAGCCCATTTTTTAGAACCATTAGGACTTAACTCTTGTATTTGACTATAAATGGGATTCAATAAACTAATATTCAATAAAAAAATATCGAACAGAATAAGAAAAAAAATTAGGTGTTGAAAACACTTTTTATGATTTAACATTTTTTGTTTTTTCCTTTAAGGCACCATTTGTAAAGGATACAAATGGTGCCTTTCCGTTTGACATCATTCACAAATAGGATAGTTACTTCTCTTTTGTTTCTGACTTTTCTTCTTTCTTTTCTACTTCTTCTTTTTCTTCAATTTTTATTTCTTTCTGAATCTCGGTCCACTTCTTGGGATCGGGTTGAGGTGGTATAATCACAGAGAGCTCAATATCCTTTTTCAATGCTTCCACATCACCGTTGTATTGATCGAAAGAGGTTGTGGGTGTAATCTTATCCGGAGTAACTATTGCAACATAGTTAATAGTAGCTATAGCTTTCACAACATCGACTCCTGCTGGTGGTGCAACTTTATAAACGAATTTTGCTCCTTCTACCGGAACACAATACTCCTGACCCGCCTTAACTTTATTGTCTTTTTGATGTTCATTAGGAAAAAGAATATGCACTTTACCACTGGAAGCTACATCTATAAGTGTTAAGTAACAATCCTTAGTTGAATTGAAATAGAAGACTATTTCATCATCAACTTTGTAGGTTGTCTTTTCAGGCTTAATCCACAACTTTATTATGAATTCTGGGTCCGGGGCTGGATTTTTTATTTCATTCATCACTTTAACAACATCAATTTGTCTTGCTACAGGTTCTTGAGCAAATAAGTTTACAATAATAAAAGTTGAACAAAGGAAAAGTATTATGAATGCGATTGATATCTTCCTCATCTCTTCGTCACCTCCTTTCTATGTTTGATTAAATCTTTAAAAAACATTTTTATATTAATTGAACGATCACGATTGTAAATTATTACTAAATATTCAATTCAAAAATTTTCATAGCGAGACTCATTCTCAATATATCTATTTCATCCAAGAATTATCCGCAGGTGTAATTATATTTGTGTTATCGAAAGAATTAAATGATGACGAGTAATCGAATGTGGGAGCTGTATATGTTGATGTGTCAAAAGATGATGAATAATCGTACGTTGGAGTTGAATAGGCACCTGTATCCCATACCGAAGACGAGTAGTCAAATGCGGGTGACGAATAGGAATCTATTTCAAACGATTGTGTGTTAAAATCAGGTGTGATTATAGGATTATTCTGTGTATCAAATATAGAAGAAGAATCAAATGTTTGAGAACTGAATACATCAGAGTTAAAATCGGATGAAGGAAAATCATAAGTAGGTGTTTCATAAATTGTTGTATCAGTAGGAGGCAGCGGAAATTCATATGCCTGATTTTTGTATGGCTCGGGAGTAAAAGTGTCTGGGAGAACTGGGTAGTTTTCATATTTGTTATAAACAAATGGGTCTACATTGGGAATAGAATTAAATAAATTATCGTATTTAGGATCAGTAACACCAAATTCACCTATAATACTTCCGCAATCTATAGTTGTATCAAAGACAGTATTCATATTTGCCCAAGCACCTGAAAATCCTGGCACATAGTAATCATATGATATTGTCTCATTAGGTAACGTAATATCCACAACATTATAAGTTGCATTATCATATATGTTTTCTAATTTTTCTTCGATAAAGGTATTATGGTCCTCATCGGCTAATATCCCATTGGTTAAAAATCCAATTATTAATATGATAAAAGTGAGTAATAGCGACCTTGCATTCATTTTAAGCCTCCTTTTTAGATTTTTTTTAAATGTTTATGCGAGTTGCTCTTATTATTGGGCTGATATCGTTAAGTATCTCTCACAAATTTTTTTGTTTTAACTCCAAAAATCTTCTTTACTGATTGCATTGGTGTTGTAATTGCCCCATAAAGTATTAAAAGTAATCATGATGCGGCTTAGACATAGAGCGGTTTCGGTAACATTGAAATTATCACCTTTGCTATAGGTATACTTTGCTTCATTAGTCCCGAACCTTATTTTTATAAAATAATCACCACCTGATACAGATACAGTCTTATCACCATATGCGGGAACTTCTACATCTGTAGTTGTTGGACCTTTTAAACGAACTAATGCCGGCTCAGAGGATTGATTTTTCAGTGTTATAGTGGGCTTGAGGGTGCTATTCTCCCCTTCTTCTTTTTTTGTTGTTGAAGGTTCTAAGGGATTTGCAGAAACTGATTGAGCTGGTTTTTCTTCAGAAATGGGTATTATTGCGGGTTTTGTCTCAACAGTGTTATGTGACTCAGGGTTAGAAAGCTTGTCTTCAGATTGATCTTCCTGTTGGGGTTTTGCTTTCTGAATCTCCAATGGTGATACCGTAGATGTGGTTTGTGGTTTGTTTCCTTCTGATTCTGCAATAGCCTTTTCAAATTCTTCTTGGGAGATAGGATTAACATTGTAATTATTGAAGGTAATAGTAATAGTTGAATAGTGAGTAGCGGTTTGTTCAACTGTGAAAGAGTTGCTTTTTGTGAAACGATATTCATCAGGATTTATCCCATATCTCGCCAAGACAAGATATTCACCAGGAGTTACATTCACAGTTTTGCTTTGTCCTTGAGGTATCTCTGCAATGATAGGCATTGGTCCCAAAAGTCTCAACCATAATTCTTCTCCTGATTGATTGTTGAATGTAATTGTGTTCGGATAGTTTTCCGAGCAAATAACTAAGGAATTTACACAAAGGCAGACAATTATAAAACTAATTGTCATAAGAAGTTTTGAATTGGGAATCATTATCTTCATATTCAAATTCCCCCTTTCTTGACATCCAAATGGATGCGCTTATTTTACTCCTTTTTTTAACTCTCAACTTATTAGACAGCGATCTTAAAAGAAAGGGGTTCATTTTTTATTGCCGTTACGAATTCTTATCTTCAACATAATATTAATTGGTAGTGGAAATCCCTTCCCTGTTTTCACAGCAACAAATCTATCTGATGTTTAAACAATTTTTTCCCTTTATAAGACCTTACAAGAACAAAATAATTACGAAAGTTAGTATCATTAATGATAAATGAAGATTGAGTTATTTTACGTCTGGCGATATTAAAGGCTGGAGCAGTGTTTGTTTCTTCATCTCGTTCATTACACCAGTAGAAATCGCTTAAGCGAGAGGCAAAGCCGAATAACTCTCTATCTAAAATCCAAACCCCAGTACCCAAAAATTCGTTTTCCGTTGGCAGTCGCCAATCATCTTTAAATAAATATCTACACTTTTTGGATTTTGCGAACGCAGCCTGCCAAGTAGTTTTTTCCTCTTCATACCGATACGTAAAAATTAAACCCTGCATTGTATCGACAATAAAGCGTTTATTTTCAAAATCCAAAATTAAGAACCGACTATTTTTTGAGTATGAAATAATTGTAGCACTTTTTAAAAATTTTAAAATATCACTGGCATATAATAAGTCTTTATACATATCAACATATTCAAAATCATTCAGGGGTCTATTAATATTGTTTCCTAAATTTTTAATAAAAGCTATATCTTCTGCGAAAATGTTAATAAAATAGGGATTATCTGAGATGAAGTAGTTAGACAGAAAATCGGCTTTCATTTTTTCCACATAATCTTTGAAACACAATGACAAAATATTAAATTTCTCCATCAGTTCTTTTTCCAGTTTTCTTTTTTCTACATCAAATAGCCCTTCTCTATTTGCTGTCTTGCATTTTTCATATACTCCAAAATATTCTTCAGGAGATTCAGCACAGAGCCATATTTTGTTTTTTATGAGATATTTTAAAAAGTCATAAGATTCAATTGCTGCCAGCAAATTCCCTTCCTTTCGTTTAAACTTCTCCCAGAACAACTCCCAATTTATATCGGTTTTTGTTAGCGGAAATTTTCCGCTGGCTATCTCATAAATCGTTGGTGTTTGTTCATAATTATGTTTCTTTGCCCAATCACTAACTTTTCCACCGACCCAGTAAGATAGTTCCACCACATCCACATATTCATCATTGCCCATACTGTTTGCCTGGCCACTTAATCCCTGGGATAGAAAATAAGAAAAAATCCCTTGTTTTTTTGTCTTATCATCGTAAGCTTTTTGATTATATGAACACGATGATAAAATAATAATTCCTTCCGATTTATTATTTTCATCAATTAGCCCCTGCAATTCTTCGGACATTTTTGCACGCACTTCAATGTCTTTATTTGCTTCGATACCACTATGACAGCTATCTAAAATAATTATTTTTTTCTTTGCCTTTGATGATTTAATTTTATTTATAATTTCATTCAAAGAAATACTTGTTTTGACAACTGTCTCTAAATCTTTATATTGGGAATCTGCAGGAATTAGATAATTCTCCTTATTGTAACTTATGCCATGTCCGCTAAAATAAAAAATAAATAAATCGGTCTCCTTTAATTTGCTAACCTCTTCATTAAGAATCGAGTTGATATTTTGTTTTGTTGGTTTAATCATTAATTCTGTATCACTTAAAAATTTTGTGTGAATATTATTATATAGGTCACTCTTATATTGTCGCATTGTATAATCAAATAAGGAGACATCTGTATATGAAAATTCTAAATTATCAATACGCTGGTCATCATAATTATTTATACCTACAAGAAATAAATATATGTCACCCCTGAGATTACTCACAGAACTCGAGGATTTATCGATCTCTTGATTTTCGGGGATAGGGTCTATTTGCTTTTGGGGAAAAATAGTTGAGCATATAAAAACTAATTGAATTAGTATCATATACAATAGTCCGATAGATTTTACATTAAACATTCTCATTTTTTATTCGTATCCTCATAAATTATTATTTTTTCAATTAAATATGAGATAAGTGACTCAGCAATGTCTAAGGTTGCAGCCTCATAAGAAATTTTATGCTCAAGGTCGAGATTATCTCTGGCATTGCTGTTCCATTTTATTACTTTTTCAGAGAAATACCTCTCGCCATACAAAAACTTTTTGTCTTTTGTCTCAGCTGTAAAATCTATTGAAAGAATAACAGAATTCTTTCGAGCAAGAGTTCCAAAGAATTCCCATAATGGTGATATCGGCATATTTTGTGAACTTAACGAATTTGATTTTATACAAAAACTCAGGGTGTAATCTGTATCAGATGTGAGATTTGTTGTATCACGTATAATAACTTTCTCAAAATGTTTTCTCATTTCTTCTTCGAGAGTATCAACAACTATAGATTGTACATCCTGAGAAATATTCGTAGGAGTCTTATTTTTAATACCAATTGACAATGGAAGAAATCGCGTTTCTTTGCTTCTGCTCCGTGGTTCAATTATTGATTTGAACTCCGGAAATGCGGTGGTTGAACAATTGATAAAAGTTGAAACAATGAGAATCAGCAATAAATTTTTTATAATTATCTTTACCATAAAAAATCAAACCTCTTTAAATCTCCTTATAAAAATATTTATTCAAATTTTTTAGAACCCTTACATAACAATTATTCTTTGCTATTTGTAAAAGCTCAATATATATATCTTTGAACTGTCCTTGATAGGGTAAAGATGACATCCCTTTAGTAATAGAAGAAACCTTTGCATTTTCACAAAATTTATATACGGTTATATTCTTTTTTTTTATCTCAATTTCTGCTGAAAAAATTACGGATTCCTTAAATCTTACAGTGAAATATCCGAATGGCATTGTAATCAAGTTTCCCACGATAGTTCCGGGTATGCTGACTTTTTTATCCCACTTGATTTCATCCTTTACATTAATAATGAAAATAGAATTATTAGGACTATCATCTAAATTAAAAATTCCTGCTCTTATGATATAATTTTTTAGTTCAACGTTTTGAGTATAGACAGGAATTTTTACATTTTCTTTAGGAAAGAATTGAGGGATGTTTTTAGGAATTGTGGTGCAGGAAACAAACACAAAAATTGCAAAAACTATTAAGTTAAAATATTTATTAAAATTTGTGTTTGTAAATAACATGGCTTTTTATTTTTTTGCCATACTCATAAGCAAAGCTGAGTCCTCATTTATTCTATTTGAGAGTTCTCTCATTAATTCATTCATATTCTTTATGTAAATTGATTTATACCATAAGTAATCACCAAAAGGTTGTTCAACAAGCCAAACCCACTCAGCATCACTAACTCGAAGAAATTGATAGGATTTAACTACCTCGCCACTCAGTTTTATAATATCTACCGTGAGATTTTGTTTGAGTAAAAATTTCTCCTGCGGTAAGCCAAATGTAATTAACAATGGACCAAACAAAGGAACGACAAAATCAGAAAGGAAACTTGCGACCTGAATTCCATGTGAATATAGTCGATTATTACTACAAAGATACTCTGTAATTTTAAACTCCAAAATCAAATCAACATCTTTTTTATCAAATGGAGCCCGATAACAATAGGAAAAAATATTGTTGGTTTTTAAAAAGTCTGTGAAAGCATCCATAATATAATCGTTTTCCACAATTTTTGGAAAACCGGCTTTAACTATTACAAATGGAATAGGCAACGTAGCCGTCCATATTGAAGTGGGCTGCGAAGAGTTTATGTCAGTAGTAACACCTACTTTTAAAGGAATTGCCTTTTCGTTAATGACCTCAGTTTTTGTCTCAAGAAGAACAGGAGAGCGAACAACACAACTTGAGACTAAAATGGACATAATCAAAATAAATATTTTTTTTGCCTTATTCATTTTATTCCCTCTTTGCAATTATTTCTTTATAAGTAAGTTTTCTAAATCATTGTTAAATTCCCCCATAATAGCTAAAAATTGTTTTTTAAATACTGAATGATACCAAATATAATCGGCGAGTGGCTGCTGGTATATCCAGACATATGACCATTTGGAGGGACGTAGATGCCAGAATTTTCCTATTACTTCACCATTGGGTTTTTTGACTTCCATTTCGAGGTCATACTCACTTATAAAGATCTGTTGCGGCAGAATAATCACTAAAAAGTTTACAAAAGGGAGAGTAAGCAAGGAACTATAAACTATATTATTTTGTGCCTTACATTTTCTAACATTAAAAGATAATATATAATTAACATCTTTGGAATCAAATGGAGCCATATAAATATAAGAAAAGGTATTATTATCTTTAAAATATTGATAAATGGCACCATCAATATACGTTTTCTCTTCTAATTTGGGATATTTTGCACTAAAAATATAAAATGGAATTGGTAGCCAATAAGTTTTTATCTTAGAGACAAAAGAAGGTCCGGGGTCGAACTGCACTTTCTCCAGTCCAATTTTATTGGGTATTTTGGGAGGATTACTACTTCTGTCGAGTTGATAGAGTAATATCGGAGATCTCATATGGCAACCTGAAAAAATAATAATTAAAATAAGTAATAAAGCCAATATTGATATTTTGCTGATTTTGAGCATATAATATAGCCTCTCCTCTTTTTATGATTTAATATTGTACTAAATCTATGCTTCCGTCAAGCCACATATATTCTCAATGAACTGTTTCATTTCCCCTTTCACTTAAAAGTGACTCAAATTTTTAGTACAGTAACAAATTTTGCATCACTGCGTTTTTATCATAATGAATATATTTCCTTCTTTGTTCCGGTAGCCCGATTTCGTCATTGTTATTCTCCCCAATTGATTTAGTTCTTTAAACAGGATTTCTTCTTTTGTTTGGTCGAGTTGAATGATGAGTTCAATCCCGTATTCTACAACCTTTAGTCGAATCAACTGCCCGTTATGTGCCTCAATAAGTGTAAGGAGTTGTTTAAATGAATCAAAAAATTTATTTCTCTCTATTTCAATGACTATTGGGTTTGGTGAAATAGAACTCTCTTTTTTTAATTCTATCTCTTTTGGTTGACTGATTATCCAGCGTTGAGGCGCAAGACTGCTTTGATACATCTTCCCCGCAAAGAATGAGATGACAAGCAATGCAGCTATCCCAACATATGCCCATTTGTTAACCAGAGAATCAAAAAAAGCAGTTAGTCGTCGGCTTAATTGTGATTGTTGTTGTTCCTCTAATTCTATTTTCCCAAGTACTTTTTCGCAAAATGAAGGTTGGGGGGATAATGCCTCTAATTGATCGAGAGAGCCTAAAGTTTTCTTGAGAATTTCCAATTCTGAACGGCACTTCTCACACTGAGAAAGGTGAGATTCTACTAAAGAACGAATGGTGGTATCGAGATTGTTTTGTAGATAATCATATAAATTGTTTTGAATTTTATTACATTCGCTTAAATTCAATGTATTAACCTTCCTTTATGAGTTTCCAACATTCTTGTAAACTTATTTTAAGTTTATTGAATGCCCGATGAAGTCGTGTTTTAATTGTTGCCACGGGGCATTTAAGAATTTTTGATGTCTCTGAATAACTTAACTCTTGAAAATGAATAAGTTCGAGAGCTAAGCGCTGTTTTGAATTTAATTTGCTTATCTTTTTCCTTATGCACTCCTGGATTTGTTTACGATGTAAAAAATCAATAGGAGTATCTGTTTCAACTGACAGAATGCTCTCGAAAGTCTTTTCTTCATCCTGTTCTATATTACTAAATGGAATAGTTTCTAATCTTTTTTTTCTACCTCTTTCCTTAACCTTATTTATACAATGATTGACTGACAATCGATAGAGCCATGTACTAAACTTTGATTTCCTATTAAATTTGTGAATTTTAAAATATGCTCGAACAAAGATATCACTGGCTGCCTCTTCTGCATCTTCAATATTCCCTAAAAATCTATAACAAAGATTAAAAATTTTGGTCTGATATAGGAATATTATCTTTCTATATTCCTCTTTATCTCCTCCCTTAACCTTTTCTATCAGCTGTATAATTTCATCTTCTTCTATTGTATTTTGACAGTATTTTTCGTTTTCAGGTTTCATTATTTATGAACTCTATCCCTCTAAAATCTCATTCTTACATATGTAATGAGTTAATATAATTACTTTTTGATTGGGATTATGGATCTTAAAAAAATAAGATACTATTCACCAAAACCTATAAGAGATCACCTTCTTATTCTTACCCCTATTGACGCATCTGGACGAGGTGTGTATAATATATCATAAATGTATAAGAGAACTTTTTAAATATCTAAGTAGTGTAAAAACCCTTATTTTATTTTAATTAAGATTATGAATCACAATGAACTTTTTCTCTCGCTTTTATATCAAAGTTTAAGGTCTCTCTTTTTTTAAATACAAGAATATTAAAAATTTTTTTAGCGATATTATTTTTTTATGTCAATAAAAATGTTTGTTTTTATTAATAGAAGTGGGCTTTTTAGTATAGAGTCATTAGCAATGAATGAAGGCATCCCAGTTCTATATGACCGGGGTGCCCTCTTTTTATTTTACTCTTAAAAACGCCCCATTTAGTGTTATTTCCTTTTTCACAATAGCTTGTGCAAGTTGGATTAGGCTGTAGGTGTTATTTTTGTGTTGGGATTCGAGGATGGTGTTGGCTCGGAGGTGTTTGATGATGTACATTGTGAGGATTATGTTTTTTAGGTCGAGGTTTTCGAGGATTGGGAAGGTTTGTCCGTGGTTGCCGTATGAGTTTTTGTAGTGTATGAATTTGTGTTTTTTGAAGTATTGGTTTAGTTCTGGTTCTGATTCCTCATAGAGCTTTGTTGATAGTTGTGCGAGTTTTTCGAGGAGTTCTTCTTTTCTTCCTGTCATACTTATGCCGTGATTTTGTAGAACTCTTTTGATTGATTCTACGGAATGGTCTACTGTGATGATGGAACCGACCACATTTATATTAACTCTGGTCTCTTGTATTTGTGCTTCAGAGTTTGAGGACTTTTGTGGATGCATATATTCAAGATTTGGGAATGTGATTTCATAATTTTCTTGTGTAATCATTTGTGATAAGTGTTCTATGTCTGTTGTGAAACAGTATCTGCCATTATCTATTCTCCACTGTGTAGCTATAGTCTTAGCTAATTGCCTTTTATCTATTTCTTTACTTAGTTCAGGGACAAACTTGATTTGGTCTTTGTTTCTATAGCAATTGTATAGGATTGATGTGTTGAAGTATTTTTTATCATTACTCGCCATTATCTTGAAATCATTAATGCTTTCCACAAGCCTTAAGTGTCCATTTTCATCTGTGACTTTCTTTATGAATTGCTCTGAGCGGAAGTTTGTTGATGGTAATCCTTCGCTGATAATGATTTTGTCTTCACCTTCAAAGTCTTCCAAGATTAAGATTTTTGATAAGTCATATTTCTCAATATCTGAGTAACTGGATAATTTGATGTTTTTGTCCTTCATTTTCAGGACTCTTCTCATATCATCAAAGTTGTAGTAAACTCTTTTGAGTAAATCATAGGCTACTTGATGTGACCATTTCTTTAGTAATTGCTCTTTGGCTGTCTTGATTAACTCTACATAGGATAATTCTTTTACGAAATATACTTGTTCCTTTATGTCTTTAAGTGTTTCTTCAAATGGTGATGAGCTGTAGTAACAGTAGTAGGGTGTATTAACGGATATATCTGAGCAGTAGCTGAATTTGTCTAATTCGGCTATCTTCATCTCTTTACTATTGAGTATCTCTACGAACTTTTCTTCTAATGAACGATGTATATGAGCTCCCTGCCAGGGATGAATGCCTTTTGTGAGGATTAAGGAGATTGGGACTTGGACTTTTTCATAGTTGAGTCTTTTGAAGTGTGGTATATCTTTATCTTGTTCAAGTGAGAGCTTGAATGTTTCCATACCTCATCACCTCCCATTCTGGATTAATTCATTGAATTTTTGTATGTCTTCAGCGATGAGTCTTTCAGTTTCAGTAATGTTATCTGGCATAATACTTTCTTTTTCTGCCAATTCTTTTACTCTATTATAGGCAACTATTTTAGCTAAATCTGTTTCTTGATTGAGTAAAGATTCTATTTCTTCAATGTATTCTATGGAGTCACCTTTTAGTTTAGGTATGCAATCTGTGGATAGTCTTTCTTGCGATATTTTCTGGTTTAGGCTTTCGAGGAGTTCTTGAGGAATCGTATTTGGTCTTAAGGCTTCTACTTGTAGGGCTGTATAGGCTAAGAGTGTTATGTCTTGATTATCATTGATGAGGTTTGTCCAGGCTTTTGATTTGGCAAAGTCTCCTAAATCTTCTTTTAGCAGTATTTCTGTTTTTCTCATTATGTCTTTTGTTGTGAATAATTCATAGATTCTATTTACTTTATTCATCTCTGAGCTTTTATCGAAGTAATTGCTCAGTAAATCGAAGCAGATTTCCATTTTGTGTATGATTTCTTCTTTTTTGATGGATTCATCATTTAGTCCTATGGGGATACTTGATGCGATTACGTATCTTGAGGATTCTTTGAATGATGTGTTATCTTCTTTATAGAGTTCATTTTTTGCGAGTTCTATGGAGTGATTAGCTAATATGTTTCTGTAAATGAATCCTAATCTTCTTCCATCAAGGGCTATTTCTCCATTTGTTTCCTTTAGGAGTAAATCAGCGAATTTGGCTAAGAATTCTGATAATGTTGAGAGTTCTTCTCTTAAATGATTAAAGTGTTGAGCTGATTTAAGGAGTATTTCTTGTATCTTTTTACCTACTATTCGAGTTTTGTCATCTTTATTCTTTCTACCATTACCATCACAATCTTTTTCATCTTTCATCCATTCTGTTAGGCTTGGAGCATCATCACCATTAATGCTTTGAGTGACCTTGATTCTGTCTGATTCATTCATTTGTAGGACATCTGGTGGGTAAATGAATAAAGCGAATCTTCCTATGAGAGCTTCGTCGAGGGCTTGAGTGGCTGAGTAAGTCATTGGGTTCATTGCTGACCAAACCCATTTGACTTGTGTAGGGAATCCCATAATCTTTCTACTTCTAATGATTTCTAACCATTTGCTTTGGAGTTCTGGTATGGCTCTATTGAGTTCATCGATTAAGACTAATTCTTTATCCCAGATAGTTACAGGGCTTGGGACATATTCAATGATGCCTTGTTTCAGTTTCTCAATGTTCGGATACCCTAATACATCTTCAAACATTGCCTTAGAGGCATCGTAGACAATGAATTTTTTACCTAAAGCTAATCCCATCTTATTAGCTAAGTGAGTTTTAGCGCATCCATGATTCCCTATTAATAGTAACGGGTCACCTGTTAACAGCGATGCCAGTATTAAATTTTCATCTCTTTCTTCCCATCCATAAATCCCGAGAGCTTCTAATATCATAGTCATTACCTCCTTTTCTTGAATTTTTTACACAAAAAGAAAAGGGAGAGATTCTCATAAAAAAAATCTCTCCCTTAGATAGAATTGATGAGTTTTATATTGCTTAAATTACTTCATAATGATTTATAAAATTCTGTGTTGTCTGTTAGTTTATATTTATATGAGCTTGTATATTTAAATCCCATTTTCTTTCAAACTTTTCATTATATCCTTTTTAATAAAATATAATTAAATAACTTGACAGATGTAAGTATAATTTATAAAAAGTTTTAATAAAACCATTCTTGTAAAGAATAGTCAACGATAGCAAAGTTGTTGACTACAAGATTCAACACTGTTAATGGTCCGAAGACCCGTGGCAAGACACCAGCATGACAGTAAAAAGCGAAATCATGCTTATGAACCAGGAACGCGGTAAGGAAGGGGAATATCGTGTCATCGCCGTCAACAAGGCCGGCGAAGGATAACCTGGCAACACCGTCATGGCGGTGCTGTAAGGAACCCATACTTTACAAAAATCATGGCGAAATCGAGGATCATCTATATGAAACAAACTAGCATTCTTGTTGTCATAATATGTATTTTTATGTTTGGTTGGATGACCTATGCAAGCGCAGCGGACGGCACAAAGAATGTCGGCACCACTGCTACTAGTCAAGGCATCGATGCTGCCGCCAACGGTAAAGTGCGGCGAATCGCTTTTAACGGGTCTCCCGATAAAGGCTCCGCGCCACGCGGCCCGATCATCCTCAAGTCGAAGCAGACTTCGTGGGCAGATTTTCAATGTGAAATTCCATATTTAGAACTTGTCACAGTGAGACTTGCGGACGGAAACGATTATGTCAGTCTTCGCATTCCTGATGTGACGATCCCCAATATTGTCGGCCATCCCGAACAACCTTATCGCGAGGAACTGATACGTATCACTCCCGGCTCGAAAGTTACGCTGGAGATCGATGATGTGGAATGGTCCGTCATTGAGGGAGCAGTGAACCTCGCTCCGATGCAGGCTCCATTGCCGGACGCTCGAAGCCCGCGGGGTGAGCGACCGGGCGCGGCCATGCCTTTCCAAAAAGATGCGTTGGCTTACGCCGCCAACACATTTGAAGATGCCGCACCCGTCCGACTTGATGGAATTGTGCGGATTCGCGGTCGGGAATATGCAAAAATCATCTATGCTCCCGCGTCCTACAATCCAGCCGAAAAGAAGCTGCGCCTTGCTCATCGTGTTCGTTTTCATCTGAACATCTCTCTTCCTGGGACAGTGAAGCGGATGCGGCCAGATCGTGCGGTCTCGCCTCTGCCCGACACGCTGGATGTTCGCATGCCTGTGAATGTGGCGGAGGAAGAGGCCGAACCCGATTTCACGCCGCCACCCGACATTGCGGCAAGCGCGACAGACGCGGACTATCTGATCATTACCCCTGACGCTTTCGCTGACGAGGTGCAGCCGCTTGCGGATTGGAAGCACAGGAAGGGCTACAGAACCTACATTGCCACGCTCACGGAGGTGGGCGGAAGCACGGAAGCCGCAATCAAGGCATTCATCCAGAACATCTACGACAACGGAGCGCCGCCAGAATTCGTATTGCTTATCGGCGACCACGAGAATCTTCCGGGAGGCCGGGTTGACTATCATCCGGCCTGTTATGGCAGCAACGTGCCTTTTTATTCGGACCTGCCCTACGCCTGCGTTGATGGGAGCGACTATTATCCGGACCTGACAATCGGGCGTCTGCCCGGCGACACGGAATCGCAGATCACGATCATGGTCAACAAGTGCCTAGGATATGATCGCGCTCCGGACGCGAGTCAGCGGTACGACCATGCGCTGATCGCCGGCATGTTCGAAGACGACGAGAACGGGGACTACACAGCCAATCGCTGGTTCATGGAAAGCCTGCATCGCGCGGGGGACTTTCTTGGCCCCGACTATGACTACTTCGCGACGGAGACTTCGAAAGGCTACACGGTCCATACGGCCTTGCGTTGGGTAACCGATTACCTCGGTTCGGCGACCGTTTTCGATCCAATGGCTCACACTCTGCACTATTGGTCGAGCAGTTTCCCCGGACGACTCGCCCCGCCCGATCCGGTGCCGACTTCCTGGAAGGCGTTCGGCAACAACGACAAAACGGCCATCAACTCAGCCGTCAACAGTGGCGTCGGACTGTTAATCCATCGAGACCACGGGTACGCGTCGTACGATGGCCAGTGGTACGATGGCCTCGGCTGGGGAGACCCGGATTACCGCACCGATGATGTCAACGGCCTCGCCAACGGCTCGAAGTTACCTTTTGTTTTCAGTCTGAACTGCGGAACAGGTCACTGGGAGGACCGGGATGCGTTTGCCGAGGCTTGGATGCGCAACAGCAACGGAGGGGCCGTCGGATTCACTGGAGCTGCGCGCGTGAGCTATTCAGGGTGCAACGACGCCTTCCTTGTGGGATTGATGGACACCTTCTGGGACGACTACAGCAACTCCCCGAACAGTTACGGGGCGGTCAACGTCTACCCGCAATCGTTCCGCCCGGCGCAAGCGCTGGACCGCGCGCGAGCCTACGTGATGGCCACCTACGGTTCCGGTGATACAGCTTATGGAACGCTGACAGCGCGTCTCTTCAGTTGGCTTGGGGATCCGGAGTTGGCCTTGCGAACCCAGACCCCGGTTAGTTTGGCGGCCACGCACCCCAGTGAGATTATCGTAGGCGTGCCTGCGAATTTTGACGTCACCGTTACCCAAGGCGGGTCTTCTTTGGCGGGTGCGCTGGTGGCCCTGGTTCTGGATCCTTCCGACTATCATACGGCAACCACGAATGCCAGCGGTGTGGCTCATTTCAATTTCACTCCGGTCAGCGGTGGCTCGATGATGATTACTGCCAGTGAACACGACAGCGTCCCGTACGAGGGGTCTATCACTGTCAGCGTGGTTCCCCTTCACACCCTGACCTACACGGCGGGGACAAACGGTTCGATCTCCGGCGACACGGTCCAGACCGTTGTCGATGGCGGGGACGGGACGGCGGTGGAAGCGGTTCCCGACACGGGTTATCATTTTGTGAAGTGGAGCGATGATGTGATGACTGCATCCCGCACGGACACGAATGTAACCGCCGACATCTCCGTAACTGCAACCTTCGCCATCAACCAATATACGTTGA
>Ga0315274_10001983_pt1 | contig 31328 bp, 55 predicted proteins | sample YL17G02_20_MG_FD_203700 | JGI IMG/M metagenome (GOLD analysis project Ga0315274, IMG submission 203700) | Sediment microbial communities from Yellowstone Lake, YNP, Wyoming, USA - YL17G02_20 | ecosystem: Environmental > Aquatic > Freshwater > Lake > Sediment | place: USA: Wyoming | collected...
CGTGTACACCATCCTAATTCATAAGTTATTATTTATGAATATATTATAAATTTGGCACACTATTTTACTATATATAAATATTATTAACAACTAAAAATTATTTATATTATGAAAACAACAAAATTATTATTTACGATCGTATTATTTGGACTAATTAGTTTTTCAAATTTTGCACAAACAGATGACGAACCAAAAGCAATGTTTGCAAATTATGAATCTCATAGAAATTCTGAATTTCGTTTAGATGGTAAATCAACTGAATCAGAAGAAATGGTATATATGAGAAATCTTTACGAAATAAAAATGACAGAACTTAATCTTGAAAGATTAGCTTATAGAACTGAAAAAGAACTTAAGTATGAAGCTCCTTCAGTAGAATTAATAGAAGCTATAGAAAATTTAGATTCTTTAATGATTAAAACATTAAAAGAAATTAAATATGTTGCACCGGAAAATTAAGATAAAATGAAACTAATTCTTAAACCAAACGAATTAATCTTAAGAGCTGGAAACGCTAAGCTTTATCAAAATAATGTACGAATAAAGGGAAAATTAATCATAGCGACTGAAACTATTTATTTTAGAACATTAACAGAAGAACTTCAAAAGTATAATATAGATTTAATTTATTCCAATATAAACGAAATAGAGTTTTTTAACACAATGTGGTTAATTCCAAATGGTTTAATTATTAGAACAAAAGATCAAAAGAATATTAGTTTTTTAATTAATAATCGAAACAAATCGTCTAATTTAATAACAAAAATGATTTAAAATTAACGGGAGGAAATTAAAATGTATAGACTTAGAAGAGTAACTGGAAAAGAAAGAAGATTTCTTGGAGTATGTGGTGGAATATCAAAGTATATGGATCCTGAAATGGACCCCGCAATTGTAAGAGTATTATGGACAATACTTACTATTTTTTCTCCACCCCCAATGATTTTGTTATACTTCATCTTAGGCTTTGTTCTTAAGAAAGAAGATGAAGTAAAAGAAAAAGTAAATAAAAACAATTAAAGTTTTATAATGGTTAGATTTTTCTAACCATTGTTATTTTAGTTATTTTAGATATATAAAACAAATATTATGGAATGAATATTTATATATATGACAAGAAAAAATTACTTTATAAAAATTTTAAATTCTGGAGGTCTAAATATATTTTTTTACTATTATTTATAATTGCTATTTCTGCATTAATTTCTATTTCAATATTTTATACTTATTTTGAAACAAATAGAGAAATAACTCTTAAAGAAAATTTAAGAGTTTTGTCTAATGATTATTATGATATTAATAAACGTATTATAAAAGCTGAAATATTACTTTATAAAGTACAATTAAATGATACAATTATTCCTAATATAGACGAAATATTCTCATGTATCCCGGCAATCACACCCATAAAGAAAATTTATATAAAGAAAACTAAACCTTGGGGTTTTCGTATTCATCCTATTTCTAAAACTAAAGAATTTCATACTGGTATAGATTTTTCTGCTAAAGAAGGAATATTTGTTACTGCTACTGGAAATGGTTATATAGAATTTTTAAAAAATGATACAGGAGGGTATGGAAATGTAATAACAATCAATCATGGATATGGTTATAAAACTTTATATGCGCATTTAGCTACTTTTAAAGTTAAAATTGGTCAAGAAATTAAAAAAGGAGATACTATTGCTACTGTAGGCAATTCAGGAAATTCAACGGGTTATCATTTACATTATGAAGTTATAAAAAATAGAATAAAAGTTAATCCAGCTTATTATATTTTTGAAAATAATTAATACCGATGTAGGTAGATTGGCTACATTCGGGTTCACTGATTCAAATTTAGTCGATAGTATAAAATTTTATTATTAATACAAAATAAAAAAGTTTTTGGGTAAAGAATTATTTTAATAAAAAGTTTTTTTATGTCAAATATTATTGTTATATTAGATTAAATAAATAAAGATGGAATTAAAATTATCAGATAAAATTATTGCTGCTGTCGAAGTTAATGGTGAATTAATTGTAAATTTTGAAAATAGTGCAGTGTATGAGAATATAGGAAAAGAAGAAGCATTTCTTTACATTAAATCTACAGTTGAAGGTGGTAAAGAAATAAAAATTAGATTTCTTAAAAAACCCGAACCTGAACCTGAAATTATAATTGAAAAAGTATAAATGGGAGTACTAATTGTCCCTAACTGCTTCTATGGTGTAATGGATAGCATCTAAAAATACGAATTTTAGAGTACGGGTTCGACTCCTGTTAGAAGTACAAATTGTAACTAGTGTACGAGGGACTCTTAGATGAAGAAATAATAAAGGATATAATATCCAATATCTATGGATTAAAAGAAGGTCTCGTGTTAAAGGATGTAATCGAGAATAAGGTTTTTATGGTTAATGGTTAAAATTAAAATACAAGAATGTTTGAATAAAGTGAGATAATTATATGGAATAAATAATAATATAGAATAAAAACAAAAATAACCATATACATTATGACTAATTTAACAAAAGCAATTTTCTATCTTCAATTAGAAATAAAAAGAAGTAATACAGATAAAAGATTAATCGAAGCACTAAATGCAATGATTGATGTAGAATTAAGTAAAAGAGATGAAACAGAAGAATTACAAATAGAAACGGCAGGAGTTAAAACAAGAAAAGCGTGAAGTTCTAAAAGGCGAGTTTGAGAATAAAAGAATTATAATAATGAAAAAAGAAAACTTAATATTTGACGGTTTTTAGGTTTATATAAACCTAAAATTAAACCGTTATGAAAAAAAAGAAGTATTAGATTAAAATGGACTATAAATCGTAGAGAATTCCATGTCTTAAGATTAAAAGAAGAATATTCTCCTTATTGGGATGAAGGGATAAATTGGTATCCAGAGTGGAGAAGAGGACGAAAAAATCCCCACAAACAAATCATGAGTTACCAACGTAGAATGTATAAAACTTGGAAACATAATAGAAAAACTAAATGGAAAGAATAAATATAAAATATATTAGCGATGTTAGTATAATGGTTATTATAGTGGGTTGCCAATCCATTGGTGGGAGTTCGATTCTCCTGCGTCGCACAAAAATAATTTATTAATATGAAATTAACTATAATGGGTTCTTTTTTATCAACTATAACTCCAAACAATATCATAGCTATTACTTTAGCACCATTTGGAATTTATTTTAGATCAGAATGGTATTTAAATAATCAATTGATAAAAACCCACGAAAAAATACACTGGAAACAACAAATAGAAATGTTAATACTACCATTTTATTTATGGTATGGAATAGAATGGTTTATTAGATTCCTTATACAAAAAAAACAAGCATATAATAATATTTCATTTGAACGTGAAGCTCATATGTTTTCTCATAATATAGAATATCTTAATACAAGAAAATTTTATGCTTGGATAAAATGTTTAAGAAAAAAGGATTGAATAATAATATATTAGTATTTGAATTGGATTCTGAATTACGTTCTGAATTGAGTTCTGAATTGTGGTCTGAATTGGATTCTGAATTAAGTTCTGAATTAGATTCTGAATTAGATTCTGAATTGTATTCTGAATTGGATTCTGAATTAAGTTCTGAATTAGATTCTGAATTAGATTCTGAATTGTATTCTGAACTGTATTCTGAATTGTGGTTTGAATTAGAATCTGAATTAGATTCTGAACTATTCTAAATTGAGTTCTGAATTGTCTTAAGTGAGTTCTAAATTATATAATGGTAAGTAAGATGAATAAATAAAACAAATGAAATATACAAACTACTTAATTAATGGCGATGCATTTAATATTGATAAAGTTATTCCTGAAAATAAAACGTTAAAGGCTATATCAACAATTTATTTAATTCCTGTTGCTGGTGCTGGTTTAGTTTTTTGTGTAGGAATGCTTCCTATTATGTTATCAATTGATGGTGGAAGATATACAAAAGCTAATTATATTTTTTATACAAGAAAATTTCGTAAATTTAAATATTATAAGCTTATTAATAATATTGTAGATATAATTAATCCGAAACCTAAAATTGAATTGGCTTTTAAAAGTGCATATAATTTTGAAATAATTTCCGTTAATAACTATCACATATCTCCAAAATATCTTTTAATTAATTTAGGAAAAGCTTTTGAATTTGAAGATATGAGAAATAAATTATCATAAAATGGCAAAACTAACTGATGAACAATACAAAAACTTAAAAGACCTTGTATATAATTTCAAAACTAAGAATAAAGAAGGTTTTATTGATGCTGAACAACGCGAGCTTTTGAATAGATTTCCGGGTATAAATGAAAAAAAATATAATGAAGCGATAGGTGTTGTAACATGTGAAATGGATTTAGAACTTAAGCAATTTATTATATATCATGATGATATTTTCACTGCATTACTTTGTGTTTTAGAAGATAGAGAAATTTCTCGATTTGAATGGGATTAACATAATAAAATAAGATAAAATGAATAAAAATATAATGAAAATGGCTGGTTTTGAAAAAGAACTTAAAGATGTTGAAAATGGCACATGCCCGATCTATTAAACTTAAAAAAGAAGATTTTAAAGACTCTTTATCTTGGAAGGAATTTCAGATATCTTCTCTTTGTCAAAAATGTCAAGATAAAATATTTGGATAATGAATCCTTTTAAACAATTTGAAAACGTATTAAAAATCTATATTAAGGAAAAATCAATCTCTAATCTTCCTCGTAGGTGGGCTGAGCCCACACGTTTTTATCATAATACAACACATCTTATTCAAATATTGAAAGACATTGAATCAAATATTGCGTTTAGTGAACTTAATGTATATGAAAAACATGCACTTTTATTAACAGCATTTTTTCATGATATTATTTGTGATCCAAAGAAAAATGATAATGAAGACAAATCAATAAAACTTTTTATTTCATCTTTTAAAAGTGATGATACTAAAATGTTGAATACTGTTTGTGATTTAATCGAAACCACAAAATATCGTAAAAGACCAACTAATAAATTAGAAAAAATATTTTGGGATTCTGATAACGCAGAATTTAAAAAAGGTTATAATCATATGTTAAAAAACGAAAAATTAATTCAAAAAGAATATTCTTTTATGCCTAAAAAAACATTTGTTCAAGCAAAAATAAAATTCCTTGAATCAAATTTTGGTTTATTCGGTGCTTCTGTTGATAAAAATCTTAAAAAACTTATTAATTATTATGAAAAAAAGTATTAAAATATTTTTTTATATCAAAAATTATTATTATATTAACAACTAAAATAATATTAAATGAAACCATTTCTTGAAAAAAATTCAAACGACATGGCGACTGAAGTTGAAACCTATCTCGTTGAAGAAACTGTAGATTTAATCTACGACAATGAAAAACTTACAAGGTGGAATGATCTTGTAGCAGAACTTGGATTGACTGGGCAAAACACAATCAGAAAAACTGATAAAAGTCCTATTCCCTTTTTATCGATGAATGATGTAATCAAGGCGACATTCGAAACATTGTGTCCTAGTAAGGTAGAGATTACTGAATACAGCGCCACATCTATTCCATTAGAGATATTGGATTTGGTAAAATTATCCAATAATGAAGAATATTTTGGAGGTATAGAAATTTGGTATGACGAAAAACAAAAAGACCCTTTATGTGTAGGATATTCTGCTTCTTGGCTTGTCGATAATAAAGATGGGAATAAAATAGAGTCTTATGGTACTTTTAAAACGAAGAAATTATGTGAGGAATTTATATCTGCCAATAATCTGACAGATTGTAATCCATATAATTATAGCTATCAAAAAAAATATTGGCTTATTGGAAGATGGTCTGATATGAAACAAACCCTTTCTGAATTAAAAGCAAAGGCGAAAGAACGTTTTGTTTTTGAACACAAAAATTCTTTATTGAAAGAAATTAAAGATAAACAAAAGGAAATGGATGATTTAGAATTAACGGCGAATACAACATTTGGTATATAAATTTAACTAAATAATTATGAAAATTAAGGATAAGATTATACTAGTTCTCGGTGTAGCAGTTTTTATAGCTTTTATCGCACTTGTAGGTGGAACTATTCTTTATTGGATTTGGCCCATTGCTATTCCTGCTACATTTCCTGGTGCTGTTGCTTCGGGCATTATAGCTGGAAAGTTAAGTTGGTGGTGTAGTGTAACATTAGTATGGATTTTTAGTATTTTAATTAAAATGCTGCACTACAGATATCGGTAAAAAAGAATTATGAAAATAAGATTTTCTATTTTGCTATTTCTGTTTTTGTTATTTTTAATACTAAAACTTAGTAACATTATTACATGGTCTTGGCAGTGGGTATTGATTCCTGTTTGGGGGCCAATTGCTTTAATCATTTTTATTGCAATATGTGTTGCAGCATTAGCATCTAAATATCATTATAATCAAAGAGTAAATTTAAAGAAAAAATAACATGTCAAAACAACAACCTATTATTGTAACCGGTGTAATTACTGAAGCTCTTGGAAATTCGATTTTTCGAGCTAAACTCGATAGCGGTCACATAGTAACAGCTCATTTATCTGGAAAGATTCGGTTAAATTCGATCCAGATTTTGCCATCTGATGCTGTTCTTATTGAGATGTCACCATATGATTTAACTCGCGGAAGAATTACAAAAAGATTTAATAAAAATCAGATTAAAAAAGAAGAATAATTTTTATCTATAAAAACTTTTTATTAATTTTGATATATAAAATAAAAATAATTAAAAACCATGGCAAAAGCAAAAAAAGGAAAAGTAAAGAGTAATCCTAACAAAAAAAACAAAGGAGGCAGTAATCAACCTAAAGATAATCAAAAGAAACAAGCAGAAAAGAAAAAATAATATGAACACAAATTTAAGCATATCAACATCCTTAATAAATAGTACATCAACTGTTCCGAAATAAGTATGCTCTCGTAATATGATGCAAAGAGAGCCCAACAGCTCTCTTTTTTTTAGTTCTTTGAAAAATTTGTTTAAAAATATTTTTTTATGTCAATTATTTTTATTATATTAGTACTATAATAAAAAATAACTATAATGAAAATAGGAATTTATTACTTTAAGACTGCAAAGTCAATCCGCAATTCAATTACAAGTAAACTTATTTCTATTTCAAAAGATGGAGTTATATCTGATGAACACGAAAAAAGATTAGTAATGAGGTTATTGCAGATTTATAGCTGTAGATTTTGTGGACTTTGTTTTTATCGAGAAGAACATATATTTAAAAATGAAAGTGATGAAATTTTAAAAGGTTTAAGGTTCAGTGTCGATAGAAAAAAAAACATTACTAGATTTATCAATCAATGAAGGGTGTCTTGCAGTTTTATTAAAAGAAAGTTAATAATATTAATAAAGAGAATTCGTCGCACTAAGCAGTAATGCAAGTGAGAAACATCCGAACATCACAGCTTAAAACAGGAGATGAAAATCGTTATAACTGTTGAGGATGCAACCCGAAAGAGCTTAGACGGTGAGCTGGTCTATAATAGCAAGGTTGGGGCCATTAGACAAATGACGAAATAAAGCAGAATTTGGTGTAAGCTCATATTAATATTAATTTTGCGTCTATAGTTTAAGGAAGGAAAAGAAATTGGTACCATTTCTCGCAAGAAAATCCTTTTTAGAACGCCATTTCTAGTAAAGATGGAAGTCTTGGTTCAAATCCTGGGAGACGCTCACTTACTGGCACAGCGCTCAATTAGTATATGAATTCCTTTAGTGGAATTTTTGGAAAGACTAACGTACGATAAATCTTTCTGGGTGTAATTGAAAGGTATAAAGTCATGACTTACCTATTATAAACACAACCTTAATCACACAGGTTTTTCAACATATACTTTTTAATGCCTCTATCGTATAGTTGGTTTATTACGCTAGATTTGTACTCTTGAAAGTGGGGTTCGATTCCTCATAGAGGCTCTTTTATTGGAAGATAGCATGCAAGGTGCATAACAGGACTTGAAATCCTGGCCAACCTTCGGGTTGAGGTTTCGATTACTTTATCTTCCGCACTGGGTGTAATCGTGGGGCAAACCATGTCTTCAGGTAATACTAGTTCTGATGAAGCATTTGATGCTGATGCAGCCCAGTTTGGAGGATTGACTGAGTGGTAAAGTATTAGTCTCGAAAACTAAAGTCATCGTTAAAGGTGCGTGGGTTCAATTCCTATATCCTCCGCTTTTTGGAAGATGGCCAGGACTGTAAGGAAAGTAAAATAGTTAGGACACTATCCTCGTCTGCTAAGCGAAGGGGGCAGTAAAACGTCTGAGTTTCGAGTACTCTGCTTTCCGCAAACTTTCTTATTAGAAAGAGAATTGCCTTTATAATATAAATGGCTATTATACATAATTCGTAATTATGATATTAGGATTCGATTTCCTATAAAGGCTCAAATTAAAATAAAAATAACAAAATGAAAACTATTAAAACAATTAGTGTAATTAATGAATTTTATGATTTTCTAATTTTCTTTTTATTACCAATGTGTGTATTCCCTATTTTAAATATATTATTATCTTAAAATTTCTTTTTTGAAATTTTTAAACATACAAATAATAGTATACCGCCCCAAATAGGAGCTGTTACCCACAACCAAGGCCAATTGATTATATAAAGTAATTTAAGAACAAAGAGAGTAATTACTATAAAAAACCATGAAAAAAACCAGATGTTTGATAAAGTTGATTCAGTCATATATATTTTATTTATATATTTCTAAAATTAATTCAGAATAATAAGAAAATAAGGAGAGTAATGCGACTAGGATGTTGTCATCGTCTGGAAAGCGAATGGATCTAAGTAAGATTGAGTTTCGAGTACTCTACTCTCCGCTTTAGGAATATATAAAATAAACACTATGAAACTAGATTCAATTTTTCCAAACTCCAACACTAAAATTTCAAAAGAAATTTTTTTAAAAGTTTATAATAGCCATCCTGCTAATAAATGGACTAAATTTATATTTCGTTATTTTTCAAAAGAAACTAAACAAGAAAATCGTTGGTTAAGCAAACTTGTTACAATAATTCTTTTAAGTCTTTTTATCTTAGGTTTTATTAGTACAATATTACACTTTAATAATATTTTTATGGGTATTGTAACTATTTTATTTACATTAATTTTATTATTTGTTACAGTTTCAATGTTTATCGCAGCAATGATAAATAATGTAAGAATAAAAAAGATTCGAAAAGAATTAAAATTATCTATAAAAGAATATAACTATTATGCATCAATGTACTTATCAAAATAATATGCCCAAAGTTGATTAGGTAAAATTAAATTTACAATTTAAAACTTTAATAAAACTTTAACAATATTTTCTCACATATATCAAATATTTTATTATATTTGTATCAATATTTAAAAATTATAATTATGACATCAGAAAAAGTACTTAGTCCAATTAGAGATGACAAAATGAACTCACATCTTAATGAAAGTGAAGTATGGAAAAATGCCTATCATCCTGAAGAAGTAACGGATGAAATTCGTGCTAAATATCCTTATTGGTTTAGATACACAATTAAATTCAATAACACCATTCCAGTTCAATGCACAAAATTCGAAACACTATAAAAGCTTATGTTTAATAAGGATAATAAAATGAAAGGCTGTGTTATTTTTAAAGAAGAAAATGGTTTTCCCAAAGATATAATTATTGAAACTACAGAATATGAAGATTTTGAGTCAGAATTCAAAGGATATAAATCATTTTTTAAAGATAAAAATGGAAAACTAATAGCAGAATTTTGTCACAATGATTTAAGAGCAAGAATTCATTGGGTAAATGGTTATTTTACAGGATTAAGAGAACTTATGCCAAATTATGTGCCCAAAGTAGCTCCTCTTATGGAAGCAATATTAAAAGCAAAAAAATAATCAATTTTATTATCGCGCCCCGGGGCGCGTGGATTGAAACGGTAAATAATTACTAAATTTAAAAATTAAAATTATGTCAAAGATTAAGAAACCGTCAGAATTATGTCTCGGAAAAGCTGCACAGGCTTGGTGTACTGAAAAAACAAGTAGTAAGGTAATGGATGAAGATTTGGCTTATGCCTTTGCTGAAATACTTGATGAAATTTGGGGAAAACCTTGGCTTGGAAATGCCACAACAGCAGAAATGCTTGATGAACTTGATGCAAGAAATATTAATGCAAAGAAACATACAGTGAAACTAAGAAAGGTCATGGATTTGGAATACAAAACTGTCAATTCATAAACTCGGTAACCTAATGGCAGCGCACAAAAAAATAATCTTAGTTGGTCCAGCCGGCGCAGGAAAAGATTTCATCAAAAGTAAATTTCGTGAAAAAGGTTTTATTTGTGATGTGTCATACACAACACGTAAACCTAGAGAAGGAGAAAAATACGGAGAAGATTATAACTTTATAAGTCGATCAGAATTTACATTGCGAATATCTCAGGGGGCTTTTTATGAACACATTAAGCATGGAGAGTATTTTTACGGTACTGGATTATATGAATGGAATAATTCAGATGTGTTTATTATGGAAACGGATGGGATTGCTCATATTAAAGCAGAAGATCGCCCCAATTGTTTAGTTATTTTTATTAATACTCCTTTAGAAATTAGAAGAAAACGATTAGAAGAACGTGGATGGAATGAAATAAAAATCATGAACAGAATAAATATTGATCAACAAAAATTCAATGTAATTGCCTTTATGGATTTTGATTTTCAAATAAGTAGTGTTTCTTATTCTCAAGGTTTACCTAATTTTAATAAAATGTAAAATAGATGCGCCTGTATCATGCCTCGCTTCGAACGAGGAGAAATGTAATTGGATTCATGAGGGTTCGAATCCCTTTAGGCGTACTAAATATTTGGGTTAGAATCCTGATATCTTCATATGATAATAATTTATGGTAACATCTGTATATACAACTATTCCTTCTTCAATGCGCAATAAGCCTTTGCATGTTTATAGTTCGACTATTGATGCATGAGTATAACACCTATTGATTACTATGAGACTACTACTCAAACATATTCAGGAAACGCTTACTTCGGAACTTACTCTGCTGAAGAAATTAAGAAAAGTGTCAAGAAAGCTATTAAAAAAATGATGGATACAATGTCTAAGGATGGTTGGATAGAACATGCAGATTATTATTTTGAACCTAAATTAACACCCATACATCTTCGAGGAGTTCGTCTCGATGGAAGGGGTTGGGGAAATCTTTAACAAACATTTAATCCATTAAATTTTTTATTGTCAATAAAATTGTTTAATTTATTAAAAATTTATATATGAAAAATTTATTTATCATTAATCTACATTCAATTGTGGATATTATCACAAATAGTTCAAGTGAACTATTTATTTGTGATACAAATAAATCAAAAGAAGTTATTGAAGAATATCTTCGTGAAATGATTAAATTCAATAATTTAGAAAATAAGTATCAAACAACTTATGAAGCTGCATTTGGAGATATTATAGTTGTGGATGAATCCAATATAAATGAAATTATTGATAATTATATCATTGGTTGGCGTTTTCATTCATATAAATGGCATGGTATTGACCCTACACCAGATTTATATAAACTTCATTCAGAACATGCTCCATATAAATATCCTTATGATCAAAATAGGGAATATAACGAAGCAATTCGTGATGACATCAGGAAAAAAGAAGAAAAAACAAAAGCTGAGTGGTTAGCCAAAAATGGAGAAAAAGTAAAAGAACAACTTATGGGAAATATTTTGATTTTTAGTCAGGATGATAATTCAATTCCTTTTGAATTGTTTGAAATTATAGAAAGTAGATTAAATGCTGAAAGAATTCATTTAGGATAATTAAAAACAATAAAAACAAATACTATGAAAAAACAAACAATTGAAGAAGTTAAACAAATTCTAAACAAAATTCCAAAAAAATGTGTAAAAAGTATAGAAATTATTCCTGAAAAATATGATAGTGAATGTATAACTACTAATATTTTTGGAAAATCTATTGTACGCTAGTGGAATGGTGAATGGATTTCTAGGAGTAATCCAGAAGACTATAAAAATATATTAGAAAATGATTGTAATGAGTTTTGGTGCTTGGGGCGTTACCATTATTTAATAGAAAATAAAAGATTTAAGCAGTTATCATATGTTTTAATAAAATTACATAAATTAGAAAATCTTGATATAAAAAAATCTGTTGAAAACACTTTAGATATTATAGTGTGGAATGAAGAGGGAGATTGTTTAAATATATTTAAAGAATTAAAAGATTTTATCTTAAGTGAAAGACCAATAGGATATTCTGAAAAATATTTTAATTTTGAATTACAAAATAGTTTATAAATAAAAATAAATAATATGATTAAAATTAAATTACACTCGATTACGGATTTGATTACAAATTCCTCAACCGTTATATTCACTTATAGCGGAGGAACTATTAAGCCATTAAAGGCTATGATAGATGAAATTGCAAAAGTTTTAGGATCATCTAAAACATGTGATGAAATGTTTGATGCTATCATTCTTTGTGATGATGCAGATACATATTCAAAATGGATGGGCGAAAGAAGAGAAGATGGGGAAGAATACCCCGACGGTGTTGATGAAAATACCGATATTGAAGCTCTTTGGAATGATGTTCGTATTGGAAAGGTTGCTAAACCTAAATGGTTTGAAGAAGTTGAAAATTCTGAAGATTATAATGGTTATAATCCAAGTACTTATTTATACTTGATTGTTAAAAGTACAGAGTATATTGAAATGGGAGAACTTATTAAAGGCTTTTTATATAGTATAGACAATGAAGCAACTGAAGGTTAAAATTCCGTTACACTCTTTGATTGATTTGATTACAAATTCATCAACTGAGATTTTCGTACATAGTGAAAATTCATTAAAAGTGTGTAAAGAATTAGTTAATGAATTTTTGCAACTTACCGGAAGTGTAAATACCTTAACCTGTGATGATATATTTGATTTGTCACTTGAGTATACTCCATATATAGTGGATAATTATAAAGCTTTTATTAAATATGATTTTGAAGATAATCTAAGTGAATTTGACGAACGATGTAAAGAATTGGATGATTTTATAAACAATAAATTACAAGTTGAACCAGGTTGGATTGATATGTATGATCTTGAAACTAAATTAGTTATTAAAGCTAAAAATCCTTCTTATAAAAAGCTTGCTGAATTGTTTAAAAAGTTTTTATATTCTGGAGAGTATTTTGAACATTCAAATGCATAAAAAATGAATAAATGAAAACAAAATTATGTACGATTAAAGTTCACAGTATTGTAGACTTAATTACAAATAGTTCTACTGAGTTATTCTGTGTTATAAAAGCAGATTCTTTAAAAGCTGTAGAAAAAGTTATTAAAGAAATTCTGGATGAATGTGGTTGTGTAATACTTAGTAATCGCTCTGATGATGGTTTAACAGTTGAGCAACGTACAAACTGGAATAATGTAACCCAGCATGAGGATATAATTAAAGGAGAATTTGCTATTTACTATGAACAGCATGCGCCCCCTTGTAAATTAGTTTTAAGAAAACTTAAAGAAGTTTTCGAAATAACTGAAGAAGGAGATATTTAATTTATTTTGTAAAATAAGTAACCTGAAATTTTTTAATTTCAGGTTTTTTTGTTATATTAGCAATATAAATAAACATATATGATTTACACTTGTGATAATCAGCGACATTTAGTTTGCTACCCTTATTCTATTAAGAATTTACATGAGATGGCCAACAAATTCTATATTAAAAGATGTTGGTTTCATAAAGATCATTATGATATACCTATTTATAAAATTATTGAAATTTCAGAAAAATGTTTTATTGTATCATCTAAAGATATTGTTAAAATTATTAAAAAAGAAAAAGAATTTACATTACTTGAAAAAGCTGAAGCATATGCCATAACTTCTCATGGAATAATAAATCATTTTTATGATGATAAACCTTATAGATATCACTTACAAAAGACTGTAGATATTGCTATGAAATTTATTCATCTTATTCCAGAATTTGAAAGAGATAATGTTATAGGGGGTTGTTGGAATCATGATAATATTGAAGACACAAGACAAAATTGGAATAATATTAAAAATTTTCTTAATGAAAAAATAGCTAATTATTCTTTTTTCTTAGCAAATAACAGAGGAAAAGATAGATATGAAAGAGCTAACGAGAATTATTACATATGTATTAAAAATTATGAATATGCTTTATTTATAAAACTTTGTGATAGAATTGCAAATGTAATATATTCAAAAAATTTAGGTTCATCTATGTTTAAAAAATATAAAAATGATGAAGATTTTTATGAAAATCTTTATGATGGTAGATACATAGAAATGTGGAATAATTTAACAAAGTTATTACAGGAATAATTTTTTAAAAATTTGTTAAAGAATATTTTTTATTGTCAGAAATTATTATTATATTTAACTATGAAAGCAACACATATTAGCTCAACAAACAAGAAATGCTGTTTTATTTCTTTATCATTCATGATAACTTCTGATGATATTGAAAGAATAATATGGGAATTACAGACATTAGATGAAAAAATTACAAAAATATCAATTGAAAAACGAATTAAAAAATTCTTATATGATCAAGGAAATAACTACCCCGAATTAAATAATCCTTTAATGGATTATATAGGAATACCGGAGAAAGAATATGAAATTAGATCAATTGCAATGAAATTTTATCCTAATTTTTATTAGTATAAAAAGATACTTTCTAATGAAAAAAAATAAAGAAATAATTCAAATTAATCCTGATGAATATCCTCCAAAGTATATTGGCACAAAAGTAAACGGAGAAATTAAGATGGTTTATCGAATAAATGAAGAAAATCCTGAAATGGGATTAGTTTTTTGTCGAATTAATCAAAAAGAAGTTGGATATTGTTGGGAACATTTTGGGTTAATACAAAAAAATAAATAAAATGAGTACATCTGCAAATGTAATTGAATATACGATTTATAAGAGTGAAAAGTCTGTAGGCCGATTTAGAAAAAATGTTTTATGTAGTTATCCCGACTACGCTGAATTACTTAAGTATCAACCTTTAGATGAACATTCAATTTTAGCATGGGGATATGATGAAGATGAAGAAGAATGGGAAGGCGAAATACAAAACTTAGAAACATATCTTAAAAGTATTTATGGAAATAAATGGATTAATTATTATTTTAATGGTGTAAAAACTGTAGAAGAAATTCTTCAAGAACTTGAAAATTTACCACACAAAAAGAAAAGTTAAATTATGCTTAAAACTAGAGTTTTTCCGGAACATAATTATAAAGGTCTCTATCTTAATGGTAGGACACTTCGTCTTGCTCTTGATCCCAATAAACCTATTACTGAACTTTCATATCCTGAATTTTTTGATGTGAAAGTAACATCTCAGTGTAAAGGCAATTGTCCGTACTGCTTTACCGAAAATACAGCAATAAATACTGAAAATAAGAAAGAATTAATAAAAAATATTAAAGTAAATGATAAAATTATTACATTTAATGAAAAAATAAATAAAAATGAAGTTAATTCGGTTTCACAAGTATATAAGAGAAAATATTCTGGTGATATTATAGAAATTATATTGGAAAATAATGATATTATTGAAATTACTCCTAATCATGAAGTATATGTTAAAAATAAAGGATATATAAGAGCTGATGAATTATCAGAAAGTGATGAATTATTAGAAATTTAATAACATTAAACAATTAGAATATGGTTCTGATTTATTTTATATAATAAGAGATGAAATAATTGAATATCATTTAAACAATGACATAGGCATTGTGGTATGTATTAAACATCATGATATAATTGATAAATTTTATCATAAACCAAATAATTTATGAAAATAAAAAAAATTACAAGAAAGCAATATAATGGTTATGTATACAACATTGGAGTAGAAAATATACATAATTATTATGCAAATGGTATATTAGTACATAATTGTTATCAAGATAGTTTGATGTACATAGATCATATGCCTATTTTGGATAAATTTAAACAATATTTTGGAATATTATCAGAAAATCAAAAACCTTTTCAAATTGCATTTGGGGGCGGAGAACCTACATCTCATCCTGAATTTCTTACATTAATAAAGACATGTTATGAAATGGGTATTACCCCCAATTATACTACAAACGGAATGTGGACAAATAGTTCAGTTAGTATTCAACAAGAACTTTTAGAATATACTCAGAAATATTGTGGAGGTGTTGCAGTGTCGACACATCCTCATCTTAAAAAATATTGGAAGAAAGCTATTGATTTATATCTTGATAAAAATATATTTACAAATCTTCATGTTATCATTTCAGATAAAAAATCTATAGATGATTTTATGAAAATTTACAAAAAATATCATGAAAAAGTTAAGTATTTTGTACTTCTTCCGTTATCAAGTCAGGGGCGGTGCAAAGAAGCGATTATTCATTGGGATTATGTGGTTAAAACACTTCCACAAAATTGTGAGGACATAGCGTTCGGCGCTAATTTTTACCCTTATCTTTGTCAAACACCTGGAAGATTTCCAGTATCACTCTATGAACCAGAACTTATGAGCAAATATTTATCATTAGAAGATATGAAAATATATCCATCAAGTTTCAGTAATAAGGCTATTGAATTAAATGGAATTAATTGGATAATAAAATGAGACGATTTGCAGAAACATTGTATAAAGGGAAATCATATGAACAAATTATTCCAGTGAAAGGTTTAGTTCTTGTTCATCTTTTCAACCAAACCTGGAGAATAGGTGGTGCAAAATGGGTTGATAACGCTGGTAAAAAAGAACTTCATTCTATAATTTATTCTCCGAAAGATAAAGAGTATCATGTTTGGGGAGTGGATGTAGAATATTTTTATGGCCCAGGTTGGCAAATTGGTAGCAATCCTGACCCTGCAAAAGTAAAGATTTACATCCTTACTTCTATTCTTGATGATAGAGAAAATTGGAGTTTTGATATGAATATAAAACCAGAAGGAAATAAAGTAAAAGTTATTTTCGAGAATGGAAAAATTGCTTGGATTGATTTTAAGGGAGATTGGAAAAATTGGGAATATTATTTTGAAAATGTAAAAAATAAAATTCCTTGTGGATTAAATCCAAAATGGCATCCCAGTGATTGGAGAACAAAAGACGAACCCCAATTTTTATGGAAAGAATCTATAATAAAACGTCGAATTATTGCGTGGAGAATTTAAATAAATAAACTATGAAAAAATTTAAATTATTTTGTATCAAATTTGCTCTTTTTGTTTATACGAATTATATCACAGAAGATAGGAATTATATAAATAAAGTTGGAAAAATTATTATCTATCCTCTTTGGTTTATTCGTTCATGTTTTGTTTGGTTAATTTGCCCAATATTCTTACCAGAATATTTGTTTAAACAATCAAAGATTTATAAACAGATCCAAAAAATTCAGAAATCTCCTGAATATCAAGCTCAAATGATGAAATCTATAAACTTTTTAAAATTTAATTAATATGAAAAATTATCATCTTCATGTAGTAGATTGTGGATCTTTTATACTTCTTACAGATTATTTTACTACTGATAATGGAAGTTTTTATTTTTATAAGAGTGCTGGAACTAAATTATATTTTTAATTTCAAGCAAAAATGAGCTAAATTTCTGTGAAGAAAATAGTATTTCAATTTAATGACTATGTTTCAATTTCAAATGGATAAATACAGAGTTCCTGAATATAAATAAAAAATTATGCAGAAAATTATTGTTTGTAATAATTCACAAGAGGTATCAAATCTTAGTACAATGTTAGAAACTGGAGAATGGAAAGTTGTTGAAGCTTTTTCAAGAGGTTTAGATATGATTTTTATTTTAGAAAAAGTAGATGAATTTCTAGAGTTTAATTGAAAGCTGCAACTGACCACCAAGTAACTTGCCCTTATTTAAATGACATGAATACACTTGAATTTAATTATTTGTTTTCTTTTCATAAACTAAAAATTCTTAAAAAAGAATTTATAAAACTTGAAAAAGAATATTTAGATAACCAAACATCACTTTCAATTTTCATAGATTCTTTTGATTATTCTGATATTACGGAAGGGTTATATCAAGAAAAAATTATAAAATTAAATATTTTAAGTTCAAAAGTTCAACATATAAATAATAAACTTGTTGAAATTGTTTCACTTATTAAAATTATAAAGTGTGAATTGTATAATTAATTTAATAATGAAAAGTAAAAAAGAAAAATTAGATACATCATTTATAACAAGAATAGGTGTTAGAAGTATTGGAGAAATGAAGATAACATCATCAATTAAATTAAAAAATCCAAAATTAAATTTTATTCAATATCTTATTCATTTATATAAAACTAAGTCTAGAAAGATAAAGAAAATTATATTAATTGTTGATGAAGCAAACATTGATATAATATATAAAATTAATAAGAATATTGACTTGGGTTATCAAATTAATTATATTCTTACAGATTCTGAAAATATTAGAAAAAAATATTGGACATATTCACGAATATACCCATTTAACATCAATATTGGTTCAATTCTTAAATATGATATTATAGATGAAATTGTTTGTTGCTTAACAGATTTATCTGATAATTATTTAATAAAATTGGCGCGTGCGAGTAAACAATATGGAATATCTTTACTTTTAATATCTTTAAATGACAATAAACCTCCTTTGGGTGCATATATGCAAACAACTATTGCAAATAAAAATTTTAATATAGTAGATTATACGCCAATTAATAATTTTACTTATACAATTAAAAAAATGTGGGACATTATTTTTACTATTATATTTTTAATATCATTTTCTTGGTTATTTATAATAATTGCTATTTTAATTAAATCTACTTCAGCGGGTCCTGTATTTTTTAAACAACTTCGCGTTGGACAACGTGGAAGAAAATTCTGGATTTATAAATTTAGAACTATGAAATTTAATGCAGATGATGAAAAAGAATCTCTTAAATATCTTAGTGAAAGTAGTGGTCCCACGTTTAAAATTACTAATGATCCTCGAATAACTAAAATTGGAAAATGGTTACGTAAAACTAATTTAGATGAAATCCCCCAATTAATAAATATTTTAATAGGTGATATGGCTTTAATAGGACCGCGGCCAATGCTCCCAAATGAAGTTAACGAACAAGAAAATTGGCAATTAAAACGTTTAAGTGTTAAACCCGGAATAACGGGTCCATGGCAAATTCAATCAAATAAAAATAATATTCCATTTGAACAGTGGATGAAATATGATAAAAATTATATTGAAAATTGGTCAATTGAAAAAGACATAGAACTATTTTTTAGAACAATATGGATAATGTTTAAATTAACAGGAAAATGAAATCATTTAAAACTTAAAATTATGGCACAAATTATTGGATTAATTATTGCAGCTATTGTTGCTTATTTTGTTGGACAGGATGCTGAAAAAAGAGGTATGAATGCATTAGGTTGGGGAATAGGAGTATTCTTACTTATGATAGTATTTTTACCTTTATATTTTATTTTAAGAAAACCTAAATTAAAATAATGATGTGAAAAGAGCATTGTGCTATTAACTATAAAATAATTGTCAAATATTTTTATTTGTCAAATTTTTTTATTATATTTAATTATTATTTATTTAAAATTTAATAACTATGGAAAAGATGTTATTTTATCACGGAGAAACTACGGATAATGTCAGGTTTACTATTGCAGGGCATTTTGAAGAAGATGAGATTATTTTAGGTTTAGCTTTATGCAGTAAAAATGATCAATTTTGTAAAAAATTAGGAAGAATTAAAGCTGCTGGAAGATCATATTCAAAAAGAGGAAGATCGGGAATGTCTACAATAAATTTATATAAAGATACTATGCCTGAAAATTATTGGGTGGGAAAAGAAACTAGAATCTTTAGAGATGCAGTATCAAATTTCGAAAATATGAAATCTTTAGAACTTAAACAAGAATTTAATTTTTAATTAAAAATTATGGCCAGAATTCTTGTAATTCCAGATGTTCACGGAAAAGATAATTGGAAAGATTCTGTTAATTTAGCACTTAAAGAAAATGATACTCATATTATATTTTTAGGAGATTATGTTGATCATTTTACTATTGATAGTTATCATATTCTTAAAAATTTAAAAAATATCATCAATTTTAAAAAATTATATCCCACACGAATTACTCTTTTGATCGGAAATCACGATTATGCATATGTTTTTGGCAAAATAGCTACAAGCGGTTTTAATTATATGATGTGGGTTGATTATCGTCAATTAATTAATGATAATTGGAATTTGTTTAATATGGCATGGGGTTTTCAAGGAAAAGACAAATATACGTTACTTACACATGCTGGATTAACTAACACATTTTATGAAGAAATTGTAAACGAGATAAATGATCCCGAAACAGTTATGCATAATATTCTTGTTTTGAAAGCAGATAAACTTTGGAAAGATCTTCCTTTACACGAATTACTCAATTACTTTGCTGATCAAGTAAGTTTAATGTGGCATATTGGATTACGTAGAAGGGGAACATCATTAAGTGGAAGTATATTATGGGCTGATAAATATGAATTATTAATTGATCGATTTAAAGGCATTAATCAAATTGTTGGGCATACTCCGGGTAATTGTATCGAAGAAAAAGTTATCGATGATGATAGAATTATTTTTACAGACGTATATAGTTGTTTAATGCCCTTTATTATAGATTTGGTATAAAAAAGAGCATTGTGCTATTAACTCTTTAGAGTATAAAATAATTGTCAAATATTTTTATTTGTCAAATTTTTTTATTATATTTAACTATACAAATATAACTTTATAAACATAAAAACATGAAACATAAAATTAAATTTGTCAAGGGTACTACTGTCATATTTGTAGGAAAGTTATATAAAATAGAATCTTATAAATTATCTGGGCTTACGGGTATAGAATACAATCTTGAGTCTATGCTACCCGATAAAAAAGGATTTTTTGAAAGATGTTATAACATATGGCACGGATAGTTTAAGATAAAGTTAAATCGAAGCAGAAAAGAAAACAATAAATAATTTTTAGCGATGGGAAAAAGACTTGAAATATTAAAAAAATCATTGGAGAAAAAAGAAAAAACATTCTCTGATAAATTGCAAAATCATTTTGACACCGTAAAGCAAGCCAACGGGCAACCGCTCAATGATAAGCGAAACGGACAAGCAACTTTAAATAAATGGGAACGGCAAAATTCAGCACTTAGAAACTTACAAACAGGTATCGAGAAAAGCAAGGAGGCAATAGAACGAGAAGAATTTAAAGTTGGCGAATGTGAAGCGGTAAAAAGCGGGTTACCTACCGAATTATTAACCCTGCTTAATAATGGTAAAATTACCCAATGGAGAAAGTTCCCTAACCGCTTTTTTGTTGTAGGTGTTGAGCGGGCAAGATTGGTTTGGGATGAAGAAAAAAAGATTGTAATACACCAATACGTTTCTGAAATACCAAAAGGAGTTGGTCAGTTTGAAATTTTCAGAGATGTTTTTAATCACTTGAATAATACCGTTAACAAAAAATGAGCGCAGGCAAAAATTATTTATTGTTTTCTAACGAAAAGTTAAATCGGAGAACGGATGTAGTGCTTGCGTATAACGAATGTATATACGTAATTATTTTGTTAATATTATTTGATTATATCATATTTAACGCTATTTTTAATAACCAAAATATAACATTTAATAAATTAATGAGAAATTATTTTAACTAACCCGTCTATTTACCCCTAGGAAAAAGCTTAATATGAAAATTGACAATAAAAAGGGACACTTAGAGGTCCCTTTGTTGTGTGTAATAGTATCATATATCATATTACTCTAAATGTCTTAGATTCATTAATAGGCCAAAAGTATTTACCTTCATTAAATCCTTCATCAATGGATGTAAACTTTTGAAGATAAAAATCCTTATCTTTTTCTATTAATCGAGCTCTCATAGCTCTATGAAAATAGACATCACCCACCCACCAAGGGTTTTCATAATAACTTGGAAGTTCATACTTCACCATTGTGTTTTTATATCCTCTTTTTATCCATTCATCAATACAGCAATTACAATAGTATTTAAGTGAATCTGTGTAGCCAATCCACATTTTTAATGCTGGATGGTTTGCCCAGCGTGAGGGCTTTCCTTCTAAAATGTTGATGATTTGAAAACACTCTAAACGCTGTTTTCCTAATCTCTTATAATCTAACGATTGCATACTCCTAATATAATTAGGATAGGGCAAAAATGTCATCATTTTAGTTATGTATTTGTATATGATTATTAAGTTCTTCTTTAGAGAAATATTTGTTGCAAATAGGACAACGTTTTTTTCCTTTTATTTTTAATCTTATTTTTTCTTTATGTTCTTCAGATTTGGGCTTATTTTTATGTAATATTGATAATTTATCTCTATGCTCTTGTGAAAATGGTTTTTCTTTTTTAACTCCTTTATGAGATATTTTATTTTTAGTTTCAGGATCTTTTAAAGCCTCATGCATGGAAATTTTTATAGAGTTTTTATGATCTTCTGATAAATGACGCCCGGATAAAGAATTAATTAATTTTTTGTTGCCTTTCATTACGTCTGACATGTGATTCCTATAAGATTCTTTTCCTATGTATGAATAATCTTTATTTGCTAATATTTCTTCTCTTCGTGGGTTATACGTTAAAGTGTCTCCTCCTTCTCCGCCCCATGTTATATTATACCCACCCTTTGACACATGAGATTCTAGTGTTTTAATCCAAAATATTTCTTTTTCATTTAATTCATTAAGATTATCGGTAGTATCAATAATTTCTTTAATAAAATTTTCTTTTCCATATTTTTTAATAGCAGCTTTAATTAAATAGCCAGATCCTAAATATTCGCCATTGTTGTATTTAGATTTTCCTACATATATCCTTTTATTTAAAATATTAATAGTTTTATAGATAATCATAGTATTTTATTATATTTATCTACTCGTTGTCCAAAATGTGTACTTGGTAAAAAAGTTTGCATAATTTAATTATTATATGCATAATATAACAAAAAGATTCATAAAATGAACATTTTTAACGACATTTAACACTTTTTTAACATCATAGTATGTTTGTATATATTATCTATTAAACAAGTCTTTATTGGTATCTTTTACAAACATATTGTTATAGTGTTGTTAAATATTTTAAATACATTTACTATATATTTTAACATTTTATAAAGATTATATATAGAATATAGTGAAAATTATGTAAATAAAAAACAATGTCTAAATTATGGTAAATAAAAATTTATTAATCTTAGAACGTTCTTCTCAAAATTTACAAAAAATAACAAGAGATGGGAAGACAATGCTCGAAGGAGTTTTTGCGGAATTTGGAGTCGAAAATCGTAATGGAAGAATATATGAAGAGAAGGAATATCTACCTCACTTGGAGTATTTAAAGAAAGACATTCAAAACAACAATCTTCTTGGTGAACTTGATCATCCTGAAAGATTCGAAGTTGCATTAGGTAATGTTTCTCACAGAGTTTCTGAGTTATGGTACGACCAGGCAAAACGTCAAGTTTTAGGTCGTATTGAGATTTTAGATGGTACTCCAAAGGGTCAAATTGCTAAAACATTATTGGAAGCAGGTGTTCCGCTTTCAATTTCTTCAAGAGCTGCTGGTACAGTTAATGAAGACAAAACTGTTGCAATTCAACAGATTTATACCTATGACTTAGTTGCTAAACCTGGTTTCGAATCAGCACAATTACACTCAGTTAATGAAAATGCAAATCCAAGACAAACTGAATTAAATTTATTAATTCAACAACTTAATGAATCTTCTACTTCACGTAAAGAACATAGTCTCAATTCAAAATTTGGTATTATTAATGAAAACCTTTCTATTATCGATATGACAGATAAATTTCCTCAACTTGAAATTAGAAAAGAAGCTCAAAAACTGGAAACAATTAAAATCAAAAATAATAAAAATAATCAAATGGCAGAAACAAACCCAGAAGTTATTAATGAAGAAGCTATCCAAAAATGGACACTTTTTTATAATAAAGAACTTAGCGCCATAAATGAAAAATTAGATGCAATTAAGAATGGTAGTGATACTACAAATTTAGGTGTAATTAAACAGTATATTGAAAAAATACGTAAGATTCAAGAAGATTCACTTAATTGGCAATCTGAAATCGCTAAGGCAGTTAATGAAGTTGCTACTTATGCCGACACATTGGCAGACAAAAGTAACAAACATTACAAACTAACTAAAAAGATTGTAGAAACAGTTGACCATAATGCTAAAACACTTAATGCAACACAAGATTGGACAACTAAAGTAGCAAAAGTTACAAATGCAATCGGAGAAACAGTAGATCATAATGCAGAAATGCTTAATGGTGTTAACGAATGGACAGCCCAAATTGCTAAGGGTGTCAACAAATTAAATGAATGGGGTGGTGAAAAAGCAAAAGCTATTAATGATATGCACGACTGGGTTGGCACTCAGGCTAAAACTATTAATGGCATGCATGAATGGACCTCATCAATCGCAAAAAATCTTAATCATTCAGTTAATTGGACTGAAGACATGTTTGGTAGAGCAATTTCCAAAGAAGATGCAATGAAACTTATGGAATATGTTGAAGTAGTTGCCGAATCCAAACGAAATCCAGAACTAAAACTTAAAATAGACGAAATGCTCAAAACACATTCAATCACAGCAAAGCCTCTCAACGAAGCACAACTTAAAGGTATTATGGTTATTGATACTGTAGGTAAAGTAGGAAACTACAAAACTCAGGATCTTAGTTCCAAAAATACTGGAGTTGAATTTGATGAAAAAACCAAAACAATTATTTCAAAATTAAGAAATATTAGACTTAGTAAAGAAAAAATGCCTGTAGGTGATGATAAATTACAAATGCCAGGCGATGTAAAACCCGAAAAAGTTGGTGATGATGGTTGCTGTAATGATCCCAAAGACCTTAAAACTGGTCTTAAACTAACAAAAGTTCTTAATGTAAGTAAAGAAGATGGCCCAACGGGTCCAGTCTCAAAACATGTAAATGATCAAAATCTTAAACTTGATGTTAAACCGGAAGGTAAACTCAAGGAAAATTTGAATAAAACTTTAGAGCTTAAGGCTCGTAGATTCAATCTTGATGAAAAACTTACTAAAATCATTGATACACTTGATAAAGAAAAAAGTGTTGACGAAGGAGTTAAATCAAGTTTTCCATTCACACAACTTTTAAGTGAAGGTGATAGAAAAAGATTCGCAGGCTTAGATGCAACCGATAAACAAAAAGTCGCTTCAGAAATTCAAAAAGTTCCAACAACTGATTCTAAAGTAATCGTTAAATTATGGGAAAACGCTTTAACATCCAATGTAGTTGATCAACCTCTTTGGATGACATTAGCTCCTAAAGTTTACAAAGATGCTTATGATAAATCATCAGAAGCTATTAAAGAAAATATCAATGCGAAAGCAGAATTCTTTAATTTATCAACACAATATCAAATTGACAATTTCTGGGAAACACATAGTGGTGTTATTTCAAGACCAACATTTACACTAAATGAGTCTATTACTGCTATAAGTCCAGAAGAAACAGAACAAAAAGTTGATACATTCGTTGCAGGAATAGGTGAACAAATGAAAAAATGGATATACTAAACTAATGCAATAAGTATTAAAAATTAAAGTTTTGTTAAAAATAAATAAAACAAAAATAAAATAAACTAAATAAATGAAACAATTAAACGAACAACAAATCGTGCAAAAATGGTCTCCAATGATAGAGTCGGTTACAGGTCTTAAAGACAAAAATAGACTTTCATGGATTTCTAAATATGCACACTTTCATGCATTGAATGAAGCTGCAATGGGCGGTGTTAACCAACCTTATGCTACTCTTTACAATGTTCCAGGCGTTGGTAGTGTAGTTCCTGCTACTTTAGCAGCTACAACTGGTGCTCAACAAACTAGCTTAACAGCAAGAGGTTCTGGCGACAAATGGCCCGCACTTCTTCCTATGGCTCTTCAGGTAGCTGCAAGAACAATCGGTTTCGACCTTGTTAATGTAGTTCCTATGCCAGGTCCAACAGGAGTTATTTCCTATTTGGATTATGTATACGCAGGTGGTAAACAACCTTATGGTGCACAACCAGCAAGAAGTATTGCTACTGCTAATCCAGCAACTGTTGCTGGTACAGCTGCTTATGCACTTAATGAAGCTCCTTTGGCATTCAAAGTTCAATTTGTTACAACTGACGCATCAGTAGTAGCCCTTAAAGCTGCTTTAGTTGCAGGTGGTAAGGGTACACCAATATTTTTTGATGCTGCTGATACTTCAACTGGAACAACAACTTTAAATGCTAAGTATATTGGTCTTTCAAGAATTGATGGTTTTCCAATGTTTAAAACAGGAACATTTAAAGGTACTAATGCTAATTTAGCAAGTATTTTTGATGGTTCAAACTTTGCTATGGCTGGTGGTGTAGGTACTGTTATGGCTACATATCCTTCACTTATTTCTACACTAGAAGATCAAGTTCAAGGTTTCACAGGCGCAGGTCAAACTGATAATGATAGTTGGGAAGGCACATTTGTAGCCGGAACTTCACTTTATGAACCTATGGAACGTGGAGTTGGTGAAATGGAATATCCAAGAGCTCTTGGCTTACAGGTATTCACAAAATTCATCGCAGTTGGAACTTATCAAGTTTCCGTTTCTGTAACTCAAGAACAAATTCAAGATCTTAATAAACAATGGGGTATTGATGTTATCGCTATGGTTGAAAACGCTGGTATCAACGAAATCAGTCAAAGTATTAACAAACACATCCTTTCAAGATTATTCGGTCTTGGTTGGTTAAATCACCTTAATGCTTATACAGTTGAAGGTATCAACCTTAACATGAACTGTACTTCTACTGGTGCTCTTACTTCAACATCTTATGCTTATCCTGCAGATGGTGCAGTTGCAACAGACACTATGAGCATTCCAGGTTTTGTTACCTATGCATCCGTAGTTGGAGCAACTTTCGAAAACCAAGATACTCTTATCAAGAGAATCATGGCTAACATCCTTGCAGCTGGTAATGTTGTTATGCAACGTGGTCGTAGAGGTCCTGCAAACTTTATCGTTACAAACCTTAAACTTGCAACAGCTCTTCAAAGCAATGCTCAATACTCATTCTCACCTATCACTAATACATTTACTCAGTCAAACGGTTCGTTGTATCCTCTTGGAACAATAGCTGGTATGACTCTTTATGTAGATCCTAATATGATCTATTCTGACACTAGAGTACTTGTTGGACGTAAAGGTGCAGCAGATGAACCAGGTGTGGTATTCGCTCCTTATCTTATGGCTGAAAGTGTTAAGCTTATCACTGAAGGTACAGGTGCTCCAAAGGTTATCATCAAATCAAGATATGCTCTTGTAGATGCAGGTTTCCATCCAGAAACTCAGTACATAACTTTATTCTTCCACACTAACAGTGGTGCTATTATCTAAAAATTAGATTTAACTAATAAAAAAAGAGAGACATATGTCTCTCTTTTTTTATGTTTAAATTTAAAACTTAAAGTGATAATATTATATAATATAAAACATTATAAAAAGAGTTCTTTTTTTATATGAATATATGAAAAATGAAAATTGAAAAATGTCCAATTTCTAATAGCACTGAATCTGTAGAATATTTAAATTTAGGGAATATTCCATTGGTAAATAACTTATGCGAAACAAGAGAAGAATCTCTTTTTTCTCAAAAATTCCCATTAGCTATTCAATTTTTTCCTAAAAGTTCACTTACATGTCTTACTGAAATTGTTAACAAAGATAATTTATTTCTTAATTATCTTTACAGATCAGGAGTAAATAAGCCATATCTTGATCATTGCGAAAAAATGTATGAATATTTGTCTAGATATATTGATTTTAAAACTGGAGATCTTGTCGTAGATATTGGAGGTAATGATGGTGCATTACTTTCTATTTTTAAAAAAGAAAATCAATCACTTCATTATATTAACATTGATTGTGCAAAAACTTTTATTGAAGATAATAAAAAACTGGGTATTGAATACATTAATGAATATTTTGATAATAAAACACAGTTTCTATATAAAGCTAAATTAATAATTTCTACTAATGTATTTCAACATAATGAAGAAATTCGTTCATTTGTTAAAGGAATACAAAGAAATCTTTCAGTAGAAGGAATTTGGTGTTTAGAATTTCCTTATATTCTAACAACTTTAGCTAATGATAATTACGATCAAGTTTATCATGAGCATGTTTATTACTATTGCTTGCGAAATATTTTAGATCTTTTAGATCAAGAAGGTTTAAAAGTTATAAATGTTTCTTATCATGATATGCATGCAGGAACATTAAGAGTTTTAAGTGCTAAAAAATCTTCACAAAAACAACCAGATAGCACAATTGAATCTTTTTTAAACTTAGAGAAAACTTTAACTACAGAATATTGTATAAAATGGGGAAAGCGTACTCATGAAAAGATTCAAATATTTAAAGATTTTTTAACTAATTTTCTTTCTAAAGGATATACTGTTGCATGTTTTGGAGCAGCTGCAAAAGGATGTGTATTTTTAAATACATGTGGGGTTGATTATACAATGATAAAATTCATTATTGATGATACTCCGTTTAAACAAGGTAAATATGTTCCAGGCACAGGAATTCAAGTAGTAAGTAGAGAAGTATTAAAAGATAATAAGATAGATTATATTTTAATTTTAGCACATAATTTTAGAGATTATATTATCAAATCTTTAGAAGGAGAATATAGCGGTAAATTTATAGTAATGTTTCCTAATATAAAAATAATTTAATGTAATTTAAAATATAGATAGTTCATTTCTTTCTTTTTTTATGTGAATATATACAATAAAAAAATATAAAATAATATAATAAAATGGATATTCAAAAAACAAATACTGAATTAACATCAGATGTAAGTATTGTAAATAATAGAATAGATGGTCTTATGACTGGTGATGTTACAATAAGTATAGCTTATATGGATGGATCTATGGCAGCTATAGTAAATGTGATAAATGCTTCAACCAATACAGCCTTTAGCACAAGAGATGCATCATTAGTAAAATTAATAAATAAAGATACTTCAATTTGGGTTAAATTTGGAAGTGTTGATACATCACTATTAAATCTTGGTTATGGAGATGTTTCTACTTGGGTTAAATTTGGAAGTGTTGATACTTCATTATTAAATCTTGGATACAAGGATGTTTCTACTTGGGTTAAATTTGGAAGTGTTGATACATCACTATTAAATCTTGGTTATGGAGATGTTTCTACTTGGGTTAAATTTGGAAGTGTTGATACATCACTATTGAATTTAGGAAATAAAGATGCTTCAATATATACTTATGCAAATGTAATGAATGCTTCAGTTGGAGCAGTTGCAAGACTTAAAACTATAGGATCATATCTAGCTGGTTTAAAGAATGCTAGTTATGGTAATGGTTATATGTTTCAACAAGATTCTTCACTTTATATAAACTGGGGAGCAAATCAATGGATATCTATAGCATGTATATCAACCAATTTTGGATAAAATTAAAAGAGGAACTTAAGTTCCTCTTTTTTATTCTATTTTTTTAATTTAACAAATACATCATCTGCTTCTAATTTTCCAATTAATCGATAGCCTTTTGAGGTTATAAATGCTGTTTGAATAGGATCATTAAAATTATTTTCAATAGTTATGATTTTTATGTTAAATTTATCAAAATCAATACTTTTTACAATAGCAAATTCATTTCCTTCAGTATCTATACTTAAATAGTCTATATCGAATATATTATTTTTTTCTAATACCTCATTTAATACTACACAAGGAATTTCCGTTTCAACTATTTTACCTCCTAATGTTTTAACTTCACGTTCTATTCTTTCTCTGTGACGTGGGTCATGATATTCAGTTATTCCGCTTAACATATTTGATGGACCATCTACAAAAGTAAATTTAAACGAAGATTCTTTTTCAGCAACGCCTGCATTTATTTTTATACAGTTTCTAGTTTTATCAAGTTTTGTAAATATAGAAGGAATTGGTTCAAAACATATTCCAGTCCACCCCAATTCTTTCTCGAGATAATAAGTGTTAGACAAAGAAATTCCATCATTAGCACCAATATCTATAAATACTCCATTGCGTTTATTATTAAAATACGATAGTACAAAAGCATCCTGACCACTTTGACTATATTTCTTATTCATTATATATAACGTATACATTAAATTATCCATGATTCTATTTTATTTGTCCTCTATGATGATTAAATAATTGATTATATGGTGAATTAGTGAAAAGATTTTTTTCTTCATCTCCCCACTGAGTTGGATCTCTATAAAGTTCCAAGTTATTTTTTAGACTTAAAAGTGATAATACTGATTGATCATGACGATGTTCTTTAAATCCAGAAAGATTTAGTTGTCCCATCATATTAGGATCATCGGTAACTATTCTCGGGTCTCTTAAGTATCTTAGATATTTTTTCAAATACTCTATATTTTCATCTGTTTTCTTCCAAAGTGAAACTGCTCCATTTGTTAAAATACCATCCCAATATTTTTTTTCATCACATTCAGTTAAAATAAAACAGTCTCTTTTTGTCCACATTCTATTTATATGCGGGCCCGGTACTTTAAATAACATCTTGCCACCATTAGGGTTATCGAGAGTGATTTCAAATAATGGGTTAAGGTTACCTATTACTTCTAAACCTGCGTCACTGTACATCACTATATCACCATATTCTAATTCACCTAAAGTTTCTAAAATGATATAAGGTTTCCAAATCCAATAACCAGCGCCTCGAGGTTGACTAAGAATGTATTGATTCTTTTTCCAAAATTCAGTTAACTTAATGTTATCTTGAGTATACCCTATAAATTCATCTACTTTACCTACATCAAGAGTAGTTTGAGCCAATAGTTTTAAGCTTGGATAATATCTCTCGTTTGCAAATGATATGTGTATCCTTTTCATATAATTAATCTTTCTTCATTATGTTTATTATCATGTAATAACAAATCTGTATATCTTTTTTTTATAATCTCTTTATTTTTAGCTCCACATGTTTCAAGCCATTCATATTTATCATGGTTATTTTCAGTATAAACTTCTTGACGTGAGCCGCCCCATTCTTCTTTTGAATACCATTTTATCCAAAACAATCCACTTACCCA
>Ga0315274_10001984_pt1 | contig 31318 bp, 27 predicted proteins | sample YL17G02_20_MG_FD_203700 | JGI IMG/M metagenome (GOLD analysis project Ga0315274, IMG submission 203700) | Sediment microbial communities from Yellowstone Lake, YNP, Wyoming, USA - YL17G02_20 | ecosystem: Environmental > Aquatic > Freshwater > Lake > Sediment | place: USA: Wyoming | collected...
GGCAGTATGGAATGCTCGTAAAGCCCGAGTTCACCGCGATGCAGTCGCGCGGATCCATTCCGAAGTACTCCTCCGGCCGCATGCCCTGAGGAAGCCCCTCGTTCCACCACCGTTCGACCGTGGAGCTCCAGAATCCGAGACTGTCCCATCTGGGAGGGTGGTCCACCTGCTCGAAGTCGCAGACCTTGTAGAACCGCTCGCGGGCGTTCATTCACAGACTCCTTTACCTGCTCTTCAGTTGATTCAGTAAGTCCAGTGATTCCTTAACCACGACCCCGTCGGCATCCTCCTGCCATTTGCTCCAACCGCACGTCCGGACCTCGTACCCGCCCTGAGCGAACGACTCCCGGGTCGGCATGTAGCCTGTGTAGCCGTTCGTATTGCCGAGCACCCAGGCGGCGGGAAACGGCGAATTCCGCTTGATGGCGAGACCTATCTCGCAGAACGGCTCGCCGGGAATGCATGAGACCCCGAGATCGCCGATGTGGAACGCGCTCAACCGCATCTCCGCCTCGGTCTTGCCGCTCTTCAGCATCTTCACCGCGTGCCGGGCATAAACCAGGTCAATGTGCGCGCGTGAGACCTCCGCATGGTCACCGCGCGCCTTCGCCTGATCCAGACGCGCCTTTTCCCGCAGGACGTTGCCTTTCGCTTCTTCAAGACTCGCCACCGGCGGCTTCCTCAGGCGCAGAGGAAACGCTTTCCCGGCGGCGGCGATCTTGACGTCAGTTGCTCGTATATTCGGAAGCAGCCTCAGCGCCTCGGACGCGACCGCCTGCCCGACTCTTTCGACTTCCTCGAACGGTCGGCGGGAAGCGGTGCCGTACATCATGGCGTCGTACTCGGTCGGCTGCAGGATGTGGTTGATATTGCCGAACGCTCCATTCACGAACATGGCCGTAATTCCCCGGCGGAAGAGGGGGAAGAGGACAGCAGCCTGCGCGCCGGGACAAATGATGCTCGGAGCCAGGAGAAATGGCCTTCTCGCTGGCGGTGACAAGGCCATGTCTTGTATGGTATAATGGCAGGGTCATTTTGAGCAACCCGGTTTTCACTTACTCATACTTTAGAAAACATGAAGATGCACAAACAGCTCTTGGTTCTCGGATGTTCACAGGCCAAACGGGAGGCGCCCGGGCTTCTGCCGGCCATCGAGCGATATGATGGGCCGTATTATCACGTCCTCCGAAAGTATCTTCGTGAGCGCGAGTGGCCCGCCAGTCTTTCGGTCGCCATTCTGTCAGCCAGATACGGTCTTGTGGGCGGGTTCACCGGCATCGAGAACTATAACGAGCGAATGACTAGAGGAAAGGCCGCCGAATGGGCACCAAAATGCAGCAAGACGCTAAGCGGCTGGGCCAATGATCATCATAACATCTATCTCTCTCTGGGCCAGGACTATCTACCGGCAATTGCGCCTGCAACCGAACACCTCAAGGACAGAACTCGCGTTTTCGAAGGGGGGATTGGGCAGAAGCAAAGTCAGGTAAAGTGCTTACTTGAACAAACGGGCGCTCCGCTGAGACATCGCCCGGAGCTGCCACAGCCTGGATCCGGTCATGTGAGCTATTTCCTGCCGGACTGGGATGATCTCCTGGATGAAGGTTTCGATTTCGAGGCAGATGCCTTTTCTGGCGATTCCCGGAAGGATCGTAGCGACAAGCATTGCTGCATACTGATGCAGCCGAAGCGCATGTGCGACGGCGTGGTGGTCAGCTTGGCTCAGCATATTACCTCAAAAGGCCCCCTGCGGCGGATTATGGGGACGGAGGCCGGTTCTCTCGCGCCGACAAATCTGCGCAATCAGTTCGGGCTCGGCAAAGACCAATTGCTCTTCGGGGACTGCGGGGCCTTCAGCTATGTGAACGATGACAGGCCTGGAATCTTCGTCGAGCAAGCAGTAGCCCTATATGAGCTTTATGGATTCGACTTCGGAGCATCTGTCGATCATATTCCAGTTTCGCGCATTGTGCGTGATGGCTCGAAGATCCAACTCACTGATGAGCAGCGGCAAGGGCGCGTAGAAATCACGAAAGAGAACGCAAAGCAGTTCCTGCGCGTGGTGAAGAGTCGTCCTGCGAGCTTCACGCCGGTTGGGGTTATCCAAGCGCTCGACCCCGCTGGCTACGCCGTGACAGCCCGACTCTATCATGAGCTGGGTTATCGACACGTTGCTATCGGCGGCCTCGTAGCCCTCCCCGATGCGCTAGTCGAAGGTATTGTGACCCGAGTGATGGCTGTCGTTGAGATACTTAACCCTCGCCCATGGGTTCATCTATTTGGCATCTTTCGCCCCAAGCTCCAGGCGAAGTTCCGGGAACTGAAGGTGGACAGCTTCGACAGCGCCACCTATTTCCGCAAGGCATGGCTTCGGTCTGATCAGAACTATCTGGCGAAAACCGGCGAGTGGTACGGCGCTTTGAGAGTTCCTATGACTAGTGACGGCCGAACGCGCAAACGGCTGGAGGCATCCGGGCTTGATATCGCGACACTGGAGGCTCAGGAGGCCCGGGTACTCAAACTCCTTTGTCAGTACGACCGCGATGAAGTCGCCGTGAAAGAAGTCCTGGATGCTGTTATCGAATATGACGGGCGTCTGACTCGATCCAGCGATGGCGGTTCCCTGCGAGCGAAATACGAGCGGACACTGAGAGATCGCCCGTGGAGGGAATGTGACTGCCCGTTCTGCAAGCAGGCAGGAATCCACGTGCTCATCTTTAGGGGCGCTAACCGCAACAAGCGTCGGGGAGCGCACAATACGCTGATGCTGTATGGAAGTCTCCGTGGAGAACAGGTGAATGATTCCTCTAGATGATTTCATACCGCTGGTACGTGCCGCTATTCGACGTTTCCAGCAGCATGCTCCAAACCCTCGCCAAGAGAATTGCTTGCTCGCCCCGGCAGACACACCACTGATGATTGTCGCGGGGCCGGGCAGCGGCAAGACGACGGTCCTGGTACTCCGGGCCTTGCGTCTCGTGTTCGTTGATGGCCTGGCGCCAGAGCAGATTGTCATTACGACATTCACCCGTAAAGCGGCAGGTGAGATACGATCCCGGCTAATCGAATGGGGCCTTGCTCTCCGTGAATACTTGCGGCATAATCCCCCGAATCCGTTACCTTCTGGGTTTACGCAGTGGCTGGATAGTATCGATATAAACCGATTCATCACCGCTACACTTGACAGCATCTGTGAGGATGTCCTCACGGTATACCGCGCCCCGGGCGACGCGCCGCCGGTTCTCGTGGAGGGATTTGTGGGTAACGCCTTGCTTGCACGGGAGGGTATGCATCCAGCGGGTTCCTATAACCAAACAATGCAGCGGGTCGATCCCGCGTTGGCCCAATACCTTTCGCCCTTTACGAGGGACGGGCAACCTCCACCGAATTTCGGAGAGGCTATTACGGTGTGCCGCACGGTCATTGACAGGCTGATTCAAGACCGCGCGAACATAGATCTGTTCGCCAACGGTGCAACGTGCAGACAAGGGCGGCATATTGTCGTCACCAGCCTGCAGGCGTATCGTACTTATATGGCACAGACTAATCGCATGGATTTCGCCGGTCTTGAAGAAGTGTTCTTGGATCGCCTAACGCAAGGACGCTTGCAGAGGTTCACATCAACGATTCGAGCTGTCCTTGTGGATGAATATCAGGATACCAATCCTCTGCAAGAGGAGATCTACTTTGAGCTTGTACGCCAGACGGGCGCTTCAATAACTGTAGTGGGAGACGATGACCAGTCTATCCATAGGTTCCGAGGTGCGACAGTTGAGCTGTTCTGTAGTTTCTCCACCCGCCTTCTCAACGCGGTGCCAAGTTTGCCTCCCGCTAGTACTGAGTACCTTGTGGACAATTACCGATCTACTCCAGAGATCGTAACCTTCTTCAACGATTTCGTTACAGGTGACCCTAGTTTCTCCGGTGCCCGCATTCAGCCCCCCAAACCGCTGATCACTTCGCAGCTTCCTTCTTGCCAAATGCCCGTGATCGGGCTGTTCAGGCCGGACGCCCAGACTTTGGCGCGAGACCTCGCTGGGTTTATCGCAAACGTTTTTCGTGGAGCCGGCCAGGTTCAAACCGCGAACGGTCGTGTACTCCAGATAGCCTGTGATCCGCACGGAGGAGACCTTGGTGATGCTGTGCTCTTGGCATATACAGTGAGGGAATATGCTACCCGTTTCGGCAACAACCCTCCAAGACCGCGGCTGCCACTGCTTCTGCGCCAAGAACTTGCTGGCAGAGGGATTGAAGTGTTTAACCCGAGAGGTCAGGCGCTTCGGGACATCCCGGAGGTTCAGCAATTACTTGGTCTTATTCTGCTATGTATCGACCCTCCAGTTCCTGGTAGTCCAAACGGAGCACAACAGTCTGGCGCAAGGCTTCGCCGGGATTCCCTTCACTATCTACCTATTTGGCGGCAGGCAGCAACCGGGTTCATGGCCTCGAATCCTGTTCCAAATGTGCCCAGGACCCTTGCGGATTTTGTTGATGGATGGCAGACGCGCACAAATCAGACAGCATCAGGCGCATCTTGGCCGGAGGAATGGCCAATTCTAGGACTCTGCTACAAACTCATCACGTGGATGCCATTCTTCCAAGACGACCCTGAGGGCCAGGTATACTTGGAGGCAATATCTCGGTGCATCGCTCAGGCTGCGACCTTTTCCAGATATCGTTCCGCAATAATGTCCCGACAAGGTCCGCATGATGACAGGAGTGTTGGCCGGGCGATCATGGATATTATGGTTCCTCTTGCCGAGAATGCCGTAGAAGTTGATGAGGAGATAATGCCGCACGTACCACGCAATCGGCTGCCGATCATGACTATCCACCAGGCTAAGGGCTTGGAATTCCCTTTGGTGATAGTCGATATAGCATCTGATTACACCACCAACAACCACTTGCAGCGATTCGGGCGTTTTCCGGACAATCCGACATCAACCCAGCGGCTTGAGGATGATATGGCACCTTACTGTAACATTGGGCCTTTGAGGATTGTACGCGATGCCTTGGCTCGAAGCTTCGATGATCTCATTCGCTTGTATTATGTCGCTTACAGTCGTCCGCAGTCCCTGTTGATGCTCGTAGGCATTGATCGTTGCCTCCGATACGACACGACGATCAGGCATGTGGCGACGGCCTGGCACTCCGACGGCACTTGGGCCTGGCAATCGCCGGTCCAAGGAAGGCCTCTCGACATAGTCAACAATCATCCATTGGAGTTGATCTGATGCTTCTCGAACGAAAGAAAGAACCAGAGATCATCCCGAGTTACAGCCTAACTGGGGATCTGTTGTCATTTCTCCGTTGTGGCCTCCAATACAGGTATCACAATGGGAGTGCGTTGCCGCCTTCTCGACCGGTGCAGCTATGGTTTGGCGAGTTTATTCACGGCGTCATGGAAGCAGCATATCGGATATGGTCATCATCCTCGCCTAGCCCTGCTTTCCCATGGCCATTAAACCAGACGCAATATCTGGTTAACCCACCAGCAAACCGGGCCATACACGATATTGGCATGATCGGTGACGCTGTTGAGGAGACTCTGCGCGCGCAAGGGAAGACTCCTAGAAGCCGGGCGACAAGGAATTCAGCATATCGACGTGCGGAAGCCGCGATAAACGAGATTGCACCTCACCTCTTTCCACTTATCGCATCAGCCGAGGAGCGCGTCATCGGTACCCGTGACGTCCCACGGATAACAGGTGCCAACACTGTCTTGAGAGCAGATCGGTATGAGCTTCACGGTGTCATTGATGTGTTGACTGACGTTCAGGTGAATGCTGTGCCACAGGGCAATATCATTCGTGATGCTATCATCGCAGCTTGTCCCCAATTGTCTCCGCGTTTTGAGGTTGTTGTTGACTATAAGGGAGATCGACGTCCTCCCACTGACCATGATTACTGGTATCAAGCGGAATGGCAGGTGCAAACCTATGCCTGGCTTCGAATGAGACAGCCAAATCCGCTTCCAGTTGCTGCCGGCGTGCTGATCTACGTCAACGAACTAGCCCCTGTTGCCGACGACTTGACGGAACTACAACGCGAAGTCCAGACAGGCAACACTGACGTAGTTCCCGTCAACGGATCCCAAGACGCCTACTCTCTGAGCCTTTGGCAATCTGGCCGAGCCATACCTGGTTTCTCTCAGGCCTTCAGGATAGCGCGCGCTATTCGGGTGATCCCCATAACTCAGCAAAGCCAACACAACGCGACAAACGAGTTTGACCAAGTTGTCTTGCAGATCGAGCAGTGCGTTGCCGCGGAAGATACCGCAGGGACAATTAAGGATCACTGGGATCCTCGAGGCGATGCGGATACGTGCGTGGCTTGCGATTTCCTCCACTTTTGTCCGAGCCCGGCGCCAAGACAAGCGAACCAGCCGCGCAACATAACTGCGCCTCCAGCACCCTGAGCTTCTCAGCGCGAAACTGATGCTTCGGTCCCAGGCGGGAACTGAGTCTGCGGAATGAAGCAGAACGGCAGAATAGGTGAGCGTGCAAGTACGCGAGATCAGCCCTTTATCCCCGTGAGCGCGATGCCGGAGATGAAGTACTTCTGCGCCAGGAAGAAGAGAATCAGGCACGGGGCCATGACGATCAGCGACACGGCCATCAGGTAGTGGAGCGTCACGCCATAATGCCCCTGGAAGAACTGAAGGCCCAGGGCGAGCGTGAGCTTGTCGGGCGTTGTTAGGTAGATAAGCGGGCCCATGAAGTCGTTCCACGTGCCGATGAACGCGAAAATGGCTATGACGGCGAGGCAGAGCTTCACGAGCGGAAGCATTATCCGCCAGTAGATGCTGAACGAGCCGCACGGCTCCGGGCGCATCCTTCGGCTCGGCAGCACAGCCGACGAGGAAGAGTGCGAGGCTGACGACGCAGAGGGATTTGAACGTCCAACGTCCAACGTCCAACGTCGAACGTGGGAGCTCTGAGTTTCGCTCCTTGCGCAGCGTCCCATCGGCGGTTCGTGGTCCGTCCTGACGGCACGGAATCCTCTGATTCGGGAGACTCCGGAACCCCGGAAGCTCACTTTGTCACCGTTCCGTGCGTGAGAGTGAACACCTCACCGGGCTTGAGCTTCTTCTTAAGAGGGATAGGGTTCACCACATCGAGCGGGGTCACTTCCACTGAATCGTTCGTCACCTTGATGTCGTACATTGTCCCCGCATAGCACAGGTTTCGCACCCCGGCGTACTTCAAGGCAGACGGCAGGTTCGGACGTATCTTCAGGCCCTCGATATCGGCGTCTATCCCCAGAAAGGCGTACAGAAATGCGGACGGGACGAGGCCGCTTTCGGGGAATTCGCCTTCCACGCCGATAGAGCCCGCGGTGCCGCCCGGACCGCCCTGCGTCGCCTCGCCATAGTACAGCGGGCTACCCCCACAAAGCCGGTCGGGCTTGTTGTACCTGTCGAGAATCTGCCGATAGCGCTCGAAAGCGTTGTCCGCTCCGAGGAACTTTGCCCTCGCCACTATGTCGTAGTATGAGGTGTACAGGATCGCTCCTCCGTCCTGGCACTGGTCACCGTAAGGCGTGCCGCCCCAGCCGAAGTGCCACCAAGGGGGAATGGTCAATGGTTCATGGTCAATGGGCGATGGGCGGGGAGGGTTGTGGATTGTGTTGGCCCTCGGCGCGAAGACCCACTTCGTATAAGTATCCGCCTTCCCGGTAGAGGTCGGCTCCGTCTCCATCCAGTGGTACACTTGCTCGACCTGATGTTTGTCGGCCAGGCCGTATGCCATCGCCTCGAGGTTGACGAAGGTGAAGCCATAGTCGTGCTTCACACCGTCCACGTCCACACAGCCGACGTACCGCCCCTTGCGGTCGTCCCAGAAATTCCGGTTGTAAGACCTCAGAACCTTCGACCTGAGCGCCCGGTAGTACGTCGGAGATTCCTTCAGGCCGGGCAGGTCGAGGTTCCGATCGAGGCAGGACTGCTCGAGCTCGGCCATCGTCCCGAGCGCCGCGTAGTAGTACGAGTTGCAGAAAGCGTCCTTGTATCCGAAGGGAAGTATGTCCCAGTAGTTGCTTCCGATTCCGTCGTGCTTCCCTTCATGGCCCTTCGCGTCTATGATTATGATTCCTTTTCTCCCCTGCAACTGGTCAAGCTGGAAGGCCATCGCGCTTCGGAGCTTCGGCATAATCTCCTTGAGAAAGTCCGCGTCCCGGGTCCAGACGAAGTACCGATATGCGCCCAGGATGAATGTCGAGTTCGGGGTGAAGTGCCGTGTATCGTAATCGTTCTTGCCGTCCTTGTCCTCGTCTTTGTAGGGGAACGGCCAGCCTTCCGTGCCGCCCCACGTGTGCACATATCCATCGGGCCGCATGGTCATGCCGGTGAAGTGGCCTCTCTGCTCGTCGCGCTGAGGATTGGCCGTCCAGTCGAGAATGAGGGCCTGCCATTCCTTCCAATCCGCGGGCGTGCCGACGCCGAAATTCAGGGCGTGGCTGTAATAGAATTCGTTCAGAACTTTGTCAAACTTAGCATCCGACGAGTAGAACACCGGGTAGTAGTCCGGAAGCTTAGACGAATGCGGCAGCACATCAATATTCAGGTCGGTCCCGTTGAACTTCCAGTCCATGGCATCGTCCCTGAAATCCCACACGAGTCGCTGGCCGGCTGCGAGGTTAAATCTCAGGTCGAAGTCTTTCCTTCCCATCGCATAGATCCACCTTACAGCCTGGAGGTGGTCGGAGTACGGACGCCTCTTGAGCTGCTGGACGAGCATGTGGCGTCCGTTGTCGGTATAGAATCGGCTGAACGGGAACTTGGACACGTCGTAGCCCGACTTCTCCCACGGAGTCACCATGACGACCTTCAGGTCGCGGAGAGGCTCGGTGTCACCGCTAGCCGGCCGGAACGTGCTCGTGAGATTGGAGCCCTCCAGAGTCACCGTCCAGTCACCCACGACTTCGTTGTAGCCGGAGTAGACGAGCGTCAGGTCCATCTCTGGGCGCTCCACACCGTCAACCCAGCCTACCATCGAGGGATTCACATCGCCGCCGGAGCCCCACCAGCCGATGTGAGCCCCTACCCTTTCAGACATTTCGAGGTAGAAAACGCCCGGTGATTGAGGCTCACATTCGAGGAGCTGGATGCTGTTGTCAGGCACATTGATGAGTTTCGTGCGCGCCACAAGCTCCTTCTTCGCCATATCCCCGTCCGGAAGGCGATACAGAGTGAGGGTGCAGCCCGCATCGGTTTGATGCCAGGTCGGAAACTTGCCGCCTACATGGGTCATCATCCCCGACGCGACCGTGAACTTCACTCCCATCGTTGATCCCTCGGTCAACTCCACAGGATGGGTCGCATACAACTGCTCGACCTTAAGGGGCACATGGACCCGCAGGTTTCGCAGCGAGATGCTGCCTGCCGACTGCTCGACTTCCATGCCGCGTCCGCCGTCCGGAATCTCGCCGACAGAGAGCGATGTGATGAGATTCTCGCCATGTTTCCCCTGCCCTGCGGGATCGAAGCTAAGCTGATCGAACGAGCCACCGCTGCCGTGGAGATGGAAGTACCCGTTGGCCAGCTCATAGCCCGCGCTGGTGCAGGCCGCCATTGCCGTCACCGCGAAGGCGCCCAGAAGCATGTACAGAACTCTGATCATGGCATCCCTCAAACTCAGTTTTTCAACCGCACTTACCTTTCCCGCGCCCTGACCTGAATTCCTGCGGCCAACGGCTCACAATGCAAGCGGCGGCCACGTGTGCCAGGCCTTGTGTTTTGGTGAGGGCGCGCGGCGGGTAACTAAGCCTCGACTCAGGCGGAGGTACCTAACATGCAGATGGCGATTCCCGAACGGAACGCCGAGGCCTTCCGACAAGCTCTACTGGCACTGAACAAGTCGGGCGTGCCCTATGTAATCGGCGGGGCGTTCGCAATGCATCGGTACTCCGGCGTGTGGCGCAACACGAATGACCTCGACATCTACCTGGAGCGGAAGCACACTGCACGCGCGGTCAATGCACTGTCGCACGCTGGTTTCCTCGACTGCGGCGAGATGGCTGTGGGTGACCGGAAATGGATCTACCATGCGACGAAAAACGGCGTGCTCGTGGACCTTATCTGGCAGCCGCCGAACCATCTGTCGCCCGTTGACGAAAGCTTCCATGCGCGTGGGCAGGAAGGAACATTCCTGGAAGTACCCGCGCGCTTCATCCCGCCCGATGAACTGCTCTGGGCGAAGGTATTCACCTTGAACCGCGATCGCTGCGATTGGCCTGACTTGTTTCACGTAGTCCGAGCGCGTCCCGTGGGGCTGGACTGGGAGCACGTCGTTCGCAAGATGGGTGAGCACTGGCCGGTGCTGCTGTCGTTCATCATACTCTTTGACTGGGCTTACCCCAGCGAGACGCAGTGCATACCTCGGGGTCTCAGGGAGGAGCTTCTCGAGCGGAACCTGAGCCTTCCGATGCCATCGGAAGGACCCACCCACGAAGCGGTGTTGGACCCCTGGATCCACACGCGCGGCCTGTCGCCGTAGTACAGAACCCGACGACAAAGTTGCAGGTTTCAGGTTGCAGGTTTCAGGTTGCAGGTTTCAGGTGGGGGATCCTTGGGAACCTGCAACTTGAGACTTGAAACCTGAAACACCTTTTTCCGATATTGCCCTGGGAAGTGGCCCACATGCTGATTGGAGCAATGAACAACCCGATGCTCGACGTCGTAGAGGAGATAGAGACCTACGCGCGATACGGCCTCGACTTCATTGACCTGACGCTGGAACCCGAGGCGGCGTACTCGGCTGTCCTGCCTGTGGAAAGAACAAAGGACGCGCTGGAGCGAACGGGGCTCGGCATAGTCGGCCATACTGCGTACTACTTGCCCATCGCATCCCCGATTCCCGAGGTCCGGGAATCAGCTATAGCCGAAATCGAGCGCGACCTGCTCATCTTCTCGCTGTTGGGTGCGCAGAAGGCAAACGTGCATCCGTTTCTACAGGCGCCGCTTCACACAACCCGATGGATCAGGGAAACGAACATAGCGGCCTTCAGGCGACTCCTGGATCGCGCGAAGGAACTGGGCTTGAAGCTTATGCTGGAGAACAGTCCCCCGCACTTCAACACACCGCGCGACCTTTCGATGGTGTTTGCAGCAGTACCCGAATTGGGCTTACATCTGGACGTCGGGCACGCGAACCTCGAAACCGAGCACAACTTGACCGTAGAGCTTGCCTCTCTGTTCGCCGACCGACTGGAGCACGTACACTTCTCGGACAACAACGGAGGAAGCCTGGACCTCCACCTGCCGTTGGGAGTGGGAAACATAGACTGGAAGTGGATTGTCCACATCCTGAAACGCGTCGGCTACGATGGCACGATCACGCTGGAGGTATTCGCGCATGACCGTGAGTATCTGCTGATGAGCCGAGACAAACTGCGGAAGCTGTGGGCCGAGGGTCAGGTAAAGTGAGCAGTCGCAGGGGAAACCCCGTGGGCCCCTGCGACTGGCAAACAGCAGTTCCGGAGCTTGTGGTTCGCGCGTTCCTCTGAGCCCGGAACCGGCGACCCTCAATCAGAAGTCCGATACCGGCCTACGCCGCCTTCCGCAGCCTCTCTGCGCGTGCCCGCTCCAGAGACTTGCGCGCAAGGCTGATCAGTTCCGAGGCGTTCGTGCTGTCACTCGGGCAGACAGCATATCCGATATCGACGTCGAAGGTGACAGTGGATCCGGCGCCATCCACCTCGAATTCGGCCTGGCATATCGCCTGGCGTACCCTTTTGCAGACTTGGAGCGCCTGCTGGTTAGTGTGCAACAGGATGAGGCCGAATTCCCGGTCTCCCAATCGCCCAACGATATCGCACTTCCGGACGCTGGTCTTGGTGAGCTGAGCCAGGCTGTAGAGGGCATCGTCGCATCGCATGTTTCCGAATCTTGCGGCGAAATCACCCATGCTGCGAATGGCGACAATAGCGAAGACGACCTCCGACTTGCCCCTGGCAGCCCGCGTCAGTTCCTCCTCCAGGCGGGTAACCAGATACCTATCAGCGTACAATCCGGTGAGATGATCAATCACGGCGGACTGACCTTCCGCAGCCAGATCCTCCGCACGCCGACTTGCTAGTTGAAGCTGCATTTGCACCTCGCGTATCTCCTCAGTGGTCAGGATGCGGCGCAGTTTCCTGGTACCGCTCCTCAATATGTGAGAGACATAGTTGCACGATATACCGAGTTTCTTCGAGATCTCCGTCTGGCTGAGGCCGTTGAAATAGAACTCGTGTATCACCTTCTGTTCGATGATCTTCAGCTTGTTGACGGCCATCTCCAGGACTATCTTGTCCTCAACAGGAAGCTGGAATGTGGTATACTTGTCATCCTTCACCCTGTCCACATCCAGTCCGCACACGGGCGAATCATCCTGATCATAATCGTAATCGAGGGAGGCGACCTTGAAGATCTCTCGGGTGGTAAGCAACTCCGCCACAGTATCCTCGGGCAGATGCATGATCTGGCCGATTTCGGGATCGGTAGGCTGCCTCCCGAGCTCTTGATACAGCGCGTCTATGACTTTGTTCATCCTGTGGTTGAGTTCCTGCAGCCAGGCCGGCTCCTTTATGATCTTGCCTCTATCGCGGAGAGCGTGCTTGATCTGACCTATTATGAAATGCGTGGCATAGGTCGAGAACTTCACACCTTTCTCCGCATTGTATAGATCAGTAGCCGTGATCAGGCCGATGTATCCCTCCTGGACAAGATCATCGAGCGGCTCGCCCGAGCCCACAAACCTGCGGGCGATACTCTCCACAAGATGCCTGTACTGCAGGACAACCTTGTCCCTGAGGCGGACATCCTTGGTGGCGATGTATTCCACGAGCAGTTCCTGTATCTGCTCTTCCGTCAGCCTGTCTTCTGATCCAGTTCCCATCAGGTTCCCGATCTAATCCCAGAGATTCGCGGCCGTCCCGTCTACGAAACAGAACTGACCAGCTTGAAGATCGGCCCCATTACCGATATCGCGATGAATCCCACTACTACGCCCATGAATACAATGAGCAGCGGCTCAATCAGCGACGTGAGGCCCTTGACGGCGGCTTCCACTTCTTTCTCATAAAAGTCTGAGACTTTGATCAGCATTTCGCTGAGCCGACCGGTCTCCTCACCTACGTCTATCATGTGAGTGACCATCGAAGGGAACAGCCCGGTGGCTTCCAATGGTGCGCTGATCTTCTGGCCTTCGCGGACGCTCTCCTTGGCTGTCTGTACGGCCTTCGCGATCACAGTATTGCCGGCCGTTTCGCCGACTATTTCCAAGGCGCGCATCATCGGCACACCGCTGCTGACGAGTGTCCCGAATGTTCTGGAAAACCTTGAAATCGCCATCTTCTGCACGAGGTCACCTACAACAGGCACCTTCAGCTTCAACCGGTCGATCTGATACCTGCCAGCAACCGTTGACCCGATATAGCGCACGAGGAACACGCCAGCAACAAGGCACACCGGCGGAACGTACCAGAAGCTTTTGGACAGATCACCCACCTGAAACAGGAGGCGTGTATAGATAGGCATTTCCACGTCCATGCTGGTGAAGATCTCCTTGAACTTCGGCAGCACAAATGTGAGCAACGCAAAGATCATGATACACGAGAATATCAGCACCATGACCGGGTACATCATGGCCGACTTGATCTTGGTGCGAATCTCCAATTCGTTCTCGAGGAATCCCGCGATTCTATCGAGAATCTCGTCGAGGATTCCGCCGACCTCGGCCGCCCGGATCATGTTGATGTAAAGCTTAGAGAAGACGTTTGTGTGCTTGGAAAACGCATCGGTGAGGCTCAGACCGTTCTTTACGTCGCGCTGGGCTTGTGCGATGACAGGCTTCAGCACTTGGTCTTTCGTCTGGTTCTCCAGGATATCCAGGCACTTGGTGATGCTAACGCCCGCGTTGATCATGGTGGCAAACTGCCTGCTGAAAACGACCAGACCCTGGAGTTTTATCTTCTTGAATCTGGACGCGCTGCCCATCAGACCGCCCGACAGTCTTCGCTCGAACACGTTGGTAACGTGGTACCCCTGCTCCTGCAGCTTCGCAAGCACGGTCTGTTGGCTGTCAGCGTCTATCTTTCCCTTAACGTTCTTCCCCGAAGGATCTACCGCTGTGTATACGAATGTTGACATAGCAACTCAACCTCCCAACTTTCGCCTGCCTATCAGCCGCTCATCATTCGCAGGAAATTATCCCTGTCGATGGCACGGCTTACGGCGTCCTCATAACTGATTATCCCATTCCTATGTGCGTCAGCAAGGACTTTGTCCATGGTAGTCATGCCCTGCTGCCCGCCCGTCTCCATGGCGGAGTATATCTGATGGGTCTTGCCCTCCCGGATCAGGTTTCGGATAGCTGATGTCACTATCATGAGCTCGACGGCCGCGTACCTGCCGCCGCTGACTCGCGGGATGAGCTGCTGGGCAACCACAGCTTCCAGCGTATTCGACAACTGAACCTTGATCTGGTCCTGTTGGTGCGGCGGAAACACGTCTACTACACGATCCATGGTCTGCGGGGCATTCCGCGTATGCAGAGTGCCGAAGACGAGATGGCCGGTCTCCGCCAGTGTCAGAGCGGAGGCTATGGTCTCCAGGTCCCGCATTTCGCCGATCAGAATGACGTCGGGGTCTTCCCTCAGCACAGCGCGGAGCGCATTCTCGAACGAATCGGTGTCCGTGTTCAGCTCTCTCTGATTCACCATGCTCTTCTTATGGCGGTGGAGGTATTCGACCGGATCTTCGATAGTCATGATGTGGCAATTGCACTCATTGTTTATCGTATCAATCATTGTGGCGATCGTCGTTGACTTACCGCTGCCGGTCGGCCCCGTTACTAGAATGAGACCGCTGTGTTTCCTCGACAAGTCCTTCAGCAGCGAGGGAAGACCGAGCTCTTCCATAGATGGTACCTGATTCGGGATCGCTCTCATCGCCGCACCCACGGAACCGCGCTGTCGGTAGACATTGACTCTGAACCTGCCGATGTCTTTCACGCCGTACGAGAAGTCGAGCTCCCTGGTCTTCTCAAACCACTGGACCTGGTCATTGGTGAGTATGTCGTACACCAATCGCTGGACATCTCTCGGATGAAGTAGCTCGTAATCGGTCGGAACAAGCCGCCCGTCCATTCTGATCATCGGCGGCAGACCCACGGACAGGTGAAGGTCCGAGGCCCCCTGCTCGGCAGTCAGCTTGAGCAGGTCGTCCACGTGCACACCTGCGATGGGCTTCCCGCCGCGCTTGAGCGCATCAATATCGTCGAAAGATTCCAGGAGTTCTATCTCACTCATATGTTTACTCCCCCTCGCATCGGCCGAAACCATGACGCACCGGGGTCAGCCGGCATAGATAACCCTCAGGGATTCCTCCAGGGTGGTCAGACCGAGAAGAATCTTCTCCATCGCGTCATCGCGGAGGGTCTTCATGCTGGATTCGATGGCGGCGTCCTTGATGGCATACGATGAAGCCTTCGCCAGTATCAGATCGCGAATCTTATCGGTGATTGGCATCAATTCGTAGATCCCGATGCGGCCCCTATATCCCGTGCCTTTGCACTGCTCACAACCGCGCCCACGGGAGAATGTCACTTCAGAACCGTCAGCCACGTTCATCCCCAGACGCTTGACAGCATCTCTGGGCGGGGTGTAGGCTTCCTTACACTTCGGACAGATCAACCTCAGCAGCCTCTGCGCCAAAACCCCGATCACTGCTGATGCGATCAGAAATGACTCGATCCCCATATCCAGCAGCCTCGTTATTGCACCCGGCGCGTCATTCGTATGGAGAGTGGCGAGCACGAGGTGCCCCGTTAGAGCTGCCTCGACCGCAATCATCGCCGTTTCCTGATCCCGGATCTCGCCGACCATGATGATGTCTGGATCCTGGCGCAGCATAGTCCGCAAACCGCTGGCAAAAGTGAGACCCGCCCTCGGATTAACCTGCGTCTGGGTGATCCCCGCGAGTTCGTACTCCACCGGATCCTCGATCGTCAGGATATTCTTCTCGCCTGAATTGAGCTTGCTCAGGACGGAATAGAGTGTCGTAGACTTGCCGCTGCCTGTAGGGCCGGAAACCAGGATAATACCGTATGTTCGACTGATGATGGATTCGAACAATTCCTGGATCTGCGGAAGGAATCCCAGTTTGCCCAGGCCTATCATGACTGAGTTCTTGTCCAGGACCCTCAGGACGACTTTTTCCCCGTGGATGTTCGGTAACGTAGAAACACGGAAGTCGTAATGCTTGCCGTCTACTGCGGCGCTGATGCGGCCGTCCTGAGGAGCTCGCTTCTCTGCGATATCCATGTCGGCCATGATTTTGATTCGAGATACCAGTGACGCCTGCACCTTCTTCGGGACGACCAATCCATCATGCATTATGCCGTCAATCCGGTAGCGGACCCTGAGCGAGGATCTCCCCGGTTCCAGGTGAATGTCGCTGCATCTATCCTGTATGCCCCTTGTAATGATGAGACTTGCCAGGCGCACTACCGGCGCTTCTCCGCTGAGCTCTCTGAGCTCCTCTATGCTGACATCATCTTCCGCCGCTTCCTTCTCGGCGACAGCGACCTCCGACGTCTCCAGATCATCCACCAGCTCGCTCACGGCTTCCGCAGCAGTGGTACCGCCGGCATACTGCCGCGAGATGGCGCCCATGATATCCTCTTCGCTGGCGATCACCGTCTCGATCTCTCCGCCGGTGATCAGGCGCACTTCATCTAAGGCGAAGACGTCCAGGGGATTCTTCATCGCCAGGATCAACCTGCCGTTGTTCCTGGCGATTGGAATCAACTTATACCGCCGCGCCAGGTCCTGCGAGACGCATTTCACAGCATCCGGGTCGATCGCATAGTCTGTCAGATCAACGTGCTGGACTCCCCACTGCAGCCCCAAACACCTGGCCTTATCACGTTCGGTGATCAATCCCATGCTCACCAGAACGTCGCCGATTTTCGCAGAGGGGCCCAGTTGGTGCTGCTTTTCGACCGCCTGCTTGAGATGTTCTTCGTTCACAAGCCCGGTACTGACGAAGATGTCGCCGATAGATTTCTTCTGCATTGAATGTTCCAGTGTCCGGCTCAGGCGGATATTGAGCGAGGGGCGAGTCCGCACTGGGCAGACCGTCCCCCGCTAGTCCTAGTGGACGCCGAGCATGCCGTCCCTCGCTGCCGTTCAGGAAGATGGCACTGTCAGGTCGTCGCAACAATCCTCGGAGTGATGAACATCACGACCTCCGAGCGCGTCTTCCTGGAAGACTTGAACTTGAAGAGCTCCCCAAGGATCGGCAGATCCTTCAGGATGGGAATTCCCGAGATACTTTGGATTTCCTGATCCTTGATCAGGCCGCCGATCACGATGGTCTCACCGTCCTTCACCCGAATGGTGCTGTCTATGAACCGCCGAGAGATTTCAGGCAGCGTCAGGCCCGCAGGTGTATCAATCCAGTCCGTGATTACGCTGACCTCAGGGTGCAGGTTCATAGTGATATAACCATCGGCACTGATTCTGCTGATAGTATGCAGCTGAACGCCCACCCTGGCGGTTTCCGTGGTCACATTCGTGCCCTGCGGGGTCACATCAACCCTGATCACGTACTTGACCTCGTCGCCTATGAACACACTCGCGGGCTTGCCGTCCAGGGAGAGCACCTTCGGATTCGCCAGTACCTTGCCCTTGCCATCTTCGACCAGCGCTCTCAGTATAGCCTTCACGGAAATGGCACTCCGCGCAAAGCGACCGATAGACAGAGCTTGTTCGGAGTCGCGCGACTCTGTGAATACCGGCGATCCTACCACGCCCTCTTCGCCCCATTGAATGCCAAGTTCCTTGGAGGCAGTATCGGTGATATCAACCACTTCGGCTTCGATGATGATCTGCGGCTGAGCAACGTCAAGGCGTGCTAAGAGTTCCTTTGCCTTGGCGATTTCCTCCTCAGTGCCCCGGAGGATTAGTACTTTCGCCGGCGCAATCTGAGGCTGTCCGCTCTTCGAAGCGGTGGATGATGCGTAACTCTCGGAGCCCATGGCAACCGCGGAAGGGCACTCCAGCTTGAAGCCCTGGTTCGGCCCTATGGCTACGCTGAGTCCTGGAATCGCAGCGGTCAGCAGCGGCGGGAGTTCCGTTATCTCCGCGTATCTGACCTCATATAACTCTGTCACAGACGACGCGACGTAATCGGCAACCGATTGCTCGATTGACTGCACCATCGCCTTAGCAGCCTGCACGTCTGCCGGACGCCCGGAGAGTATGAGGACAGCGGGCCCTTGAGCTTTGGGATCTTTGCCGTCATCGCCCGAGGTGACCTGCACTGTTCCAAGTTCCTTCTCCAGTATCTTGCCGATGATCGCCGGATCGCCGTGCCTGATCACGACCGCGTCGCTGACTTTCTCAGCCCCGCCTGCGGAAACTCCCCCGGCGGCCAGGTTCTTCAGATTCTCCTGTGTACCGACAACATAAGTGCCGTCCACGACCGCGAACTTGTACCCGCTCAGGTTGACCACCAACTTCAGCGCTTCTTCCGCTGTGACCTTGTTCAGCGACACGGTCACCTCGCCCTTGACCTCAGGACTGGCGACTATATTCACGCCGCTCTGCATCGCCAGGCCCTTCAGCACATCATTGATATCGCTTGCCACGAAATCCAGCGATACCTGTCTCGGCGCAGGTGACACAGCCACCACTCGCTTCGCGCTTGGCGCCATACCCACCGCGCTGGCAACTAGAACCGGCTTAGCTTCGACGACGACGGCGGGCTTGGGCGCCACAGCCTTCGCATCCACCTTGTCAATCGGTTTTGATTTGATGGCCGCCACGGGCTCGGCCCGAGCCGTGACAACTCCACCGCTGGGACGAGCAGCACTGCCTGCCTTCTGCACTTCGATTATAGTGCGGCGCTTTCCATTCTCTGCCCGCACGGAGTATTCCCTGAGCCCGGCCGTCGAGACGACGATACGTGCCACGGGAGGGGATTCCTTGTACCGCGCGCACCTAACGCCCCTGATGCCGCCGCTGTTGATGTCTACTCGCCTCTGCTCCTTCGGATTCAGGCTGCCGTAGAGATCGAACACGATGTACTTGCCGAGCCGACTGTCGCGCATGGCAAGCGGCGCACTGCTCGCGACCGTGATCTGCACCACATCCGGCAGATTGCCCACTTCCACCTTTTGAATGGACTGTTGAGCAGCGGATGTTGGCAGGGAGCATATCCCCGCGGCCAGCAGCAGAGCGATGGCGAGAGACATCCCCAGCTTTCGGTGCAGAGACTCCCCGCCGATAGATGACGGAATAGAATTTGCGGCAAATCCATGCCTGTGTCCCGTTCTGAATCGCATTGTTACCTCCTGGTCTTAAGATAGACTCGTTTACCCATGAGTGATACGCAGCGCGCATGCCCCTCAGGTTGCATCGCTGCGACCCGTTTTCAAGACAACTCCCTTGCCCTGATATCGAAGCCGAACTCCGGCCTGCGATATTGACACAACTGTGTACTTGCCATCAATGCTCTGGCCCTCCCGGACGATGTACCGCTTATTGCCCGCTCCCCGGATGATAGCCACGTTGATCTCCCCTTCGATCACACCCGTTAATCGGAGTTCGCGGGTCGGATCCTCCTCGGGCTCCGCGGACTGCTCTATCCTGATCGGCTGTGTACCGAGGGGTGGAATCAACGGAAACGGCAAGTTCGACCCCTGAGCTACCAGTGGAAGCGGCGCGCGGCTCGACGGAGATGATGGCTTTGACTTCTGAGCCTGCGGAACAAACTGCGGCTCGAATGGATCTCGCGGCTTCTGCGCTACGACCGGATCGTCAGCGGGCGACTCCGCAGCAACTTGCCTGTCGGCCGCTGTGGTTTGTGCAGGCTGCTTCTTCACCACCACCTGCGACGGCTTCTCGCTTGGCGAGCCGGCGTGCGTGCGCATGCCGACCAGCCTGTATGCCCCGAAAGCCACGAACACCGCTATCAGGCAGCACATGACTGCAATCTGTTTCTTCTGGCTGTCATCAATCTTCATTTTGCACCTCGCTAGGTCTGCCGGCTGTCGCCATTGGCCTCACGGCCCGAATTGCCTTTCGTCTGCTGGGCCGACTCTTTCAGGATGAATGCCGTGGTGCTCAACCGGACGCACAGCACCGGCGAAGCCACCTCTGTAAGCTGTCCCATCGGACTCATCTGCACACTGTTAATCGCGATGATCTTCGGAAAGGATGTGATCCCTTCGAGGAATCTCACCACGTCCCAATACTTGCCGTTGATCTCGATGTCTATGTCCAATTTGTCGTATGGATCCGGCTTCTTGGCCGGAGCTTGAGTCTTCTGGCCAGCAGGTGTCGCGGCGACAAAAGGACGCACTTCTGGAGCTTTGGGCCTGACACCCGCAACGCGCAGGTTCAGACTCTTGCCCAAGTCCTCGATCTGCCTCAGCAGCGTGGGCACGTATGCCTTCGTAGATACTCCCTGCTCCAGGACGCCAAGCTTCGCCTGTGCATCCAGGTAGTCCTGCTCAACAACGGACAGCCGCTTGGCTATCTGTTCACTATTCGCAAGTTTTTCCTGCCTGGACTCGATCTGAAGCCTCAGGGCGTGAAGCTTACAGGCCCGGTTGCGATACGTGAAACCGCAAACGGGAAGCATGATAACCGCTACCGATACCAGGCAGATCAGTGCGTTCTTGGAGGGCTTAATTCGGAACATTGTTTGACGCTCCCCCTTTCTCCGGCTCGCTCGACTTCAGCTTGGCGGCTATCTGGAACTGCACGGCCGGAGACCTCTCGTCTCCGCCCGGCTGCGTATAGCTCAGATCAACCTGATCGAACTCCGGAAACTGGTTCAACCTGAGCATGGTTTCCCCGACGAGTCCCTGGCTCACAGAGACGCCGGCCAGAGTGAGTATCGGCGCCGGCGCCGGCGCAGCCGCATCACTTGATGGCGGCGCTGCAGCGGCCTGGTTCGTTGTCAAGCTGTTCAACCAGGTGCTTTCCGGCATGCTCCGACTCAGGTTCAGCAGAATGGTGTGCCACAGCAACGTTTGCTCTCGAGAATCGGCAAGGAGGTTGAGCCGAGGCTCCAGTTTCTTGATCTCACTCTGGTAGCTGTGTATTCTGTTTACCGTAGGCTGGATCTTTGACAGCTTGCGATCCAGTTGGCTGATTGACCAACTGGCGCTGTGCACACGTGCCGTCATGAAGCCCAACACACCTACCGTAACTGCCAGTTCGCCGACGATAACCAGAAGTGCAATACGGACTAGTTTTTCCAGGAACTTCTTCTCTGCCCTGCGGGCAGCGATCATGTTTATAGAGGGCATTGCTCTCCCTGTCCTTTCGTGTGCCGCAACTTACCTCCGCAAGGTTCCCGTTCATGCAGCAGCGGACAGACGTATTGCGGCAGACATTTCCTTCACGGCCAAACCGAAGGCAACCGTGAGAAGCGGGATATCCTCTTCGCTGAACTCATCCTCCGGCGATGAACTCATCAACTCGCGGAGGCCCGGGTTCCCTATGCTGACCTCGACGTTCAGCCGACTCTTCGCATAGGACAACAGACCTTTCAGCCGCGATGTACCTCCCGTCAGAATCAACCTGTCTACGGTCGTCTCTGCGGCCCCGTCAGGAAGCTGAGACTGGTAGTAGTTGATCGATCGCCGTACCTCTCGCAGCATTTCGTCAATAAGCGACTGAAGCACCTTCAGTCCTGGATTCGGCGCAGAACCGGAAGACGATTTCGCCAATTCAGCCATATCAAGGGAATGCTTTCGCTGCTCTGCCTCGGCGTCGGTACAGTTCTCTGCTGTCTTGACCGCATTGGTGAGACTAGCGCCAGCGATCGGAACGGTTCGCGTCAGCGCCAGCCTGCCTTTGCACACAAGGTTGATCTCGGTATGGCTCGCACCCATATCCAGCAGGGCAACCGTGCTTTCCAGCAAGCTTTGATCCGGATGTTGCTCAACCAGGGCTCTGAACGTGGCGAAGGCCTCGACATCAATCGCGAGAGTCTCCAGTCCGGCGCGTTCCAGCGCTTGCACTCTGCTATCAACAACTGCCCTGGGAGCGGCGACAAGCATCACGTTCATCTGGCCTTGTTCCTCAGCATCGCCAAGGATCTCGAACTCCACCACACTGTCCTCGACGGATGCGGAGATGTACTTTCCGGCTTCGTAAAGAATGGACCTCCTAAGGAGCTGCTCGGTCATCTTGGGAAGCTGCACATGTCGCACTATGACTCCCGGCCCGGCAGTGGCCGCAATCGCGTTCGTCGCTTTGATGCCTGCAGAGCGGACGGCGAACTGGATCGCCGCTGCCACCTCGGGGACATTGATGACCACGCCTTCCTTAATGGAGTCGGCAGGGGTAGGACACACGGCGACGCGCAGTATCCGAGCTCCTTGTCTTGTCATCTCAGCATGCACGACCTTGATGCTGTCGCTCCCGATATCCACCCCTATGAGGCTCTCATTTGCTAGCGGGTGAGAGAATACCACCGGACTTCCTCCTTTGTACGATGGCTAAGTGACTCGGTGGATTGACAAACAGGAGGCAAACATGCTGACGGCCATGCGGCACGTGCCCGTCTGCGGAGAAAATGATTGCCGTGTAGAAACCCGAAAGCAGATCTGCCCCTCCATCCGCTTATCCACTCTCTTATTATCGTCTGTGGGTTCAAAAGATGGAGGGTCATTTCGGAAAATCAAGGAGAACTACGAGGTAGGATTTCAGTTCGCGCGGCAGTCAGCGCAGTCGTTCGAGGAGCGACAGAAAAAACCCCGATTCGGATGAATCGGGGCAGGCTTTCTCGTCTTGGCGCCCCCGGCAGGGATCGAACCTGCGCTTCGGGCTCCGGAGGCCCGCGCTCTATCCCCTGAGCTACGGGGGCGTGTGATCTTCATTATGATACCAGGATTCGCGCGCACTGTCAATGGGAACGCGACCGGACTGATCAGCACGTGAGATGCAGAGCGGCGACCGTGCGCCGCGCTGCCTGCAGGTCGTTGTATATCTTCCAGGCCTCCCCGGTAGGCAGCGCGATCAGCTCGATCCCACGGTTCTTCAATTCCCTCTCCACAGCCGGATCAATGTGCATGCAGCCCGAGTAACCGGTCCCGACGACCAGCGCGACCGGCTCTGCATCGAGAATCTCCTGGATATCCGAGAGCTGCAGCAGATGACCTTCCGCGCGCCACCAGCGGTCGTCAACGCGATCGGGGTAGATTATCACGTCCGAAGTGTACGCATGCGCGTCAATCACTATCCGTCCAAAAGAGCAAGCCTCGATCATAATCGCACAGACCTCCGCATGTCAGTAATCCGGGCCGAGCACGTGTATGTTTCCGATCTTCACCCTCTTGAGGCCGGCAGCGAGAGCTGCCTCACGGCACTCTTCGGCGTGCCGCCCCGAGGTATAAGGAAGGTCTTCCATGAAACACGTCGGATGAAACGCCAGCAGCGAATACGGTATCTCTGCGTCTACGGATGCTATGAACGAAGCCATCTGCTCGACTTCCCGCGAATCCACGTAGCCCGGCACAAGAAGCGTGCTCGCAATCAGGGGAGGCGGCACCGGCCGGCCGCGAAGCCGCTCGGCGGCACGGCGGAAGTTCCGGATCGTTCGGGCGTTGCTCACCCCGCAGAGAGCGATGTGCAGCGGCTCGCTCCAGGCCTTCAGATCGAACTTCACGCACTCGACCATGTTTTCATTCCGTGACTTCCGCCAACCGGGGAGCGGCGATTTCCTGGTATGCCGAAGCCTTAGCCTCGGGATCAGACTCCCCCGGGCGGGCCCAGCCGCTTCACGCGCCGCTCGAACTCCTCCCGCGGGAGCATGACCCGGCGGCCGCACTTCAGGCATTTCATCCCTATGTCGGCGCCCACGCGCGTGACTTCCCACTCGGAACTTCCACACGGATGCTGCTTCCGCATGCGCGCGACGTCCCCCACCCTGATCTGCATCGGACTCATTGGCCGGACTTCTCCCGCAGATACGTCACCAGCGTTTCCATGTCCTCGGGCATCGGAGCGGTGAATTGGAGCCGCTCACCTGTTCGGGGGTGATCGAAGCTGAGGCAGTACGCGTGCAGCGCCTGGCCCTGCAGCCGGCCGATCAGGCCGTTCACGGCAGATACGAACTCCTTCGCCCCGGACTGCAGACGCCGGCTGCCCGAGTAGGTGGGATCGCCGACGACGGGATGCCCCGCGTACGCCGAATGAACCCGAACCTGATGCGTGCGGCCGGTTCGGAGCTTTGCCTCGACGAGAGTGAACGGCCCGAATCGCTCCAGCACCCGAAAATCGGTGACCGCAGCCCGCGCTCGATGCCCGGCCGATTCGATCACAGCCATCTTCTTGCGATCCACCGGATGACGTCCGATGGGAGCGTCCACCACCGCCTGCTCGAACTTCGGGTCGCCCCATACCAACGCGAGATACTTCCGCTCCGCCGTTCGCGCCTGAATCTGCTTTTGGAGGGCCCGGTGCGCGATATCGTTCTTCGCAACAACCATGAGGCCGGACGTATCCTTGTCCAGACGGTGAACGATTCCGGGCCGCTCGACCCCGCCGATCGCGGACAACCCCTTGCAGTGAGCGAGAAGCGCGTTTACCAGCGTGCCTGCGCCGGCCCCGGGCGCAGGATGCACGACCATGCCCTTCGGCTTGTTGACGACTATGAGGTCTTCGTCCTCGTAGATGATGTCAAGCGGCAGGTGCTCCGGTAGGGCACGAGGAGGTTTCGGCGGCGGGACAGAGTACCGGACAACTTCGCCGGCTTTCACCTTCTGGGAAGGTCTGGACGGCGAGCCGTCAACGGTCACGCAGCCGTCCTCGATGAGCCGCTGGAACGCGGAGCGGCTGATGCCCTGGACGTGGGACGCCAGATAGAAGTCGAGGCGGGCGCCTTCATCTTCCGGCGCAACGGTAAGCTCGTGCAACTCAGCCTAACCTCCCTTGCGATTGCGGGCTGCGGACCTCGGACGGCGGATTTGCGTCTGCACCGACGACGGCCGCCTCAATCCTCGCACTAACAGGGGAAGCGCGACCGCGAGCACCACCAGACTGGCCAACTGCGCCTCGGTGATCCAGGCGAATGCGATCTCGGCAGTCACGCCCCGCCTCAGAAACTCTATCAAGAACCTGTACACGGAGTACAGCAGGAGATAGCTGAGGAAGACATGCCCGGCGAACCGACGGCGTTTCTCGACAGCGACCAGGGCGAAGTACATCAGAATCCCAGCGGCGGCCGCATAGAGCTGGGTCGGGTGACTCGGCAGAGTCAACTCGCCTGACACCGGATCGAAAGGAAACCTGACCGCCCATGGAAGGCCGGTGGGAACGCCGTAACAGCATCCGTTCAGGAAGCAGCCGATCCTGGTGATTCCGTAGCCCAGAGCCAGCGCCGGCGAACAGAGATCGGCTATCTCCAGGAACCTGATCCCCTTGCGGCGGGCATAGAGGAGAGTGACCCCCGCGGCTCCGATCAGCCCACCGTGAAAGGAAAGCCCGCGCAGACCCCCGGACGCCGAAAGCACGCCGCTCCACAGCCCGAGGATTTCCGACGGATTCCGCCAATAATACGGCAGATCGAGGAGTATGGAGGAAAGATGCGCGGCCACGACTCCGGCGATCACGCCGTAGAGCGCAACATCCAGAACGTGCTCAGGCTTGATGCTGGTTCGCCTGGACGCTCTGAGAGTGCGGTAGAGGCCGACGGCGAACCCGATGCAGAGCATGAGGCCGTACGCCCTTATCGGAATCGGGCCTATGCGAAAGAGAACGGAATACATGTACTAATCCTTGGTCCCTTGCGATGCGGGAGAATCAGACGCTGGAGACTCTGCGTCCGGCCGGCGGCGCTCACAGAACAAGAGATAGTATGCCAGCAGAACAAGTCCCAGGGTTATTGCCGAATCAGCCAGGTTGAACACGGGCCAGACACGAATGTCAATGAAGTCTACAACGTAGTGAAATCTCACCCTGTCAATGAGATTTCCGACTGCCCCGCCGAGCTGGAGCGCGAGGCCCACGCCTACCAGCCCGGGCAGCGCGGTCCTGCGGCGGATTAGCACGATAATGACAGCCGCCACCGCTATCGTAATGACGGTCAGCAGTCCGGCCCAGGATTGGAACAGGCCGAACGCGCCGCCCGCGTTGCGTACCATGGTGAGGTGGACTGCACTGCCAACAACCGGGACGGAGGACCCGAATGGGAGACGGCTCAACGCCAGATGCTTGCTGGCCTGATCCAGGGCGACTACCGCCAACGCAATCACGTACAGGTATCTTGCTTTCACTCTCCCTCGATTATGTCCTGACATTCCACGCAGTACATCGCATGCGGTAGGGCGGCCAGCCTTGCCTTCGGGATTTCGCGCCCGCACCTGCCACATTCGCCGTACGTGCCTCGTTCGATCTTGCCGAGCGCTTCGTCAATCCGGCCGACGATGTCCCGCCAGTTATCGCGTATCGCCAGGTCCTTTTCCTTTTCGAACGTGTCCGTTCCGGCATCTGCCGGGTGCTGGTCGTAATTCGCAAGCTCGCTCTGGCCGCTGCCCGTGTCCGCGTAGCTTATATCCTGCTCGACCGCCTCCAATTCCTTACGGATCTGGTCGCGCTCTCGCAGGAGCATCTTCCGGTATTTTTCGGTGCCGAGTTTCCGCATATGAACCCCCCCGACGGTGACCACCATCCCGGCCACCTATCAGCCTAGTATACATCCGTAACGACTTCCGCGCAACGGGCACACAGGGACGGATGGAGCGCGCTCTGCCCGACCGTCGGCAGCACCAGCCAGCACCGCTCGCATTTTGTTCCCTCGGCAGGTTCGACCGATATCTCAAGAGAAGCGGCCTCCCCGGCTCTCTCCAACCTGGCCTGCGACACAATGAAGAGCGAGGCAAGTTGGTCGCTGTATGCGGAGAGGAAATCATACAGCGACGGCGGCGCCCTCAGGACCACAGCGGCCTCCCTTGGCTGCGAGATCACGCCGGTCGTCCTTGCGTCTTCGAGCGCCTTGTAGACCTCCTCGCGCACCTGAAGAAGCCGGTCCCACCTCTCGGCCAGCTCCCGATCCACGTACGTCGAGTCCACCGTCGGGAAATCGGCAAGCTGGACGCTCGCTTCCTCCTGCACGCGCGGCATGCAGCCCCACACTTCTTCCGCGGTGTGGCTGAGGATCGGGGCCATCATGCGGACCATTGCCGACAGAAGCTCCCAGAAAGCGGTCTGGGCCGACCGGCGAAGAAGGGACTTAGGCGCGGAGACGTACAACCTGTCCTTCAGCACGTCCAGGTAGAACGAGCTCAACTCGACCGCACAGAAATTGGATACCGAGCGGTAGACCCTGTGGAACTCGTAACTCTCATAGCCCGCCGTCACCTCGCGGACCAGCATTTGAAGCTGATGCAGTGCCCAGCGGTCAATCTCGAGCATCTCCTCATGACTGATGCCATCTGACGACGGATCGAAGTCATACAGGTTTGCCAGCAGGAAGCGAAAGGTGTTCCGGATTCGCCTGTAGGCGTCGCTCACCCGCTTCAGTATCTCCTTGCCGAGCCTCAGGTCCTCGAAGTAGTTCGCAGAGGATACCCAGAGGCGGAGGACGTCGGCGCCGTCCTTACCGATGATCTCCTGCGGCGCGATGACATTTCCCCAGGACTTGTGCATCGTCCGCCCCTGCTCATCCAGCATCCAGCCGTTCGTCACGCATTGGCGAAACGGCGACGCCCGTCTGGTGGCTAAGCCTACCACGAGCGACCTGTTGAACCATCCCCTGTGCTGATCGGAGCCCTCCAGATACATGTCGGCGGGATAGCGCAGCTCCGGACGAGTCTCCAGCACCGCACGGCAGGATGAGCCGGAGTCGAACCAGACGTCCAGGATATCCGTCTCCTTTGTGAACTCCGACCCGCCGCACGCCGGGCATTTGAAACCCGGCGGCAGAATCTCCGACGGCTCCCTCACAAACCACGCGTCCGAGCCTTCCTCCAGCACGAGACTGTACACGGCATCGAACGACTCCTTCGTCATAATCTCCCCGCCGCAGCCCTCACAGTAGAATACCGGGATGCCGACGCCCCATGCCCTCTGCCTGGACACACACCAGTCAGGCGAGTTGGCGATCATGCTGGTCATGCGGTTGATGCTCTCGGGCGGGTACCAGGCTATCGCCTCTATGGCATCCAGAATCTCCTGCCGAAGACCGCCGTGGTCCATGCTCAGAAACCACTGGACCGTCGCGCGGATGATGACCGGACCCGTGCACCGCCAGCAGTGGGGATAACTGTGCTCGACGCTCCCACGGGCCAGCAGATGGCCCCGCCGCTCGAGCTCCTCCCCTACCGCCCTGTCGCCCTCTTCGATGGTAAGCCCTGCGAATTGGCCCGCTTCCTCGGTAAACCGGCCGGCCGCATCTACCGGGCTCAGGACCGGCAGCCCGTATTTCTGCCCGGTCTCGAAGTCCTCGCGCCCATGCCCGGGCGCGGTGTGCACGATGCCGGTGCCCTCGGTAAGCGTGACGTAGCTTGCCAGGACAACCATCGAGTCACGCCCGTAAATCGGGTGCGCGAACACCATGCCCTCTAACGCCGAACCCTGGAAGGAACGTACGACGGTGCGATCGCACACCCCGATTTCGCGCAGCGTGTGCTCGAGCAAATCTTCCGCGATGAGATAGTAAACTCCGCCGGTCTCCACAAGTGCGTACGTGTAATCCGGATGCACCGCCAGCGCCACGTTTGCCGGAATGGTCCACGGTGTCGTAGTCCAGATGACCGCGAATACACGGTCTGGCGGCAGGTCGGCGAAGACACCTTTCGGATCCGACTTCAGGGGAAACCGAACGTATATCGAAGGGGACACGTGCGAACTGTACTCGATCTCGGCCTCGGCCAGAGCGGTCTCGCAGGCAGGGCACCAGAAGATCGGGCGCAGGCCGCGATATATGTAACCCGCCAGCGCCAGCTCGCCGAAGACCTTCACGATGATCGCCTCGTACTCGGTGGACATCGTGAGATACGGGTTATCCCAGTCGCCGCGGACGCCCAGGCGCTTGAACTCGTCCCGCTGGGTGGCAACCCACTGCGCCGCGAATTCCCGACATCGCCGCCGCAGCTCCACCCGATCCGGCTTCCTGCCGACCTGTCGGAATTCGCGCACGACCTCGACCTCTATGGGCATGCCGTGGTTGTCCCAGCCGGGGATATACGGACATCGGAAGCCGGCCATGGTCTTGTACTTGACGACGAAGTCCTTCAAAGTCTTGTTGAGAGCATGGCCCATGTGGATATGGCCGTTGGAGTAAGGCGGGCCGTCGTGGAGGATGAAATCGCCCCTGGGCGCGGGCTTCTCCAGAGACTCTTCATAGAGATTCTTTTCCTCCCAGGCGCGCTCGATTTCCGGCTCGCGTCTGGACAGCTCCGCCCGCATGGGGAGATCGGTTTTCGGCAGGTTCAACGTCTTGCTGTAGTCCATAGCATCAGAACCCGAGCGGCTGTCGGAATGCCATTCACAGGTCCAGCCTGGAAACGAAGTCCGCGAGCGCCTCCTCCCACGGGCGGAGGTTGTCCTTTCCCAGGCGCTCTAGAGCCAGATGCCCGAGCACGCTGTGCTTCGGACGCTGAGTAGGGCTCGGCCACTCCCTCGACTTGATCGGCTTTACTTCCACATCGTTGATACCCGCGAGCGACAGGGTCCGCTTTGCGAAATCGTACCAGGAGCAGGAGCCTTTGTTCGTTATGTGGTAGATGCCATAGGCCGAGGTGCCGATCAGGTCCCGAATAGCGAGAGCCAGATCCGCGGTGAACGTGGGACTGCCGATCTGATCCGCGACGACCTTCATCTCCTTCCGTGACCTGGCCGCGTTCAGAATACTGAGAGGGAAGTTCTTGCCGTGCTCGCCGTAGAGCCAGGCGGTGCGGACGATGAAGTACCGATCGCACAGGTTCTGCACGTGCTCCTCCCCGTGGAGCTTTGACGCGCCGTAGTGATTGATCGGGTTTGGAACATCATCCTCAGCATACGGTGCGCCCTTCTTACCGTCGAACACGAAATCAGTGCTGATGTAGACCATCCGTGACCACCCCCGTGAGCAGCCAAGAGCGACGTCGCGGGTGCCGAGCGCATTGACGCGAAACGCCCGCTCCGGATCGCGCTCACAGCCGTCCACGTCCGTATAAGCGGCGGCATGGATTACCAGGTCCGGACGGCACTCCTCTATCACATCCAGCACCCGGTCGCTATCCGTGATGTCGAGGTACAGGAAACCGGCGACAACGTCGGTCAGAATCAGTTCATGCTCGCCGGCCAGTGCTTCTCGAAGGTCGGCGCCGAGCATGCCGGCGGCGCCTGTGATAAGAATCTTCAACGTCGTTCACCTGCAGCGGTCAGTTATGCAAAAACCCCTGCGGAACAGGGGTTTGCAGCACGAACTGCTGGAATTATAGCCGGTAGCCTCTACCGAGGTCAACAAGCTACAGAAGTGACACATTCGGCCATACAGGCGTCACAGCCCGGGAAACTGGAGGACTCCCCCGCCTTGTCCTCGGTCGGACTTGATCGTGAAGGCCTTCTCGATACCAAATCGGGTGCAGACGTTTGTGAGCTCCTGATCCGATGCATCCAGCTTGTCGTCGATGTCTGTTGATTGGCCCAACCAGTTGAACACGTTCTGGTCCTGGTTGTCAATGGAATCGTTCAGTTTGCTGCACCACTGAATCACATTCCGCAGAGCGTCATAATACTTCCCTGCTAGGGCAGCGCAGGCATCCGGTGCCTGCACCGCCAGGAACCGCTGTGCCAGTTGCTGCCACTCTCTATTCAGTCGCGGCGATAGCTTCGTTGCCTCGGGCAATTTGCCAATGTCTTTCGGCAATGGACCTTCCGCTTTCTCCAATGCATCCATCATCTCCTTGGCCATATTGGCCTTATCGGCGGGGACCCTCCACAGGTAACCATAGAGTGCAGCTTTCTCGCGCTGCTGCAGCGCCTCCCTAGCCGCATCTACCCTCTTCAGATGCTCCAGATAGGCCACGACCTCAGGCGGCGGCTGAGGCTTCTCTTCCTTTTTGAGATCGAGCGGCGGCTTCTGCACGTCGGTCTGAAGCACGTTGGGCTGAGGACCGTTCGGCGGCGCAGGCGCATTGAGCACGCGGGTCTGCTGGGGATTTGGCACGGGTGTCGCCTGCGTGACCTTACTGCCATGAACTATGAACGCGAGGAGAACCGCCGCGCCCACAAGGCACAAGCCCGCGATCGCGGCGAAGAGTCCGAGCCGCCTCTTCGGTATCGGGCGTGCAGGAGTCTCGGAACTCCCGGTTGAAACCGGCTCGCCGCA
>Ga0315274_10001985_pt1 | contig 31310 bp, 36 predicted proteins | sample YL17G02_20_MG_FD_203700 | JGI IMG/M metagenome (GOLD analysis project Ga0315274, IMG submission 203700) | Sediment microbial communities from Yellowstone Lake, YNP, Wyoming, USA - YL17G02_20 | ecosystem: Environmental > Aquatic > Freshwater > Lake > Sediment | place: USA: Wyoming | collected...
TCAGTGACGACCCATCTAAAGAAAAATTCTTAGGTCATCAGACCATTTGTATAGAAAATTTTCTATCTCAATACGCAAGCGAAAATAATCTCTCCGACCAAAAGATAATCATACTTTCTACCAACAATCCGGAGAAATTAACCAAAGAAATAAATAAATACAAAAATATCCAAAAAAATATTAAAATAATTAACATAGAAAACATCCTTATCCGAAGTACAAAGTGATTTATACATTGCTTTTTAACGGATTAATTTAGTATTTTATTTTTTCCTAATCGGTAAATCGGTCAATCGGTAAATTGGTCAATTGAATCTGATTGGCCGATTGGTAGATTAGTAGATTGGTTTTATTGGTCGACTAATTGTCTATTGGAAGGATTTTTAAGATGTGCAAACTTAATCATAAAAAATTAATAACCTTAATCTCGCTAACTATAATACTAATTTCTTTACAATTATCTTGCTTTTCTATCGGAGACTATCAAACAATTTCTCAACCGATCGTTATCTATGGAGATAGCAGAACAGGTTATCAAACTCATTAGAAGATTGTTGATGAAATTATAAAAACGAAACCAGCCATCGTCTTCCATACTGGCGATCTGGTAGAAGATGGTAAAATTCCTGATCAATGGGCTGCCTTTAATGAGATAATTTCTGATTTAATTAAAATTGCCGATTTTTATCCTGCCTTGGGAAATCACGAAAACAATTCGCCTTTATATTTTGATAACTTTATTCTACCTAATAATGAACGATGGTATTCTGTAGAAAAAGATAACCTTCACTTTATGGTATTGGATAGTAATTCAGATTGTAGTATAGGTTCAGAACAATATCTTTGGCTGGAAGATGATTTACAATATATCAATGAAAATATAAAATTTGTTATAGCCATTTTTCATCATCCACCTTTTAGTACAGGTCGCCATGCTGAAGATGAAAAAGGTCTTAGACAGACTATCATTCCTTTATTTGAACAATATGGTGTAGATATAGTTTTTAATGGGCATGACCATGACTATGAAAGGTCTTTATATAATAATATCTATTACATCGTTACTGGTGGGGGAGGAGCCCCTCTTTATGACCAAGCCCGAGCCAGTCCTTATAGTCAATTGTTTATCCAGGCCTATCATTTTTGCAAATTATTCATTATTAATAATAAATTAATCATAGAAGTATATGATATTAATTCAAATCTTATTGATAGATTTGTAATAGATTGACTGATTGGCAGATTTTTTTCTTTTCTTTTTCTTAATTGGTCAATTGGTTAATTAGAGAATTGGTAAATTAATTCATTGGTCAATTGGATCATCTTGTATTTTCTTAATCTAAAAACCGAAAACCGACAGCTGATAACCGTTATATTTGACATCACAAATTTTTTGCAGTATAATTTTTACAAGTTCATATCCTGAACATTAAGCTCTGTCATTGCGAGGGAGTGAAACGACTGAAGCAATCTCAATCCTTGCATCTCCTCCCCCTTGAGGGAATATTCTTCCTATACCCCCTCGCCCTTGAGGGGAGAGGGTAGGGTGAGGGTGAAATACTCACAGCTAGCAAACTGTAAACTGTAAACTATGAAATTTTGAGAATGGAGTGAACAAAATGAACATTTCCATCATCGGCACTGAAAGCCCCAAAGCCTTAAAGATAATGCAGGAAATCTATCGTAAATGTTTCGACCCCTTGGCAATGGAAAATTCTCGAAAAGTTCTTCCCACTCTAACTTATTGCCAGGATGAATATGAAACCGCTCAAGCTAGCGATACCCTGGCTGATTGGCTGATTATTTTGAGTTTGATTGGCAGATTGGCAGATCGGTCGATTGGTAGATTAATTCTGATCGAATCTCCCATCCTTCTCGACTTAAGAAACTTATACGAACCTGCCAAAGCAAAACCCAGGGGTTTTGTCTATGAGGGAATAGGAAGGGCTAAATATTAATTAATATGAACACAGTTCAAAGAATTGCAAAAAATATAGCAGTTTTACTTGTAAAGGTTTATTCTTAGTGAAAATATTTATAAAAAAACAAAAGGAAAAATGTCACAAAAAAAAGTTTTAATTACTAATTTTACCTCACTAAGTATAGTACAAATAGCTGGATATGTTTTACCGCTAGTATATTTGCCTTACTTAGTTAGAATAATAGGTCCTGACAAATTTGGCGTCATAGCTTTTGCTCAGGCTATAGTAATTTACTTTGACTTAATAACTAATCTTGGTACTAATTTATATGCGCCACGAGAAATTGCGATAAGTAAGGGAGATAATATCAAAATTTCTAATTTAGCTTCAAATATTTTATTTCTAAAAATTATTTTTCTTCTTTTAGCAATTTTTGCTTATTCAGTTTTTTTATATATTGTTCCAAAATTTAGAGTAGAGAAAATTCTTTTCATGTTTACAGAAGGTTTTCTTGTTACAAGTGCACTATCACCGGTGTGGTTTTTCCAGGGGATAGAAAAGATGGCTAATATTGCCATAGCCAATCTTCTATCTCGAGTTTTAGGAGTATTTCTTATATTTACAGTTATTCGTAGAACATCAGATTATATTTATGTTCCATTGATAAATGTTTTAGCTCAAATATTAGGCTTATTTTTTATGTATTATATAATATTTACTAAAGAGAAAATAAAAATTGTTAGACCAAATATTTCTTTGATAAAAAAGATTGCAAAAGAATCTCTTCCACTTTTTATCTCAAATATTTCTATCAGTATCTATACAGGCATTAACACCGTAATATTAGGTTTTCTTACCAACAATACTATAGTAGGTTATTATAGTGCAGCAGAAAAAATTGTGAGAGCGGGATTATCAATAATGGGGCAATTTGGAGTTGTTTTTTACCCTCATATTTCAAAAATGATTTCAATTTCAAAAGAAAAAGCAATTATGTCAGTTAAAAAAGCTTTTGTAGTCACAATGCTTTTTGCCATTCCTGCGACAATATTTATTTTGTTCAATGCGGATGCTATAGTAAAATTATTATTTGGGAATAAATTTTCTTTAAGCATTGTTCCAATGCAAATCCTGAGTTTTTTGTTTATTATTATCGGACTGAGTAATGTTTTCGGAATGCAAATTTTGCTTCCTTTTGGGAAAAGGAAAGAGCTTATGAAACCTATAATAACTGCAGGCATTGTTAATCTTGCATTAATTTTTTATTTAGTTCCGATTTTAAAACAAAACGGAGCAGCATTAGCGTGGCTAATTTCTGAAGTTTGGGTAACGTTCTGGATGTATTTGGAAATTAAAAAATTAAAAGTATTTTTAATCAATAAAAATACTTTATTAAAGTTTGTAGGTTTAGTTTGTTTTTTATTTATATTTAATTTTATAAACAAATGTATTGGATTTAATTTATTTTTGAATGGAATTATATATATTTTTATATATGGATTTTTATTGATTGGTTTAAAATTAATAGATATAAAAAATAAAACTGTTTTAACGCAATAATAAGGGGATAAAAAGAAATGAAGATCAATTTTACATTAGTAGGTATTGGTTGTACTGGAGGAGTGAAAACTTTTTTTGAACTCAGTGATGTTTTGATAAGAAAAGGACATGAAGTTTATATTACTACTTTGGGTGGCAATATTGATTGGGTTACTAATAAAAATATACCAAAAATAATTATTCCAAACGGTATAAAAAATAATAAGGAAAATTCAATCTACAAGCTAATTAAAAGGAATAAAATTGCTAAAGAAAGTATCAAAAAACTTATAAAAATAGTTTCGCCGAGTTATCTTTATAAAAGAACAATTAATACATTAGATAAAAACAATAAAATATTAGTCGCAAATATTCCTGATTGTGACATAAATGTTGCTACGTATCATTCGACTGCTTATGCTGTTCTTAATAGCAAAAAAGGTATACCTGTATATTATATGCAACACTTTGAGCCTTATTTTTATCCAGATAATTATCCAAATAATGAAAAAATGAAAAAATATGCTTTAGATACCTATTTCTTAAAAATGAATAGAATATCTAATTCTGCTTGGTTGCATGATAAATTGAAAAATGAATATAATGTAGAAAGTACTTTAATTACACCTGGTGTTAGATTGAATTCTGAATTTCATCTCTACAATAATAAAGACAAAAACAGTAAGATTGTTTTATGTATGGGAAAGGATATAGAATTGAAAGGATTTAAGGATGCTATAAAAGCTATGGAGATTGTTTTTGCAAAAGAAAACAATGTAAAATGGTTAGTATATGGCACTAAAAAACCGAAAATAGAAAGCAAAAAAGCTCCTTACGAATTTATAAAATTTCCTTCTGATTTAGAACTAGCTAAATTATATTCAAAAGCGAATGTTGTATTCGTTCCATCATGGTACGAAAGTTTCCCTTTGCCTCCTTTAGAAGCTATGGCTTGTGGTACTCCAGTAGTAACTATCAGATATGGGACAGAAGATTATGCTATAGATGGTGAAAATGCTTTGATAGTAGAATCAAGAAACACAGAGGCAATGGCTGAAGCTATTCTAAGAATTTTTCATGATAGGCAACTATCAGAAAAACTTATACAAAATGGTCTAGAAACACCCAAGAAACATAATTGGGAAAAAACAGCAAATAGGGTTGAAAAATATTTTTTAGAATTGCTAAAAGAAAAGAGGAAGAAATGAAGATTTGTATTCTTGGTGGCGGTTTATCCGCAGTAAGCCTGGCTTATTTTTTACAGGGTAATCCACAAATAGAACAAATAGATATTTTTGAAAAAGATGAAGTCTTAGGTGGGCTTTGCAGATCATTTAAAATAGAAGGAATTTATCATGACATAGGGCCCCACATAATATTTTCAAAAGATAAAGAAGTCTTAAATCTAATGACTGATTTGTTGGGCAAGAATATAAACAAGTTGCGCCGTTCCAATAAGATTTTTTATAAAGGAAGATTTATAAAATATCCTTTTGAAAATGAGTTATCTGCATTACCTGAAAAAGATAAAGAATTTTGCTTGAATACCTTTCTTTACAATGGTTATGAAAATTATAAAGTGAGTAATATGCTTCAGTTCTTTTTAAAAACTTTTGGGGAAGGCATTACTAATACTTATTTAAGGCCTTACAATGAAAAAATATGGAAATTCGACCCTTCATTTATAGATACTCAAATGGTTGAAAGAATCCCAAAACCTCCCAGGGAAGATATTTTAAGGAGTGCTAATGGAATAGCTACAGAAGGATATCTTCATCAATTATATTTCTATTACCCTAAAGAAGGTGGCATTAATTCGCTAATTAAATGTTTTGCAAATAAATTTAACAAAAAGGTAAATATTTTTGTAAATAGCAGCGTTATTGGATTACTCCGAATTAAAAATAAATGGAAGATGGAAACGGAAAAAGAAACGTTTGGAGAGTATGATTCAATTGTATCTACAATACCAGTTCAATTATTGGTTAAAATATATAGAACCAATATACCAGAAGAAATTATTAAAGCAGTTAATGATTTAAAATATAACTCCATAATTATCACTATTGTAAATGTTAAAAAAGATAATCTCGGTAATAATTTTGCCATAATGGTTCCTAACAAAGATATAATTTTTCATAGGGTATCAAAACTCAATTTCTTAGGAGACAACTATTGCAAAAAAGGGGGCTCTTCTACTTTAATGGTAGAGGTGACTTATAGAAAGGACAGCATTGTTGATAAAATGACCAACGAAGACATAAAAGCTAAAATATTTAATGGTCTGGATGGGTTAAAGTTTATTGATAAAAAAGAAGATGTTAATTTTATCGAATCAAGAAGATTTGAATATGCTTATGTGATTTATGACTTAAATCACAGAAAAAATATAGATTTAATCAAAAATTATTTTAATAATCAAGAAATTAAATTATGTGGTAGATTTGGAGAATTCGAATACTTAAATATGGATGCAGTGATAAAGCATTCAGAGGTGTTGGCATGCAAAATACAAAGAGCTTTATTAAAAATATGATAGAAAAATATCCTAAACTGTATAAATTTGCGAAAGACATAAAAAATGGTGAATATTTTAAATTGAACCCTCTTTATTATTTGAAACAAATATACTACTGTAGAAAATATGGTGATGAGATAAGAATAAATATAGGATCAGGACCAAATGTTAAAATACATGGATGGCTTACGCTTGATTATGCAAAATCAGGTTGGGCTAAATTCGATAATTCAAATATAAGCATAGATATAAATGAGGAAGTATCTAAAGGTGTTCCATTGAAAACCAAATCTGTTTTGGCGGTCTATTCCTCACATTTTCTAGAACATCTGAATTGGTGGGAGGGCATGACTTTTCTAAGAGAAATGTATAGAATATTGAAAATGGGGGGGCAATGAGAATCATTGTTCCAAATGGCGATTATTTTATAAATAGATTTTACAATAAGGACAATGCATTTTTTAGAGATCCAAATAAGTGCTACAACCATTGGGTAGGAAACTTAACAGACACTTTTGTATGGAATTTTTTAGGTGCATTTTATACCAAAAAAAGGAATTTTGGATGCCATGCTATGTTTTATAATTATGATAACCTGAAATATAAGCTTGAAAAGACAGGTTTCAGCCGTATTAAAAAGAAAAGTTTTAATGTTTCTGATTGCGATGATTTTCAAGATGAATTTAAATTTTTTCCAAACAGAAAGATGCCAAGAGAGTTATTATCTAATAGTTTATTTGTGGAGTGTTTTAAAAAATGAATATGAAAATATTAATTACAGGGGGAGCAGGGTTTATTGGGAGTCATTTAGCGGATTTTTTGATATCTAAAAAACATGAGATATTAGCAGTTGATAATTTCTTATTAGGAAGACAAAATAATATCGCCCATTTAATGGATAATATGAATTTTAAATTTATCAAAGAAGATTTACTGAATATTAATGAATTAAAGGAAATTTTTCAAGAAAATGATTTTGATGTAGTTTTTCACTTAGCGGCGAATTCAGATATACAGAACAGCGCGAAAAATCCTCAAATTGATTTAAATAATACCTTTATGACAACTTGGAATACTTTAGAGTGTTGTAGGTTATTTAATGTTAATAAATTTGTTTTTGCATCAAGTTCCGCTATCTATGGGGATGTACAAGAAAAATTAACAGAAAATTTCGGACCTTTATTTCCAATATCATATTATGGTGCCAGTAAACTTGCTTCTGAAGCTTTTGTGTCTGCTTATGCTTATATGAATGATATCCAAGCTTGGATAATTAGATTCCCAAATGTAGTGGGTGAAAGAGCTACTCATGGAGTTATTTATGATTTTATAAAAAAATTAAAAAATAACCCGAAGGAATTAGAAATATTAGGTGATGGAAGTCAAAAAAAACCATACATTTATGTTAAAGATTTAATAGAAGCTATGTTCTTTGTATATCAGAAAACAAAAGATAGATTGAATTGTTATAATGTAGGTGTTGAAGACCAAACTGCTGTTAGTGAAATAGCGAAAATAGTTTGTGAAGAAATGGGATTAAGAAATGTAAAATTAAATTATACAGGTGGAAATATCGGCTGGAAAGGGGATGTGCCGCAATTTAAATACAATTTAGATAAAATACATCAATTGGGTTGGAAAGCTAAATATTCCTCTACCGAAGCAGTTAGAATAGCTGTAAGGAGAATCTTAGGGAAATGATAGCATTTATTTTAGCGGGTGGAAAGGGGACAAGGTTTAAAGAAATAACCAAAGATGTTTTACCCAAACCTATGGTTAATATTGCTGGCAAACCAATTTTACAGCATCAAATAGAATTTCTTGCTAGAAATAATATAAATAAAGTTATTATAAGTGTGGGTTATAAGGCAGAAATTATTAAGGTTTATTTTAAGGAAGGTAAGCAATTTGGCATATCTATAATATATTTAGAAGAATCTAAGCCGCTTGGTACTGCTGGAGCTTTTAAATATGCAGAATCACTATTTAATAGGGGGAGAGAAGAGGATATCTTAGTAATATATGGGGATATTATATTTGATATTGATCTTGAAAGAATGTTAAGCTTTCATAAGTGTCACAATGGTTTAGGGACTTTATTTGTACATCCTAATGACCATTCCTATGATAGTGATTTGTTAGAGATTAATCAAGATGATAGGGTTATAAAATTTATTAATAAACCTCATTCAAAGGAGCTGATATACCAAAACCTTGTAAATGCTGGACTCTATATCTTGAGACCTGAAATTTTACATTATATTCCATGTAAACAGAAATTAGATTTTGGAAGAGATATTTTTCCCAAAATAATTGATACGAAAAAATATCTTTATGCTTATAATTCGCCAGAATATGTAAAAGATATTGGGACTCCTGATAGATACAATAAAGTAAAGGATGATATTTTAAACGGGAAAGTACACCGTAAAAACCTAAAGAATAAACAAAAAGTTGTTTTTTTAGATAGAGATGGTGTAATCAATAAAGAAGTTGATCTTTTATATAAGCCTGAGCAATTAAAATTGATATCGGGAGTAGAAGAAGCCATTAAGCAATTAAATAACTCTGATTATTTGGTGGTTATTGCAACCAATCAACCAGTAGTAGCGAGAGGTCTTTGTACCGAAGAAGGTATAAGAGAAATACATAAAAAATTAGAAACATTATTAAGTAGACAAGGTGCCTTTATAGATAGAATTTATTATTGTCCGCATCATCCCGATAAAGGATATCCAGAAGAGAATAAGAAATATAAAATAAAATGTAATTGCAGAAAACCTGAAGTTGGCATGTTTCTTCAAGCAGAAAAAGATTTAAATATTTCAAAAGAAGAATCTTTTATGATAGGAGATACAACAACAGATATTCAAACAGGAAAAAATTATGGAATACGAACTATTTTAGTAAAAACTGGTTATAAAGGTTTAGATAAGAAATTTTCTGTCAAACCAGATTATACATTTCAAGATCTAAAGGAAGCTGTAGATTTTTTACTTAGTGCTCATAACCATATTTAAATTGTGGATAATATTTTAAAATAGGAGTAAAACAAATGATTATTTCTCGAACTCCTTTTAGAATAAGTTTTGCCGGAGGAGGAACTGACCTTAAAAAATTCTATAGGGAAGATTATGGAGCAGTAGTAAGTACAACTATAAATAAATATATGTATATTACAGTAAATCCTCTTAGTTATTTTTATAAGCATAAAATTAGAATAAGTTATTCTAAGACAGAGATTATTGATAATGTAGACGAAATACAACATCCTGTAGTAAGAAAGGCATTGAAGTTAGTGGGGATAGATGGAGGGATAGAAATTGCTTCAATGGCAGATATTCCTGCAGAAACAGGAATGGGGTCGTCAAGCAGTTTCACTGTAGGATTATTAAATGCTTTATATTCTTTTCAAGGCAAGAGTGTTTCTCCTGAACAATTAGCTCAGGAAGCGTGTAAAATCGAAATTAGCTTATTAAAAGAACCTATAGGTAAGCAAGATCAATATGCAGCAGCATATGGGGGACTAAATTATATTCAATTTAATCCAGGTGAAGATGTATTTGTTAATCCTCTTGTTTTATCGAGAGAAATTAAAGATAAATTTAACAATCATTTAATGATGTTTTATACCGGCATTACTCGAAAGGCAAATAGTATATTGAAAAGACAGAATAAAAATATAGAAAGTAAAAAACAAGATCTAAAAAAAATGAGAGAACTCGCAATTGAGTTAAGAAAGGTGTTAGATGGAGGAAAAGAGCTAGATAGAGTAGGGGAAATATTACATCAGGGGTGGCTATTAAAAAAAGAACTTACTTCAGGAATTTCAAATAATTCAATAGATGGATATTATAATAAAGCATTGGAAGCCGGTGCATTAGGAGGAAAGGTGCTTGGGGCAGGTGGAGGAGGATTCATTTTGTTATATGTTAGTCCTCAGAAACAACAAAAAGTAAGAGAAGTTTTGGGGGGCTTAAAAGAATTATCTTTTAAATTTGAATATCAGGGAAGCACAATTATATATGTTGGAGGATAAATTTATGGAGATAAACGATTTTGCAAAAAATTATTTAGGAGACTTAAAAGAGTTAATTAATACAATAGATATAAACGAGATAACAGAATTTATTAAAGATATAGAGAATGCCTATAAGAACGGGAAAACTATTTTTATTATGGGTAATGGTGGTAGTGCTGCGACAGCATCCCATTTTGTTTGCGATATAAATAAAGGAGTTAGTTTAAAGTTACAAAAAAAATTTAAAGTATTATGTTTAAATGATAATATACCTATAATGCTTGCTTATAGTAATGATATTTCTTATGATTCAGTATTTATAGAACAGTTAAAAAATTTCATTATGAATGATGATTTAGTGATTGGGATTTCAGGAAGTGGTAATTCTAAGAATGTTTTAAACGCGATTGAATATTCTAATAAAGTGGGCGCAAGAACTTTTGGTATTATAGGTTGTGATGGTGGAAAACTAAAAGATATCGCACAAAAATCATTGATTGTTAGGTCTTTTGATATGCAGAAGATTGAAGATTGTCATATGATATTAACTCATTTAACAATGCAATATTTTAGTAAGAAATATACAAAAGAAATGATTATAACTTGATATTAAGGATTTTAAAAAATTATCTTTAGGCTAGAATTAAAAAATAATTTTTATAATATATAACGAATTATAAAGGAGTAAAGAGATGAAAGGTATAATCTTGGCCGGAGGCTCAGGAAGCCGCCTCAATCCCTTAACTAAAGCAATAAGCAAGCAGTTAATTCCAGTTTATGATAAACCGATGATATATTATCCTTTATCTACTTTAATGTTAGCCGGGATTAGAGATATTTTAATCATTTCAACTCCTCAGGATCTGCCTAAATTTATGGAGCTTTTTGGAGATGGCCAAGAGATTGGCCTAAATATTTCCTATCAAGAGCAACCCAAGCCAGAGGGTATTGCCCAGTCCTTTATTATTGGAGAGGATTTTATTGGGAAAGATTCAGTGTGTTTGATACTGGGGGATAATATATTTTATGGTCATAGCCTTTCTATTACATTACAGAGAATGGCAAATCTTAAAAGTGGAGCCTGTATCTTTGGCTATTGGGTTTCAGATCCTCAACGATATGGAATTGTCGAATTTAATCAAAAGAATGAAGTTATTAGTATAGAGGAAAAACCGAAGATTCTAAAATCAAATTATGCGGTACCTGGCTTATATTTTTATGATAATGAGGTAGTAAATATTGCTAAAAATTTAAAACCTTCGGCTCGATGCGAGTTAGAAATAACCGATGTAAATTTAGAATATCTAAAGCAAGGTAATTTAAAAGTAGAACTTTTAGGAAGAGGTTATGCCTGGCTGGATACCGGTACTCCGGATAGTCTGATGGATGCCTCTAATTATATTGCTACCATTGAAAGAAGACAGGGATTAAAGATTGGCTGTATTGAAGAAGTAGCCTATCGGATGGGTTATATTGACCAGGATCAATTAAAAAAAATAATCAATCAATCTCCGGAAAATGATTATAAAAAATATTTAAGAGTGATTTTGAATGAAAAGATAAAATGAAATGAGGTTATATGAATTTTAAAAAAGGTGATATTGAAGGAGTTATGATCAAAAAATTAACCAAATATACGGATGAAAGAGGTTATTTAGTCGAAACCTTTCGGGAAGATACCCTTCCTGATAGATTGAAACCGGAAATGAGCTATGTGTCTTTTACTAAGCCCGGAATAGCCCGTGGACCTCATGAACATATTAAGCAAACTGATGTATTTTGTTTTATCGGACCGGGAAGTTTTAAGATAAAACTCTGGGATAATCGAAAAAATGGTAAAACTTACGGTAGTTTTATGGAAATCATCGGCGGTAGAGATAACCTTATTTTAATCATAATTCCTCCCGGTGTCGTTCATGGTTATAAGAATATATCCGAAGACCTGGGAATGGTAATTAATTATCCGGATAAGTTATATAAAGGTTGGAATAAGGAAGAAGAAGTGGATGAAATAAGACACGAAGAAAAAGAAGATAATTTTTATTTAGATTTTGTTAGTGAGGATAATTAAAAAATGATCTGGCTTATCGGAAATAAAGGAATGTTGGGACAAGAGGTGGAAAAGTTATTTAAAAGAAAAAGATTATCTTATTTGGCCAGTGATAAAGAAGTAGATATAACGAATTATCCAATATTACAGGAGTTTACAAAAAATATAGAGCTAGCCTGGATAATCAATTGTTCGGGATATACTGAGGTAGACAAAGCAGAAAAAGAAATGGAAAAAGCGTTTCTAATAAATCGGGATGGAGGGAAAAATATTTCAAAAATAGCTACCGAAAAACAGGCTAAATTAATTCATATCTCTACAGATTATGTCTTTAATGGGAAAAAAGATACACATTTATCCTATACAGAAAATGATAAAACTGAGCCAATCAACATTTATGGAGAAAGCAAGTTAGCAGGAGAAAGAGAAATTAAGGAGACTTTTAAAAAATATTTTATTCTTAGAACTGCCTGGCTTTATGGAAGGGGTGGAAAAAATTTTGTCTCTACTATGTTAAAACTATTTAAGGAAAAAGAAGAGATAAAAGTGGTCTCTGACCAGTGGGGTTCTCCAACTTATACCGTTGATTTGGCTGAAGTGATTGTAGAGATAATTAATCATGATTCTGATAAATTTGGTATATATCATTTTACCAATGAAGGGGTTACCAATTGGTATGAATTTGCCTGTACCATTTATGATAAGGCTAGAAGGTTAGGATTGATTGAAGATAATAAAAAAGTAGAGATACAACCTATCAAGACCGAGGATTATCCTACAGCAGCCAGGAGACCAAGATATTCAGTTTTGTCTAAAGAGAAGATAAAGAGGGAGTTTAATCTAAAGATTAGAGATTGGGAAGATGCGCTGGAAGATTTTATAAATACTCTGTCATTCAGACTGTGTTATAAATAATTATATTTAACAATATTTTTTTGTAACTTAAAAAAAATTAAGATTTTTAAGGTTAATATAAAAATAAAAAATATATTTACCCTAATTTTTACTCATATTATCCTATTTTACTTGAAATAAGCGGGTATTATCCCCTTATTAGGTACTTAATTCTCTAACTAAAGCTGGTACTCCCAGGAGGGTGATCATCCGAACAAGATCAAAGCAAGTAGCAAGGATAGAGGCCTCGGCCTTTACTCCCTTTTGACCTCTTAGGAGGAATGAGTCAACTTTTAGATTGCGTTTGATATGTCCGAAGGGAAGCTCGGCTTTCTGTTTTCTAAGTTTATAAATTTCTTGGGAAGAAGGTTCATCGTATTGGGCTTCTAACTTCTGCCTTACTTCTTCCTTTAGAAGTCGGGCTATGGTTCTTCCGGTTTTGGATCTAGTACAGATACCGTAATGAAGACAGGCAAGACAGATTTTGTTATCGGAAATTCTGTATGCTTTATTCTTTTTATCAGTACTAGATAAGGTTAGTTTATGTCCTGGGGGACAGATATAATAATCATTCTTAGGATTATAAGTAAAACGTTCTTTGGCAAATTCATGAGGTTCTCCTTTTCTGGCCTGCCTTTGGGAAGGGACAATGACCTTGATCCCTTGTTGATCTATTTTTTCTAACTCCTCGGTTGTGGCATAACCGGAATCAGCTACTGCGGTCTTACACTTCTTACCTAAGATCTGATTAGCTTGGTTGATCTGGGAAGCAAACTGATTAAGGTCATTATTCTCACTGACTACATCGATAGATAAGATAAGGCCTTCTTTTTCGTCTACGGTACTCTGGAGGTTATAGCCGGCATGAGAACCCTGTAGGCTGTTAATGCGGGTACACTCGGGGTCGGTGGTGTTCAGGGATTTTTGCTTTTCTTCTTCCAGTTCTTTTAGGATACCCTTGACTTTAGATTTAAGGATCTCTTGGTCTTTTAATTCACTATCCATGGTGACTAAAGAGCCGGTTCCTTCTTCGGCCTGATCTACTGTATCACATTGGGTGAGGATAGCAGAAATTCGTTTATCGATATGTTTTAAAGCCTTTTGTGCTTTTTCCTTAGTCCAGCTATTTTTGATGGAGGCATTGGCTCTTATTTTACTGCCATCTAAAAAGAGGGTATTGCCTTCGATAAGGTTGAACTTTATACAGATTCTAGCACACTGTTTTAGGACATTGGCTAAAGCCTCTTTATTCTTTCTCCTGAATTCAGCGATGGTCTTATGATCTGGTTTTAGGCCAGAGGTAAGCCAGATAAAGGAAAGATTGTGATGGGTCGCCCTCTCTAGTTTTCGGGAGCTGCGGATACCGTAGGAGTAGCCGTAGACTAAGAGTTTTAACATAGACAGAGGGTGATATTCGGAGTTACCTACTTGGTGAGGATCAAGGGTAATCCCTAATTCTCTAAGATCAAGTGCCTCTACAAAGGCATCGTAGGCTCTGACTGGATCATCTGGGGCGATATATTCTTCTATTCTCTGAGGTAAGAGTTGCATTTGGTATCTATTACCATATCGATAAGCCATAATAAAGGTTTCCTTTCTGGTAAGATTATGCTAATATTATAGCATAATAATAGCTCTAAGTCTTGTAAAATAAGGGATTTATTTGATTTTTATTCAATATTTTTTAATCTTTTAGGTTAGGTAAAAGATGTAATTATGACACAGTCTGATTGCGAACGAAGTGAAGCAATCTCGGTTTTTGAGATTGCCACGTCGCTATCGCTCCTCGCAATGACAGTGGTGTATATGTTTTGATAAATATTTGCTAGGGAGTTATCTATAATGAAAAGAAAATTAAAAAATATTTTAGTAACTGGCGGAGCTGGTTTTATCGGCTCAAATTTTATCCATTTTATTTTTAGTAAAACTAAATTTAACGGGAGAATAATCAATGTAGATAAATTAACTTATGCCGGTAATTTAGAGAATCTAAAAGAAATTGATAGTAAATTAAAAGGAGAAAGATATTTTTTTGAAAAAGCAGATATTTGTAATTTTGAGAGAATGAAAAGTATATTCAGTGAATATGATATTGATACTGTTGTGAACTTTGCGGCCGAATCCCATGTTGATCGTTCAATATTCGGACCAAAAGATTTTATTCAAACCAATATAATGGGTACTTTTACTTTATTAGAAGTTGCCAGGGAAGTGTGGGGGAAAGAAGATTACAGTCAATTGCTATTTCATCACATTAGTACTGATGAAGTTTATGGCTCAGTCGAAGAAGGTAAATATTTTTTTGAAAGTACGGCATACCAACCGAATAGCCCTTATTCTGCCTCCAAGGCTTCTTCAGACCATTTGGTAAGAGCTTACAATAAGACCTATGGTTTACCTACTACTATCTCTAATTGCTCTAACAACTATGGTCCTTATCAATTTCCTGAAAAATTAATACCCCTGATGATATTAAATATATTAGAAGAAAAACCGTTGCCAGTATATGGTGATGGCAAGAATATTAGGGATTGGCTATATGTGGAAGACCACTGCCAGGCATTTTGGGAGATATTAAACCATGGACGAATTGGTGAAACCTATAATATCGGCGGAGAAAATGAATGGGAAAATATTAAAATGGTTAATTATCTTTGTGAGAAGATAGGGCAGTTGCAAGGGAAAGATAAGGATTATTACAAAAGGCTAATTACATTTGTAAAAGACAGACCCGGTCATGATAGAAGATATGCTATAAATTGTGATAAGATAAAGCGTGAGCTGGGCTGGAGACAAAAGTATGACTTTGAAGAAGGATTAGATACTACCATCAAATGGTATATGAACCATCAAGGTTGGGTAGACAGAGTAAGAAGTGGGGAATATCGGAAATGGATAGAAAAGAACTATAATTTGAGATAAGAATAGAAGAATAGAATATATAGAGAGAAAAAATATGGCAAAAAAATTAAATATAAAAATAATTTTAGATAAATAAAGTGGGTTTTATGGAGTTAAAAGATTCAGTGGAAATAAAAAGAAAAGAGATAATAAAATGGCCAAGAGTAGCCATAATTATTCTTAATTGGAATGGTTGGAAAGATACAATAGAGAGTTTAGAATCCTTAAAAAAAATAACCTACCCAAACTACGAGGTGATTGTAATTGATAATGGTTCTGAAGGAAATGATGCCGATATTTTGCGAGAGAAATATAAAGATTATATTAAAATGATTAAAAATAAAGAAAATTTAGGATTTACTGGAGGAAATAATGTTGGAATAAAATATGCCATGAACAATGGTGCTGATTTTATAATGTTATTAAACAATGACGTTGTAGTGGATAAAAGATTTTTAGAACCGTTAATCGAAATAGCTGAGAACAATTCCAAAGTAGGAATTGTGGGACCCACAATTTATTTTTATAAATACCCAAATATCATCAACTGGGTAGGTGGTACAATTAGTTTTTGGAAAGGTTTGCCCATTCGATTCAGAGGTAACGATCGATCCGAGGAGTTTGAAACTTTAATCGAAACGGACTATCAAGACGGATGTGCAATGCTAGTTAAAAAGGAAGTTATCGAAAAGGTAGGTCTGCTAGATGAAGAATATTATTTATATTATGAGGATGTAGATTTTTGTCGGAGAGTCCGCAGAGCTGGATATAGAATTCTAGTGGCTCGGGCAAGTAAGGTTTGGCACAAAATTGCATCTTCAACCGGAGGATACGAATCCTTGGCCTGTATCTATTACTCAACTAGAAACAGAATACTCTTTATGAAAAAACATGCAAAAATTTACCATTGGGCAACTTTTCTTTTTTTCTTCGGATATTCAATTGCAAGACGCATAGGGAAATGGATTATTAAAGATAAAAAAATGATGGGTGCAAAGTTTAAAGCGTTAATTAACGGAATCCATTATCATTTTCATTGATTTACTTATCATAGTATTTTCTGGATTATAGTGATTATAACCAAATAAACTCGAATTTAATTAATAAGGAAGTTACCCAATGACTGCTCTCGTAGAAAATAGTAAAATTCCCGATGATAGGCCAGCAAGATTCAGGAAAAAACGCTACAGGACCCGCTGGCTTCTGCTTTTGATATTTTTTATTGGCTACATTGCCACATTCTCAATCTTTGAAGATTATGCACTGGAGTATTTTGTACTCACAGTGGTATCATGTTTCGTTTGCAGCCTCTTGTTATCTCGATTAAATCACTCGCTACAGGTCACATTTCCATTTTGGTTAATTTTTGTAGTTTTTTTGGTGGCATACTATTTCAAGTTTTACTGGTTGGCTATATGCCCTGAAAAAGGAGCTATAATGTGGCCACAATTTCCCTCATTGTTTTTTCATCCTGATTCACTTATAGCAGCCTACAGCATTACAACGTATGGTTTCGGTGCTTTTTGTGTGACCTCATGGTTTTTACTTGGTAAACCATACTACTTGAAAATAAAGAAAATATCTTATCAGATTACATCCAACAATAGGTACCGATTTGTCAGCTCGTTAGTGTTATTGATAGTTCCGTTTCTTATGGTAATCACAAGCTTTATTATGTATAAAACAGGAATTTCGGTTTCGGGAGCAGAAAGTGTTTATCTTCCTTTTCGTTTAGCCGGCATAATCTATTATACTCGTACTATACTTATTCCAGCCTTGCTATTGTTATTAATATGGTGTAGTGAGCAGGTCGGTTGGTATAAGAAGTCCATGATTGGACTTATACTCCTGTTTTTACATGGATTTACCCAGACGATTTTAACGACTACTAAAGCTGGAATTCTTTCAATATTAATACTTGCTTTTTTATTGTTTTTGTTAACCGGTTTTAAGATTCGTAAAGGACATATTTGGTTTTTTGGCGGTAGCTTGTTGATGGGTATATTTCTCTTCTCCGTGGCTGCAGAATACCGTCTTGCAAGAATCAGTGGTGTAGGTAGCCTTATTTCTATGCTTTCAATTGCTACCGAAAGCATTCAACATTGGTTTTTAAATTTTGGGGATATTTTAAGTTATGCATTTTCTACTATTTTTCTTCGGTTCACCGGTGTGGAGATGCTCATGGTATACACTGGATTGGATATTAAACCGTTGGCACAGCACGCATGGAAGGTAATAGCTGCTCCGGGTGGACTTTCCACGTATGTCACATTAGATATCTTTGGTTACCTCTCTCACGCTAAAAACAGTGTTGCACCTGGTATGGTAGGATGGTTTTACCTGGTTGGAGGCACTTCATTAGTTATTTTTGGGTTGGTTGGATTTACAATAGTAACACATCTTTTGTGGAAAATTCTAACACGAATGAAACTGCGTAGCCTACCGGTTGCTCGGGTTCTTTTTCTATCCCTGCTCCAAATGATTGCTATGGATGGTGTATTAGAAGGGCTTATTTCTTTGCCCATGTTGGTTTATCCAGCGTCTATCGCAGTGTGTGAGTGGCTTATGCGTGCGAGAGGACGCCACCGCCCTTTGAAAATGCCTGCAGAGACCGGGATATCAGATATGGTGGTGGATCACTAATGAGGATTCTTTATCTGCTTGCGGATTTCCCTTTTCCTTTAACAAAAGGTACACGTGTTCAGACATTTAATTTACTCAGGTATATGGCCCGCAATAATGAGTGCCATGTGTTGAGTTTCTTAGAAGGTCCTATCGATATAGGAATAGAAAATTTTAAATGCATGATACAGGGTGTTCGTATTTTAGGTTTGTTTAAGCGAAAATCTGGATTCAAACTTCAACTTGCTAGAATAAAACACTTGTTGCGGGGAAATCCCATGTTTTTGGCAAGATGGGAAGATGATGCTTTCGTTCGTGCTGTAGTTAACGCTTTCAGAAATACACACTATGATCTCGTTCACTTGGAAGGGATTCAGTTGGTACCCTACATTAGCCTTTGCCACACGAAACCAACGATTCTTTCTACGATAGATGCTATTTCATTTGTTCAAAGTCAAACTGTTGAAAAGTACTTTTTGAAGAAGGCTTACCGTAAATTTGCTGCTTGGTCTACAGCACGTTTTGAGAGAAAAAATTTATCAAAGGCCACTAAGATACATGTAGTTTCTCAGCCAGATTGTTTATATCTTCGTTCTCGTATCCCTAGTCTGGATGTTGAAAATATTGAAATAGGGGTTCCAGAAGAATTAATTAATTATAAATTTATCGACTCAGGCTTAATGGAAAATAAGCCACCTCGTATCTTATTCTCTGGATTATTAAGTGCTGAAGGTATTGCCAGAGGGTTACAACAGTTTTTATCTAAGGCTTATCCTTCTATTTTAAAGGTATTTCCTGATGTGCAAATGGTGGTATTGGGTCAAAATGCTCCTTCCGCAGTGCGGAGGCGGGTAGAAAGTGTGCCAAATGTGCAGTATATAGCATGGGCTAGGGACTATTACGCCGAGTTAGCAAAGTCCCAAGTGATTATTTTTCCTGATCTCTCGGGAACGGGTATCAAAAACAGAGTGATTCAGGCAATGGCATTGGCGAAAGCAATAGTAGGTTCACCTATAGTTTTCGAAGGTATACCGATAAAGGATGGTATACATTGTTATGTGAGAACAATAGACGAGGGATTTAGCCATGCAGTCATTGCGCTGTTGAAAGATGTCCGATTACGAGAGCAGATTGGAGCATCAGCCAGTCAATTGGTGCTTAATAACTATACAATGGATGTAGTCGGCCTCAAATGGCTATCACTTTATAATAGTGTAATTGATAAGTTTCGAAAGAGAGGTAAGTATATTGGAAAGTAAAAAATTAAAAGGATCTTTAGTGAATAGAGCTGAAAAGATAATATCACTTTGTAAAGGGAAAACCGTGCTCCATCTGGGCTGTGCTGATTATCCGTTTTCAAGGGAACAATATGAGGCTGGAAATTTACTTCACCAGAAGATAACAGATGTTGCCAAGTATGCAGTAGGCGTTGATATTAGTGCTGAAGGCATAGCCTTCCTTTCTTCGCTTGGCTATAAGAACCTTCTGGTTGGCGATGCAGAAAAACTTGAGGAATTAAATATAAATCAGCAATTCGATGTGGTTGTAGCAGGAGAAATATTAGAGCATCTCTCCAATCCTGGAATGTTTTTCTCTGGCATTAAATTTTTTCTAAAGAATAATGGTATTTTAATTCTTAGTGTGCCAAATGCACATGCCGTTAAAAGTTTTATCAGGATATTATTGCTCAGGAAAGAATTAATCCACCCAGACCATGTATATTACTTCTCGCAAGCTACCATCGATCACTTTTGTAATAGATATGGTTTGAAGATAAGAGAAGTATTTTATTATCTAACCAAGTCAAAAAATATAGTCAAAAGACTTATTTTTCTACCCTTCTTTTATTTTATAAAATATTTATGTTCTTGTATAGGGGATGGTTTAATCTTTGTTGTGGAGAAAGAATGGTTATGACAGGCATAGATATAAAAAAGGGAAAATTATAAAGGAGGAAAAATGCCAAGGATATCTGTGTGTATACTTGCATACAATCGATAAGATGAGCTAAAGATTCTTCTGAATCAATTGTGAATCAAGATTATGATGAATATGAAATTGTTGTTAGTGATGATAATTCTCCCTTATCTGAATAAATCAGGGTTGCAATAGATAGCTTTATTAAAAAGTATCCCAAAAAAACTATAAGGTATTTTAAAAACAATAAAAATTTAGGCTATGATGCTAACTTGAGAATCCTGATAGAGCGAGCAGAGGGTGAATATTGTCTTTTCATGGGAGATGATGATTTGTTATATCCAGATGCTCTCTCAAAAATTGTTAGTGTACTTGAAAAGTACGATAACATTGGAGTCATTATAAGAAGCTGGGTTTTAATGGATAGAGAGACAAATGAAATTAAGGAAAGATTTATATACTTTGACAGAGATCGCTTTTTTAAAGCAGGAAAAGAAATAATAATAACTTTTTTTAGAAGGAGTGTTTTCATTTCTGGCTTAGTTATAAATAGATTGGAAGCTCTTAAATACGCTACAGCTTGATTTGATGGAACCTTACTTTATTAAGTTTATCTTGTAGCAAACATACTCGTAAATATGAACGGTTTTTACATTTCAGATATTATCTCCATAAATAGGGGAGGTGGCGGGCATTACTTTGGTAGCAGTAATAGCGAAAAAGGGAAATTCACCCCTAAGATTTTGTTACCTGAGCACTCTCTAAATTTTATGAAGGGAATGCTTTGTATCGCAAAATATATTGAAAAAGAAAGAAATGTCAAAGTTTATAAAAGAATTGTAAAGGACATCGGGAACTATTCGTATCCTTTTATGTCAATTCATGCCCGTAATAAGAAGGCATTTGTTAAAAATTGCTACGGTTTATCTAAAATGGGGTTGTGGACTAACAAATTTTTCTGGTTCTATTTTCTGGGGCTTTTATTTTTCGGGCCACATATTTCAAGCAAAATGATAAGAAAGGTAAAAAATATCATTGGTCACACTCCCTTATTAAGTAAAATATATTCAGGTGAAATAGTAGACATATGAAAGAATTCAAACACGAATCTATTATGATGATGGTATGTAGAAAGTTAGGTTTGCACGGGCTTGCTTGGTCTTTAAGGCGTTTGCATGTTCCCATTGGAAAAGAAGCATTAGTCCTTGAGATTGGATCGGGAGGGAATCCCTATCCAAGAGCTAATGTGCTTTTAGATGCCTATGAGGAAACCGTTGAAAGATGGTACGCACCATTAGTCAAAGATCGACCGCTTGTGTTAGGAACCGCTGAAAAACTGCCGTTTAAGAATAAATCCTTTGATTTTATTATTGCTTCGCATGTTTTAGAACACTCTACTGATCCGGCTGCCTTTTTACGCGAAATTTCAAGAGTGGGCAAGGCAGGGTATATTGAAGTGCCAGATGCATTTTTTGAAAGAATAATTCCTTATACATTCCATCGTCTAGAAATCCTGGAGGAAAATTCACAACTGATTATCAAGAAGAAAGTTTCGTGGTGTCCAGATGCTGAGCTCGCTGATCTCTATAAGAGAAAGGTAAAAAATTTAAATCTAATATCGAAATACCCTTTTGAATTTCATACGCGGTTTTATTGGATAGATAAAATAAACTACAAAATTTTGAATTCTAATATTTCAATAAATTGGGACGCCACACAAGACATTACAAATCCCGTCGCTTCTACTTTGCGGCATCGTATCAGGTTATCTATTGTTCTCCCTTTGGTAAGGTATTTATTCTCACAAAAGAGAAGGAATCGGAACATTGATTTAATTAGTCTCTTGATTTGTCCAGACTGTGGAGCCGAATCAATCCAGAATCGCGGTGACCAAATAGTTTGTAATAAGTGCGCTGCCATTTATCCGATAAAGGACGGTATTCCTTTGATGTATTCTAAAGCTTTTCGGATATGAAGAAGACAGAATAATTTTTGATTTAAGAGGCGAAAATGAAAGTTCTCTGTGTAGTCCCCAGTTACTGGCCGGCATTTCAGTTTGGAGGACCTGTCACCGCAGTGCACTGCCTGAATAAAGTGCCAATAAAAAAGGGTGTTAATCTTGAAGTATATACAACAAATGTCGGAATAGAAAGGGAAGTTCCTGTTAATAATGAAACATCTGTAGATGGAATCAAAACTACTTATCTCAGTTATATAAAATATTTTGAATTCCTGGGAGACACAGGGTGGCAGTTTTCACCAAGATTGATAAAAGCGCTAAAGAATAATTTAATGAAATAGGATATCGTGAATATAATAGGTGTGTGGAACTTTCCATCTACCTTTGCCTTATATCATTGCAAAAAGAATAACATCCCATGTATTGTTTCTCCTCATGGTTCTTTAGGTCCCGATAAAATAACAAGGAAGGCATGGAAAAAAAACTATATTATCATCTTTTTATAAAAAAATATTTAGACGATGCGACAATACACTTCTTTACTGAAGAAGAAGCAAAAGAGTGCAATGAATATCTCAGCTTAAAAAGTAAGTCAGTGATAGCGCCGAACGGTATCGATTTATCGGAGTTTAGTGAAATCCCATTAAAGGGCCGATTTTAGCAAGGTATCCTTTTCTTAAAAACAAGATCGTGATACTCTATATGGAACGAATTCATCCAATAAAAGGCTTGGATATATTGGTGAATGCCTTTCTCCACGTGATTAAACAAAACCCTGAAATACATTTACTATTAGCTGGGGATGACGAGACAGGTTATGAATCTGAAGTAAGGAAATGGGTCGAAGCAAACGGAATTAGAGATAAAGTGATGTTTACAGGGATGATCGAGGGAGAGGCAAAGAAAAAATTCTATTAGGAAGTGACATATTTATTTTGTCATCATACTCGGAAGCTTTCAGTAATGGCTGTCTTAGAGGCAATGGCTTGTAGACTGCCTATTGTTATTACAGATAAATGCAATTTCCCCGAAGTTGCACAGAAAGAAACAGGGATTATTATTCAGCCAAATACTGGGCAACTTACAGATGCATTGAAATATATCATTAATTCATTTGAAAAGAAAACTGAGATAGGAATAAGAGGTAGACAATTAATTGAAGAGAAGTATACATGGGATAGAATTGCTGATATGATGATTAAATCTTACGAGGAAATATTAAAATGCAATGCAAGTATGTAGAATACAAATGGCAAACACCGGAGACCTGTGCTCATGATTACATCGTTCCTGTGATAATCAAAATAATAAGAAAATTAGGATTACCGTTTGATTCAAAGATCCTTGATGCAGGCTACGGGGGCGGCGGGGGCGGGGGCGGTCTGGCATATACTCTTTATAATCACTTTGGCTTTAAAAATGTCTATGGCTTCGATGCTTCAAAATCAGGGATCGACGTGGCTAAGAATAGTTTCCCTGAAATAGCAGAAAAATTCTTTATCCATAATACCTATGAATTTAAATTGCCAGATTACATTCCGCAAAGGTTCGATTTAATAATTTCAATGGAGGTTATTGAACACTTATATAATCCAAAGGCTTACTTAGCAAATATTAACCAGTGGCTGAAAAACGACGTATATTTGATTCTCACAACCCCTTATCATGGCTACCTAAAAAACCTTTTAATAGCATTAACAGGTAAATTTGATAGACATGTAGATTCACTCTGTGATGTTGGTCATATCAAGTTCTTTTCAAGAGAAACCCTTTATAGACTGCTTAAAGAAGCGGGGATAAAGCTTCTAAAATATTATGGTTTAGGAAGGCTTCCATTTTTATGGAAATCTATGGTAGTGGCGGCGAAGAAATGAATAAAATTCCTATTTCTGTAATCATCCTTACATACAAGGAAGAAAAAAACATAGAAGAATGTCTTAAAAGTGTCTACCAATGGGCAGATGAGATTTTTATTTTGGATTTTTACTCCACCGATAAAGCCTTAGAGATAGTGAGAAAATATACCGACAAGATTTATCAGCATCCTTTTGAAACACAGGCTACGCAGTTTAATTGGGCACTCGATAACTTGCCAATTACTACAGATTGGATATTAAGGCTTGATGCTGATGAGAGGGTAACTCCAGAATTGAGAGATGAATTGATAAGAAAGCTCCCGACTCTTAGTAAAGGAATAACCGCTCTTTATGTCAGGAGAAGAGTTTATTTTATGGGTAGGTGGATTAAACACGGTGGCTATTATCCCACATGGCTTCTGAGACTATGGCGAAAAAGGAAGGCACGCTATGAAGAACGAGCTATGGATGAGCATGTTATTTTATCAGAAGGAAAAACACTTCGACTTAAGCACGATATTATTGATTGGAATCACAAAGGTCTAAGCTTCTGGGTAGAAAAACATAATCAGTTTGCCTCGAGAGAAATGCAAGCTATTCTTGCTACCTATAATGATCAGTTAGAATTAAATGTTTCCTACCTTGCTCCATCGGTAGTAGGAACTCAAGAACAAAGAAAGAGGTGGTTAAAGGAAAGGGTCTATCTTCGTATGCCTCTTTTCTTCAGAAGCTTCCTCTACTTCCTCTACCGCTATTTCTTTCGCCTCGGCTTTCTTGATGGCAAAGAAGGGCTTATCTTTCACTTTTTACAGTGCTTCTGGTACCGGTTTTTGGTGACGCAGCTGTTTACTATCCCTCAAAGAAAACCAATGTATTGGCAATGAGAATTGGAGATGTATTAAATTATAATGAAGAAAAACGATAGCTATTAAGGGAAAAATCATTATTTCGGATACATCAATTTAGTTGGGATAAATGTGTAGAAAAGATTATATTAGAATTAAGAAAAGCATAAAAAAAAGGGGTAAATATAAATAAAACATGAGAAATAAACAAGAAAGAGAAGATTTAAGAATATTATTTAACAATGATGCAGGTTATTATGATAATTATCGTTTGAGGAATTCATTCGTAGCTCGTTCTGATTTTAAAAATACAAAGAAAAGATTACTGTCATTTTTAAATTGCCAAAAAACAGATAGTATATTAGAAGTAGAGTGTGGGGAAGGAACTTGGACAGAATTAATAGCACCTCTTTGTACGAAGTATGATGCTGTAGATATTTCTGGTGAGATGTTGAGGATTGATAAAAAACGTAAAGGATGTGAAAAGGCAAATTTCTTTTACACAACCTTTGAATCTTTTAATACTAATGAACAGTATGATAAAATATTTATGGTTCGAGTATTTGAATATATGAAAGATAAGAATGAAATGTTAAAAAAATATGCAGATTATTAAACCCCGGAGATAAAATAGTTATTATAACTAAAACATTTCCATCAATTTGGTGGGGAAAAGTTAAATTAATGGAATTTACAAGAAAGTTAAAACCTAAGAATATTTACTACATGAAAAATAGAGATAAAGATAAAAAAATAATATCAAAATTATGGCATAAAAGAATAAACTATATAGCCATTAAAAATATATTAATAAAAATAGGATTTGTTTCAATAAGTAGGTCGATTATAGATATCAGACCTCCAATATTTATAGGAAGGGCAAAGAGATGACCTATTGAAAGATGTTAATTTGCCTGAAAAATATAGTGTGAAAGTAAGAGGAGTAAATATAGCAGAAGCCCTTAGAATTATAGCTATAGATATTATTAAAAGTAAAAAATAGTTTTAAAAACTGTCAGAATAATTAATGTGGAATTATGAATAATATTATTGTATCATAAATTGAATGATTATTAATAATGGAATATATTTAAATTTTTTAATTTTAGAAGAAATAAATTGTGAGAGGCTACAAAAATGTTTACTCGACAAAGTATGGAATTAAAGAAATTTATTTCAATATGTATACCTAGCTACAACCGACCTATGGAGCTTAAAAAGCTGCTTTATAGTATAGACCATAGTAATTGTGAAGAAATAGAAATAGTCATATGTGAAGATAAGAGTCCTTTAAGAAAAAAAATTAGAAAAATAGTTCAGGAATACATTTTAAATAGTAATTATAAGGTTAGATATTTTGAGAATGAAGAAAATATTGGATATGATAAAAATATAAAAGAGTTGATTAAAAAGGCAATTGGAGAATATGTAATATTTATGGGGGATGATGATGAGTTTGTAAAAGATAGTCTGAGCAAATATATTAACTTTCTTAAGAATAATAGAAATTTAGGATATATGTTGAAGACATCTCGAATAATTAAAAATGACAAAAGTATTGAGGAGTTTAGGTATTATGGTAAAACTAAATTTTTTGAGCCAGGATATAATGCTTATATTGCACTATTTAGAAAAAGTGTATTTATCTCAGGTTTTACTTTTAAAAGAAAATATAGTTTGCCATATTTAAGTGGTCATTTTGATGGCACATTATTAATTCAGTTATATATTTTGGCAGAGATTGTATTAAGATATCCATCAGCATATTGTGATATTCTATTAACACAACAATATGAGGGAGGAAAACCATTTTTTGGATCAAGCGAAGTTGAAAAAGAATTTTACACGCCAGGAACCATAACAATTAATAATTCATTAAATTTTATGAGTGGTTATTTTAAAATAACTAATTTTTTGGATAAAAAATATAATTTCAACTCTACAAAAGAAATTAAGATAGATATATCTAAGTATTCGTATCCAATATTATCAATTCAAAGAGAAAAAGGAATAAAAGAATTCATAAGATATTATAGAAAATTGAAAGAATTAGGTATCAACATTACAATATATTACCATATTTACTTTCTTGGATTGCTAATAATTGGTAAAAAATATTGTGATAAATTAATTCAAGCAATTAAGAAAAAACTAGGTAGAACTCCTAAATTATAACAATAAATTAATAATTTGAAAAAAAGAGGAACTAGGTGGAATGAAAATACTAATTGTGGGTGATTTCCGATCAGAAATATATGAAAAAGCTTTTTATAAATCTTTTAAAAAATTGGGGTATGAAATCTATCAATTTAGTTGGGTTAAATATTATAAGGGATATCTTAATAATAGCAATAATAATGTTATTAAATCAATCTATTATAAAATTCAAAATAAGTTTTTATTTGGACCTGTTATATATAAAATAAACAAAGATTTACTGTCATTTTGTAAAAAAATTGAACCCAATTTAATTCTAGTATATGTGGTATATGTATATTTCCAAGAACTATAAATAGAGTAAAAAAAAATTGATCAAATGTTTTTGGATATAACAATGATGATCCGTTTAACAATTTATATCCAAAAACATTTTTGGAGACATTATAGAAAATGCATTCTAAAATATGATTTTATTTTTGCATACAGAGAAAAAAACATTAGAGATTATGAAAAAATAGGATATAAAAGAGTAAGGTTATTAAAGCCTTATTACATAAGGGAAAGAAATTTTTATATGTCAAATCTATTAACTATTCACGAATACACAGACATCGTAGACTCCTAATGATAAATACAAACCTGATATTAGTTTTATAGGACATTTTGAAAATGATGGAAGAGATGAATAAATGTATTATTGATAATGATTTTAATTTTGGGCTTTTTGGACCTCTGAATGGCATAGATCAAAATATTATAGTTTTTTTAAAGAAAAACTTGGGGAGATAACACCAGTATTTGATGATTATAACTTAGCAAATAATAGTACTAAAATAGCACTGATATTTTTATCTAAATTAAATAAAGATACTTATACAAGAAGATGTTTCGAAATTACTGCTACAAAAACATTTATGCTTTGCGAATATAGTGATGATTTGAATAACATATTTAAAGAAGGTATTGAAGCAGAATATTTTAGAAATAAGGAAGAGATGATTGATAAAATTAAGTTTTATTTAAGTAACGATGAAAAAAGGATAAGAATTGCAAATAAGGGTTATAAAAAATTGAGGAAAGGCAAACATGAGGTGATTGGCGTGAGACTGCATTAAAAATGTCACAAACCTTTAAAAACCTTGCAAATAATAAATAGTTTTAATAAGTATTGTTATTATCAAGTTATCAAAATATTAAAGACCAAAATATTATAGTTTATTTAATGGTATTAAAATAATGATCAAAATAGTATTTGTTAATGCAACAGCTGCAACTGAAGGCGGAGCTTTAACAATTTTAAGGCAGTTTTTAGAAGGAATTGCTACATATTCTAATAAAAATATATATTATTATATATTTTGTTCGTTAGATGAGTTGGTTTCATATGAGAGCAAAAATATTAAAATTGTTAATAATATAAAAGGAAAAAAATGGTTAGATAGAATAAAGTGGGATTTGTTTGGATTAAAAAAATGGAGTAAAAAAAAAGACATTAGAGCTGATTTAATTATTTCTTTTCAAAATACCGGAGTTCGCTATTATAAAGATATAAAGCAATTAATATATTTACATCAATCTATTCCATTTGCTGAAGACATAAATTGGGATTTTTTTAATAAAAATGAAAGAATTCTCTGGTTTTATAAAAATATTTATAAGAGAATAATAAAATATAGCATAAAAGATAATTATTATATTTTAGTACAGACAGAATGGATGAGAAATGCAGTGATTAACCAGTTTGGTTGGAAACCTTCAAAGGTAATGGTAATAAAACCTAATTTAGTAAAAATATCAATAGAGGAAATTTCCAATTTAGAATTTAAAGATAGGAAGTTCCATATTTTTTATCCTGCACATAAGGTTATATATAAAAATCACGAATTAATTATAAGGGCTTTAAGACATATTAAAGACCAAAAAAAGAAAATATACGATAATTTAATGATTCATTTTACTATTGATGATAATTTAGGCAAGGATAGAAACGATACAATAATAAATTTAATAAGAAATTTAAAGGTTAATGACCATATTAAGCTTGAAGGAAAATTATCTTATAAAACGGTTTTATCTTTTTATAAATCTTGTAATTTGATGCTTTTCCCGAGTTATATTGAATCATTTCCCTTACCACTTATTGAAGCTGCGAGTTTTGGAATACCGATATTGGCAGCAGATATGGATTATGCCAGGGAAGTTATGGTTGAGTATGAAGGAGTAAAATTTTTAGATTATAAGGATGTAAAGCTTTGGGCTAAAAATATTATTTGGTTATATAATAATAGAGTAAGATATAAGCCATATTATTCTAATTATGAAACATCCTGGAAAGATTTTTTCAAACTGATCGATAAATTAATAGTATGATAGAAGAGGTGATCTAATGTTTAAAGGTAAAACTTTACTCATTACTGGTGGAACTGGCTCTTTTGGTAATGCAGTATTAGATAGATTTTTAAATACAGAGGTAAAAGAAATACGTATTTTTAGTAGAGATGAAAAAAAACAAGACGATATGCGGATAAGGCTTAAAAGTGATAAAGTTAAGTTTTATATTGGAGATGTCAGAGATTATGAAAGTGTAGATTCGGCCTTAAAAGGAGTAGATTATATTTTTCACGCTGCAGCACTTAAACAAGTTCCTTCTTGTGAATTTTATCCCCTGGAAGCAGTAAAAACGAATATTTTGGGTACTGAAAATGTATTAAATGCAGCTCTAAATAATAAAGTAAAAAAAGTTATTGTTTTAAGTACAGATAAGGCGGTTTATCCTATTAATGCGATGGGAACTTCTAAAGCGATGATGGAAAAATTGATGGTAGCTAAATCAAGAACTGTTGATGAACATATAACAATTTTATGTGGCACGCGTTACGGGAATGTCATAGCCTCTCGTGGCTCAGTAATCCCTTTATTTATAAATCAGATAAAGAGTGGTCAGCCATTAACCGTAACTGATTCTAATATGACCCGATTTATGATGTCGCTTGATAGTGCAGTTGACTTGGTGTTATATGCTTTTAAGCATGCTCAGCAAGGAGATATGTTTGTTAAAAAAGCTCCAGCGTGTACTATAGGAGATTTAGCCCTTGCTATTAAAGAACTATTTAATGCAAAAAATGAGATTAAAATTATTGGAACTCGTCACGGAGAAAAATTATTTGAGACTTTACTAACTCGAGAAGAAATGGTTAAGGCTGAAGACTGTGGAGATTATTTTAGAATTTCAGCCGATATGAGAGATTTAAATTATAATAAGTATTTTATTGAAGGTGAAACAGAAGTATCGGTAAAAGAAGATTATAATTCACACAATACTAAAAGATTAAATGTTAAAGAGATAAAAGAAATATTATTAAAAATAGAGTATATTCAAAATGAACTTAAAAAATAGTGTAATTTAAATTATTTAGTAAGTATAAGTAAAGATGGAGATAAATTTGTAATGAGAACTATTTTAGTAACTGGTAGTGAAGGATTTATCGGGAAAAATTTAATTGTCCGACTACAGGAATTAAACGATATAAAGATAAAATCCTTTGATAAAGACGATAATATAGAAATTTTAAAAAAATATCTTAGAGAATCAGATATTATTTTTCATTTTGCAGGAGTTAATCGTCCTAAAAATGTAGAAGAATTTGAAAAAGTAAATGCAGGTTTAACTACAACTTTAATAAAATTACTTGAAGAAGTAGATAATAAAATCCCTATTGTAATAACTTCTTCTATTCAAGCGGAGTTAGATAATCCCTATGGCCAGAGCAAGAAAATAGCTGAAGATGAGCTCGTTAAATATGCAGAAAGAAATAGTGTTCCTATTTATATTTATAGGTTGCCTAATGTTTTTGGAAAATGGAGCAGGCCTAATTATAATTCAGTAGTTTCAACTTTTTGCTATAATATAAGCCATAATTTGGAAATTACTATCTCTGACCCTAAGAGAGAATTAGAATTAGTTTATATTGATGATGTAATTGATGAATTTGTTTCTTTATTGAATAGAGAAGTTGGTGATTTTAGTAAACATTATTATGATATCAAAAGGACTTTTAAGGTTACTTTAGGGGGATTGGCTGAAAAAATATTTGAAATAAGAGAT
>Ga0315274_10001987_pt1 | contig 31301 bp, 27 predicted proteins | sample YL17G02_20_MG_FD_203700 | JGI IMG/M metagenome (GOLD analysis project Ga0315274, IMG submission 203700) | Sediment microbial communities from Yellowstone Lake, YNP, Wyoming, USA - YL17G02_20 | ecosystem: Environmental > Aquatic > Freshwater > Lake > Sediment | place: USA: Wyoming | collected...
TTCCCAACGTGTTCCGTCCGCCCGTCACCGACAAGGCCGCCTTTGCGCAAATCCGGCTGGGCGATCGCACGCTGCAGGTCTTCGGCGAGGGGACGAACCTCCTGGCACACTTTCCTTGCAGCATCGCGCGCAAGGATGAGAAGCGCCCGGTGGGAGAACTGAAGGTGGCCGTCATCGTCCCGCAGCCGAACTACACATTCGATCCGGCCAATTTCCCGGCGTCGCCCGAGGCCCAGCAGTCGAAAACCAAGCTGATCCTGGCGCCCGGCCCCAACAATCCCGTGGGCGTGGTGTGGATCGGCTTAGACAAGGAAGGCTACGGCATCCACGGCACGCCGCACCCGGAGCAGGTGGGACAGCCGGAATCGCTGGGCTGTTTCCGCCTGGCCAACTGGAACGCGGAGTATTTTCTGCAACTCGTGTGGATCGGCATGCCCGTCCTGGTGGAACCGTGAGCGCGAAGTTCAGCTTCCAGCTCGAGAGCCGCGATCCGCGGCGGGCCCTGCCCTACAAGATCATCATCGGCCAGGACACCACCGAGCCCGATGCGCACGTCGTCCTCAAGCTGCTGGCCTATTTGCTGTTCTTCCGGGAGCGACTCCAGATCGAGGCCAACTTGCACGACGACAGCATCCCCTTCGTGCCGGACCTGATTCAGCTCGACTACGAATGGCGTCCGGCACTCTGGGTCGAGTGCGGTGAATGCAGCGTGCAGAAGCTCGACCGTCTCGCGGTGAAAGCGCCCCAGGCTGAGATCTGGGTGGTGAAACGGTCACTGGCTGAGGTTGAGGCGCTGACGCGCGCGATGGCCAGGATGGAACTGCGCCGCCACCGTTATCACCTCGCCGGTCTGGATGCCGCCATGTTCGATGAAGTCTGCAGCCTGCTGCGCAACCGCAACCGGGTCTTCTGGGTCCTGGGGAGCTTCGAGCCGCCCCAACTCCAGTTCGATTTCAACGGGCTGTGGTTCGACGCTCCGTTCTCGGTCATTGAGTTTTGAAGCCCAGCGGCAGCGGTGGCGCGGGGAATGCATCCGCCGCGTTCGCACCAACGCAGCCAGGCCTGCCGTCGAGAAATCGGACTCGACATTGCCGGGCGGATGCCGTGAGAATCCGGCTACCGCTCGTGCGGCAGTCAGGGATCACAGTCGCTCGGCCCTGAGGTCGTCATGCAGAAACCGTACTTGGGCATTGAAATCGGCGGCACGAAGCTGCAGATCGTGGTCGGTGACGCTTCCGCGCACATCGTGGAGCGGCACCGCTTCACCATCGAGGCCGAGCGAGGCGGCGACGGGATTCGCGAGCAGATCCACGCCAGCCTGAGCGAGTTGATTCCCCAGCACTCCCCGGCGGCGATCGGCGTCGGGTTCGGCGGCCCGGTCGATTGCCAGAGCGGCGAGGTTTGCGTGTCCCACCAAGTCGAAGGCTGGTCCAACTTTCCCCTCCGCCATTGGTTGAGCTTGTTGGCCGACCTGCCGGTGGTGGTCGAGAACGATGCCAATGCCGCCGCGTTGGGCGAGGCTAACCTCGGCGCCGGCGTCGGGTTCAGTCCGGTGTTCTACATCACCCTCGGCAGCGGCGTCGGCGGCGGTCTGGTGGTCAACGGCCAGATCTATCACGGCGCGAAGCCGGGCGAAGCGGAGATCGGCCACGTGCGACTCGATCGGCAGGGCACGACCGTCGAATCGCGCTGCTCCGGCTGGGCGGTGGACGAGCGGATTCGAACGCTGCAACACACCGCCCCGCAAAGCCTCCTGGCCAAGCTCATCGCGGCCGCCGGCCCGGGTGGTGAAGCGAAGCACTTGCCCGCCGCCCTCCGTCTCGGCGACCCGGGGGCCCGCCGCCTGATTCAGGAAACGGCGCTGGACCTCGCCTTCGCCTTGTCGCACGTGGTGCACTTGTTTCACCCGGAGGTCATCGTGCTGGGCGGCGGCCTTTCGCTGATCGGGGATACGTGGCGGAATGCGGTGGCCGCGACCTTGCGCGCTTTCCTCATGGAAGCGTTCGCACCCGGCCCCGCGATACGACTGGCCGCGCTCGGCGAGGATGCCGTGCCGGTCGGCGCCCTGTTGCTGGCTCAGCAGATAGCTCCCGAACCGGCGCACCCGGAGGAGGCATCGCTGCCGGCGCAGCCCTTCGAATGATCCGCTCGCCGCTGGGCAGGCCTCAGCCAATCCGCCACGCGATGGGGACGAGAGCCTTTGCTACCCAACCGAATCCACCCGTTGTATAGTGCCTCCCATGAAAGCTTGGATCGTTGATTACCTGTTGGCCCAGAAAAAAGCCTTGGACTCCATCCCCGTGGATAGAGTTGCGCACTTGATTGAGCTCCTCGGTCAGGCGGTCAAGGAGGACCGGCAAGTCTTCGTGTTCGGCAACGGCGGGAGCGCGGCCAACAGTTCGCACTTCGCCACCGACCTGGGCAAAGGCTCGTCGGACAAGCTCAACAAGCGGTTCCGCGTCCTGTCGCTGAACGACAACGTGAGCTGGCTCACCGCCCTCGGCAACGACTACGCCTATGAGGATGTTTTCGTGGGCCAGCTTCAGAACTACGCCCGGCCGGGCGACGTCGTCCTGAGCCTTAGCGTCAGCGGCAACTCACCGAACTGCGTGAAGGCCCTTACCTGGGCCAAGGACCACGGCCTGCGGACCATCGCCGTCGTGGGCGCCAAGCGCGGCCGCATGGCGGAGATCGCCGAGCACGTCCTCGTGATCAACGACACGCACTACGGCCGGGTGGAGGACGCGCAGATGGGCGTCTGCCACCTGCTTTGCTACGCGTTCATGGAGCGGCCGGAGCTGGTGAACTGACGCTGTCGCTCGGCTGAAGGCTCAGGGCTGGGTCACGCTCAGGCGCAGGAAATGGTTCGCGAACGCGTGCATCGGTTGGGGCTCCCGCACCCGGACCTTCACACGATTCGGCTCTCCGGCCGTCTCCACCACCTGGCCTGGCCCAGACCATCCGGTGCCGCGGGTGTAGGAAGCCACGTTACCCCAGGCGGTGGCCGGCAACACCTGCGTGGCCTCCACCGAGAAGGTCAGGTCGGTGGCATTGGTGTTGCGAGAGAACTCGCAGGCGAACCAGTCGGCGCCGTCGAGGGCCACGGTCACGGGGGTCAGTGACCGGGCGGTGTCGGGATGCGTCGGGTCGAGCCCCAGCGCATACTCGAGCAGATTCGCCAGGCGGTCCTGGTCGGAGTCAGCGTCGTTGGCCGCGTCACCCGCGTTGGCGATCATGGCAAAATATCGGGCGCGCCACTGCTCGATCGTCGCCGGCTCCAGAGCGCTGACTTCGAGAAACGCCAGCGCGTTGTTGACGGCACCGGGGTCGCTGCTGACGGTGAGCCGGCCCTCGGTCACGATCACCGTGTCCAGACCCTCCACCCAACGATTGTCCGCCGAGGGGACGCCATCAAGCAGAAGAGTGTCCTCCGCGAGGATCCGGTAGGAACCATTCTGGGCCAAGGGATCGCCGGCAGCGAGGAGCACTGAATACGGCCCGTTGGGCACCGCCATCTCCCAGGTGTGGTTGCCATCTGCCTGCATCTGGCAGAAGGTGTCGTAGCGCAAGTCCTGCGAGCGGCCGGCGTTGCGTCGGATCAGGTTGGTGGCGGCCAGCGTGGTTTCCCATCCAAAGGTGTACCCGTCGGCCTGAGGACCGAAGACCGCGCCAGAGTCAGCGCGGAATCCGGTCGGGAGCACCGCGCCCGCCGGCTGGAAATTGATTTGGGCAGCGAACCGCGGGTTGACCGGCTGCAGCACGACGTCCAATCGGGTGGCGTCATCGCTTCCGACAGTCACATTTGGGATTCGTTGGGACATGTACCCCGGGGCGTAGTACCAAACCGTGTAAGTGCCCGGCAGCATGAGCCGGTGGTAGTCCCCCACATCCGGGTCTGAGAAGACCAGATGGTGAAAGCCTTCCACGCGCACGGCTCCCCGGACCGGCTGGCCAGTCTGCGCGTCGCGGAGGATGCCGCGCAGGCCCTTGAGGCTCCACTCCGGATACGCCAGCATGGACTCGCGGTTCTCAGACCAATAGATCGGAAGCTCACTAGCGGGCGGATCCGGCCATTGATCCTCCGACAGCTCGATGGTGACTTCAATGCAGCCGTCGTACCGGTAGTTCCAGTCCTGCATCCCTCCCAGAATGGAGAACCAGGCGGCGCCATTGACGACGCCGTGGACGATGGGCGCGAGATTGTTGTTCCACATCGGCAGGTTGTTCGACGCGTAACTGCGGGAAAGCGCCTGCAGCAGCGCCTCGTCCGGGGTGGGGGAATACACGTCACCCCGGCCATCGTTGTCGTAGGGGTAATTGATGACCCGGGCGCCGGTGTGGAAGTTGGCGCTGAGCGAGAAATTGTGGGTGGCGGTCCACGCCATGACGTGCCGCACCTCGGGTGGCAGGCCGTTGGTGTTCATGGGTGGACCATAAAGGCCGTTGCCGAGATTCTTGCTGGAGCCTTCCGGGAAACTCCGGTTGAGATCGTAGCCGTTCGCGTTGTACCGCCGGGGGGGATTGCTCTCCCGACCATCCGGATTCATGAGCGGCATGATCCAAATTTCCACGTGGTCAACGAGGTTGACCACACGTGGGTCGTTGCTGGCGTAGCCCTGAAGCAACAAGTCGATGAAATACAGGGACAGCTCCGTGCCCAACGGTTCGTTGCCATGAATGGTAGCGACATACTTGAACTCCGGCTTGTCCAGTTCGAGATCGGGATCACGGGTAATCTTCACGGCCCAGAGGTCGCGATTCTGGACCGACTTACCGAGGCTGATTCGGCGGCAGATCGACGCGTGGTTCGTGGCGTAGGCATCCAACAAGGCGGTCAGGTCGGCGTAGTTGTTGTAGGCACCGAGCCCCTTCGGGAGTGGCCCTTCCCCTGCCGGCGGAGGCGGTTCGACAACCTTCAGTTCCCAACCGCCGGCGCGCAGACGCTCGAGTTCCTCGTCGTCGGTATAGAGCGTCACGCGGTTCCGCTCCACACTGTCCACGTCATAACCCTCCTGAACGAGCCGATTCAACTCGGCGCGGTTCGCGATACCGATCTCGACCCTGGTGATCGGCCCCAACCGCGGCCCGGCGCCTTTGCCCGGTCCGGCACCCGATGCAGCCGTCTGTGCTCCCGCTCCGGCGGCGAGCATGAGCAGGAGGAGCAGCCCCGCCGCCACCCCGCCGCAGGACCCGCAGGCGCGCTTCCGAGGAGGTATGAAATTGGCGGACCGGATTTCGCCGACCACGCGCCCGGCATCAGCCCACCTTCCGGCGATCGACGATCGTGCCATAAGAATTGCGGCAAACCGTGCCAACCCGATCAGCCGAACTCAAGCCCGAATGGCCCAGCGGGAGGCACACTTGCCACCTTGCGCCTCCGACCTGTAAGTTGTCGGCGCAATGCCCGCGACCGAATCGATTCGCCGCAAAGTGAGCGAACTGCCCCACAAACCGGGGGTGTACCTGATGAAGGACCGGTTCGGCACGGTGATCTACGTCGGCAAGGCGCGCGACCTCCGGAAACGGGTCAGCCAGTATTTCCATCCGTCGCGGCGGCTGGGCTGGGACCTCAAGTTCAACGCCCTGGTCGAGGCGATCCATGACTTCGACGTCCACCTCGTCCGCAGCGAGCCGGAGGCGTTTTTGCTCGAAGGCAAGCTCATCAAGGAATTCCACCCCCGCTACAACATCAGTTTCCGCGACGACAAGCGGTTCCTGCTGCTCAAGGTGAACCTGAACGACCCGATCCCACGCCTCACGCTCACGCGGCTCAAGCACGACGACGGCGCCCGCTACTTCGGCCCGTTCGTCAGCTCGGGCGCGATGCGGCGCACGCTGAACCTCGTCCGCCACCGGTTCAACCTCCGCGGCTGCCGCCTGCTGACGCCCACCGAGGCGGACTATCGGCACTGTCTCTACGCTCACTTGCGGGTCTGCACCGCGCCATGCATCGGAAACGTCACTCGCGAGCAGTACCTGATGCAAGTGCTGGCGGCGTGCGATTTCCTCGATGGCGAGTGCGTGGAGATGAAGGAACAGATCGAAGCCCAGATGCAGAAGGCGGCCGCCGCGCTCGACTTCGAGAAGGCGGCCGAGCTACGCGATCTCCTCGCCGATCTCAAACACACGACGCGCAAGACCAAGGAGTTTGTCCGCCTGCCCTACTCGTTGCCCGTGGCGGTTGATCCGGAGAACGACCTGGCCGAACTGGCTGCGGCGCTGGGGTTGCCGGCGACACCGCGGCGGATCGAAGGCTTCGACATCTCGAACATCAGCGGCACCTTTGCCGTAGCATCGATGGTGAGCTTCAAGAACGGCCGGCCCGACCGCTCGACCTACCGGCGGTTCCGGATGAAAACCGTGGTTGGCCAGGACGACTTCGCCTGCATGGCCGAAACGATCCGGCGCCGCTACACGCGTTTGCTCCGGGAAGCGAAGGAACGTCATCCCCCGCGCGACGAGGAGGGCGGTGAGGCCTCGCCGCAGGAATTGCAGAAGGTCGTGGACGACATCAGTGCCGCCGCGCGCGGCAAACGGGCGAGACCGATGTCGGATGCAGCCGCAGTCCGTCTCACGCGCACTACAGGTCCCCTCGCCCACGCTCGAGGGGAGGAGGGGGCCAACGGCGATGCGACCGCAGGCCCTCCATCTTCCATCCTTCATCCTTCATCCTCGCCCTTGAACCTCCCCGACCTGATCCTGATCGACGGCGGCAAGGGCCAGCTCAGCGCCGCCTGCGCCGAACTGGCGAAGCTGGGCCTGACTGGGATTCCGGTGATCGGACTGGCCAAGGAGTTTGAGGAGATCTACCGGCCAGGCGCCACCGAGCCGTTGCGCTTGAGTCAGGACACCGCCGCGCTGAAGCTCCTCCAGCGCGTCCGCGACGAATCGCATCGCTTCGCCAACACCTACAACGCCCAGCTTCGGCTGAAGAGAATCTCGGAGAGCATCCTCGACGAGTTCCCGGGCATCGGCGAGCAGCGCAAGGCGGCGCTGCTGAAGCGGTTCGGCTCGGTGCATCGACTGCGGCTGGCGACGGTGGAACAAATTGCCGAGGTGCCCGGCTTCGGCGGCAAGGCCGCGGCGGAATTGAAGGCGTTTCTGGAGGCACGCTCCGTGACACCACCTCCGCCTCCTGAGGGAGAGTAGCGCAGCCGCTTCGCCCGCTATTCCCCGGCAGGCCACCCACCGGACTTCGCGGTCACGGCTTCTTGCGACCGACCACCCAGTCGAAGATCAACTTCACGTCGTCGCCGGTCTTGATGCCCAGGAGGGGCGGCTCCGGCGGCTGAATCCCAAACTCGGTCATCTTCAACGAGACGGAGCCGGAGAACTTGAGCTTGTCGTCGGGCAGCATCGTCATCCTGATGGGCATTGCGACCGCGTTGGTCACGCCGGCGACCATCAGCTCGCCCTTGGACTCGAAGATGAAGGGCTCGCCAGCGCCCTGCGGCACTTCCGTCAGGATCAGCTCGCTCAGCTTGTACTGGACGGACTTGTAGGTTTGCTCGAGCAGTTTGCCGTACATGATGCTATCCATCTGGGCGTTGAACGGCAGGCTGTCCGCAGTGACACTCTTCAGGGAGCGGCTGGGGATGCTCACCTGGGCATGCGCCTCCACTTTGCCCGGCTGCGCCCGGGCGGGATCGAGCGGGAAGTCCGTGCCCAACTCCACCTGCCCGCCGATGATGTTCCCCTCCACTTGCCAATCGTGAATGTTCGAGGTGCCCTCGATGCGTACCTTGCTCCCGGGCTTCGCCTGGAAACGTCCCCCAAGTCCAGTGATCGCGCCCCCCGGTCGAGGACTAGCAGGCGTTTCCCGGACGGGGGTTGTGAGAGAGGAGGTGGAGGTGATCTCTCGGTCCGCGTCCACTTCGGCCGGTGTCCGCTGCCGTGCCGGGACTGGAGCGGAGGCCGGTGCGACCGGCCGGCTCGCTGCGGCCTCGCCTCCCAACGGCTTCCCGCCCGTCGGGGATGCGCCCAGAGGTTCGGGCGGCGTTGATGGCACTTCTTTCGTGATGAGCAACAGGAGGAGGATCAGCCCTGCGCCGGCCGCGAAGGCGAGGATCGTGCGAAGGATTGATTTCATACAAAGAGCAAAGCCCCAAGAGCCGGCGGGGCTCCTGGGGCTTTCGCGAACTTGTGGGCTTAAGCCTTCTTCTTGCCGACGACCCAGTCAAAGATCAACTTCAGGTCGTCACCGGTCTTGATGCCCAGCCCGAGCGGTTCAGGCGGCTGGATGCCGAAGTCGGTCATCTTGACGGCGGCCGTGCCGGAGAACTTGAGCTTGTCGTCCGGCAACACGGTCATCTTCAGCGGCATGGTGATCGGCTTGGACTTGCCGGCCACCGTGAGTTCGCCCTTGGCTTCGAACACCACCGGGTCGCTGGCGGCCTTGGCGGCTTCCTTGACGACGAGTTCGCCGAGGACGAACTTGATCGCCTTGTTCGTTGGCTCGAGCAATTTCTCGTACATGATGTCGTCCATCTTCGCGTTGTAAGGTTTGCCGTCCTTCTCGACACTCTTCATGGAACGGACCGGAATTGACACGGTGGCCTTGGCGTCCACCTTGCCGGGCGCGGCCTTGGTCGGATCCGAGGGGAAGTTCGGTCCCACCTCGAGGCTTCCGCCGATGATGTTGCCTTCGACCTGCCAGTCATGGATGTTCGAGGTTCCTTCCATCCGCATCTTGCTGCCGGGCTTGGCTTGGTACTGCGTGACGCCCTCCGCCGCTTGCGCGGAGGCGGCGGCGGCCAGCAGAAGAGCGGCGACGAGGATTCCGGGAGTTTTCATGTTCGGGTTGCTTGCTCTTTGGGTTTTGTTCACTGCGTTGATTGGACGATGGACGATTCAGGCCAATTCGAACCATTCCGGTTTTAACTCGATGCGACGGCCCGTGGCAATGGCCTCATGGGCCTTGAGCGCCATGACCGCCGCTTCGAAGCCTTCCCGATAGCCCGCGTGGGGCTGGCGCGGCACGGTGGCCAGATGCTCGAGCAGCGCCTTGGGGTCGTCGGAGCCGAAGTTGGTCGTGAAGTCTTCGGCCGCGGAGCTGAGATCGTTCGCGTTGCGGAGAAAGTTGGTGAGCGCGTGCTGGAGGGCAGTGGGCTTGGCGGCGTCCTGGGCGGGTTCCTCGGTGAGGGCCTGTTGCTTGCTGGCGCCCACCATGAGCGCGATGCCGGTTTCCTTGTAGAAGGTCTCCTTCCTGGCGTACACCTCCCAGCCCAGCGCCGGGGCATCCACTTCCTTGAACATCCACGCTTTCGATCCACGGATCAGGATGGCGGCATCGGAGCCGTAGTACGCCTCGTAGTCGCTGTCGAAAGAGTTCGCGAGCGTGCAGTCGTGCTGGAACCGCACGCCGTCGGGATACTCGAAGAGCGTCTGGATGGTGTCGGGCACCACCCGCCCATCGTTCCAGAGCATGAGCGAGCCGAAGCCGGTGACGGCGGTGGGCCGCGCGCCCAGGAACCACGACGCGCTGTCAATCTGGTGGATGCCGATCTCGCCCACGAGGCCGAGCGAGGTCTGGGGGTCAAGCCGCCAGTTGATTTCCTTCTCGCGCTCCGGATCGGGCGCGGTGAACCGCCAGCTCTGCTTTTTGTGCCATTGCGAGCGGGCCATGATGGTCTTGCCGGTGGCGCCGGACCGGATGAAGTTCAGCACGAACGGGCGCTGCGGGTCGGAGCGGAAATGAAGGCCGGTCTGGAAATGGAGCTTGGGCGAGTGCTTCGCGGCGAGCGCAATCGCCTTGGCATCCTCCAGCGTGGTGGCCAGCGGCGCTTCGCAATAGACGTGCTTGCCGGCCTGGAGCGCCTCGAGCGCCACCGGCTTGTGCAGATGGGACGGCGTGGCCACGATCACCACCGGGATGTCCTGGTCTTCGAGAATCTTGCGGTAGTCTTCGATGGGCTTGGCCTCGGGGGCGAGCCGGGCCGCGCGCTTGAGGTAGGCCGGGTATTTGTCGCACAGGGCCACGACCTGAGCGGTCGGAATGCGCGAGAGCGTGGACACGATTTCACGACCCCAAACGCCGCAACCGATCACGGCGCACTTCACCTTGTTGGCGGGCGTTGGCGGCGCTTCGTCCTTGGCCGCCTCCTCCGGTTGGGCGACCAGTTCCACGCCGCCGAGGAGGCCCATGAAAGTGGCGAGCGACCCCCCTGCGAGGAAGTCCCGTCGCGTCAGGTCTTGTGGGCTTGCCGTCATCGACAACCGCTGCTGCTAACTATAGGTTTCGCGCTCTGCTTTGCCAGCCTGAACTGCCTCGCTGGCGCGAGGTCCGGTCCACCTCAACGCGCTGATGACCGCCGGTCCGCCTATCTTGCCTGGACCTGAGGCGCCGACTCCCCGGGCTCAAGTCCCAATGCCCACTTAATGCCGCTGATGAGGTGCCTCTGGTAGGCTTGGGCGACCTCGGGCGTGTTCTTGCGACCCGGGAGGGCAGGATTGCGGTCCCAAACGTCTTCACGGTGGCCCAGCGAGGTGTAGAAGACTTTGCCGCTGCCGTAAGCCTTGCACCAGGCAATCGGGTAATCGCCCGGAGTCTTGTCATTCGGGTGCAGGTCCAGTGTGAGGAGGCCATGCACCTTCTTGCGGTCGAAGTTCTTCACCAGATAGATCTCGTCGAAGACGGTGAAAGTGGGGCCCAGCATCTTGCAGGCAGCATGTTTCGGGTCCTGGTTGATGCAATCCACGCTGACCTGCTCCTTGTGAGTCAGGAACTGCGCGCCGATCATGTCGATGTAGGCCGGGAACCCCGCATAGGTGTCCGTGGCGGCATGAATGCCGATAAAGCCCTTGCCAGACTTGATCCACTCGAGGAAGCCTTCGCGATCAGGCAGGGGGAGATCCCCGGTGGTGTTGGAGAAGATGACGGCATCGTACTTCTTGAGATTGGCCGGGCTCAGTTTTTCCATCTCCTTCTGCAGACGCACCCCGTAGTCCGCCTCGGCGGCCCGGAACTTCTGCATTTCGCCCTGAAACTTCTCCTCGTTGGCAGGCGTTGCGTTTTGGGGTTTCTTCGGAGCCGTAGGCGGGTTGGGCGGTTGCTGCACCCAATCCACCACCAAGCCCGCTTGCTGGGCCAACCTGGGCAGGACGCGCTCGCAGGCGTTGATGCCCTCCGTGTGCCGGAAGCCGGCGGTAACCGTAACCACCAGCAATCGTTTAGGCGCTTGGGCCGGAGCGGACATCAGACCGCTGCAAGTGAAGGCCGTGATGAGGGTGAGGGCGAGGGAGGTTCGAATTCTCATAGGATGGAGGCGCGTGCATTACCGTTGTTCCAGTTTCAGTGACTGTCCCGAAAGCAACCGTATTCAAATACCCGGAATCGGGAAGCGGTCAAGGCAACTTTCCGGGCGTCTTGCCCGGGTGCCCAAGCCCCCGGACCGTGAGCCAGCGATAACAGCGATAAGGAAGGCGCCCGAGTCCCATCCAATCCGCCGGCTGATACCCGTATCTATAACCGGTGCAAAAGCCCGATCTGGGCGGCGCACAGGGCGGCCAGCGCCAGCCAAGTCAGGCCCTCGCGGAGGCGAAGGTCACGCTGACGCGTGGCCGCCAGCCCGAACCTCAGCCGCACGGCACCGATCTCGATGACGTCGCCGTTGCGCAAGCGGGTGGCCTGAATGCTCTGGCCGTTCACCGTCGCTCTGGCTTCGGGGGCAACCGTGAGCGTGATGCCTTCCGTGAGCTGGAGGTCCAATTCCAGGTGTCGGTTCCAAACGCCAGGCTCTTCCAGACACAGATCAGCGGCCTTGTGACGGCCGATGCCAAAAGGGAAGCGGCGGGCTGTCACGGTCTTGCCCGCCACTTTGCCGTTCAGAACTTTGATCTCGATCATCCGGAACAGATCGCTCCAAGCCACGACCGCAACGGGGCGCGCCCGGTCTCAGATCGACCCCTACCACCGCCGCGGCACATGAATCTTGTCACCAGGATAGACGGGGGGGTCCAGTCTGTAGTTCTTGATTGCTTTCTTGCAGTCCACGATCTCCGTCGTGCCATCGCTTCGCGTGACGCTCACCTTCCTGCGATTCGCGAAATCGGTGAAATCGCCGGCCGACTGGATCGCCTTCACCACGGTCATCTGGGACAAGTAGGGTCTCTGCCCGGGCGCCCTGACCTCACCGCCCACGAAGAAATAGCGCTCTTGGTTCTCGACGGTGATCGTCAGGGTCTTGAAGTACGCCGGCACGTAAAGGCGATGCAACTCGTCCTGCAATTCACCCACGGTTTTGCCCGCCGCCATAACCGGCTGCTCCAGCATGGGGGGCTTGATCTGGCCACCCTCGCGGACCTGCTCCTTGTGAGGAAGGGGAGGGTTCGACAAGCCGGAGAACGTGATGGTGATGCGATTGCCGGCATAAATCGTATCCGCCTTGAAGGTGGCCAAGGTCGTCTCGGATCCGGCACGATCGGGTTCACCGGGGATGGCTTCGCCAGTCGGACCCGCTCGTTCCGTGGGGGTAGGTTGGAGCAACTGACATCCGCCGAGCGGGATGAGCGCGACCAAGGCCGCAGCCACACCGAGGGCGCGGGCCAGGTTGAATGCAGAGGACTTCATGTGCAGCGATGCTAGCGGGGGCTGCGGCCGGACGCCAATCAGTATTTTTGTTTCAGGTCCAGTTCGGCACGCGGCGACGTCGCCTTGGGCTGTTGGCCGTTTTTCTTGCCGGCGCTGTCATCGTCGCGCTTGGAATAGTAGTCGTAGTAGTAGCCGCTGTAGTAGTAGTAGTACGAGTCCTGGGAGATGTTGATGTTGTTCAACACGACTCCGAGGAGCGAACCTCCGACTTTCTCGACCATCTGCTTGGCCCGCACCGTCATCGCCTGCGGATACTTCCGATACTGAATCACGAGCAATGTCAGGTCCACCATGCTGGCCAGAATCGAGGCGTCGCTCACCCCCATGATGGGCGGCGAGTCGAAGAAAACGAAATCGTAGCGCCGTCCCACTTCGCGGATGAAGTCCCGCATCTGGGGTGAGTTCAGGATGCCGAGCGAGCTGCTCGGGAGTTTGCCGCTGGGGAGGAAATCCAGCGTGGGCATGCTTGTGGTCTGGATCACCTGCTCGATCGGCATCTGCCCGAGCAGGTAGTTGGTCAGGCCGGTCGCGTTCGAGATCTTCATGCTCTTATGGAGGCTGGGGCGGCGCAGGTCGGAATCCACCAACAGCACCCGCTGGCCGTTCTGCGCAAACACCGTCGCCAGATTGAGGATCGTCGTCGATTTGCCTTCGCCAGCGCCGCCGCTGACGACCGTCAGCGTGTTGGCATTCTCCCGCTTCCGGGAGAACAGGATGTTCGTGCGCAGCACCCGATACGCCTCGGCGTGCGGGCTGTCCGGCCCTTCCTCGATGAGCGAGCCGACGTTCTGCGGGATGACGCCCAACACCGGTGCCTGCAAGGCCCGTTCGACGTCGTCAATGGTCTTGACGCTCGTGTCCAGGTATTCGATGAAGAACGCAAGACCCACCCCCACGATCAAGCCCACCACAATCCCCAAAGCAAGGTTCAGTTTGACGTTGGGGCGTGCTGGCTGCGATTCAGCCTCCGCCTGGTCGATGATTTCCACAACGGAGGACTTGGGGATCTCCAAGTCTACCGTTTCCTGCAACACACGCAGCAAGATGGCGTCGCGAATCTTCTGCTGGCTTTCCAGGTCGCGCTTGGCGATGAAATAGGGGCGCGCTTGCTCGGTCTTTTTGGCGTCGTTGCGCTTCGCATCCTGCAGTTCCCGTTTGAAGGTGTCGACCTGCTTTCCGCTGGCGGCCACCCGAACCTCCAATCCGGAGATGAGACCTTCGATCTTGGCGTTCACCTTGTTGTCGAGATCCGCCATCATGGCCGCGAGGGATTTCACCTCGAGATGTTCCGGGCCGTAGATCTTACTGATCTTGGCGAAGGTCGCCTCCGTCGCCCACAGGTCCTGCAAGAGCTTGGCCAGTTCCGTATCGGGCGTGGCGTTCAGCACCGTTTCCCTCAGCTTGCGCTCCCCCTTGGTGGACCGGAGTTCCTTGAGCTGCTTGAGGAGCTCCGCGATGGCGTTGTAGTTCGCCTGCGCACCGATTCGCTCCCCTTCCAGCCGGCGCACGGTTTCGGGCTCAAGCATCGAAGCCACCCCCGCTTCAGCGATGTCGTTGACGTCGTATTTCTGCCGCAACTCATCGGCTTTCGCTTGGGCTTTCTGGACTGCCTCATTCTGCTGCTCCAGCTTCTTCTCCAAGGCTTTGATACCCGATCTGGCCTGCTCCTTGTCCAACTCACTCCGCGTTTCGCGGTACACCTCCGCGATCTTGTTGGCGATCTCCGCCGCCTCCTCCGCCGGTTTGTGTTTGGCGTTGCTGTACACATGGATCTCAATCAGCGTCGTGTTGCGCGTCTGGCGCACGTCCAGCCGACCGCTTAGCAATTCATACGTCTCCGGGGTCTTCAACAGGACCCCCTCGTTGATTTGGTCGCCCCAGCGTTTGTTGAGGTTCAACTGGTCGATCACGCGGTGGAGGACCCTCTTCGATTTGATCTTCTGGAACTCCGTCTCCATGAAGTAGGGATCATACTGGCTGGAAACCTGCGCGAAGCCGAGAGGATTAATGTCCGAGATGTCCTTCTCGACGGCGATCCGGACCGTGCTCATGTACGTTTTGGGCAACAGGAAAGTCACCGCCGCCGCGGTCAGCACCACCAGGAGGAACACGGCCAGGATGACGGTCCTGCGGATGCGGATGATCCGCCAATAGTCGAGGAAATGGAGTTTGGACTCGGCGGGCTGTGAGGGTCTGGCGGGTTCCATAGGCTAAAAAGAAAGGAGGCTAGAGTTTCAGTTCCAGCCTCCCTCGTAAGACTTCCAAATAGTGCTAAGTAGTCGGCTGATTAGTAGGTCGCGCGCAGGCCGAGATAAACCCGGTTCCGGGAGTAGCTTCGGTCGGTCGTGGGCGAATACTGGATGTCCGAATCCAACCGATCCCAACTGTAGCCGAGTTCAGCCGAGAGATTGGGGTTGAACGCGTAGGCCAAGTTGAGATCGACCAGGTAAAGCAGGTCCGCATCCCCATCGTAGGAGCCCGAGCCATACGAGGAGTACTGGAAATGGCCGCGGAGGCTGCCAGTCAGCTTGGGCGTGATGCGATGATTTAGCGAGGCAAAGACCGCAGTGCTCTCCTGGTTTTGCGCCGCCACGTCCGTCTGATTAAGCGTGTGGACGACTCCCAAGGACAGGTAGCTGCCCGGATTGTAGGTCCACGTCAATCGCACATCCCCCCACGGGATAACCGAGCTGTCGTCCCACCCCGGCACCTGGTCGGCGTTGGGGTAGTCGTTGATCATGGCGCCCACACGTGCGTCCGCCTGCAACTGCGGGTTGAACGTGTGCTCCACCCCGGCGAAGAGGTAGTGGGAATTGACGTTGCGAACATCGTTAGGGAAAAAGCCCGCCCCCGGGATAAGGATAATACTGTCATGCGTGTGATCCACGATGCCGAAGCGGTACCCGAGCAACGCGGTCGTCTCCGGACGGAGTTGGATTTGCCCCTCCAAACCAGCCAAGTGCTCCATCCGGTCCAACATCGCCGATCGGTTGTTGAGGCCGGTATCCTGTTCGTAGTCGTAGATCTGATTCTGGTAGGAAACCGCCAAGCCAATCTTCTCCGTCAGCCCCGCCGTCGCTCCCACGTCGGCCACGTTGCGGACATAGTTGGCATCCGTCATCAGCACCGTGGGCTGGCTGACGACATCAGTTTCCACCGTCCCTTCCTGGGCATAGATGAATTTGTCCGCCACGTCCACCTTGAATCGCTCCGAGAATGCGTGGTTCACCCGCAGTTTCGCCAACTGGATGTGATCAGCCTGGTTGTTCGGGCGGTCCTCGTACCACTTCATCGTGTACTGGTAGCTCAGGCTGATCAACGTCTGATCCATCACCTTGTTAATGGCCGCGTAGGGGCTCACCGATATCCCGAACGTCTCCGGGGCGGAAGAGGAAGGCGACGTCGTGTAGTTGTCATCGTAAAAGCCCTTCAAAGCCAACCCAAACGTCCACGGCTTTGACTGTTCGAGGGGTGACAGCCCTGGAGCGTAGGCGGCTTGAAGGCTGGCCGCACCCAGCGCGACCAATCCGGCGGAAGCGATGATTCTTTTCATATCTTGGATTCTGCTGTTAACAAAATTGCACCCGACCCGAGAACAGTTTCTTTTGAAAAGCCGACTCTTTTTACGGTCCGCACCTATCCTTGTCAAACATAAATCTTTGCGAAAATTTCTGGATCTCTGGCGTTCCAAGCCCGGGCAATCCGCCGAATCCGCCGCTAGGGCCGGGCTTTCTTCCATCGCGCCCGGTCGGTCAGGAAGAAATGGCCCTTCTCGAGATAGCCCGCGGGCGCATGTTTCAGCGGAAAACCTGGGGCTTCGTTCCGCAATACGCTGTCGGCCACGAAACGCCCCCAGGTGAGTTCTTGGCTCGCCCGGGCATCCCCGTAAACCTGCGAGAAGAACGGTTCGTCCAGCGTCAAGTGTGTCAGATAGAGGGCGTTGATCGGCCTTCGGAGATCATTGATGGCATAGAAATCCTCTCCGCTTCTGGCCGACCGGACCTGGAGAGTGGTCCACACGCAGGGGTGATGACCGTACCAGGCCACCGCCCAGGGTAGATCGCTCATCATCAAGTCGTCCTTCTCCATCCAACCCGTGAACTGCTGAATGAGCGGTGGATAGTAGGGCGGGAGCACGCGCGGATCCGTTCGCGGGGGAAGCAGCGCCAACACCAGGGGAGCCGCCGCCATGGCCACAAAGAGCCCAATCACCCACCGACGAGCCGCCACGAAGGGAAGCTTCATCTGGTCGAGCAGCAGGAAGAACAAGGCCGCGCCGTACATGAACACCAGCGGAGCCAGCACGACCAGCAGATTCTCCGAGTTGACTTGCGGTGAGAGGGTCGAGCGATGAGTGCGCCCCAGCGCCTGAACCACCGTCAGCGCGAACAGGGACAGCATCACGAAAACCCTCAATCGTCCCAGCGTCGGACTGACGAAGGGAATCATCAGGCCCACCAGAAAGAAAGCCGTCAACAAGCTCCCCCCCAATCTGGGCAGCTCGTCGAACAGGATTGCTCCGGCGTTGACCAACAGCTTGCGCCCGAAGTCCGTCATCGTCACCTGGCTCACGTCCGGATCGAGGGACCGCTCCAGGTGATTCGCAGGGAATGCCGGCGTGCCCTCCACCCAGGCGAAACCCGCCGTGCCGAACAACGTTCCGGAGGAGTGATAGTTCCGGACCAGCCAGGGACTGATCACCATCACGAATGCCAGCAGGGCCGCGGCCGGCAACACCAACCGACGCGAACGGAAGTAAAGCGCAAAGAACGCCATCACCGGGAGAATCAGCCAGCCGAACGAGTACCGCGTCAGGGCCCCGAGCCCAACGATCAGCCCGGCCAGCCCGGCCATCAGCGCGCGCCGCGTTGGGCTCCAGGCGTTCTCCCGCGCGCCGCGTTCGGCGCCGGCCAGACACCATGCCAACCCGAGGGTGATGACCAACAGGAGCATCGTCGAGAGCCCGGAGACGGTGAAACGCCAGAGCAGGTCCGATCCCAGCATGGTCAGCACCGTCACCCACGCCACGGCTGAGTCGAAGAGGCGCCGCGCCAATTGGAAGACGAACACCAAGGCGACAAAAAAGAGGGCTTGGTTCACGAACGTGATCATCAGGTCGGGCTGGTAAACCCGGAAGGATCCCCCGGTGGGGATGTTGTGGTCGAAGGGCAGCACCTTCATGGCCCCGGCCAGGATCAAGGGGTAGAGAGGCGGGTTCGCCAGATCCGGGTGCGCGCCGCGCAAACAGGCCGGATCGTCCGCCGGTTTCCGGACTTGGCGGGAGCGCGTTTCCACGAGGTGCACGCTCAAGGGGCGGATGAACTTCGTGGTGAACCCTTCGCCCTCGGCGAGGTTGCGCGCCAATTGGGCGGCGTCCATCGCCTCCGGCGTGGCCAGATTCCGGAACTCGAGCCAGTCGTAAGCCGCCGCCAGCAGCACCAACCCAACCAGCAGCACCAGGCCGCGCAGGTAGCGGGCGCCTTCACCCACTTCGAACCGGTGGAGATACTCCTGAAATCCTGTCATACGGTGAAGCTGGGTCGTGCGGCTGCCGTCGCCTGAATCCACGGGAAACCGACCGCCCTCTGCCCGGTCTGTCTCAATAGCCCTCCAGGTGGTAGGTGTGAAGTTTGCGGTGCAGCGTGCGGCGGCTCATGCCCACCCGTTTGGCCGCCAGCGTGCGGTTCCCGTTCGCCTCCTTCAGCGCCCGCATGACCAGTTGCTTCTCCGCTTCTTTGACGGTCAACGTGTCCACGCCGAGCAGCGGGCGGTGCTCCGTCTCCACGGAGCTGACGCCGCCGCTGCGCACTTCCACCGGCAGGTCGCGCAGGGCGATCGTCTCCCCTTTGCCGAGCACGACGGCGTGTTCTACCGCGGTGCGCAGCTCGCGCACGTTGCCCGGCCAGCGATGGGTCATCAGGGCTTGGAGCGCTTCCACCGTGAAATCGTTCACGCGCTTGTCATTCTCCCGGGCGAACTCGTGGAGGAAACGCTGCGCCAGCAGAGGAATGTCCGCCGCGCGTTCGCGTAACGGCGGCAGCCAGACTTCCACCACCCGCAGCCGGAAGAAGAGGTCTTCGCGGAACGTCCCCGCCTTGACGAGGTCGGCCAGGTTCTTGTTCGTCGCGGCCACCAGCCGCGCGTCCGCCGTCAACGTCTTGTTCGAACCGACCCGCTCGAAGGTGCGTTCGCCCAGGAACCGCAGCAGTTTGATCTGGAGCGTCGGATCGATCTCGCCGATCTCGTCCAGGAACAGCGTGCCGCCCTGCGCCAGTTCGAACCGGCCGATCCGCCGCTCGTGCGCGCCCGTGAACGCGCCCTTCTCGTGGCCGAACAGCTCGCTCTCGAGCAGCGTAGGGGACAACGCGGCGCAATGCACCGTCACCATGGGTTGACGGGCTCGGGGACTCAACTGGTGCAGGGCCCGGGCGATCAGCTCCTTGCCGGTGCCGCTTTCGCCAAGGAGGAGGACGGTGGCCTTCGACGGCGCCACCTGGCGCACCGTCTCGAGCACTTCCCGTATGACCGGGGAGTCGCCGATCACGTTTTCCATCCCGAACTTTTTGTCGAGCTGCTGGTGGAGCGAGACGTTCTCCACCTCCAGTGTTTGCTGGCGCAGCGCGCGGGCGATCCGCAGTTCCACCTCGTCGATCTGCATCCGTCCCTTGGCGAGATAGTCGTCCGCGCCGCGCTTCATCGCCTCGACCGCCACCTCTTCGGAGCCGTAGGCCGTCATCAGGATGCACACCGGCGGCTGGGGCAGGGATTTGGCGCGGGCGATGAGCTTCATGCCGTCTTCGCTCGGCAGGCGGAAATCCGTGAGCAGCACGGCAAAGGGCTCGCGTTCCAGCAGACCCATCGCCGTTGCGGCGTCCTCCGCCACATAGACGTCGTAGCGTTCCTCCAGGGCCGCGCGAAGCCCCTCGCGCGTAGGCTTCTCGTCATCGACGATCAGGAGCATCGGCTTAATCATGGGATCGGGCCTCCAGGAGCTTCGGCTGGCGTTCGTGGGCCGGCAGCCAGATGCGGAAGGTGGTTCCCCGGCCCGGATGGCTCTCTAATTTGATCAAGCCGTCGTGCTCACGGACAATGCGCTGCACGATCATCAAACCGAGGCCGGACCCTTTCTTCTTGGTGGTGAAGAAGGGCTCGAAGATGCGGTTGAGCTGCTCCCCGGGAATGCCGCAGCCGGTGTCGCTGACGCTCACCCACACCCCTTCGCGCCCGCTCCCGGTGCTGACCGTGAGCACGCCACTCTTGGTCATCGCCTGCATGGCGTTCTTGATCAGGTTCACCAACGCCTGTTTGATCTGCGCCGGGTCGAGCGGCACGCGCGGTAGCAACCGTGCGAGATGCTCGTCCACCGCCTGGCCGCGGTTCTCGATCTCGGGGCGCAGCAGCTCGAGGGTCTCCCGGACGACGTCGTTCAGCGACACCAGCTTTTTCTCGGCGGGCGTCGGACGGATTGCCTGGAGGAACTGGGTGACGATGTAATCCAGCCGCGCGATTTCGCCTTTCGCCACGGCGAGGTACTCCTGCAACTTGTCCGCAACCGCCAGGTTCGCTCCGCGGGCCGGGCGTGAGCGGCGCACCGGGGCCGTCGGCGTCCGCGCTGTTGCCGCTGTCGCTCTGAGCCTCTTGAGCTCACGCTCCATGAGTTGGAGGTGGATGTGGAGCGCGTTCAGCGGATTACCGATCTCGTGCGCCACGGACGCCGCAAGCAAGGTCAGCGCCCGGAGCCGCTCGCTCTCGATCGCCTCGAACGTCTTCTGCCGCGCCTCGGTGGCGTCGTGCAGGATCAGCGCCACGCCGGACCTACCGGTGCCTTCGCCGTCCAACGGGGCCGCGTACAGCCGCAAGAAACGGTTCCGCGGGTAGGTGACCTCGAACTCCTGCCGGACCACGCGCGGCCCGCCGGCCCGATCCAGCGTCTCCAACTCCGTCCAATCCAGTTGCGGCAGGTAGCGCGTGATCAATTGCCCTTCGGCTTGCTGCGGCTGCAAGCCCAGCAAGCGCGTCACCGCCTGATTGAAGTAGAGCACATGGCCCGCTTCGTCGGCGACCAACACGCCATCCTCGATGGTGTTGAACAGTGTTTCGAGAAAAGTCCGCTCCCGCGCCAACCGCTGGACGACCGTCTGGAGGCCCTCCGGATCGAGCCGCCCAACGCGACCGAGAACCTTGTCGAGGAAACTGGACTTGGCGGCGGGCATGACGGGTGGACCTCAGGCCATCAAGGCGGGCGGCAGCGGCGGCTAGAACCAGTTCTTGCGCTTGAACCACCAACAGGTCGCCGCCGTCGAGAGGACCGTGACGGCCAAGGCGTACCAGTACCCGTGGTCAAGCTCCGGCATGTTGCGAAAGTTCATGCCGTACCACGATCCCACCAACATCATGGGCGTGGTGATCACCGTGATGAGCGTCAGCAGCTTCACCACCTCGCTGGTCTGGTTGGACGCCATGTTGAGATACACCTGCAAGATGCCGGTGAGCGAGTCCGTGTAGCCTTGGACCAGCTCGGAGATGTGGAAGAGCCCGTCGTACACGTCGCGGTAGTACGGGACCAGGTGGCCGCGGATCAACCTGAACTCGCCCCGGGCGAAGCGCGCCAGCACCTCGCGTTGGGGGCCGATGATCCGGCGCAGATGCAGCACCTCCTTCTTCACCTGGAGAATCTTGTTGAGCGTCTCGCGTCCGGGATGCTGCAACGCCAAGTGCTCCAGCTCGGCAATCTCCAGCGAGAGTTCGTCCAGCGCCGGCTTGTAGTTTTCGACGGTCAAATCCAGGAGCGTGTGCGCCACCCGGTCCGGCGCCCGGGCGATGTGCACGTTGCTGCGCAGGCATTGCTCGGAGGCGGACTGCACGCTCCGCAGCGGCTTCTCATGATAGGTGACGAGGTAGTTCTTACCGAGGAAGAAGTTCAACTCGCCCGTGGCGAACACCCCGTCCTTCCGGCTGTAATCCACCTCGTGGATGACCATGAACAAATAGGGTGAAAACAGGTCCTCCTCCTTCGGGGCGTACTCCTCGACTTTCGGTGAAGGACTCACCATCACGCAGTCCTCGATGGACAGGGGATGGAAGTGGAAAACGTCCTCCAGCACGGCCTTGGTTTCCTCCGGGGTCGGATTCTCCAAGTCCACCCAAAGAAAGAGGTTGGTGTCTGCGAGCAGAGTGGGCATCAAGAAGAACTGGATGTCCTTGCTGTGCAGACGGCCCTGCGTGGTGAATGCGAATGATCGGATCATGTGCCAAAGTTGCCGGCAAACCCCGACTGCGCGTCAACCTGACTCGCATCTTAAGCCGAAGCACCCGTCTGGCAAGCATGTTCGCCGTGTTCGATCGAACCGGTGGGCACACCCGCCCTTCACTGCCGATTTCGGAGCGCGACTCGCCCCCGCTCGCATGGTTCCGCCCTGGTCCTCGACCCAAGGATTGACTGGGCTTCGCGACCCCTCCGGCGACACAGCGCGCCGTCACCCAGCGCGGTTGATACCAGCAGACGCCGCCCGGTCGGAACCCTCCCAATGGGAGCTGCGGTTTCCTGGTACAAGGGGAATTCGGCTTGGCACGCCCGGGCTCCACGGTCATAGTCCGGCCCGGCCCAGACCAAACCATAGCGCGTCGTGAACCCGTCCATTCCACCATGCTCATTTCCGGCATCCTGAATCCCGCGGTCAACGCCCTGCTCAGCCGTGTGCGCCACACCAATTCGCTCGTCATCGCCGACCGGGGCTTTCCCTTCTGGCCACAGCTCGAGACGGTGGACCTTTCGCTGGTGGACGACGTGCCGACGGTGCTGCAAGTGCTGGCTGCTCTTCGCCCAAACTTCAAGATCGGCCAGGTGTTCATGGCCAAGGAGTTCATCGCGCACAACCCGCGGCGCACCCGCAATCAGTTCCTGCAAGCCCTCAAGGGCATTCCCGTCGCCTTCGAGCCGCACGTCGAGTTCAAGCAGCGCGTGCCGCCGGCCATCGGCCTGATCCGCACCGGCGACACGATCCAATACGCCAACCTGATCCTCGTGTCCGCGTGAGCGGCTGGTCGCAGCCGATCCTGCGCTCGTCATGAGCGCCCCAGCCGCCGCAACGCGCGTTTGACCTCCCAGCCGGACCGCTCCAGCGCCGTGCGGGCGCGGGTTTCATCCACCCCGGTGAGCTCCCGCACGATTCGCACCGCGCGGTCCCGCAGCTTCAGGTTGGACGGATTCAAGTCCACCATCAGGTTGCTGACCACCTTGCCCAGGCGCACCATGGCCAGCGTGGTGAAAAGGTTGAGCACCACTTTCGTGGCGGTGCCGGCGTTGAGCCGCGTCGAGCCCGTCAAGACTTCCGGACCGAGGTCCGGCGCAAGGATCAGGTGGGGGGGGGTGCGCGGCGGCACTTCGAGGTGGGGGTTGAAACAAAGCAGGATCGTGCGCGCCCCGCGTTCCCGCGCCGCGTGCAGCGCGCCCCAGACAAACGGCGTCCGTCCACTCGCCGCGATGCCTACCACCACGTCGCGCGGACCGACGCCGCGAAACGCAATGCCCTCGGCGCCCGCTGCGGCGTCATCTTCCGCGCCTTCGACCGACTGCCCGAGCGCGGTCTGTCCTCCGGCGATGAGGCCCTGGACCTGTTCGGGCGGAGTCCGAAACGTCGGGGGGCATTCGCTGGCGTCCAGTACCCCCAGCCGTCCGCTCGTGCCGGCGCCCACATAGAACAACCGCCCACCGGCCCTGAACGCCCGGACAATCCAACGCAGGGCCGTCTCGAGCTTCGCTCGCTCGGCTCGCAGCGCCGGCGGGATCCGCGCAACCTCCGACAGCATGAGGTCGATGGCTGCCGCAGGCGACAGGCGGTCAAGATTCAGCGAACGTGGATTGCGTTGCTCGGTGGGTGAGCGCGCCAGCGAAGGGAGCGACGGCACGTCGGCGGCCGGCTCGGCCACGTTTCGGTGATTCGCACTTCCCCCCCCCCATCTGGCACCTCCCATCTTGGTCTGGTCCCCGAGCGCCCGCGCCAACTCCACCGCGCCCCACGCGCTCTCCCGTTTCAGCGGCGCGACCACGGCCTTTGGCCAGGACGCCCGGATGCCCCGCGCAACTCGCCGGGCAAAGGCCGGCTGTTTGAGCAACACGCTGCCGGCGAAGACGAAGGTCGTGGACGATCGCGAGGAGGCGAGCCTCCGGGCGCAGGCGAGGGCGTCGATGGTCAGGTTCGCCGCGGCGGACGCGAGCACGGCACGCGCAATCCGGTCCCCTGCCGCGGCGGCGGCGAACACTTCCCGGGCCAGCGCGCCAACCTCGGTCTTGCCGGCCTGCTGAATCCACCCAATGAGGTCCTCGGGCGTGTTCAACATCAAGCGCTGTAGCACACGCTCGCCTAAATGAGGCCATTTACCCTTGTGATCGAGCTCGCGCACCACCGTCCGCACCGCCTGTAAACCAATCTCGTAACCACTCCCGCGATCCCCAAGCGCCTGTCCCCAGCCTCCAGTCCTGGCCTCCGTCCCGTCGGTCGCGCGCCCGTAGCAACACGAGCCCGTGCCACTCAGGACCAGCACACGAACGGAGTTCTTCAACGATCCACGTCGCGCGTCCTCACCGGCCATCAGGGCCGTTTCCAGGTCGTTGGTGGCGCAGGTGGGAACTCCGGGCCAGACCGCCGACGCCGCGCGTCGGATTCGCTCCCGATCCGACGTCGTGCGCGCCCCTGCCAAGCCAAGGGCCAGTGCGGACGGGCGCGGCAACTGCCGGGCGAGACTCCGGAGAAGCGCGGCGAGCTGAGGGTTGGTCAGCAACCGGACGTTGGCCGGGCCGGCCTCGACCCGCTTCACCAGCCGACCTTGGGCATCCGCCAACAACGCCACGGTGTGCGTGGCGCCGCCTTCAATCCCCAGAAACAGGGTGCGGCTTCGGTGGGAGGAACGACGGGTCACGGGCCGGAGTATTCGCCGGCCTCGCTGTTTTGCAAGGCTCTCGCGCACGCGAAACGTTTCCGACGGTTCGGCGGAAATGCCAGCAATCGAAGGCATGGCGCCGGCTCGGTCGAGGCCCGGCGGATTCTTCAGGGTGAGAAAAGGCGAGCCGGTACTGGGCCTGCTAGACCATTGCACACGGTGGAATCAGGACGACCATATCGGGAGGCTCAGGGCATGAGCACCCTCGGCCTTGACTTGGCTCCCGCTCGCGCAGAAGCTCTACGGAACGCTGTCGAACACATGGAAAGCACCACTAATCTGGTTTACCGAAATGCCGTCCCGCAGGTGACGAGAACCATTCTTCTCGTCGAAGACGACCTTGAGGTGCGGGAGATCACGCGCGCGATCCTGCGCGAGTTCGGCTACGTGGTGCTGACGGCGGAATCCGAGTGCCAAGCCCTCTGGCTTTGGGAACGGCATCATCTGGAGATCAAGCTGTTGGTCGCGGACATGATGATCCCGAACTGCGCTACCGGGTTCGACCTGGCGAAGAAGCTGCGCGCCCAGAAGCCCGACCTGAAGGTGCTCATCACCAGCGGATTCAGCCGCGAGATCGGTGGCGACGACACGGCTTTCTTGAAGAGGACCCCATTCCTGCAGAAGCCCTACACCGCCCAGGCCCTGCTGGACTCGGTTTCCCGGTGTTTGGAGGAAGCCAACCAACCGCCCTCCCCGCGCAGTTGACCGGCAGCCTCGGCTACAGCCAACACCACAAGCCGGCCCTCACTGTCGGCCGCGACAGAGCTGGATGTCACCAGCCAAATCAGACAACTCCCCCTTCCGCGGTAATGCTCCTGGCTGAACCGCGCGAGGTCGTAGACCGGCCTGTTCCGGTTCACGATTACCACCTCGCAGCCGCTGCACGAGCCGGCGTTCAAACCCGCTGCCCGGAGCACGCTGCATCGTAGAGGCGCGCGAAGTCAGGCGCAGTGATCGGACGCGGATTGAAGCTGGCCGTCCACTGGGCGGCCGCTTCCCGGGCGAGGTGCGGAAGGGCCGCTCGCTCCGCCCCGCGTTCTGAGAGCCACCGTGGCATGCCCGCGAGCGACAGCAGCCATTCGAGTCTCTCCACCAGTGCACCCACCACTGTATCCGGCGAATCTTCCGGTCGCGCGAGGCCCGCCGCAGAAGCCAGTTCGGCGTACGCCTGTCGGGCCGTGGGGTCCTCCGCGTTGAACCGTACGATCCACGGCAACATCAACCCGACCGCCTCACCGTGGACGATGCCATAGCGGGCGGTCAGCGGATTCGCCGCCGAGTGGGCGGCGCCGAGCATGCTGTTCTCGATGGCCGTGCCGGCCCATGCCGCGCCCAGCAGCATCCGGCTGCGTGCGCTCAGATCGTTGGGGTCTTGGAGCACCCGCGGGAGAGCTGACACCAGGAGCTTGAACGCTTCGTGTGAGTAGAGTCGTGAGAGCGCCGTGCGCTTCTTTATCACCGCGGTTTCCACGGCGTGAGCAATGGCGTCGATGCCCGTGCAGGCGGTCACGCGGGCAGGCTGAGAGATGGTCAGAGTGGGATCGAGGAGGGCGAGGCGCGCCGCGGCCTTGGGATCGCCACAGGCCATCTTCTGGTGCGTAGTCTCGCCGTGATCAGGGCGAACGACTGGCATTCGCTGCCGGTGCCGGCCGTGGTGGGAACCGCAATGAGCGGCAGCAGCGGTCGCGTGGCCTTGCCCACGCCCCAGTAGTCGTGCATGCGTCCGCCATTGGTCAGGAGAAAGTTGCATCCTTTGGCGGTGTCCAGGCGGCTGCCGCCGCCCAACCCGACAATCGGGTCGATGCCGCCGGCCTGTGCGACCTCGCGGCAGTTCTCGACGCATCGCGTCGTGGGGTTCTCGATGACCTGGTCAAACACGACGACGGAAAGGCCCGCCGCTTCAAGGGAGCGCCGGGCCCTTTCAGCGTGGCCGGCGGAAACGATTCCGCGGTCCGTGACGAGCAACACGCGCCGGGCAGACAGCCCCCGCGTCAAGTTCCCGAGCCGGTCCACCGTGCCAAGTCCAAAAACCATCCGGGTGCGCGGCTCATGGTCGAACGGGCCCATCGCCACCAGGTCGGCCTCGGCGTCAGTAGAGGGCGCGGTGACCTCGACCGCCCTCGGCGTGCGCAACCCCTCTTCGAGGGCGGCGTTGATCGATTCCGCCATCTTGGGATTGGCAAATCCGGAGAGCCGCGCGTCCGGATCCTCCTCGCTGGTCGGTGCCAGCGGCCCGAGCTTCTGCGCGAGAGCCTCCGCGATCTCCCGGGCGTATCCGGGGCACGCCGACCGCTGAAGCGTTGATGCAACTGCGGCCCCGGTTGTCGGCGATGGACGCGGCCATCACGTCCACGAATTCCGGCCAGCGCTCGATCTGGTCCTCGCCGATCAGGATCTTGCTGTAGCCGGGGCCGTGGATCTGGATGGCGGGATTGCTGGCATACTGGCCGGTCGTGCCCTGATCGCCGAAAACGAGCGCGCGTCCGCAGGACCGGAGGATTTCGGCCGCACCCTCGTGGTCGGTGGGGCAGAACCCGAAAGCCTCGGCGGGACAGCCGGCGGCAATGAAGGCCTGCATAAGGCGGTAGAGGGTCCAGGGCTCCTCGCGTTCGGGCTTGAGCACGATGGGCATCTTGAGCGGGATGGCGGGGAGCCAAAGCGAATTGACCCCGGGGGAGTTGCTCGGCAGCACGAGTCCCAAGGACGTGGTGGTGGGATAGAAGGAGACGCGACTGCCTGATTGCTCGCCCAAGCCGCGATCGAGCACAGCCAGGTCAAGGCCGCGCGTCAGGCCGTTCAAAACGGTCCGCATGTTGACCAGGGCGCTGTAAACCTTGGCCATGTTGCGGCGCACCATGACGTGGGGCAATCCGCTGGTGGCGGACAGGGTTTGCACGTAGTCCTGCGGCGACTGCCGGTGGCCTTGGTCGCCCAGCGGCAACTTGCCGTTCAAGAACAGCTCCCCGGCCCGGCCGCAGATCTCGATCAATTGATCACAGGTGAAACGCTTCAGGGCCGCCCGCGAATCGGCCATCTTTGGCAGGTCCTTGCGGACGACGCCGGCGTTAACCTGGCTGATGTGCGCAAGCACTGCGCCGGTGCGGTAATCGTTGACCGGCACCTGTTCCAGGCTGGCGTAAGGCTGGCCGCGCCGCAGGGCGGGAAGGTGGGGCAACGAGGGCATGGTTTTAGTACACGCCTTCGATGATCTGCTTCTCCATGGCGCCGAACGGGCGCACGTCCCCGACGCCGTCCCAAGGGTAGAGCGCGCAGGGTTCGCGGCGGATGGCTTCGTCGCGTCCGAGGAAGCGCGGCATGAAGAACTCCTTCGTCAGCGTGGTCAGTTCGACCCGGCCCCACTCGCCGTAGTGGCGGAGTTGATCGGTCTGGTCCGGGTTCACGATGCGCAGGACGGCGCGGGGTTGGGGCGCGTAATAGGTGATCGAAAACTGGGCCTCGGGACGGAGCGGACGGCTGGCGGCGAGGCCCATGAGGGTGTTGCCGTAGGTCGGCGCGAACCCGATCCGGTTCTCGAGCACCTCCTCGATCAGGAAGCGGACGCATTGCGGCATCATGCTGGTGCCGCCGCAGAACACGTCCCGGACGCCGGCCTCGTAGAGATTGATCTTCTCGCTCAGGGTCTCGAGCAGCTTGGGGGTCGTGAACAGGGCGCTGACCCGGCGATGCTTCAGGATCGTGATCGCCTGGTCCACGACGTGGTCCATATAGGCGCGGGCCACTTCGAATTGCCTGTTCGCCAGCACCTTTTTCACCCATCGCGGATCGAGGTCCACGAAGTAGCACGAACAGCCCCGCACGTTGGCGAGGTGTTCGATGGCCATGAGGTAGGCCAGGAGGGTCACCCCGACAACAAACGCCCGGCCCGTCCACACCTGCGCCGTCTCGCCGAACTTCTTCTTGCCCCCGTAATAGGCGAAGACGTCTTCCGTGAACATGGTGCACAGCGCCAGGATCTGGCTGTCGGAGGCCATCACGCATGCCATGATCGCCGCGCCCAGCACGCCGGCGACGATGGTATGGGTGTGCTCGGTCAACAGGCGCAGAATCACGTCGTCGGATTCGCCGGCGGTGAGGCCGGGAAACTGCCCGGCCGCGAGCACGCCGAGGAACACGCTGGGCACCCAGATAAGCATGATGCAGAGCGGGTAGAAGATGACGGTCTTCTTGAACGCCGAGGCCTTCTTCGCCGTCATGCACATGATCGCGATATGCGGGAACATGATCGAGGAAAGCGGGATGAAGGTGTAGCTGAAGAACTCCTCGACCGGGATGCGCTGGCGGGTCAGGAGCAGGGCGGTCTTGGGGTTGGCCGCCAGCGCCTCGACGAGTTTGTCGAACCCTCCGAGGTTGTGGCCGACCAGGATGAACGCGAGGGTGCCAAAGCAGAGGAACAGGACGGTCTGGAAGGTGTTCACCCAGGCGGTGCCGCGCATGCCGCCGAAGAACACGTAGCTCATCACGACCAGGGCCACCAATCCTCCTCCCGCCTCGTAGCTGATCCAGTGGCGGTGTGCGAGCACGGTTTGGCCGTTTCGCATCACCTCGAACATCTGCGGCTGGCCGTCCGACCCCATGATCGTGCTGAGCGCTTCGAGGGTCTGTCCGCCCCCCATGACTCCGATGATGATGTAGGGCACGAGCATCGCGGCGGTGAGCGCGAAGATCAGCGTGCCGATGGCGGAGCATTCCCACCGATCGCGGAAATACTGGACCTGGGTCATGTGGCCGAACTTCTTGCCCAGCGCCCACAACCGGGTGCCGATGAAGAAGATCGTCAACGGAATCACGAAGCCGGACGCCGACGCCATCAGCCCGTAAACGCCGATGCCGCGCTGGTAGGCGAGCCCGGAGCTGCCAAGGATGGCAAAGGCGGTCATGTTCGTGCCGAACAGCGACAGCAGGAACACCCAGTTGCCGAGGGACCGGCTGGCGAGGAAGTAATCCTCTCTGGACGTCTTGCCCCGCCGAAAGGCGAAAATGCCGGGGTACCGGACGACGGCGAGATAGAGGAAAACGAGGATGGTGGGAATCATGCGGACGAAGGTCTGGATGGCGCTGCGCCCTTCCTCATCTCCCACCTCCCGGGGAACCGGAGGTTGCTGACTCGTGCACCGGTGCCTCTCCCTTTGCGGGTCGGCTGGGCGCCTGCGGAGCGACGGGATCCTCCCATTCCATGTCGTCGAGTTCTTTGGGCCAGGCGAACCGGACGAGGAGCGCCATCATAAAAGCGGCCAGCACCGAGTAGCCGACATGGTAGGCCAGGCCGATGGGCAGGAAGCCGAACACCAGCGGCTCGGTCTTCTTCCAGTTCCAGCAATCCTGATGCAGCAGATAAACGGTCAGCACCAGCAAGACGAGGAGCCACTTCTTCATGAGATTCCAGGTGCGGCGAACGCTCAACGACCGGCCGCCGTCGCGGCCTGTTTATCCAGGTCCGCAATCGCGAAGAGGTGGCTGTTCGAGGCCACGTACAGGACCCCGTTGGCCATGATGGGCGTCGAATAGATCGGCGCGTTGAGGTTGGTCTCAAACAGGAGCTTCTTCTCGCGGCTCGCCGCCAGGATCACGAAGTCGCCGTCCTCGTCGCCCGTGTACACCTTGCCGTCCGCCACGAGGGTCGATCCCCACATGTGCGCCTTGTTGTCCTGCGACCAGTGCAGCTTACCCGTCTCCGCATCGAGGCAATACAGGAAGCCCGAGAAATCGTTGATGAAGAGCAGGCCGTCCGGCGTGATCGAGACCGTGGAAATGCTGCGGTTGATCTTGTCGAAGGACCAGATCCGGCCCGTCCCGGTGATGTCGCCCGTCTTTGTGGCGTCGATGCAATGCAGCAGTCCGACGCCCTCGCCGTGCTCGGGATCCTGCCCGACGGCGACCTAGATACGGTTCTTCCAGAGGACCGGGGTCGCGTTGATCTCGCTGGGGCCTTCGGGTGCGGGGTACTTGATCGGCTTGCCGTCCTTCACCTTGCGCTCGGGCGGGTTGCAGTCATACCACCAGACCTTCTTGAGGAAGGTCGCATCGCCCTCCTTCACCGGCTTCGCGTCGAACGCGTAACACACGCCGTCACCGCCGCCGAAGAAGACCAACTGGCGGTCCCCGCGACCCGGCCCGCCGAGGGGGAGGACCACTGGCCGTGGAAGAGCCGAGTGCCGATCCCGGCCGCGTCCTCACCCGCGAGTTCGCCGGTCTTTTTGTTGACCGCGATCAGGCTGGGGGCGTTGGGGGACGGGAGTTCACATGGGTCCAGTCCTGGCCGTTGGAGGTGCAGACGAAGATCAGGTCGTCCACGATCAACACCGAAGAGTTGGAGGCGTTGTGCGGGAACACGCCCAGTTCATCCATCATGTTATAGACCCAGATGATGTCGGCGTCCTTGGGGCCGACTTTGCCGGGAGGCTTGCCAGGGCCGACGACGTATTGGGCCTCGTCCACGAACGGACCTTCGTTGCCGTTCGCGAGGCCTTCGATGTCGAGGCACATGACCTCGCAGCGGCTGGTCACGACACTACTGCGGTTGCCCTCGACCCTGGGCGACGAGAGCAGGCCCAGGCTTTCCCAGTCATTGACCTTGCCGGACGCGAGCTTGGGCACCACCAACTGCCAGAGGAAGGCGCCGGTCTTCTCCTCGAAACAGAGAAGAATGCTCCGATCACCCTGATGCTGCGGGTCGCGCGGGTGCTCGTTGTTGGTGCCGATGAACACCTTGCCGCCCGCCACCACGACGTTGCCGTAGGACTGCGACCCGAGC
>Ga0315274_10001988_pt1 | contig 31297 bp, 30 predicted proteins | sample YL17G02_20_MG_FD_203700 | JGI IMG/M metagenome (GOLD analysis project Ga0315274, IMG submission 203700) | Sediment microbial communities from Yellowstone Lake, YNP, Wyoming, USA - YL17G02_20 | ecosystem: Environmental > Aquatic > Freshwater > Lake > Sediment | place: USA: Wyoming | collected...
GACGAGATGGTGACGGTCGGCGTGCGTTCGCCGAGGGAGCGGCGGAGCGCCTCCACGCGCGCGCTCTCATGACGGCCCATGTCCCGGATGCGGTCCGTGAGCTGTTTGACCATCGCCTCGTGCAGGTCAGCGGGAGCCACCCGCCCGACGACCTGGGCGCTGATCTCCAGGATCGCGTCCAGGAGCTGGTCGTGGAATTCGTCCACCGCCTGCTGCCGGACACGAAAGGCATCCATTTGCGCCTCGACCAGCAAATGCTCGACCTCTTGCTGGGCCTGGCGCAGCACGGCTACTCGCTCGGTCTCTGCCTGTTCCCGCGCTTCGGAGACGATCTGTGCCGTTTCCTCGTCCAGGTCGGCCATGCGCCGTTCCAGCTCGGCCCGCAGGCGGGCCGCCTGTGCCTGGTCTTCGACCAGTTTCGCCATCAAGCACTCCTTTTCGGCCACGCGCGCCCGCACCGTGCGCATCACCGGCTTGAAGAACAGCAGGTAGAGCAGCCCGGCCAGGACGAGGAAATTGACGATCTGGAAGACGACGGTCGTCAGATTTGGGTCCAGCATGGGGTACCTCGAATCACGTGCACGTTGCTTGTATGGCAACAACATTCGACCACAGACCGCAGACCACTGAGCAAGCAAAGCCGGGCAAAGAGTCTACACGCCGACCGCAAGCTACATTCGCCGTGGTCGGTGGTCTGCTGTCAGTAGTCGTTACCCGAAGAAACGATCCAGCAGCGGATTGGCAAATAGCAGGATCAGGACGACGAGGAGCACATAGATCGCCGTAGATTCCAGCAGCGCCATCGAAATGAGGAGCGTCGTGCGCAGGCTGGGGGCGGCGTCCGGCTGACGGGCGATCCCTTCCAGGGCTTTGACCGCCGCGCGCCCCTCAACCAGCGCCGGGATCGCCGTGCCCAACACGATGCTGGCTCCGGAGACAATGATCGTGATCAGGGTGACCCAGGTTTGTGGATCCAGGTTTGCCATTGCTTCGCTCCTTATTCGTTGTAGGTTTGGATAGCCCCGTGAGTGACCGCCGACAGCCGACCGCCGACCGTGTTGATCCGGATGGCTGTACGGTAATTAGCGATCACTCCGCGGCCTCGATGCCAGCGGCGATGTAAACGGAAGCCAGCGAGGTGAATATGTACGCCTGCAAGATGCCGGTGAACAGGCCAAAGCCCAGCATGGGGATCGGGACAAACAGGGGGGCCAGGGCAAAGAGCACGGCGGCGACCATCTCGCCGCTGACAATGTTCCCGAACAAGCGCAAGGTTAAAGCTATGGTTCGGCTCAACTGGCCAATGACCTCCAGTGGCAGGGTGAAAATCGGCGTCGCAGTGTCCTTGAGATACCGCCATAGACCCCTCTCGCGGATGCCGAAATAGTGTACCGAGGCAAAAACGACGAGCGCCAGGGCCAGCGGGGTGCTGATGTCGCGCGTCGGTGCGGTGATAAAAGGCACCGCGCTGAAGGTGTTGGCGGCGGCGATAAAGATGGCCAGCGTCCCCAGGAACGGCAGGTAAGGCTCAGCCGGACGGCCCATCACGTCCGAGATCACGTCGTTGAGCACGTCCAGCAGCAGCTCGAGCATGGTCGGCAGCCGCTGCCGCAGGAAGACAGCCAGGCCGACGATCAGGACCATGATCAGCCAGGTGAACACCACCGTGTCCGTGATCGCCAGACTGCCGATGGTCAACACGACGTACGGTCGCATGCTTTCCACAGCGTGGCCTCCTGTCGCCAAGGTAGGACAAAACGCCATTTTGTCCTACGCGATCTAGACGGTCATCCTGCCCGACCATAGCTCCACCAGCCGAGCGCGGCCCAGCGGGCGATCCAGAGGCCGCCCAGGGCCAGCAACGCCGGGACGATGCCCTGCTGCAGGGCCAGGACCAACAGAGCCGCGATCAGAACCCACCGCGCCGCCATCCCACCCACGATCCAGTAGACGCTATGCGCCGACGCGGCTGGATCCAGGCGGCGCACGGCGGCCGACATCGCCCAGGCGTTGAGCAGTCCGACGGACAGGCCCCCCAAGAACCAGGCCCAGATCACGACCCCTCCCGATCCTCCGGCGCTGCCGAATCCGGCTTGTGCCGGGCTTCCAGGCGCTGGATAAAGCGCCAGATGTTATACACGCTGGCACCAAGGCCCAACGTGAGCAACCCCAGGGTGAAGGTGGGTTTCGTCCCCAGCCAGCGATCCAGGTAGTAGCCACCCAGCACACCGCCAAAGATCGGCAGGGCGAGCTCCCAGCCCAAGGTCGTGTAGCGCAGGGCCTCGTACCAGAAGCCGCCGTGCTGGCGGGCCTCAGGTCTCTTCGTCTCCATCCATCCCCCAGGCGGCAGCCGGGTCGGCCTGCAAGGCAGCCAACAGCGCCCCCGCCAACCGGTCAAACGGCTGCGTCTCCGCTTCTGGCGGCGAACTGCCATCTGGCGGCGCAAGCAGTGCCCCAGCGGTGAGAAGCAGCACACGGTTGGCGGCGATCTGCAGAATGCCACCTTCCAACTCTTCGGTCTGGTGGTCTTCCATCGGTGCTCCTGTCGATGTTCCCACTGCCGTCGTATAGCGCAGCGTTGCCGCACGGGTCTCGGCCAGCAAGGGCGCGTGGCCGGGGTAGATGCCCAGGCCGCCCCCATCCGCTAGCAGGACCTGGACCCAGGCCACGTCGGCCACATCCAGCAGCGTGCCAGCGGGCGTCAGCACGGTCAGGTGGAGCAACTCACGCGCCACCGGTGCCCTCTTGGGCCATTTGCCGGGCCTTGGCGACCGCCTCGTCGATCGTGCCCACCATGTAGAAGGCCTGCTCGGGCAGGTCATCGTGGAGGCCGGCGACGATCTCGCGAAAGCCGCGCAGCGTCTCGTCGAGGGGCACATAGCGGCCCGGCAGGCCGGTGAATGGTTCAGAGGCGAAAAACGGCTGGCTGAGGAACCGCTGCAAGCGCCGCGCGCGGTTGACGGCGATGCGGTCGGCCTCGCTCAACTCCTCGACTCCCAGGATGGCGATCACGTCCTGGAGTTCCAGGTAGCGGGCCAGGAGCGCGCGCACGTCGCCGGCGATGGTGGCGTGTTCCGTGCCCACCCCGCCCGGTGTCAACAGCGTGCTGCTCGAAGCCAAGGGATCGATCGCCGGGTAAAGCCCCAGGCTGACCTGCCGTCGGGTGAGGACGGTGGCGGCATCGAGGTGAGTAAAGGTAGCCACCACCGCCGGGTCGGTCAGGTCGTCAGCGGGGACATAGACCGCCTGGACAGAGGTCACGCTGCCGCGCGCCGTGGTCGTGATGCGCTCCTGGAGCCTGCCCATCTCCGTCTCCAGGGTAGGCTGGTAGCCCATCGCGCTGGGCAGTCGTCCCAACAGTGCCGAAACCTCGGCCCCGGCCTGGATGTATCGGTAGATGTTGTCCAGAAAAAGCAGCACCTGCTGCCGTTCGGTCTCGCGAAAGTACTCGGCCATGGTCAGCGCGGCGAGGGCGACGCGCAGGCGCGCGCCGGGCGGCTCGTTCATCTGCCCAAACACCAGGACGGTGCTTTCCAATACCCCGCTGCGCTGCATTTCCAGCCACAGGTCGTTACCCTCACGGCTGCGCTCGCCCACCCCGGCAAACAGGACGATGCCCGAGTGCTGGCGAATGGTGTGGCGCATCAGCTCGATCATCAGCATCGTCTTGCCCACCCCCGCCCCGCCAAAGAGGCCGATCTTGCCGCCCTGCGGGTAGGGGGTAAGCAGGTCGATGGCCTTGATGCCGGTGACAAATGGCCGGACCACGACGCGCTGATCGCGGAGTGGAGGGGATGCAGCGTGAATCGGGCGCCACTCGGTCGCTTCCAGAGCGGCCCCTTCATCGATCGTTTGCCCCAGCACGTTGAACATCCGTCCCAAGGTAGCCCGGCCCACCGGCACGCGGACCGGGCCGCCAGTGTCCACGACGGGCAACCCACGCCGCAGGCCGGCGGTCGAACTCAGTGCGATCCCCCGCGCGGTACGTGGGTCGATGTGCTCCTGGACTTCAATGACCAGCTCCGGGCCGTATTCCGTCCGGATGCGCAGCGCGCTGTTGATGCTGGGCAGGTCGCCGGAGGGAAACTCGGCATCCACCACCACCCCGGCCACGCGCACGACAAACCCGGTCCGCTCCAAAACACGACTCCTCGGCCTGGCAAAAAAAAAGCCGCTGCCAGTGGACAGTGTACCTGCAACGCCCGCTGACAGCGGCCAGGAAAGGCGCTCGAACCCCTGTCCGTTTGTGGCCCGTTTTCCAGGCGAGTACATAGTGTACCATGGAACCCCCCAGGGGGCAAACGCATTTGCAGCTTGGTTCGGTGCGAATGGGGTCGTGCAGACGGTGACGGCCCAGAAACGGGCGCTGGACGGCGGCGTCAGTTATAAAGCCCATGAACAGCGGCATGTCTCGCTGGCTCAGGCGCTGTCGCACTCATTGGACGCCGATGCTTTCCAGGACGGTAATGCCCAGCACTCCGGCCTCTGTCCATCCATCCAGTACCGCGCTCAGGTGGGCCGGGGCATCCAGCACACAGACCAACAGATACACTGGATCCTCCTCATCTCCACTTTCGCGCCCGACAGTGCTGCGGCGCGGCGCTCCAAGGGCGCCTCTTGGCACCCTAATCCTGCGCCAGGCGCGGTCCGGCCAGGAACTCGTACCGGCGCGTCCATGCCTGCGTCTCGCCCGGCTGCACATGGACGTCCACGAACACCTCGGCGCTGATCACGTGCGTCGTCCCCCACACCGCCACCCGCGACGGTGCCCGGTCATCGGTCTCGCGCATGGCCACGCCGCTGGGCAGGTGCACCAGCTCCCATTGCGGGCGCTCGCTTCGGGCGAACCCCTTCAGCAGGCAGTAGAAGGGCTGGTGCGGCGTGGCGCGGAACCCGATCTCTTGGTCGCCGATAATGAGGACGCCGAGCATCCGCCGCAGCAGGATGCGCTCAACCCGGGCGAGCACGGCAGCCGGCAGCAGCTTGCGCACGAAGCGTGGCAGCATCCTCCCCAGGACACCGGATGGCATTTCGATCTCGATGCGGTAAGGCAGGCGCAGGCGGTAGTCTGGCCCCATGGGATGGCGGTCGAGGCCCACAAAGTTGTGGACATATTCATTGGTGACGATCGGCTGGCGTGTTACTGCCGTGTCCATTGAGCGCTCTCCCAAATCCGGAGCATCGTCTCTACGTTCACGGTAATGGATCTGACCGTCTCCCGGTTACACCAGTGAGCGGCCGGTGATGCCAGGAGGCCCGGCGATCCCCAACAGGCGCAGCACCGTGGGCGCAATATCCTGCAGACCTGCGCCCCGCACATCCACCGGCGCGCTGCCTGGGCTGTGAATCACCACTATCCCGGGCACATCAGATACCAGATAGGGCCCTTCATGTCCGCCTGTCCATGCACTGAGGTTGGGCACGATTAGCGTTGAGCCCGACATCACCCGGCCCAACGCCTCACCCCGTCCCAGCCCATAGCCAGGATGCAAGGCCACCATGAGGTCCGGCGCACCTGCCCGTGCGTCTGCACTTCCCGGGACCCCCGAGCCCAACGCGCTTTCACCAGTCAGGACCTGCTTGATCACCGGTTGCCCGGTCTCCAGATCGCGCCACTCCAGCAGGCCACGGGCGATCTCTTGCCTCAGGGCCTCATACGGCGCGCCGGCCGTGACGACCCCATTAGGCTCCCGACCCTGCACATTGAGCCAGATCCCGCCCGTGCCAAACATCGCTGCCCGGGTACGGCCCCAGTCCACCCGCGCCCCTATTCCGTCTGGCTGCGTTTCGCGAGGCACAAGGTAGCCGTGCCTCCACAGCCAGGCATTCAGGTAGACCAATCGGTACACCGGCAGACCGCCATGGTCACTGATCACGATCACCGACGTGTCGGATGGAGCGTGCTCCAGCAGCATGCCCAGCCGGTCATCGAGCCAGCGATAGACGTGCTCGATCGGGTCGCCCATGCGCACGGCGCACTGCGGGTCGTATGACGGGTGGCTGGGGTCCTGGCAATGCGCAAAGAGATGCTGGACATTGTCCACGGCGAACAGGTGAGTGAACAGCAGATCCCAGGCTGGCTGTCCATCCTTGGGAAAGGCCAGCATCAAGCGCACAGTCATGTCGATCTGCTGATCCCAGTTGGCATAGGCGTCCTCAAGAAAGGTATCGAGGTCCACGATGCCCCGCCGCACCCCATCCAGATCGGCGGGCATCCCCAGGGTGGCAAAGGCCCCAACCAGGCTCTCCAGGTAAGCGCCAAAACCTGCCGGCGCAGCCAGGGGAAACAGGGGCGCATCGGGCGTGCACTCTACCGGAGTGCGGTAGAGTTCCACCACCGATCCCAGCGCAACGAGCTTGAAACGGCACATACCTGCGATGGTGCCGCGCCCCGGAACAGCAAATGCCAGCCGAACCCAACCACTCCACTCACCCGGCGACAAGACAGCGACCGGTGGCCTGCCGTCTATCTGAAGCACTGCCTGGCTGCTATCCCGACGCAGAGAAAACCCAATAGCTGTCTGGGCTGGCCCGGTGATCCGCCCGCTCCAGGCACCACCGCCCGCTGGCGCCAAGGGCTGAACCAGCTCGACCCCCTCGGGCGCTGATGCCTTCTTGGTCGCTTCGTCCGTGGTGTACCACGCCGAGACGCCAAAGGTCCCCAGCACATCGGGCATGCCAAAGCCGGCCAGCATGCCCCCCCGGATCGAGACAGGCGGAAACGTTCCCGGCACCTTGAGAATGAACGCCGTTCGCCCGGCCTGGCTCACCATTTCGCCGAGGGTAGGCACCGCACACCGGCTGGTGTACGTGGGTATGCCATCTGGCCCGACGCGCACGGCAAACAGGCCGATAGTCGGCAGGTAGCTGTCGGGTGCCTTGGTGATAAAGTCGCGGATGCCATGGCCAGCGGGGAGCACCCCGGTCAAACAGGTCATCCATGCCACAGGCGACACCGGCGGAAACGTTGTCTGCAGCGGCCCCCATGCTCCCGGCGCACACAGCCGTGCCAGGTGAGGCAGCTTGCCATCCGCCATGAGGCGAGACAAGACCTGAGGGTCGGCCCCATCAGCCCCGACGACCAGCACACGGCCCCTATGGGTCACTGGCCCTCGCGCTACCAGACGCGCTGTCGCCGTCCCGCCCCACTGCATAAGGCAGCGAGTGGATCAGGTTCCGATCAGCCTCGATCGCCATCACCGCCTGGCGCGTCAAGTAGACAATGTACTCAGTCGGGCTGCGGAATCCGGTGTCCTCAATGAGCGTCCCGACGCGCTCGTACAGCTCCCGCGGGATGCTGATCGTGGTGTACTTGGCCTTGCGTTCTGCCACGTGACCTCCCTGATGTGTCCCTGACCTCGCACGCACCTATTATACACCTGGGCATGTGAAGCGTCAACGGCCTACCAGCATGACCTGGGGTGTCTTCTCTGAAAGTGCCGCTGGTGGCCCGTCCCGCCTCCCCTGAAAAGCACTGGCACTGACTATGTATTCCCGTGCCGGGGCATCTACCTGCCTAGTTCGTGCGCCAGGTCGCAGTACAGACGCACGCGGGCCACCGACGTGCCGGGCGTCACCGGGCTGCCCAGGCTCATGATGAACCGGCTCCGGTTCCGCCGTCCAGCGGACACTTGGCGGGCGGTCTCGGCACGCAGAGCTTCCTCTGTCCCGTGCTCCAGGAGGTGCACCGCGTCCAGGTTGCCCAGCACAGCCATCCGACCGCCAACCCGCTCGACCACGTCCTCGATGTCGATCACGAACCGTTTCTTGCTCTCCTCCAAGGACAAGGCATCTGCTCCAGTGTCGAGCAAGAGCTCCCACTTGCCACTCGGGTCTCCACAGAAATAGTGGATGCTGTACATGCCACAGGCGCGGATCTCGTCCGTTAGCTGCTGGAGGAAAGGCAGGTTCAGGGCCGCAAAGTGCTGCGGGCTGATCATGTCGGTCAGGCAGTCCTCGATCCAGATGCCCAGCGCGCCCAACTGTGCCGCTGCCCGCACGCTCCGCACGGCGCGTTCGGTGGAACTGACCACCGCATGCCGCACCAGGTCAGGCCGCTCGGCAATGAGGGTCATCATGCCCTCAAAGCCCCAGATCCCGTAACACGGCCACAGGGGCCCGGCAACGTACGCCATCGGGAACAGGGTTGCTCCCCACCCGGCCAGGATCCGCCCAGCAAGGTCGGCGCCCCCATCAAGCAGCATCCCCTCCGGGGCACCCTGGCCAGACATCCACTCGTCCACCTCTTCCAGAGTCTGAGGTGGATTGAATGGGTGAACAGAGGCCAGTGCCTGCCTCGGCCAGCCTCCGACCGTGGGTGGGTCGAGGACCCATGCCCGGCCGGTGCGGCGATCGACCTTATAGACCGTGCCGCCTCGCTCCTGGATCGAGACATGAGTCCGTTCCCTGTGCCCGGGGCCAACAGGCAGCTCGTACCAATCCTGTCTGATCTGCTCAGCAACCTGGCGACGCCATGCCACCTGCCGCTCCAGGTCAGGCACCATCGGCACCCACCACGGTTCCGCGCTCAGCTCCGGCCAGTGATCGCGGACAAAGAGGCTCTCGTAACAGATCACCGCCGGGATCTCGGGCGTGCCTTCCGGTGAGAGCGCGGCCTGGATCCGGTCACGTCCGTTCATCAACCCGTCCCCTTGTGCCGGGCGCATCCCGGCTGCGACAGACAACAAGGCCGGGGAAGGCTGATGCCTGCCCCGGCCCGAACGGACACAAGGCCCTACACTACACCACTCTGCGGACCGACTCTACCTGTCAAAAGCCGCGTCAAAGGCCACAGCCGAGGGCGCGAAATCTACTTTCTTGACAAACTCGCACGCTTCCTTGGCCCCGAACTCGCGGTCCATGCCCGAGTCCTCCCACTCGACCGACAGCGGGCCCTTGTACCCGATGTCGTTAAGTGCCCGGATGATGGCATCGAAATCCACTTGCCCATGGCCCAACGATCGGAAATCCCATCCCCGCCGGTGATTCCCAAACGGCAAGTGCGAGGCCAGGATGCTGCTCTCGCCATCGAGGTTGACCCCTGCGTCCTTCATGTGCACGTGAAAGATGCGATCCGGGAAGGCGCGAATGAACTTGACCGGGTTCACTCCCTGCCACAATAGGTGGCTGGGGTCAAAGTTAAAGCCAAACGCCGGGTGGTTGTCCAGCGCCTCCAAGGCGCGCTGAGCAGTCACGATGTCAAAGGCAATCTCGGTGGGGTGCACCTCGAGCGCAAAGCGCACGCCGTTGTTCTGGTACTCGTCGAGGATCGGCCCCCACATCTTGGCAAAGAACGCGAACCCCTCCTCGATCACCTTGAAATCGAAGGGTGGGAACGGGTACAGCAGGTGCCAGATGCTCGACCCGGTAAAGCCGTTCACCACGCTGACGCCCAGAGCTTTGGCTCCGCGCGCCGCACACTTCACCTGCTCGACAGCCCAGGCCCGCTTTTCCTCCGGTTTGCCCTGCAGCTCTTTGGGCGCGAACCCATCGGTGCGAAAGTCGTTCGGATCGCATACCAACTGTCCTGCCAGGTGCGTGCTGATGGCCCACACGCCGAGGCCATATTTGGCGAGGATATCTCGGCGGCTTTTTGCATACCCCTTGGGGTCTGCCACTGCCTTGTCTGCCTCAAAGTGATCGCCCCAACAGGCCAACTCCAGTCCATCGTACCCGAATCCCTTGGCCTTCTCGGCAAGCTTGTCCAGAGGCAGGTCTGCCCACTGCCCGGTGAAAAGGGTCACAGGTCGTGCCATGTTGTTCCTCCTTGAACGATCGCTCTATCTAAAGGACAGCCACTTTTTGCTGCTCTTGCTGCTCTCAACCACCCTCTCGATAAAGAGGACGCCCCGCGCGCCGTCATAGACAGTCGGGAAGTCGTTCTCCAGCTCCGTCGGTGCGACACCTCGCAGCTTGGCTCGCATGGTGTCGGTGGCGTTCAGGTAGATGTTACCAAATGCCTCGATAAAGGCCTCAGGGTGGCCGGTGGGGAGCCGGGTGGCCCGCTTGGCGGCATCGCAGAGGTAGCCACTGCCGCGTGACATAACCTGCACCGGTCCGTCAGCCGGCGTGTACATCAGGTAGTTTGGGTTCTCCTGGTGCCACTCGAGCGCGCCAGCGGTGCCCCAGATGCGGATGTTGATGTTGTTCTCCTGTCCCACGGACACCTGGGATACGGTCAGAATGCCGCGTGCGCCATTGGTGAAATGGAGCAACACGTTGGCATCGTCGTCGAGCAGGCGACCCGGGACGAACGTGGTCAGATCAGCGCAGATTTCGGCAATCTCGAGGCCGGTGATCGTGCCGAGCAGGTTCTCGGCGTGCGACCCGATGTCGCCGACGGCCCCAGCAATGCCCGATCGCTTGGGATCGGTGCGCCACTCGGCCTGCTTGGAACCCGTGTCCTCTGCCTTGGTCGCCAGCCAGCCTTGCGGATACTCGACGATCACCTTGCGGATCTGGCCGAGCTTGCCTTCCTTGATCATCTGCCGTGCCTGCTTGGCCATCGGGTAACCGGTATAGTTGTAGGTCACGGCAAGGACCACGCCCTTTTTCTGCACCGCGCCGATCAGGGTGTTAGCCTGCTCGGAGCTGTGCACCATCGGCTTGTCGAGGACCACGTTGAACCCGGCATCCACGAAACCCTTGGCGACTGGATAGTGCATGTGGTTGGGGGTGACAATGGAGACGAAATCGATGCGCTCCCCCACAGGCAAGGCGCTCTCTTTCTCGACCATCTCCTGCCACGAGCCATACGCCCGGTCTGCAGGCACGAACAGGTCTTGGGCAGAGAGCTTGCTCTTTTCGGGCGTCGACGAGAAAGCGCCAGCGACCAGCTCCACCCCGCCATCGAGCATGGCGGCCTTGCGGTGCACCGCGCCGATGAAAGCATCTCGCCCGCCGCCAACTTGGCCCATCTTGAGCTTGCGCCCCAAGGTCGTCTTTTCGTCCTTACCACTAACCATCGTTCACTCCTTTCCTAAAGCGAAAGCAGGGTACCTATGCCATACCACGCAGATAGTAACACATTGCCGGGAAATAGTCAAAACCTCCCGTGGTCCAGGCAGGCCCGGTACATCGCCGCCAGGTTTTCCTCCGGAACGCCGGGCGGCAGGTTGTTTGCCTCGCGCAAGATGAACTTGCCTCCCTCCTTGATACCCGACAACAGAATGCCCCTGGCTCGCTCATGCACCTGGTCCGGCGAGCCGCCATGCAGCATCGCAGCCTCTACGCCGCCATGGATCAGCACATCCGGCCCTAGCTCGCGCCGCAGACGCCCAAAATCGACCGGGAAACCGGTGTCAAACTCGGTTACGCCCAGCTCATCCCGGATCGTGCGAAAGTGGCGAGTCGCATTTCCGCAGAGGTGGATACTGCGCGGTTTGCCGGGACGCAGCGTATCCAGGTAGCGTCGGTGCTGTGGCATGACCAGCTCGCGGTACATCGGCGTGCTGATCAGTTGGATCGAGTCATCAGCCAGCCCTCCGCCTTCCTCTGGCTTGCCCCAGTAAGCGCGGAATGCCCGGATGCGCAGGATGGCGGCGTCGACGATCCAGGCGAACAACCGGCTCGCATAGTCGGGATCGAGAGCCAGGTCGGCCATCATCTCAGGCCCGTGCACGTTCATGGCCACAGTCAGCGGGCCATCGGTTCCACTGGGGAAATAGGGAGTCACCTCCACGGGCCGGTCCAGGAACGCCATGTCGCGGGTCAGTTCTACCATGCGCCCGAACATCTCCAGACCCCGACGAAAAAGCCCCTGGCTCAGAGGTCGGGTGATATCCAGCTCAAAGATGGCCTCTCGCTGGTTGCCGGCATAGGGCGGCCGCGTATCTGGCACCTGGTCTGCACGGTACTGGATCTCGGCTCCGAAAAAGACCGCCTCGTACACATTCTGGAAATCCACGTACACCGCCCACCGGTCAGGGAGGCCGACAGGGCTATCACAGTAGCGGTTCAGCACCTGTGCCCGGTACAGGCTATGCTGGAGTTGCACCTCGATCATGGTCGCTGGATCGGTCATGTACCGCTCAAAAGTGACCCCTCGCGGGTTCAGTCGTGGGTCCAGCAGCACGATCCGCGGGTTGGTGCCCAGCTCGACCGGCACGCGACGGGGCTTTCCCTCGCGGAAAGCCTTCCAGACGGCCTCTTTCTCCTGGTTGGACACGTTTACATCAGTGTGGCTCATGTACCCTCCGTATGTCATGCACGGGATGCATGTTGTGTCAGCAGCACCGCATACCCGCGCGCACTGCCGGCAGGGTCCAGCAGCGCCGGGCGGGGGACTGCTGTGGACTCCCAGATGTGGGCGCCGTCAGCCAGCAGGTCACCCAGGCGGACGGGCTGCTCAGCGGCGCGGCGCAGATGCGCCTCGCTGATGGCAACGATCGCCGGCATTTCGGAAAGCGGATGTGGTTCGACGTCGCCTGGCACTACAGCGGAAAAGGCAGCGGTCAGCAGGTGGTGGGCATATTCCTGCGGCGCGCGCCCCAAGCTTTGGACCCCGCTCCAGATGAACCAGGGACGTGGGCAGTCAGGCCAGTCCAGCATAGTAGAGATGTCGGTGACCGTGCCATCATCGTCAAGCAGGTAGGTGGCCTCGGGCGCGACCAGACTCACCTCCAGTCCAGCTTCTTCCCTCGCCTCGCGGAGGACCGCCTCTCCCCAACTCTCGCCAGGCTCCACGTGCCCGCCAATACCGACAAAGCGGACCAGGGGCACGGTGATCGAGGGCCGATCCATCACCTCTCGCCAACGGTGAGCTGGCTCGACTGCAAAGAGGAGCTGACCGCGCCAGCGCAGGATGAGGCCGGTAGAGTGCTCAGCGCCATGTGGGCCCAGGTCTTCGATCTTGATGCTGCCCTCTCTCGCCCCCGCTTACGCGGGGCAGGTCAGGGGTGGGGAAGAAGCGAATACTGGTGCTGGTTCCTCGCTCTTTTTCCTACATACATAGTCTATCCTTGAGGACTCGTTTTGTCAAAAGAGACGACCGTTGACTCGCGTGCTGCGCAATGCTATAATGCGTCACATTGCGTCCCTCCTGCAGGTGGCGCATCTGTGCGCTATACCCGCTGCGATCCGGCGCCGTTACCAGCAGACGCTCGCAGCGACAGAGCCTGGAAGCCGTCCTGGCCGCATATCGGTCGATGGGACTGAGTCAGCCAGTCGGCCTGCCGATGACATCGGCTGGAGGCTCTGCCCAAGAGAGGAGTGCAGATGGGCTATAGAGCAGAGCTGCCCCTGGTTACCTACAGCCAACTGGTGGATGACCTGTCCCGCCTGGGGGTGTCGGCAGGCCAGACCGTCATGCTTCACGTTTCTGTGCGTTCCATTGGCTGGATCGTCGGTGGCCCCGACGTGGTGCTGCGCGCGCTGTTTGACGTCCTCACTCCAGCCGGCACGCTCATGATGTACATCGCGTGGGAGGACAGGACCGAGACGATGCCCGACTGGCCTACAGAACGACAGGCCGCATACCTGGCGGAATGCCCACCGTTTGACCCACACAGGTCGCGCGCCGAGCGAAGCTGGAGCATCTTGACCGAGTATTTGCGCACCTGGCCTGGTGCCCATCGCAGCGCCAACCCCGGCGCATCGGTCGTTGCCGTGGGCGCCGTAGCCGCCTGGCTGACCCAGGATCACCCACTCCAGTTTGGCTATGGTGCCGGCTCGCCCCTGGACAAGCTCTGCCAGATCGGCGGTTCCGTGCTGCTGCTGGGTTCGCCACTGGGCAACATCACCTTGCTACACCACGCCGAGCACATGGCCAACGTCCCGGGCAAGCGCATTGCCCGCTACCAGGTGCCATTGCTGCATGACGGACAGCGCGTCTGGGTAGACGTGCGGGAATTCGACACCAGCGCCAGCATCGTCGATTGGCCGGGCGGTGACTATTTCCCGGTCATCGCTCAGGCCTTCATCGACACCGGCAGAGCACGCACAGGCCAGGTCGGCGCCGCCCGCTCATACCTTTTCGACGCCACTGCGCTGGATCGGTTCGCGGTCGAGTGGATGGAACGCGAGTTCGGCAGCCAGTAGAGACCGGATCCTGGCGCAGGGTCCGGGTTTCCATCTTCGCAAAGCGCGGGCCTCAGATTTTGGGCAGCAGAGGGGAGATGAACAGGATTAGGGTGATAAGGCTGATCATCACGGTCAATGCCCAGGCCAACACGTTCTGCAGGCGCGAATTGGTCCGCGTGCCCATGACTCTCGGGTTGTTGATTAGCCTCAAGACCAGGACCAGGACCACCGGCAGCAGGATCGCGTTCAGCACCTGCGGCAGCCACATGATGGGAAACAGTGGGATGCCAGGGATCAGCACCACCAGCACGCTGAGCCCGATCATCCCGGTGTACAGGCCATAGAAGATGGGTGCCTCGCGACCTGACCGGTTCAGCCCACGTTCCCAGCCAAAGGCCTCGCAAACGGCATAGGTCGTTGAGAGAGGAAGGACCGACGCTGCAAGCAAGGAAGCCCCCAGCAGGCCGACAGCAAAGAGTTCACGCGCCCACACTCCGGCCAGGGGCTCCAGAGCGACTGCTGCCTGCTCTGCTGTCGACACCGCGATGCCGTGGACAAACAGGGTCGCCGCCGTACAGATGATGATAAAGGCCGATACGATGTTGCCCCACACCGCCCCGGTGATCACATCCAGCCGTACACGGCCATACTCTTCCGTAGAGACCCCCTTGTCAGCCACCGACGCCTGCATATAGACGATCCCCCACGGCGTCATGGTAGTACCAATCGTCGCCAACACGGCCAGGATGAAGGTGGTGTCCATCCGCAAGGAAGGGGTGACGGCCTGTCTGAGCACCTCGCCCCACGGTGGGCGCACCATAAAGGCCGAGACCACGTAGCTCAAGGACGCTGCACACAGCACCAGCAGCGCCTTTTCCACGATCCGGTATGTGCCGCGCAGGACAACAACACCCACGAGCAACGCCGCCAATGGGACGGTGATGTATCGGCTGACACCAAAGAGTTCGCCTGCGGCTGCGACACCAGCAAACTGAGCCACTGTGGTCCCCAGGTTCGCCACCAGCAAGCACAGCATGGCAAAGGCCGTGACACGGACGCCAAAGCGTTCGCGGATGAGATCGGCGGTTCCCTTGCCTGTGATCACCCCCATCCGTGCGGCCATCTCCTGGACGACCACCTCACCAAACGTGACAGCCACGATCAGCCATAGAAACTGGTACCCATAAGTCGAGCCGGCCAGAGAATACGTAGCAATGCCGGCGGCGTCATTGTCGGCGCTGGCCGTGATCAGACCCGGCCCCAGGATAGCCAGAAAGAACCAGAGCCGACGTCCCACCGTGCGGATGATCTGACCCACCCTCATGGCGCACTCCTTTCGGACAAGCTGCTAGAAGAAGCGCGGAAGCCGCTTTTTCCAGGCTGTGGGCAGCACCGCATCGAGCGCGTCGTCCACCGTGACAATGCCCAACATGACCCCGTTCTCATTCACGACCGGCAGGGCCAGCAGGTTGTATTTGGCCACCAGGTAGGCTACCTGTCTTTGCGGGGTGAGGGGCCGAACCGTGACCGGGTGATGATGGATCTGGTCATCCAGCGGAACATCAGACGGAGCCATGATCAGGTCACGCAGGCTAATCACTCCTCGCAGATGCCGCTCATCGTCCACCACGTACACATAGTAGATGGCTTCGTCATCCTGGGCCTCATCAGAGCGACGGAGGTGATTGAGCGTCTCGCCTACCGTGAGGCCGATGGGCACGGCGGCATACTCGGTGGTCATGATCCCTCCAGCAGTGTCCTCTGGATAGTCCAGCAGAAGCCGCACGTCCTCCGAATCTTCGTCCTCCATCAGGTCCAGCAACTGCTCGCTGGTCTGGGAGGGCAGGTCCGCCAACAGGTCAGCAGCTTCATCCGGCGCCATGCTCTCCAACACATCGGCTGCCCGCTCCGGCTTGAGCTGAGAGAGAACGGCCACCTGCATGTCAGCGGGGATCTCTTCCATGGCATCAGCCAGGGTCTCATTGTCCAATGAGGTGATCAGCGCCTGGCCGGTCTTGCGGTCCAGCTCATAGAGGATGGCTGCGATGTCCGCAGGAGGGAGCTGGCTAATCCGGTTCCAGGAGACGCGGAGACGGATCGGATCCTCGCGATGAAGAGGAGCCACGTCCTCCCATGGAATCACACCCTCGGAGGGTGAGCAGCGAGCCAGACGCAGAACCGAACAGACGAGGCGCCCCAGGCCAAGGCGACGCAGCAGTCCCAGCCCACCAACGTCCACGCCGGTCAGGCAAAAGCGGTCGCGCACACGCGCAATCTGCAGGTCATTGACGCGCACCACCCGCCGCCCGTCTGTGTCAACGATCTGCCGGTCTAACACGCGGTCCAGGAGCCAGAGCTCATCCCCTCGAGGCGAGAACGCCTTGACCTCGGCCCGAGGCACAGTAAGGATAATGCTTGGGTACAATCCACTGACCTGTTCAGCCGCAACAAACTCTGGAGCCGATCCACCATTCCTGAGCGCCAGAGCCCGCAAAGGAGGAAAGGGCTGCTCCATATCGCCCACCAGAATGTCTTTGCAGTATCCGACAGCTTGTCCCCATGCATCCCAGACCTGCTTTCCCTGCAACTGGCTCACGTACAGCATGGTATCCTCCTCCCAATTCCTGAGCGGGCAGACGGCCTTCTCCGACAAACGAAAAGGCCGCAGAACCGGCTGCGGCCCACTGCCTCTGGAATGGCAGAAAACCAGATCATCAGCCCGGTCTACCTCATCGGTCTGTTCCGTTGTAGGTGCTCAACGAGGCGGAATCGTCCTCAGTGTGATCGAATTCCTCGACCTGTTCCATCTCGAGACTGCTCTCTGCGTCGTAGCTACCAGACAAGCCAGGGGCGCGATTTCCGCCCCGAGCTGGTTCCACGCTTCGGTCAATTGGGTGTGAATCATCCATGTGCGATCTCGGGCACCAGCCCTGCATAACCTCAGCCAAGTCAGATCCATACCACGATCCCGGTAATGCCTTTCATTATAGCGCACTCTCAGAAGTGTGTCAAAGTGCGGGCACCTTCGCCCGGCAGGCACACTGGGCCAACCACTGTTTGACAGATGCCCGCGCCCATGCTATAATCGCTGCACACGTGTGCAGGAGGACTTGGCGTCTCTCCCTCCGCCCAGCCGCACGCTTCTGATAGCGATGCCAACAAGCGAACCGCGTTGGCGCAAACCGATGCAGTTGTTTTCAACTGCCACCAGAAGGCTGACTTGGACATCTCGATCAAGGACATTGCTCGCCGTGCAGGAGTGTCTCACTCGACCGTGTCCAGGGCTCTGGCTGATAGTCCATTGGTCAACTCCAGAACCAAAGCCCGGATCAAGGAGCTGGCTCGAGAGATGGGCTATACTCCCAGCGCCATTGCACGGGCCATGTCCACCCGGCGGACCCATACCGTCGGCCTGGTCGTCACGACCATTGCCGATCCCTTTGTCGCCGAGGTCGTGCGTGGTGTCGAGGAGACGGCCCTGGATCGCGGCTACAATGTGATCCTCTGCGATTCGACCGGCGACCCCAGCCGTGAGATCGCCGCCGTTCGTACCTTGCGCGAGAAATGGGTGGATGCCGTGATCGTCACCTCCTCGTGGGTAGGCGACTTTTACGCCCAGCTTGCCGAGATCCGTGTGCCCGTGGTGTTGATCAACAACCAGCAGGCGGGCGAGTACAGCTTTTCGGTGCGCAATGACGACTTGCACGGCGGCCACCTGGCCGGCCAATACCTGCTCGAGATCGGGCATCGCCACATCGCCTACGTGACCGGCCCTGCGCAGGCGACCTCCAGTTGGCTTCGGTTGGAGGGCTGCCAGGATGTGCTCCATCAGGCCGGGACAGAGATCCCTCAGGAGTGGGTGGCCCAGGGAGATGGGCGGCCACGGTCAGGAGAATGTGCCGTTGCCTCGCTGCTGGGTCAATGGTCCCGTCCCTCCGCCATCTTTTGCTACAATGACATGACCGCCATGGGCGTGCTGCGCGCCGTCAAGGCGCGAGGACTGAGCGTCCCGCGCGATATCTCCATTCTGGGCTACGATGACATCGCCGCTGCTCCCTACCTCGACCCGCCGCTGACGACCATTGCCCAGGCCAAGTATATACTGGGCCAGAAGGCGCTCGAGATGGCACTGGACCTCATCCAGGGGCGACCCGTCGCCGACATCCTGCTCCAGCCACAGTTGATCGTGCGCGAATCTTGTGCTGCGCCAGGACAACGTCTTTGAGAACCTACACATTTCCGATTGGAGGGCTTGCGTATGAAAGGGCTTGTACTCTCTGCTGACTGGGCACCCAGGCCGGACTATGCGCTCTCTGAGTGGGAAAAGCGCACCGGCAAGGCAATCGCGGGCAACGCCATCTGGCGCAACCCCAAGCTAGAGGTCAAAGGGGTACCAGAGCCGACCATCGCTCCCGACCAGGTTCTGCTCAAGGTCAAAGCGTGCGGCGTCTGCGGATCGGACATGCACTTTTACGAGACCGATGCGCAGCACTATATCCTGTACCCCGGCCTGACCAAGTTCCCTGTGATCCTCGGACACGAGTTCTCTGGCCAGGTCGTCAAGGTGGGCGACGCCGTCCAGGACCTGGAAGTCGGCGACATGGTCACTGCCGAAGAGATGATCTGGTGTGGTCACTGTCGGCCCTGTCGAGATGGCTTTCCCAACCAGTGCACCAATCTGGAAGAGATCGGCTTCACCATCGATGGCGCATTTGCCCAGTACATCGCCATAGGCGCCAAGTACTGCTGGAAGCTCAACGACCTGATGAAGGTCTGCGCCAATGATGAGAACCAAGTTTACGAGGTGGGTGCAACGGTCGAACCGGCCAGTGTGTCCTACAACTGTGTGTTTGTGCGGGCCGGTGGATTCCGTCCTGGCGCAACTGTGGTCATCTACGGGCAAGGGCCCATCGGCCTCACTGCCGCTGCCGAGTGCAAGGCCGCCGGGGCTGCCAACCTGATCACCTTTGAGGTGTCGCCCAGCCGCCGCGAGATCAGCAAGCATATGGGCGCTGACCACGTCTTCAATCCCCTGGAGAGCAACCCTGTTGAGGTGGTCATGGATCTGACCCATGGACGCGGCGCCGATCTGCAGGTCGAGGCCGCCGGCGCCCCCGACCGGACAATCCCGCTCATGGAAAAGTGTCTGGCGATCAATGGCAAGATCGCCCAGGTGGGCCGTGCTGCTACGCCAGTGCCCATGTACCTGGAAGTACTACAGGTCCGCCACGGCCAGGTCTTTGGCTCGCAAGGCCACTCTGGGGACGGCATCTTTCCTAGTGTGATCAGCATGATGGCCGCAGGTCTGATCGACACACGCAAAATGATCAGCGCCCACTATACGCTGGACAAAGTCGTGGATGCCATCGTCCAATCCACCACCCGCGCCGACGGCAAGATCATGGTTAACATTTGAGCCTCGGCGTCATTGTGATTCACAGCGACAAGGGGAAACGATGGGAAGAAAGGTACATGTCGGAGTCATTGGTGCCGGGCGGATCGGCAGACTGCACGCGGAGAACCTGGTTTACCGCGTTCCTGATGCCCACGTTGTGGCCATCTGTGACGTGGTCGAATCCGCAGCTCAACAGTGCGCTGCCCGACTCAGTATCGCCTCTGCCACCGGCGATCACCGCGCCATCCTGGAGGATCCGACTGTCGAGGCAGTCATCATCTGCTCCAGCACGGACACGCACGCCAGGTTGATCGAGGAGGCCGCAGCCGCGGGCAAGCATATCTTTTGCGAGAAGCCGATCGACCTGGACTTGCAGCGGATCGACCGCGCGCTCCTGGCCACCGACCAGGCCGGAGTCAAGCTGCAGATCGGCTTCAACCGGCGCTTTGACCCCAATTTCCTGCGCATCCGCGAAGCGGTCGCCAGTGGGCAGATCGGCACGCCACACATCCTTCGCATCACGAGCCGTGACCCTGCCCCGCCGCCCGTCAGCTACATCCGGGTATCAGGGGGAATCTGGCTCGACATGACGATCCACGATTTTGACATGGCCCACTACCTCATCGGCAGCGCCATCCAGGAGGTGTTTGCTGTGGGAGGGGTATTGGTCGACCCGGCCATCGGGGCGGCAGGTGACATAGATACAGCAGTAGTGACCCTCAGGTTCGCCAACGGGGCGTTCGGGGTGATCGACAACAGCCGGCAGGCTGTCTATGGCTATGATCAGCGCGTCGAGGTCTTTGGCTCGCTAGGCATGATCGCCGCCGAGAACAATACCTCTAATCGTACCATCCTCAGCGACAAGGAAGGGGTGCATAGCGCTCTTCCCCTCCACTTTTTCCTGGAACGCTACACCGAATCCTACGTCGCCGAGATGCGCGCCTTTATCCAGTGCATCCAGGACGGCACGCCGCCGCCGGTCACCGGCCTCGATGCGCGCATGCCGGTGGCCATTGGCCTAGCAGCAGCCAGATCGGTGGCTGAGCGCCGCCCGGTACAGCTCAGCGAGATAGCATAGGTCTTTTGGACATGGGGATACCCACTGTTCGATAGATCTGAGCCTCGGAATTGCCAACGAGAGGAGCCAAGATGCCAGACAAGTTCTTTGCCACAGATCACCCCAGCGTGTTCTTTGAGAACACAGCCGTTGGCCGCATGAAGAAAGAACTCTGGGAAGCCAGCGACTCACAGATCGATGCCATCCTGGCGGAATACGGGATGCCATCCCCATGCGAGTGGGTCAAGCCGGGGTCCTACATCCAGACCACTGTGCGCCACGACCTGGTCGAGCAGCGTCGCCGCAACGACATTGTGCTCATCCCGGTTGGCTGCACCGAGCTGCACGGCGATCACACCGTCAGCGCCATGGATACGTTTTTCGTCAGCCAGATCGCGGAGGGCGTACGCCGCTATCTCGCCAGGCAGGGCCGGCCACCCGCCATCGCCTTACCTCCCCTGATGTATGGCGCACACCCTTACCATCATCTCGGGATGCCAGGCACGGTCGTCATCCGCGACGCTGTGGTGGTAGAGTTGCTCGTAGACGTGATGCTCGGCTTGTGGAACGATGGCTGGCGAAAACAGATCATCCTCAACAATCACGGACAACTATGGGTGCTGGAGGAAGCTCTACACGAGTTCTGCAAGCGCTACCAATTGCCCGGGATTTACCGGGTGATCGACTGGCACCGCGCCGTCCGTGAGTTCTTTAACACCAAGGATGAGGGCGGCAAGTGGGATACCAACTTTGTGCATGCCGACGAGTCGGAAACGTCGCTGGGCCTGTACCTCTTTCCCGACATGGTCCAGATGGAGCACGCTGTGGACGCCGAAGGCATCTCGTTCCTGCCCGACGGCCACCTCGACAAGTCGGTCGACCCCCTCCGTCGCCCGTGCAGGTGGTCCGAAGGAGAAGGCCATGCCGCCATCGAGATCGCTGGAACGCCGGAAGGAGTAGTCGGCAGGCCCACCCTGAGCAGTGCCGACAAAGCCAAACGCCCCCTGGCCGCCATCCTGCGCTACCTGACGCTGTTGGTAGACGAGATACTGGAAGCGTTCCCTGCCGGCACGGTTCCCCCCACCGAGATGGTGACCTTGCGCTCGGCAGAAGAGCTTATGCCCTACCTGAGAGAGCCGATGAGCGAGGGCTGGAAGACCGTGTATGGGTTGCCGTCGATCGGGCAGCGCTAGCCTGGCCTGCGCTCGTCAGCACGGGCATCTCCTGCCGAGTCAGCTCCGGTGCGCATGGCCCGGGTATGCCAGTCGAGGCTGGAAAAAGCCAGTGCCGGAACCGGATTGCAGCAACTTGAACCAGCCGAGGTCCTGAGATGAAGACCAGCATCGTCCTCTCCACACACACTGCCCGCTTCAGCGCTGTGGCCTACAAAGGGGATTTCGAGGCCAACGTGCACAAGATCGCCACTTTGGGCTACGACGGAGTCGAACTGGCGATCCGCGATCCCAGCCTGATCGACGCCGATGCCCTGCTTTCGGTGGTCAGCGCTCATGGCCTACACGTGCCGGCCATCGGCACCGGACAGGCATGGGGAGAGGAGGGATTGTCCTTCACCGATCCCGAGGAACGTGTCCGTGAGGCTGCTATCCGCCGCTTATGTGACCACATTCCTTTTGCAGCTCGCACCGGTGCGGCGATCATCGTGGGCCTGCTGCGCGGTGTCATCAAGCCGGGCGTTGGCCATTCCCAGGCTATGGCGTGGCTCAACGAGGCTTTGCGACGTTGTGCTGCCAGCGCTGCTCCGCACGGCGTTCGCTTGGTTCTGGAGCCGATCAACCGTTACGAGACCGCGTTGATCAACAGTGTGGACCAGTACCTTGCCCTGGCTGCTGAGACAGGCGCTGGTAACCTGGGCCTCCTCCCCGACACTTTCCACATGAACATTGAGGAACCCTCGATGGTGGCCAGCCTGCGCCGGGCTGGGCCGCACATCTTTCACATGCACCTTGCCGATTCGAACCGCTGGTACCCCGGCGCCGGACACATCGACTTTCACGCGGTCGTTGACACGCTGCGCCAGGTGGGCTACACCGGCTACCTCTCGGTGGAAGCTATGCCCCTGCCTGATGCCGACACGTGCGCTAGCGAGTCTATGAAGACGCTCAAGAAGCTCCTGACCTGAGGCTGGCATGCGGTGGCGGCTTGCAAGCAGGCCCCATTGGTGACAGAAAAGGCTGCCAGGCTCACGGAGCCTGGCAGCCTCGTCGGTCATGGGAGCAGCCCGTAACGGCACCTAGGGCAGCACCAGCTTGCCTGGTTCTGTATCAAAGAACAACCGCCACCAGTAGTGCCAGTTGGGCACGGGGACCATATCGGCTGGAGGAACCGCTGGCACAGCGCTAGGGAGAGTCGATGGTGTGTCAGGGGTGACCAGGATGATCGGCCTGTCACCTGGGTGGATCATCTGCGCTTCTTCGCGTGCCCACTGTTCCACATAGGCATCGGTCGAGATGTACTCGCGCCGCTCCTCGAGTTCCTTCTTGAGCTGAAGCTGAGCCTTTATGTCAACCTGGAGCTGTTTTTCCGCTTGCGAGACATAATAGCCGGTTGCAGTCCGTCGGCCGAAATCGACAATCAGAAAGACAACGATCGTCAGCACGACGATCGCCACAGCTTGCACTCCAGTGATCAGCCATCGGCTCTTCGGACGAGCCATGCTCCCTCCTTGTGGCGACAGCGAAATCCAACATGATCTTATGTCATTTCTTCTGTAAAGTCAAACCCTTTCTCTCCTCTGCGATCGGGTAGGAAAGGCATCCATTGCCACTAAATACCAGTCTAAAGACCCTGATCTGACCTTAAAAGTGACCTAACATGCCAGAATAAGGCTTGACAATGATACTAATCTGTGGTATACTGGAGAATGTGGGCCGTTAGCTCAGCCTGGCAGAGCACCTGCCTTTTAAGCAGGGAGTCGCAGGTTCAAGTCCTGCACGGCTCACTTGTGCGGCTAGTTCGTTGGAAGAAAACCGATGTCCTGTCTAGACACGAAAGGGATGCCACCACTGAGTAGCATCCCTTCCATCATAGTAACGGCCGAGTTGCAGGCCCCGTTTGGAGAGGCGTGCAACCCATGTCGGCGTCAGGAACGGCTCAAGGCCGTGGGCCGCGGCCCTCTACCGGTAGGTCATTGGGCCTCACCAGAGCCTTCGCCCGACTTGAGGTGAGGCCTGGCCTTCACCTCCGGCCTCAATCTAGATATGCCCTAATCAGATTCTCAATCTCGGTCATCGAGAAGGGCTTGCGCAGATAGGCAGTAGCTCCCAGGCTCTCAAGCTGCGTGGGCGTCCAACGGTAGTCATATCCGGACACGGCAAAGATCGGGCAAGTCACCCCTTGGGCTCGCGCACGCTGCAGGAACGTCATCCCATCCAGGCAGGGCATAACCATGTCCACGAAAACGGCCCGATAGTCTGCCCAATCTAGCAGGATCAGTCCTTCCTCGCCATCCGTGGCCACCACCACGTCATAGCCCAGGAGCTCCAGTATGCGGCTCAGCAGATCGCGAACTTGTGGGCTATCATCCACGATCAGGATGCATCCGCCCCGCGTCCGTCGCTGCCGGTGCGCCTCTTCGGCGTGAACATAGCCATAGCGCTCCAGTTCCTCGATGGCCCACTCAGCACTGCCCACAGAGCACCCCAGCAGGCCGGCAACACGCTTGGGGCTCAGCCTTAGCCGTGGCTGGCGTCGCAGGTGGCGTACCAGGTCTATGATCCAGATGAGGCGGGGATCAAAGTGCTCATTGAGCATCAGCAAACGGACCACCTCGACCGCCAGTTGAGCAGCAAATCGCCCTACCCGCTCATCTATACTCTCGATGCTCAACTCATACTCGTCTTCTGACTCGCCCGGCTTACAATTGCAGTAACGCGCAGCAGGCCACTCGCACAGGTCGCGCTGCAGGTCTAGAATCAGCGCGCCGGTCAGCCGAGCAACAGTCTCGGACCTTGCCTGCGAGGCCCAACCCTGGTCCTGGACCCCTTTCACCAGAGGAAACGCTGCCGACAGACTGTCCACGACCTTGGACAGATCCTGATGCTGAGCGAGCAGAACTGGGTCAACAGACAGGCAGAGCCTCAGGTAGGCTTTCCGCTCGCCGTCTGCTTGGCCGCCGTTGAACGAGCTGCCAGAATCGCTGTATTCAACGGACAGCAGTTCCATGATCCTCCTCTGTCGACGACTACTCCATGCCAGGTTTTGTCCGCGCCCGCCCTGGGGTTTGCCAGGCAGACTCACCATGGCGGTTTCGGCGCGACAGACCCCGTGTGTCACCCATCAGCTCAGTAGCGAAGATTCACCAGCAATCGCTCATTGAGCTTGATGCTTTCGATCGTCCGTTCCCTATTGCACAGCGCGACACACATGGTGATCGCATCGACCAGCGCCAGGTGCGCTGCACGCGTGGCGACCATCTCTACTCCCAGGCTGGCTTCGTCATATGCTCCACAGATGCAGATGCCCGCTTGCTCGGTGATGGGCGAATGCGGAAAATCGGTGATGCACATGGTTGTAGCTCCCTGTTCCCTCGCCAGTTGCAGGGTGCTGACCACGCTCTTGGTTCGGCCCGAGTGAGAGACGGCGATCGCCAGGTCACCCTCCTTCAGCAACGCCGCCGCCATCAATTGCCGATGCGGGTCAGCTTGCTGATAGCAGTCCACGCCGATCCACGCCAGGCGAAAGGCGAATTCCTGGGCAATACTCCCTGATGTGCCGAGGCCAATGACCAGGACTCGGTTCGCCACCGAGATTGCATCCACTGCCCGCTGCATCGTATCCATGTCCAATGTTGCCAGTGTGTGCTGCAGCACACGGGCCATGTTTCCAAAGACGCTCTTGACCGTGTGTTCCAGGTCAAACGTGTCAATCTGCTCAAAGAAGACGCTCGCGGCAACCGAGTCGATCTCGGACAGGGCTGTGTGAAGTGCATGAAAGCCCTCGCAGCCAACGTGGTCACAGAACTCAACGACCGTACTGGGACTCACCCGTGCCAACTCAGCCAGCTGCACCAGCGACAGTCTGCCGGCCGACGCATAGTTCAGCATGATGTACTCGGCCAGCGACTTCTCTTCACCGGACAAACCACCCATCCTGGCACGAATCCTCGCCAGCAGCTCGGGCAGTTGCGGTCCGTCGCTTGTTCTGCTCTTCTCTCGGCTCACTCCTTCCTCCTCTCGGCACTCCCCTCTCCAGTTCAAGGGCCGTGGCAAGCCCCCTTGACGAAGCGAAGAGTGGGGGGCGTGCACAAACTCTCTACTCGGCCTTCACCTGGACCTGGTACGGTGCCGCCTCTGACGTCCAGCGCGTGGCCCCAGAGATGACCAGAATTGCCCGCCGGGTCTGGTCCCCTAGCGCGAATTCGAGATAATTGCTCGGGTCCAGTTCGAGAGGCCGGACGGTGGTCTGCGGGCCATATTCCACCACCTGCACGATGTACGATTGCGGAACGGTATTGGAGGAGCGGACAAAGCCATCCACAATCCAGCCACTATTCTCCTGCTCAGCGTCGTCCAAGAATGCAATCTCGGGAATGGAAATGTCGTCGACCATCCACCCCGGCTGGTTCTGGCCCGGATCACCGACGTACCAGAACCGAAGCAGGATCTTATGTCCGACGTAGGGGCTGAGGTCTATCCGTTCCTGCAGCCATTTCTGGCTCTTACCTGTGTAGCCATACCCATAGTTGGCTTTGTTCGGATCCTGTGCGGTGGTGTACAGGCCGGGCAGGATCTTCCAGGTGCGACCTTCGTCCGTTGAGACAGTCACATACCCATAGTCAAAGTTCTCTTCGATATCGTACCATGTCCAGAAGTGCAACGTGGCGTTTCTCACCTTGGCCAGATCCACCTCTCGGGTGAGATTGCTGCTCAGCATGTCGCGCCGGTTTGCCCACCACGCAAACTGACCACTGTGCGGGTCCGATCCCACCAAGCGCACCTGGTCCGATCCCCGGAACACGACCCGACTGCTGCTGCTCGGGCGGATCTCCACATAATCCGCGCCGAACTGACGGACCCACCCAGAGTAGCTGGTGCCCGGCCCCAGAGCAGCCAGCGGTACGGGTTCGTTCCCCTGCTGCAAGGCATACGCGTACTGTCCCTCGTCCACACTCTTGTCATCCACCAGGTTGGCTACGACCCAGTCGGCGAAGACGTCCTCAAAGCTCGACTGGTAGCCACCCGTCCGCAGCACATCCGTGACCCCATCGATGCCGTACGCCGGGTCGGCGGCCAACCTGCTCATGATCTCATAGCCACCGTAATGCTCGCCCAGGTAGCTGAGGAAAAGCTTGCTGGCGGCATAGTTCCGGTAGCGATCATCTGGGTCCTCAGCCCAGTTGGTCAACTGGACATCGGGGTTCTGCCAGAACTGCCACCCCCCAAGCACACTCTGGTACCCATTGATCTCTTCAGCCAGGAGCGAAAGCCCTTCATTGACCCACACAGCGTCGCTTCGATCCTGATTCCAGTGGATCATATGCTGCAACTCGTGGCTCAACAACTGCCCAAACTGGCTGCGGTCCCGGAGATAATCGGACGTCACATAGATCATCTCTCGCTCATTGCTATGCGGTTGCATCAGCTTGGGATACTCGTCCGTGCTGCTAAAGTAACCAGCAATTCCGGCCGGCATTTGGTGAGTAACCAAGATCGTCAGCCTGGGGTCGTTGTCGATGCCAGGCGTCCACTCCAGGCCAAAAACCCTCCGGTCGTTCACCAGGATCTTGGATTCGAAAAGCGTGGCTGCTGCCTGCAGATCGTCCATATCGAATGACGTCTCGTTGTCCACGTACAGGTAGCTGTGCTCTGTCTTGATTTGCAGCCTGGCATCGATCTGCCAGTAGCGGTGCTGTTCCTCGTCCGACAGCCAGAAGGAATGCACGTCACCCACCTGGTACTCGGCAGGGCCCAAGACCGGCTCGCGTGGCACAGGGACACCCGTGCCGCTGCGCAACTGGCCATAGAGCAGCCAATAGTCGGTGTCGGTGGTTGGTGTATCGAACAGGCGCTGCAACAAGGCTCGATCCAGAGCGCTCTCTGCGGACCCTGGCAGGATAGTGCGGAAATCGGAAACAGACGGGGTAGGCTCCGATGGCCTTCCACCTTGCTGAGTAAGCCAGTACACTCCCGCCGCCGCGCCGATCCCGACACAACACAGACACACAAAGAGCGCTGCCAGGCCGACGACTGCGGCAATGACCACGATGGTTACTGTCTGGTTCTTCGACTGCGTCGGATCCACCTGCACACTCCCTAGTCCACGCCCGGCGGGCCTACCACGTAATGGTTGCCCGGCTATTGCCAGTTTCCCTGCTTGCCAGTCTACTGGGACCTACTGCACGCTATTCGCCAAAGCCCTGATCCCGCGTTTGATGGCCTCCTCACTGTCGGCAGCCACAGACACCGGAGCAAAGAGATACCAGCGCTCCACGTGTGTCGCGCAATCCGCTGGATCGAGGGTAGTCAGCGGACCCGGCGTCTCTGCCTCCAGCATCTGCTGCTTGGTATGCATCTCCACGCAGCAGCCGCCATCCGGATAGACCTCACGCGGCTGGTAGTCAAACCGCTTCACGAACAGCATGCCTTGGTTGAGATAGGCCAGCCACCCATCATCGACGTTGAGGCCCACCTTCGTTGGCCCGGCATGCGCATCCTGGCGCAAGGTCACATACCGGATGCCCCAGTGGATGCGCTCATCTGCCATGTCGGTGTACGGCCACAAGGCCACAGCACGGTTCGGCAGGAGGTTGTCAGGCTGGTGCGAGGTTGACTGCGGGATAATGCCCAATCCCCCTGGCGCCATCACCGAGAGGGCCCACTCCATAAGGTACCTTGGCGATCACCTTTCTTCTCCTACATCACTTCATCGAGGTAACGAACCCAGCTCTGCACCAGGATCGCCTGCAACAGCGGGTTGGCTTGTGGCGGCAGGTCATCTAGCGCCTGCAAGGCACGATGGGTCAGCATTTCCACGTCGGCGATGGACTTGGCTGGATACCGCCCGCGCAGAGTATCCTGGACCCGCTCGATCTCGGAACGCAGACGCAGCTTGTACGGTCCGTCCACCAATTCGCCCAGTGCCCACTCGCCACCCTGTGTCCTTGTCTCGCGCACCTCTCTGGCGTAAGGCACCAGCCGCCGCACATCAAAAAGCACACTGGCAGGGTCCAGGAACAAAAAGACGCCCGGTATGGCTGCATAGTAGTAGGCCAACCCCTCCCCAACCGCCATACACAGAGTATCGCTCGGCTCTGTGGCCAGCCAGCCGCCAACGTCGAGGGACAGACAACCGTCCTCCTGTCTATGGGACGCGATGAACCACTCGATCGCAGAAGCGGTGACGACCATTTCCAGAAAGGCCGTACCCCCATCCCTCCTGGTATCCAAGGACAATGCAGCCAGCGCTACCGTAGGCAAGAGTTCTGGGCACGTATCTGCAGCCTGAGCTGCCACAGTGTACAGGGCCGAATGCAGCCTGTGCAGCGCTCCTGGCGTGATGACCAGGCCCCAGAGTCGCTCCATGGCTTCATCAAAACCAGGCAGGGGCCCGGTCGTGGGATCTAGGCGCAGCAACAAGTCTCTGGCCTCTCCGGGGTACTGGCCGACGTTCGGGAGCCGCAATCTCGGAAACGAGGAGACCAGCACATCCTGGCGATCCGCAGCCACCATGAGCTCCTGCATGCTCATGTCCTGAACGACGCCCCGCAACAGGCCATCCAGCTTGCGCTCAACGCGCCTGAGCTGGGTCAGATACCCGCCCAACAATCCAACTTCGGCGCGCTGGCGAGCGGTGCGCTTCCTCTTCCTGGTAGCGGACGTGTGGTCCACGCTTCCCTCCCCAGTCATTATACCATTCCCAGCCAGAGTTGGCAATGACACCGGAACTCGGCCTTACTGCGCGAAAGCCCTCTCCAGAGCATCATGGCCGTGGTTTCTGGCGAGAGCGATCTCGGCCTTAGCACTGCGCACGCGCCAGTTTGCGGGCAGACAGACGTCCTGGCATCAGAAGGCCTGGAACGTCAAGCCCCTGGGACCCACGTGGCTCCAGGGGCTTTTCCCAATCCTCACACTTCGCCACAGCCTAGATCGGGATATCTGGGCTCTCCAAAACACGCAGCAGGACCACCGATATGTTGTCCTGGCCACTCACCTGGTTTGCGGACTCCACGAGACGGTGCGCGGCAATGTCCAAGTCCGGGGCCGACTGGATGATCTGCACCACGATCTCTGGATCGCGCAAGGCCTCCCACAGCCCATCCGAACAGAGCGCCAAGTAGTCCCCAGACTCCAGCGTGTGAGGCTCAATGTCGACCTCCACTTCATCCAGGTAACCCAGGCAACGGGTGATCAACCCAGCTTGTGGATGACTAAAGGCCTCCTCTGGGGTCAAGTGCCCAGCAGCGACCAGTTCAGCAACCAACGAATGATCGCGGGTCAACTGCAGAAGCTGCCCCTGGCGCAAGACATAGGTACGACTGTCACCAACATTCGCCACGTAGGCTCGCTTGCCCTTGACCAGGGCCATAGTCAAGGTAGACCCGGCTCCCATGGCCTCCTCTGGCCAGTGCAGCGTATACTGCCGTACAGCCGTGTTGGCGCGTTCCACTGCCGCCCGCAACCGACGTATCATCACGATGTCCGACGGACGAAGGCCACGGCTGGCCCCGGCTGTCAGGGCTGCCAGGTCACCTCCCGACACCTGCACCGTGTCGCGGGGATCCGGCGGCACGAACAACTCAGCCAACTCGCGCTTCAGGGTCTCTACTGCCCAATGGCTAGCTACCTCACCGGCCAAGTGACCACCCATTCCGTCGGCCACGATGCACAGCACCACCGGATCGCCTTCCGAAGCGACCAGGACCTGGTAAAAGACCCGATCTTCGTTGACCTCTCGCGCCCGCCCGACGTCACTCCATGCAGCCACCTCAGGCCGAATCATGCCTCCTCCTTCCCCGCAGGCCCGAACCCACTGGGCCGGTGACTCTACCTTTCCATTATACCATACATGCCCGGTCAGGGAAACCATCCCCCTGGAAGCGTCACAGGTTGGGGACATCCCCGCCTGACAATACTTTCGGACAGTACGGTCCTCAGCTACTATATACGGGGCCTTCGCGACCTCCGGCTACTATATGTAGGGCACGACGCTACACCCATTGTCAACGGGTTCATTGTGGGCAGCGCGGGGGCCTGTTTCTGGACCTTTTGCGAAGCTCAGGTGCCCTTTTCAGGCGTTTATGCCGGTTTCTATGTCCCCAACGTGAGACGCTTACTCCCCCTGGAAGCGTCACGAGTTGGGGACATCGGTGGTCTCCAAGGTGAGGGGCCAGTGCAGGCTGTAACCACGGCACAGCCAGGTCATGGGGGTCCGACTCACGTCGTATCCGGCCAGCTGCAAGGGGCTCTTGCCACGGGTTTCTGGTTGAGCGTCGTCCGAGAAGGGAGTGAAGCGGTAGACCTTCTCGAACACGCCCAGGTACAGTTGTGCGCTCTGCAGCGACTCGAAGCCGCAGAAGTTCTGGTAGTGCTGGTCAAAGCGGCGGATGACCATTTCAACGGCGTTGTTCGTGGTCGGGATCAGTTCACTCTCGACGGCATTAACCAGGGTGGGCCAGTGCTGCTCCAGGAACACAAAGACCCATTGCAGCGCGGGTGCACGCTCGACATAGGCCTCTTGCTGCTTCAGGAGGGCCTGGTATCGCTTCTGCGCTGTCCGTTTGGTTCGTGCCCGGAAGATGTCCACCACCGCTGCGCGCACCTGCTCGGCTTCTGGCTGTCGCTGGGCATAGTCACGGCCCCACGTTTTCT
>Ga0315274_10001990_pt1 | contig 31281 bp, 29 predicted proteins | sample YL17G02_20_MG_FD_203700 | JGI IMG/M metagenome (GOLD analysis project Ga0315274, IMG submission 203700) | Sediment microbial communities from Yellowstone Lake, YNP, Wyoming, USA - YL17G02_20 | ecosystem: Environmental > Aquatic > Freshwater > Lake > Sediment | place: USA: Wyoming | collected...
ATTTGAGGCATTGTCAAGCAATATTTATTACCACCACATTATTGTCCAACACAACTTCAATCACGACAATCACTTGGAAAAATCACCACCGGTCAGATAGAAGACTCAGGTGTGATACCCGCCCGCCGCCACCGCCACAAACCCCGTGTTCGGTTCGGGCACATCGCACTGGCCTGCGTGGTTGCCGTATTCATCAGCGTTCGATCCCCAGGCCACGACCGAGCCGTCGTTCTTCAGCCCCAGGCTGTGAGACGCCCCCGCCGCCACCGCCACAAACCCCGTGTTGGGCACCGACGACACATTGCATTGGCCATATTTGTCCTCTCCCCAAGCCATGATCGAGCCGTCCGCCTTCAGCCCCAGGCTGTGCCACCCGCCCGCCGACACCGCCACAAACCCCGTGTTCGGCACCGACACATTGCATTGGCCCCAGTCGTTGCGCCCCCAGGCCACGACCGAGCCGTCCGCCCTCAGTCCTAGGCTGTGATACCCGCCCGCCGCCACCGCCACGAACCCTGTATTCGGCTCGGGCACATCGCATTGACCGGCCCAGTTGCCTCCCCAGGCCACGACCGAGCCGTCCGCCTTCAGCCCCAGGCTGTGCCACCCGCCCGCCGACACCGCCACAAACCCTGTGTTCGGCGCGGGCACATTGCATTGGCAATAGTCATTGTCTCCCCAGGCCACGACCGAGCCATCACCCTTGAGCCCCAGGCTGTGATTCCCGCCCGCCGCCATCGCCACAAAGCCAGTGTTCGGCGCCGGCACATCGCATGCGCCGGCGAGTCCCCAAGCCACGACGGAGCCGTCCGCCTTCAGCCCCAAGCTGAGCTGATATCACGCCGCCACTGCCACAAACCCCGTGTTCGGCGCCGGCACATCGCATTCGCCCGACCAGTTGTATCCCCATGCCACGACGGAGCCGTCGTTCTTCAGCCCGAGGCTGTGATACCAGCCCGCCGCCACCGCCACAAACCCCGTGTTCGGCGCCGGCACATCGCATTGGCCCCCCCTGTTGTTTCCCCAAGCCATGATCGAGCCGTCGTTGTTCAGCCCGAGGCTGTGACCCCGGATGCCGGTGTCGACACTGCCGCTCGCCGCCACCGCCACAAACCCCGTGTTCGGCGCCGGCACATCGCATTGGCCATCGCTGTTGTCTCCCCACGCCACGACGGAGCCGTCGTTCTTCAGCCCGAGGCTGTGATACCCGCCCGCCGCCACGGCCACAAAGCGGCCGCTCATGTCCCCGCCAACCACCTGGTCTCCCCAGCCGATGATCGATCCGCTCTGTGCCGCTTTGGCCGCTGTCACCGCCAAGTCCGGCTGCGCGAACACCAGTCGTGCGAAACCAGTCACACATGCGATTGCAAACGCCAGAGTAAGTCCCTTACATGTAAGACGCGGCAGTGAGAAAAAGCTTGGACTCATTGTCTTCCCCTCCACTGAAAACACCCCAAGTTGTGACAATGTTGAATAACCCTCCCGAAGCGAGCGTGAAATCCTACCCCTGTATATTCTTAACGCCCAGCTTGGATGTGCATCTATACAATCACATTTTTCTCGTTTTGTCAATGTTTTTTCGATAGTTGATCTGCGAATCACACAGCGTGGCCTGGCCGCAACCAGAGGATTCGGAGCAAGAAGCGGTGTAAGGAAAGGGGATATGGAGATGAGGGGGATGCGCTCGCTTGAGCGTGAGACGGCGGTGATGGTTGCGTTGAGCGTGTCTACCGCACGCAGTACGGCCAGTTCCAAGCGCCGGGTCTTCATCAAACTTCCTTTCGCAATCCGATCTGTTCTGTGGTGCGGACTTCCTAGTCCGCACGTTAGTCTGCTCATGCTCTAACGGCGGGCTTGGAAGCCCGCCCCACGCTGTCGGCGGGCTCAGACATCTCGGTTTTCCAGCAACCGGGCTCGTGCGAGACGGACGGCTTCGTGGAGCTTCCGCTCGAGTTCCTTTTTCGGGAGCATCTTTGTCCAATAGCTTGCCACGTGGATGCCGGTCTTGGCGAGTTCGAGCAGCTCGACGTGCTCTTCGCTTTTGCCGGCGCAGAGAATAAGGCCCAAGGGGTCAGCCTCTTCCGGTTCGCACTCGTACCGTTTGAGCCAGTTGAGGTAGAGTTCCATCTGGCCTTTGTCCCCGGCTTCGGAGTCGCCGATCTTCAACTCGATCGCCACCAGACGGCGCAGCTTGCGGTGATAGAACAGCAAGTCGAGGTAGTAGTCCTTATCGTCGATTTGCATGCGCTTCTGCCGTTCGACAAACGCGAAACCTGATCCCAACTCGAGGATGAAGGACTCGATCTCTCGCAGGATCGCCGTCTCTATGTCCTTTTCCGCATAGGTGTCTTTCAGACCGAGAAAGTCGAGGAGATAGGGATCACGGAAAACGAGATCGGGCGTGAGTTTGTCCTCCACTCTCAACGCTTCGAGTTCTTGCCGGATAAGCTTGTCGGGTTTCCGTGAGAGGGCCGTGCGCTCAAAAAGCATGGATTGGGTCTTCTTCTCAAGCGTCCGCGTGCTCCACCGTTCGATCCGGCACATCTCGGTGTAGAAGTCGCGCTTCAGTGGGTCGTCGATGTAAATGAGCCGCTTGAGGTGTGTCCACGTCAATTGTCTCCGCAGTGCGGAGACAATCTGCTCGTCCGGGAACACCTCCGCGAATCGCACCATGTGTCGAAGGGATTTTGTATCAAATCCCCGGCCAAATTCGCTCTCCAATTGTCGCCCCAGTGTAGCGACAACTCCCGCACCATACTCCGCGCGCTTTTCCTTAAGGATGTCGTGCCGGATTCGCGTTCCGATGCGCCAGTAGAGCATTGTCAGCCCGGCGTTCACCGTTTGCGCGACGGACTCACGCGCCGCAAGAATCAACTCGCGGATATCGTTGCCCAGGGCGCCTGCCGGCACAATCGCCCTTGCTGCGGCACTACGTGCTGGAAGGGCGGATCTCTTACGCGCGGGACTCATCTGAACCTCCACCTTGGCTCTGATTGGTTTTGGCATTATCGCTTTTCCGGCCTGGAAACGCCAGCGAGGATCGATCCCCGGAATCCGCACGTAAACCGGTAGGGTCGAGCTGCCGCTCGACCATCCACATGCGCCGACATTACTTCAGGCTTGCCGATTCCGAGTTCGGTCGAGCAGGAGCTCGACCGTACCGGTTATCACCTCCATGGTCGTCATTCATGCTGCGTTGGTGGCCTGGATCTGGTTGAGCATGACTTCGTCGGCGTCGAGGGCGAGCATGAAGCCGCGTTTGTGTACAGTGGTGATGATCTCGGCGCGATGGGGCAATTCTTGCTTGATGGTTTCCAGGAGTTTGCGCTTTTGGAAATGCATTTGTTGCGGCTCGACCATGACGTCGCCCCAGACGGATTGGTAGATCGTCTCGTACGGGATGCATTCGCCGGGCGCGGACGCGAGCACGTGTATGAGGCGGTATTGTTTTTCTTGAAGGCGGATGCGGACGCCATCGAGGAGGATCTCTCCGGGGCGGCGGTCGTCGACGATCAGGATCGGGTCTTTTGGCCTCGCCACATTCATCTCGTTCCCAAGTTCAACTTGGGAACGAGTGCTTTTCCCTCTATCGATTTGGGCGCGGGCCCATTCTTTGAGTTGGCAGGCTTGGGAGGGGGTCATCCATTTTGCGAGGGTCTGGGGCGCTGCACTCGAGATGGCCTCCGGCGTATGGAGACCACGCGAGACCAGCTCGATCAAGGCGGTGCGGGTGAGGTCCGGCACATCGGACCTCGCCAATGGCAGTGCATCCGCGATGAGTCCGTGCTGGACGCGTTCGGATAGGATTTTCATCCGTTCAATGAGAGTGGGGGAGACGCCCATGGCCGTGGCTATAGCCGCGGCGGCGTCGATGAGCCATGCGATCTGATCGGCCGCGGCGAGGATCTGTCCCGCCATGGCGTGAAACTTTTCTTCGAGTTCAGCCAAGGGAGCGTGGTCGATCCATTCGGAGAGAAACAGGGCGACCTTGATGGCCCGGACCTCTTCGTAAAACGGCATGAGGTTGCAGTTGCGGATGCGGTTGAGGGGGACGTCCGCCGCGATGTCCTCGGATTCGGTGCGGCGCTTGAGCATACCCACGTAATCGGCGTGCTCGTAATCGTTCGCCGTCAACGAGACTTGCAGCATGCGCCCGTCGCGCGTCATGGCCGCGGCCAGTATCAGGTCGATATCGGACCAAAACCGGTTGCCGGACTCGGTGATCCATTTTTCGAGTTCGTGGGCCGTGGGAATCGTGATGCCCTTGGCGGCGACGGCCATTCCGAGGGGCGTGGCTTCGAGCCGGCCCTTTTCGGGATCGCATGTAATAACGCCGTTATCCATGGCGCGGTTCTTGGCGGCGCGGATGCGGCACGCGACCTCCTCGACCGTGAGGTAGTCCCGCCACACCCATTGGGCCGTCAAGGTCCCTTCGAGAAACGTCTCGAGCTCCTGTTCGGTGAGACAGAATCGCGAGGCGACGAGGCGGAGCACGTGCTCTTCAAGGGCGTCATGGGCCAGGCGGGGCTCGACGGGTTCGCATTCGCCCTCGATGTAGCGCCGCCAGAGGGTCTCGTAATCGAACGGCGTGACCGCCACCATGATCGAGCGGCCAAACGGTTGGCCTGCGCCGTAACGTCCGGCGCGTCCGCCCATGTTCTCGTACTCCGCCCGGAGGATCGGGGTCTTCCACGGCATGCCGAGGCGGTCGTCGTAGCGCCATTTGTCGGCGGCGATAAACACGTTTTGCGCGGGGAGGTTCATCCCGAGCGCGAGCGTGCTGGTCGACACGACGACTTTAATCTCGCCGGCGCGAAATGCCTGCTCGACGATCTTCCGCTCTTCCGGCGAGAGGTCGGCGTTATGAAACGCGACGCCGGTGTTGAGGGTCTCGATGAGGGAGTCGCGCGAGCGGGTCGGTTCGAGCTTGCGCAATGCGGCAATGGCCTCCGAGGCCGCGGCGCCGTCCACGCGCCGTGCCAGAAGCTCAGCGCCGCGCCGGGATTCGTGTTTCGCCTTCACGAAGATGAGACAGGATTCGTTTCGCGCCGCAAATGCCTTGACGTTTTCGGTGAGAACTTCCCAGGCGGACTCGGAACGCACATCGAGCAGGGCCTCTTCTTCTTCACAGCGCTCGTTGTACGTCCGGTAATGGAACATGCCGTCGCGAAGGATACCGTATCGAAGCTCGACCGGACGGCGCTCGTAGAAAAGGAGTTTGGCATCCATCCATTGGGCCAGCCGCTCGGGGTTTCCGATGACGGCGGAAAGGCCGATAAGCCGCGACCGGGTGCGCAAGACGCGGGTGAGGAGGATTTCCGCCATCGCGCCGCGCTCCGGATCGGAAAGGATCTCGAGTTCGTCGGCGATGATGAGCGCAATCTCCTCGATGCGTTCGGGACGGCGGACAAGGAGCTGCGCCAATTTCTCATACACCACCACGGCAATCGAGAAATCGCCTCCCTCGAGTCGGCCGTCGAATTCGCGACGGTCCCGCGTCGAGATGATCACCTGGATGCCATAGCGGCCATACTTCTCCTGAAAATCCTGATATTTCTCCTCCGCGAGGGCCTTGAGAGGAACCAGATAGATGACCTTCTTCCGGCGCAACGCCGTTTGGATCGCGGCCATCTCGCCGATGAACGTCTTTCCGGAACTCGTGGGGGCCTGAATCAAGAGGTTGCCGTTGCACTGTGGCACAGCGGCCCCCGGCTGTGAAGAGACCTGTGGCACAGCCGCCCCCGGTTGCGAAGAGGCCTGTAGCACAGCCGCCCCCGGCTGTGAAGAGACGTGTCGCACAGCCGCCCTCGGCTGTTCAAGATCCAAAAGGCCATACCGTTTGATAGCCATTTCCTGCAACGGAAGCAATGTATCGCTTTCGCCCTGCCGCCAGAGTTGGATAATGTCCGGCGGAATGTCGTATCGAATAAGCTCATTCATCTTCATGGTGCAACCCTCCAAACGCATCCTCAATTATACTGAAAATATTATCAGTTGTCAAGGAGATTTTGGCGTGCAAAGTTGGAACCACGAATGGACACGAATTATACGAATTATGCAGCGGAAGCCAGGAAGCGGCTTAGCCATTCTTTGCGAGACGAGGGCAATAACGGATTTGGCTCATCAGGCGGTTCAGCATTATTCGCGCGTGGATCGTGACACACCACGAGACACCACCAGACACCATCGTATACCCTCCGCCGGTCGGCCTATCCGACGGTGGAGGTTGCCTCTCCATGGATTGCGTCTCGTCCGTTGTTCCAATGGGTTGAAACACCATGGCCCCTCCAAAAAATGCTTGATCTATGAAGGAACTTGCTGTATAGTAGAAAGAAGAAGGGCACCGTGAGCCGTAACTCACAGTGCCCATTGGCGGCATAGCTCAATATGGAAAGAGCAAAGGTCTACCGAAACTTTAGATCGCGGTTCGAGTCCGCGTGCCGCCATTTTTCTACGAAAAAGATTATACAGCAAAGCGGATTTCCTGTCAATGGAAAACTTGAGAGCGGCACAGAGGGAGGGTTCAGTATGAACTCGCTACACGACCTAGATGATTTGGAAATGCAACTCGAACGAGACTTGGAGCTCGTAAAGACCGAAGTCGAGCGGATATCAAGGGAACTGAAGTCCGTCCAAGAGGTGAAGAGACTTCTGTCGAGAACAACGAATGAAGCTAAGACCCCAGAGGTGAGACTGTACAGAAACATGGGACCGACTGAGATCGTCCTGTCAGTAGTGAACAGTCCAGAGAGACGCTGGTCAATAGCGGATATCACGAAAGCGGCTAGAGCGGGCGGAAAAGATATTAACAGGTGGCCGAAGCCCGACAACGTCATTCGAGGTGCGGCGGATAGGCAGGTGAAGAAGGGTGTACTCCTATCAGTCAAGGACTCTCCAGAGAAAGGTGCCCCCGTCTTCTACACACGACCCGCAGGTTACGAAGAGCCTGTCTTCTGACGGTTTTGGTGGTGGCTCATTGTGAGGCGCCGATACCATAGGAGATCCGTTATGTTGAAGTTATCAGACGAAAGCCCCGCTGGGGACGTTGCCGCCGACCAGCGGGGCGATGACCATTAGTCGTGAGAATCCGCATGCAAGCTTAGTTCTCACGGCAAGGCGGCCTCCACCTTCTATGCCCCTGTCGTCTAATGCAGGACGCCGGTCCTTGAAACCGGTTGTGCGGGTCCAAATCCCGCCAGGGGCACATTACTTTTTAGCCGCTACTCTGAGCCTTCCTCATCCTCGCCATGTGTTCGACTTCTTTCTTGGGCACGGATACGATCTTTTGGCTCAGGTTGCGAAACTTCTCAAACGGGCTTTCCTCTTCCTGGATTGTCCGCGTGTTTGCGGTTTCTTCTTCGTCTGCTTTCACCCGGTCCTCTCTTGGGAGGATCAAACGGTAGTTACAACGCTGGCTTCTCCATGATTAGTTTAGCATAGATGAGCCGTTTTCCGCCAATCATTCCGAGAGGCTTCTTGAACCGCTCTCAGTCCCTGATCTTCGCCTTGTCGAGTCGGATTGCGATGGGCTGTCTCAATTCCTCGAGCTAGGGGTTCTTCGCACCCTTCATCTTCGCTCAGTGGCAATGATCTCCCATGGGGGGGCGGCAAGGGCCTAACTGAGCGCGCTCTTCAGCGCGGCGGATACTTCGGCACGAGTCCTATCGGCGAGATCGACTGCGATGCTTGCCTGCTCCGGGGTCAGTTCCGGAAGATCGCCTGGGTATCGAAGTGCCACGCCATAGTCCGTCAGCACGGTCGTACCGAGTAGCGACTGAGCCAACGTGGGGTTGCATCTGGCGACAACGGCCAACAGTGCCTCCATGTCATGGGTCTTGGGAAAGTCCGCCTGGTTCCAGACAAGAAAAGCCTTGAGGTATTTCTCGGCAGCCTGCTGCGCGTGGAATCCAACGGCCCCAAGAAAGGGCGCATTCGTGGCCAACAGATGGTGCGCCACGCCGAGGTCTTCGTCGGCCTTCGCCAGCCATCGTCTGAGGAATTCCCGCTTGACCTGTTCAGGCGGCTTCATAGATGACCATGCCCTGCTTGTTGGCCGGATAGGCGATGCCGCCGATGACGCCCTTGGTCTCCTCAAACCGTTGTCTCGTCATCAGCATGATGTCGAAGGGATACTCGATGCCGCGCAGGGCTTCCCTGATACGCAGCCGTTCTCCCCAAGGATCAGCGACATTCTGCTCGATGATCAAGAGATCGATGTCGCTGTCTCGTGTCATCTGTCCTGCAGCCGCCGAGCCGAAAAGGATGATACGTTCCGCGCGAACTACGCTGGTCACGCGACGGACGATCTCTTCGATGACTGTTTCATCTACTCCCATGCGTCTGATTATACAACAAGCGGATGTTACAACAACCTTTCGTAGAAACGAGGGGACCTGATTCCGTGCGGGGTGCTGGCTTGTTGCTGGCTGTTTGCTCCGAAGGAAGACTTAATCTGACGCCATCGCACGTGTTTTCTGTCAGGATGTGAGGGCTGGCGCATCCTTTTCCGAGTCCAGGTATGCGGTGTCGGGTCAGGATGGCCCGAAGCGCGCGGATGATTCAGCGGTTGCTGACGGATCGCCGCCCTGGATTGCGCCTGCGCACCATTGTGGCGAACGGGCTCTCATCCGCGAGCTTCTTGTAGTATGCCAAGCGCTGGCGAGGGGTCATGCCTCGTGTTTCGGCGGCGATCTCTTGTTGGATTCTTCGCTTCATTGCGACGCAATCCAAGTATTGATCCTTCGTTTGCGCGGCCTTCATCTTCGTTCCTCCAGATGATGAACGATGTCGGACGGGGACAAAATCGATATCAGTCCGTAACTGGTGGGTTCTGCTTCGCTGCACCCACCTTACAACTGCACCCACCCTACGACTATGGCTTCTCTATTCCTTTTGGGGCTTGACGGGGCATTCCTGCGCGAGCTTGAGGAATTGTTCGGTGGTTATGACGTGGTCGAAGGGTACGGAGTCGATGCCTTTCTTGCGGGTGGATTCGCCGGCATCGAAGGTGGCGTCCTCGACGCAGAGGATCTTGAAACCGCGTTTGCGGGCTGACCGGGCGGTCTGGCCGAGGCAGCCGCCGGGATTGGTGTGTCCGCCTATGAAGACGATGTTCTTCGCGTCGAGGTTTTCGAGCACGTATCCGATGTTGCATGAAGGAAACGCGTCTTGGGCCGCCTTGGGAAGAACGTATTCGCCGTCGCGAACGCCGAGGATCTCGGCGGGGCGCGTTGATGAGACGTGGGGGACCCACTTGTCCGGGTTGTAACCCTCGGTGGCGATGAAGTTCTTCCGCAGCCTGGGCTCGAGGTCCATGCCGTCCTTAAACAAGCACCCCCAATGCACGAAGATCATGGGCAGGGCGAGCGCGCGGCATGCATCGGCCACCTTGCGTGCGTTCGGCATGGCGACGTCATAAAGGAAATCGGTTGCCGCTTGGCAATCCGCGGTCGTGTAACCCATTTCCTCCCACGCCTTGGGGATCTCGGTCACCGGAGTCCGTTTGCCTTCCTGGATATCAATGCAAACGAATACGCAGTTCTTGAAGAATGAGATTTCCGGCATGTTGCGCTCCATTCCCGTTGAGGATGCGATTGCCTCGTTCGAAGCAGAGGCAGATCGCAGTGCGGTTCCTGCAAGCATTCCTGTCACTAACCCGGCAAACTCGCGACGGTTCAGATGAGGGGAAGACATATTTCGTTTTCTCTTTGCGACACGTGGCCCGGCTCAAGGGATTATCGGCGCAGACCTGCCTGAGTTCAAGGGCAGCTTGGCGTCGGCCGGGTGGACGGGGTGGACAAGGTGGACGGGTCGGACGGGTCGGACAGACACGGACAAACACGGACGACACGGACGGACTGCGAATCGTGTGTCTTCGGCACGAGTCCGCAGGGGTTGCTCTTTCTGCTTTGACACATTATCCTGAGGCGGGCTTGCCGTGAAGTATGCAAACTCCTTGTATAAATGGCGGCACAAGGATGAACACACGCATTTGGGTCGGCTTTATGAATATGATGAATCATGAGTCTTGTACGATTTGACAGCGTTACGAAATCTTTCGGCGGGAGGCCTGTGCTTGAAGGGGTGAGTCTGCGCATCGAGGAGGGGGAGAAGATAGGGCTCATTGGCCGGAACGGGGCCGGCAAGACGACGATTTTCCGGCTTGTCACGGGTGAACTCGAGCCGGACGAGGGGATCATCGAGCGGATGCGGCGGGCGCGTGTTGCGTGTCTTGCCCAGATGCGAAGCGTGGGGGGAACGCTGGGCGATTCGCCTACTCAGACCATCTTTGATGCGGTGCTGGCGACCTTCCGTGACCTGATCGAGATGGAACGGACGTTGAACCGCCTCGAGGATGAGCTGAGCGCGGGCAAGGACTCGGCGCTGAAGCGGTATAGCGACTTGCAGCACGAGTTCGTGTCGCGCGGCGGCTACGAGTTTCGGAACACGGCGAAGCGGGTCCTGCACGGGCTCGGGTTCGGGGTGGATGACTTCGATCTGCCGCTGACGGCGCTGAGCGGAGGCCAGCGCACACGGCTCATGCTGGCGCTGGTGCTGCTCGAGGACGCCGACCTTCTTCTGTTGGACGAGCCGGAGAATCATCTGGATATCGAGGCGCAGGAGTGGCTCGAAGAATTCCTGCTGGCGTGTCCGAGGGCCATCGTCGCGATCTCGCATGACCGGCGGATGCTGAACACCGTCGCGAGCCGCATCCTTGATATCGAGCGGGGCAAACTTGTCAGCTATACGGGCAACTACGACGAGTACATGCGGCAGAAGAGCATCCTGCGGGAACAGCAACAGCGCGCTTTTGGCCAGCAGCAGGAGTTCATCGAGAAGGAGCAGCGCTGGATCGACCGCTTTCGCTACAAGAACACGAAGGCCAGCCAGGTCCAGAGCCGGATCAAGCGTCTCGAGAAGCTCGACCGATTGGAGGCGCCTCCTCCGGACGGTTCCGCGGCGAGGTTTGCGTTCGGCGAGGTGGTCCGCAGCGGGCAATGGGTGATCCAGTCGCGCGACCTGGGCATGTCTTACGGTGATCTGAGGCTCTACCAGGGACTGTGCCTCGAGGCAATCCGGGGCGAGCGGGTGGGCATTATCGGGCCGAACGGCGCCGGGAAGACGACGCTTCTGCGACACCTGGCGGGAAAGTTGGGTTCGGAACGGGGCGCGTCGGGCACTGTGACCATCGGTCACAAGGTAAGTTTGGGTTTCTACGAGCAGCATCACGAAGCGTTATTCGAGGGGCTCAATAAGGCCAACGACATACTCACGGAGATCCGGAACTATCGTCCTGACATGACCCCTGAGCAAGTCCGGACGTTCATGGGGCGTTTTCTGTTCGTGGGGGACGACGTGTTCAAGCCCTTGTCGGCCCTGAGCGGAGGCGAGATCAGCCGTGTGGCGATCGCCAAGCTTATCCTGAGCGGGGCGAACGTCCTGCTGCTCGATGAACCGACGAATCATCTCGACATCGCCTCGCGCGAGACAATCGAAGCGGCCTTGGAAGCCTTTCCCGGGACCATTCTGATCGTATCCCATGACCGGCAGTTGATCGACCGGTTTGTTGATAAGCTGGTTGTCATCGAAAGCGGCACGGCGGCCATCCATCTTGGGAACTACTCGCACTATCGCTGGAAGCAACAGGCGCAGGGCGAGCCGCGGCCCGCCCAGGAGGCCAAGTCCACGCCCGACGTGCTCAGAATCCGCGAGAAGAAGCCCGCAAAGAACGCGAGCGAGTTCCGCCAACAGGAGAAAGAGGCACGGAAAAAGAGGAAACAGGTCGAGGAGCTTGAGCGGGACATCGAGTCCGTCGAAGACGTGATCGAGCGGCTCGAGGCGGAGTTTCCCACGTTGGATCCGGCGGATTTCGCCAAGGCACAGGCCATGAAAGAGGAGTACGAGGGTTTGAAGGAAGACCTCAAGGGCATGTACGCCGAGTGGGCACGGCTTGCTGGCGGGTAGCCCGTCAGGTTCGGGCGCCCCTCTTGCGTACAGTATCGTCTTGTGATATCATTCCATCGTGGAGAGCAGACGCTACAAGACGCTGCAGGCCATCTTCGAGAAACCGGAGCGAGCCAATATCCCGTGGCGCGATATTGAAGCCCTTTTCATCGCTTTGGGTGCAGAGGTTTCCGAAGGCAGAGGTTCCAGAGTAAGGGTTGCTTTGAAGAACGTTCGGGCTGTCTTTCATCGCCCGCATCCACGAAAAGAAGCCGCCAAAGCCGCAGTCAAATCCGTATGCAGGTTTTTGGAGGCCGCAGGAGTAAGGCCATGATGGAATACAAGGGCTATATTGGCAGAGTTGAGATTGACGCAGAGGCGGGTATCTTGCACGGGGAGGTCATCAATATCCGTGATGTGGTCACTTTCGAGGGTCGGACAGTTGACGAGTTGCAGCAGGCTTTTCGTGATTCCGTTGAAGATTACGTGGAGTTTTGCGCGCAACGCGGGGAAGAACCCGAGAGGCCTTTTTCAGGGAAGTTTGTCGTTCGACTACCCGCTGAACTGCACCGCAAAGTGTACATCAAGGCAAGACTGGCGAATAAGAGTCTGAACAGTTGGGTCACGGAAGTTCTGGAGACCACGGTTCAGGAGCAAGAGCAGCCGAAGACAAGGCGGCGACATGGGGTCAGGTCCTGATTTCTGGAGACCAGATTGCGGCGAGGGTCATCGGGTTGGCATCGGCGTTCTCAAGACGATTGTGGCCGTCGTCGTTTTCGCCGAGCGAGGCTCGGACACCGTTCGCATTATCTCGGCCAGAAAGGCAACCAGGAATGAAGAAGCAATCTACCGAAATGAAATCTAGGACGAACTGGAAGCGGCTCAACGCCATGCGGGATGAAGAGATTGACCTGAGCGACACCCCGCAGATTGACCGCGTGCTTTCGAGAGGATGGAAATCAGAATGCCCAAGCCGAAGGAACTGGTTTCGATCAGGATTGATCCGGACGTTCTGACTTGGCTCCGCAGGCAAGGCAAGGGGTATCAAACGCGAATCAATGCTGTCCTTCGTTCGTACGTCGAAGCTCACTCGCGCTGAAGCCAGAGACTACCCAACAAACCGGCACTTGAAACGGACCTGGGGGGTGAATGTATAGTAGAGGGCGGCAGGGAGGTCGAGGACGACCAGATAGAGGTTTGCCAGTAGGTAACACGAAGGAGAGGCATATGAGGCACATCAGATTAGTCGCGCGCGCGAAGCGGGTTCCGAGTCCAGCCCAAACAACGGGCGGTACCACGATCTTTGACGCCACCACGCCCTTGGGAATTAAGGTTGAGTTCATCGCGGAGTTGACAGATCGCGCCATAACGATTATTATGGAGAAAGCTTCTACGCTTTGACGGGCGAGAGAGGGAGGTACGCATGAAACATTTGACCGCGCTTTCGAAGGTTCCCGCGCATGCGGTTAATACGCAGTTGGTGGAGAAGTTTACCGGCTTGTTAGAGATCCTTGACCGCGTGGCGTTGGCACAGCGTCAGGCCGCATGGAAAGCTCCGTTTCCCATCGGCGGGGGTGAAACGACGACCACGACGACTACGGGTGCGGGCACGAATACAGGGGGCACCCTACCCTTCTAAGAGCGGCAAACCGCTCCGAAAGGCCGGGAAGGTCGGGTTTCTGTTCGCCCTCCGGTTGCACAGGGCGATTTAGATCCGGCTTCGTCCCACTTCCGCGAGCGCGATTCGAAGTTGATCGCAGTCCCGGAACCGGTTTTCCGGTTTCTTGTCCATCATCTTCATAATGATATCGCCCAGTACGGGGGGGCACTTTTTGTTCACGAGGGACGGGTGATCGGGGACGACGCGTATGTGGCACTGGTACAGCGCCTGATAACTGTCGACTAAGAAAGGGGGCCGCTCCGCGAACATGACATAACAGGTGACGCCGAGCGAATAGATGTCGCTTTGGGGGGTGGCCTTCTCCTTCTTCGTGATGAGTTCCGGCGCCACATACATGGGCGTGACCTGTTCGTGCAGCGAGGCATCGAAAATGGACAGCAGGTAGCTGTTCCCGCACAACGAGAAGTCTACCAGTTTCGCGATACCTTTTCGCGTGAAGAGTATATTCGACGGTTTCAAGTCGTGGTGCGTGAACCCACGCTCGTGCAAGTACTGCAGTCCGTTACAGATTTGCGCCGTGATTACGAGGCGTTCCTGCAGGTGCCACGGGCGGTTTTCGAGGTACCATTTGAGGTCCGGGCCATCCACGTACTCGAGAACGAGGCAGTCGCCTTCGTCGCCCTGGATGAGTTCATAGATCCGGGCGACGTTCTGATGCGAGAACTTCTCGAACTTGGCGACGCTTCGGGCGAAATCGCGTCGATGAAACGGGTTCCGGAAAAAGTCCGCGTTGAACAGTTTGACGGCGACCACGGTGTCTTTCTCCGGGTCAAATCCTCGGTAAACGACCCCGGTGCCCCCTCTGCCCAGAATTCGGTCGAACTTGAAGCGATAGAGCGTCGATCTGTCCGGCGCCTGGAAACGACGGGTCATACTGTGCTGCCTCTTGCCGTGTCAAACCTCGATGCCTAGGTCGATGAGGGGGGCGTCTCCCCAAAAGCCATCGATGTCGTAGAACTCGCGGGCCTGTTCGCGGAAGACATGGAAGACGATGTTTCCATAGTCGATCACGAGCCATCCTCCGCTGAACACGCCTTCCGTGTGAATGGGCGATACCTTGACCTCTTTCATGCCTTCTCGCACGCCTTCGAAGATGGCGCGCAACTGTGGCTCGCTCGCCGCGCCGCAGATGATAAATGCGTCGGCGATCAGCGTCAATCCGCGAACGTCATAGGCTTTCATGTCAATGGCTTTGTACTTTGCCGCGAGCGATCCGATCCGGACGACATTGGCGATGAAATCGGCCTCCGGCGCTTCGACGGCTTCATTTCGCTTTTTCCTTACGAGTTTGGCCAACAGCTAGCTCCTAGCTTCCCTTGACGTCGCCGCGGGCCAACTCGTCCGCAAGGATTTCGTTGATCAACTTCGGATTGCCCTTCCCTTTTGTCGCCTTCATCATCTGCCCCACCAGGAAACCAAAGGTCTGTTTTTTTCCTGCCTTGTAGGCGGCCACGGGCTCCGGATTCGCTGCGATCACTTCTCGTGCGAGGGTCTCGAGTGCGCCGCGATCGCTGATCTGCACCCAGCCCTTTTCCTCGACCAGCGTCTTGGGCGGCTTGCCGCTCTTGAACATGTCCACGAGGAGATCTTTTGCGATCTTACCGCTGATCGTCGCATTCTCGATCAAGGCGATCATGCTTGCCAGGTCCGCCGGCGTTATCTTGCACGATTCTACGCTGGCGCACTTGGCCTCGGTCAGCAGCGCCTGGAGATCGCCCATGATCCAGTTTCCGGCCTGTTTTGCGGGCGCGCCCGCGCTGACGACTTTTTCAAAGTAGTCGGCCATGGCCCGGGAGGACGTGAGGACGCCTGCATCGTATGCCGACAGCCCGTACTGGCCGCGGAACCGGTCGAACCGCGCCTTGGGCAACTCGGGCATCGATGCACGAATGCGTTCGACCCATTCATCGCTCACGGCGATGGGCACAAGGTCGGGTTCCGGAAAATAGCGGTAGTCATGGGCCGACTCCTTTGACCGCTGCGTTACCGTAATGCCGCGGTCGGCGTCCCATCCCCGGGTTTCCTGGACGATCTTGCCGCCGGCCTCGAGGACTTGTATCTGCCGGGCCACCTCGAACTCGATGGCCTTCTGAGTCCCGCTAAACGAGGCGACGTTCTTGACTTCAGTCTTGGTGCCGAAGGTTGTCGAACCCTTCGGGCGGACGCTGATGTTGGCCTCGGCCCGCAACGATCCCTCTTCCATGTTGCAGTCGCTGACGTCGAGATACTCGAGGATCCGTTTCAGCATCGTCAGGTAATCGAATGCCTCTTGGGCGCCGCGGATGTGCGGCTCCGAGACGATCTCGAGCAGGGGAACGCCGCTGCGGTTGAAATCGACGCCGCTTTCGCCCGCGCCGATCGTGTGGACGTTCCGGGCGGTGTCCTCCTCGATGTGGGCGCGGGTGATCCCGATGCATTTCGCGCGGCCGTCGGCTTCGATTTCGAGCCAGCCGCCGTGGCACAAGGGGAGATCGTACTGGCTGATTTGATAGTCCTTGGCGAGGTCGGGGTAAAAGTAGTTTTTCCGATCCATCTTGGACCACTTCGACACGGTGCAGTTCAATGCGAGCCCCACTGCGACGGTCGCTTCCACGACCGCCCGGTTCATCACGGGCAGAACGCCCGGCATGCCCAGGCACACGGGGCAGACGTTCGTGTTGGGCGGCGCATCGAATCTCGTGGTGCAGCCGCAGAAGACCTTCGACTTGGTGTTGAGTTCGACGTGGACCTCAAGGCCGATAACGGCTTCGTACTCCATGGATTTCCTCTATACGATGGGCGGTCTGCCCATGTCGATGCCGCAGTTCTTCTCGTACGTATACGCGACGCGGATCATCGTTTCCTCGTCAAAGGGTTTTCCCATGATCTGCATGCCGGCCGGAAGCCCTCGCCGGGTGAGGCCGCATGGAATGGACAAACCTGGTATCGTGGCGAGGTTCACCGAGATCGTGTAAATGTCGCTGAGGTACATCTCGAGCGGGTCGGAGGTCTTTTCGCCGATCTGGAATGCCGCGGTGGGGGACGTGGGGCCTATGATGACGTCGCACTTCTGAAAGGCTTCCAGAAAATCGCGCCGGATCAGGGATCGGACCTTCTGGGCCTTTAAGTAGTAGGCGTCGTAATATCCGCTTGAGAGGACGTACGTCCCAAGCATGATCCGGCGCTGGACCTCTCTGCCGAAAGCCTCTGTCTTTGACATGCAGTACATGTCCCGGACGTCTTTGGCGTCCCGCGAGCGATGTCCGTACCGCACGCCGTCGAAACGGGCCAGATTGGCGCTGGCCTCTGCGGTGCAGATGATGTAGTAGCATGCAATCGCGTAGTCGGTATGCGGCAGGGACACTTCGACAACCTTTGCGCCCAGTTTCTTCAGCCCATCGATGGCCGTCTCGATCTTCTCGCGCATCTCGTTGTTGAGAGCGTCGGTGTAGTATTCCTTGGGGAGCCCGATAGTGATGTCCGACACGTCGGATCGGAGAGACTTTGTGAAATCCGGCACGGGAATGTCCGCCGAGGTCGAGTCGCGGGGGTCTCGGCCGCACATCACGTTCATGACGGTCGCGAGATCTTCCACGTCCTTCGTCAGCGGGCCGACTTGGTCCAGCGAGGACGCGAAGGCGACGAGGCCGTAGCGCGAGACCCGTCCGTAGGTGGGTTTCATCCCGACGCAGCCGCACAGCGCCGCGGGTTGGCGGATGGACCCGCCCGTGTCGCTTCCCAGAGCAATCGCGCACTCGTCCGCCGAGACCGCGGCCGCGGAGCCGCCGCTCGAACCGCCGGGAACGCACTTTAGATTCCATGGGTTCCTTGTGACCTGGACGGAGGAGTTCTCCGTCGAGGACCCCATTGCAAACTCGTCCATATTGAGCTTGCCAAGGAATACCGCATCCGCTGCCTCGAGTCTCTGCACGACGGTTGCATCAAACGGGCTGCGGTAGCCGCAGAGGATCCTCGAACAGCATGTGGTGTAACCCTGCCGCGTGCACAATACGTCTTTGATGCCAATCGGCACGCCCGCCAAGAGGCCCATTTCCTTGCCTTTGGCGAGCCGGTCATCCACGGAGCGCGCTTGGGCAAGGCCATATTGCCGCCAAACGTCGACGTAGGCCTTGACCTTCTCATCCACCTCGCCGATCCTGCGGAAGAAACACTCGGCAACCTCTACCGCGGATATCTTGCGCGTTCGGACTGCGTCCCGAATCTCGTGCGCGGTAAGCTCGTGTAATTCCTTTGGCATGACTCACTCGACGTCCAGGATTCGAGGAACCAGGAAGTACTCGCCGTCGGATTTCGGGGCATTTGTCAGGGCCTGATCGCGTTCGATCCCGGGAGTCACCACATCGTCGCGGAATACGTTTGTTATCGGGATGGCGTGCATTGTCGGCTCGATGCCGGTTGTGTCCAGTTCGTTCAGTTTATCCATATAACCGAGGATCTCGCCCATCTCTCTGACCAAACGCTCTTTGGTCTCCTCGTCCGGAGAGAGTTGTGCAAGCGCCGCGACGTACTCGACGTCTTGTTTGGTTATCTTAGCCATACAATCACACGCCCTGGAAGTCCGCAGACACGTCTGCGATATTACCACAGCGTCATTTCGCGTGTCCAAGAGAGGCTAGAGGAGGAGAGGAAGAGAGGAAGAGAGGAAGAGAGGCGAGAGGAAGAAAGGCTAGAGGAAGAGAGGCGAGAGGAAGAGAGGAAGAGAGGACGGCTAGAGGAAAAGAGAATAGAGGAAAAGAGGATGAAAGCTGAAATGCATGTTCAAGTATTATTGAAGAACCTGCTTCGCGCTGACATGTTTCGTATCGCTTCTTGTCACGCTTTTGCTTCCAGCCTCTCTTCCTCTCTTCCTCTCGCCTCTCTTCCTCTAGCCTTTCTTCCTCTAGCCTCTTTTCCTCTAGCCTCTCCTCATTCAAGGATTGATTCTCGGGATCGGTTCTCCTATCATAGTTTCGAACGAGGGAGTAGAGGATGTTTTCCTTCAAGAGAAAACGGCAACAGCTTCCCCCTGCGGTAATTCCTGATGAAGAGCCCGACGATGCTAATCCAGTCGAGCTGGAACTGACACACGTTGACCGATACGAGATCGTTGCACCAATTGGTAGGGGGGGCATGGGCACGGTTTACAAGGCCATTGATCGCGAGCGGGACCTGACCGTGGCCATAAAAGTGCTCGATCGCCGGTTTGACATCGAGAAGCGCAAGCGGAAACGTGATTACCTTGGTCGCGAAGTGATGATCGCGGCTTCGTTGAACCATCCGGCCATTGTCCGGATGCACAAGGAGATCATTGTTCAAGAGGATTTGCACGGGCACTTGCGGCGGTGTCTGCTCATGGAATACGTGGACGGCCCCAACCTGCGCAAACACATCAAGGAGCGCGACTTGACGGTTCGTCAGATGATCGACTTGTGCAAGAAGCTCTGCATGGGTCTCGATTTTCTGCATCAGAATAACGTTGTTCACCGTGACATCAAGCCCGAGAATTTCCTGCTGACGAGGGACATGCAGCACGTCAAGATCGTGGACTTCGGTCTATCGAAGATCACCACGGGCTGGTTTGCGCTTTGGGACAAGGAGCATGGGGGCACCCGCTTTTACATGTCGCCGGAGCAATTGGCCAAGCGCAAGCTTGACGTGAGGTCCGATATTTTCTCATTCGGAATCACTATGTACGAGCTGTTTTCGGGCCGGCACCCTTGCCCGGCCCGCGAGCCGCGTGAGAAACTTCGACAGCTTCGGAGCAGCAAGTATCGATTCGAGCCGCCCTCGAAGCACAATCCGGAAATCCCGCCCGCGTTGGACAAGATCATAATGAAGGCGTTGCGCCGCAGGCCGGACAGCCGGTACCAATCGGTGACGGAGTTGCTGTTGGACTTGTCACGCATGGGAGAATCACGCATTTGATGTTTGCGCCGCGAAGAGACCATACGCTCGCTAAGATCATTCTGAGTCTTCTCGTGATCGGGCTGGCCGCGTTTGGGGCTATCCGCGCGTGGACGTGGTTCACGCAAAGCGGGGCGGCGAGCGCTTTCTCGTCTTCTCCGGCGGACGAGCTTGAGCGGGCCAGGGGTCTCATGGACCAAGGCAACGCGCTGGAAGCGCATCAGGCGCTTGAACCTCTGGTTAATCGGGGCAGGGACGACGCGCCAACGGCGCAGGCGGTCATGCTTCTTGCGCGTATGGACGTGCAGGAGGGCAATAAGGATGCCGCGCGGCGTCTGCTTGAACGCGGTTATCGGGAGCTTACCTCGAACCCGGATCATCCCAAGCTGGCGATCGCATATGCGCGGCTCCTGGAAGACTTGGGCCAGTATGATGATGCGGTTCGCGTTTATGCGGATGTGCACGACAGGGCGGGCCCGGATATCCGGCCGCCAGCGACCGTCGGGCTTGGCCGTCAAGCCGAACGAAACAAGGACCTGATCAAGGCCCGTGCGCTGTATCGGGAGGCGGCCAAGGACGCTGTGCCGAACAGTCAGGAATGGGATGAAGCCCTGGATGCGCTGGGGAAGGCGAACGTGACGCTGGTGTTTTCGCATCAGGAGACCCCGGAGAGCAAGTGGTACACCGTTGTGAAGGGCGACAGCATCACGAGCATCGGCAATGCGCTGAATACGACGCAAGGCATGCTCATGCGCGCCAACGGCATTGACGAGAATACGGTGTTGAGCATGGGTCAGCGGTTGTTATATACGCCGAAAGATTTCCGCATCGTCATCGAACGTTCGCGGCGCCGGCTGTTTCTCCTCGATAAGGACGGGATTTTCAAGCGGTATTCCGTGGGCCTTGGGCAACCGGGCCATGAGACCACCTTAGGCTCGTACAAGATCGGCAACAAAGAGAAGAATCCCGTGTGGCACAAGCCCGGTGTCGGCCCCATTCCCGCGGGCGATCCGGCCAACGAACTGGGCACGCGATGGTTGCCGCTTGTGCCGGATCAGGAGGGTCTGCCGAAGGACCTCGGGATCCATGGGACCATTCGTGCGGAGACGGTGGGGAAGTACAGTTCAAACGGTTGCGCCCGGTTGTACGCGGAAGAGGTGGAGGAACTCTACGACCTCGTGGTCCGTTCGACCCCAGTGGACATCGTGGAGACCTTCTCTTTGGATGAAGGCGCAACCATCGCGTCGCCAAACAACGTTACGACAGCCGAGACAAAATCGTGAGCTGCTATGGGCGCTGCAACAACTAGGGAACCAGACACGCTTCTCGCGCGGCTGCAAGGGATGGCCGAATCGTCCGTGCAGCCTTGCGAGGCCCTCGTTTTCGTGAGCGAGTTTCAGCTCTACTATCTGCTGTCCAGCGAGATCGCGCGCATGGCGGGCGAGGACCGCGGCGAGGAACTTTACCTGTTCGTGGACGCCCAGACCGCGATGCAGGTCGACACGGTGGACGGCGCACGTATTGCGGCAAAGCGCGTTCTCGTTTTCGGCGAACCGCCGGCGTCTTGGGCCGGCGCCGGCAATCTCATCGCTCTTCCTTTGTCAGGCACGGTCACCGACCAAGACCTTTTCATCCTCGTCCTCTCGCCGCGTCTGAGTCTCGGTCTTGTATGCAAGCAGGGCCCCGGTGGTCTTCGGGGCGCCTGGACGGCATATCGCGGCCATATCGCCGATTTGGCCCAGGCGCTCGTCGCAGAGCGACAGGCGGAACTGGGTCCTGACTTCCTCTCGACCTGCCGGACGGCCCATGCCGAAGACTGCACAATGCTGTGCGCGATGCGCCTGATGTCGCTTTTTGCACGGCAGCTTGCGCTTCGCCAGCGCGATATCGCCATGGACAAGGACGATCTCTCGTCGGTGCTGAATATCCTGAAGGCGGTCTCGGCGACCCGCCGCGCCCATGACATCCTCTACGTCTTTGTGCAGCAGATCGCGCGGGCTGTTCGGATCGACCGGTGCTCCGTCGTGCGGGTGTGGGGCAGCGATTCCATCGGGCATGTTGTGGCCTCGCATGAAGACGAGAACGTGAGCGACCTGATCATCGACCTCAACAAATACCCCGAGATCGGGCGCGCCCTCGAGACGCGCACGAAAGTGGTCATCAATGACACTCGCCGGGACCCGCTGATGCGCCCGATTCTCAGCGATATTGCGCCATCGGGCATTACGTCGCTGTTTGTGATCCCGGTAATCCTGTTTGACCAGAACGTGGGGTCTCTACTGCTGCGCGCGTCCCGGTTCGAGGGGTCATTCTCGCTTCGCGAGATCAGTTTTTGTGAGATCGTTGCGGAGGCGGCGGCCAACGCCCTCGAGCGCGGGCACTTGTTCGAGAGCATTCAGAAGGCGAATGAGATGCTCGAGCACTTGGCGATCACGGATGGTCTCACGGGTCTGTTTAACCATCGTTTTTTCCGCCAGCGACTCGAGAGCGAGTTCGAGCGGGCCCGGCGGTACGCTCTGCCGTTGTCCTGCATGATCATGGATATCGACAACTTCAAGAAGATCAACGATACCTACGGGCATCTTCAGGGAGATACGATTCTCCGGGACATTGCCGACGTCACGCTCCAATCCGTTCGCAAGAGCGACATTGTTGCACGGTACGGCGGCGAGGAGTTCGTAGTGATTATGCCTCAGACGGGGCTCGAGGGCGCCCGGGCCCAGGCCGAACGTATGTTGCGCGACATCAGCGCGACGAATTACGAAGGCATACCCGCGGGTTCCCCGGTGACTGTAAGCATGGGGGTGGCAGTGTATGATCCCGTGACCATGCTTGATTGTGAAGCGCTGATCCGCGTGGCGGACAGCGCCTTGTACGAGGCGAAGAGACTAGGGAAGAACCGCGTCGTAATCGGTGAACCTTGAGGAGAGCGCGCTTGAAACGCTATTTACTTGTGTCGATTGTGGTGGCGTGCGGCGGATGCGTATCGCTGGGAAATCCGTTTGTCCACGTTAAGCCGAATTACGCGAAGCTTCCGGCGGAGGTCATGAAGCAGGTGGCCCTCGAGATCGAACAAGCGGTGCAAAAGGGGGAAAGGGAACCCAACATCGCGGACCGCGATGGAATCGTGGTGAACACGGACATCATCAAGCAGGCGATACGGACCCGTGCGGCACGGTCTGAGATCGTGAACGCATTCCTTGATTCCGGACATGCCTTTGAGTCGCAAAACGGGCTTATCTCCGTTCTCCGGACCAAGGACTACAAGAAGAGCTCGACCTCGAAACAGCGAGATCGAAACGCGCTCCTCGTGATGAGCGAGAATGAGAACCGCTGGGCCCTTTATGAGGGGATCGTCGAGGCGAGCAAACTGCCGTCGGGCTCGCATTCCGCCGTTCAGGCGATCTTCCATGACGCCCGCATCCAATGTCTGACGGTCGGTCAGAAATACGAGGATGCCGCCGGAAACATGAAGGCCAAGTAGCGTCCAGTAGGGCGGGTTTCTCCGAAACCACGCCCAGACTTGCGAGTGCGGTTGCCGGACATGTGAGGGCGCGGGTTCGGAGAAACCCGCCCTACTGGACGCTGTTCTGAATCTTGTCCGAATTGTCTACGAAAGGACAAGCACACCGTGAGCAGGCCGAATGTGGCGGAGTCGATCGCGCATATCAAGACGCTGCCGACGTTGCCGGCGGTCTTGAGCCACATCTTGGCTACGACGGCGGACCCCGATTCGTCGGCTCTCGAGCTGAGCCGGCACGTGGCTGCCGATCAGAGCCTCACGGCGACGCTGCTCAAACTTGTCAATTCCGCCTACTACGGGTGCTATCGGCAAGTCGACAGCATTACCACGGCGATCGTGATGCTCGGGTTCGATGAGGTGCGAAACCTGACGCTTGCGATGACCGCGTTCCGCAGATTTCCGCAGGGGCATCCTGATTTCGACCGGACACAGCTTTGGCGGCACTCGATTGCGGCCGCTATGGCTGCCGAGGGCCTCTCGAAGGCCGCGAGGGCGCCTGCGGGCGGCTGCTTCGTGTCCGGGTTGCTCCACGATATCGGCAAGGTCATATTGGACGTTATTCACCCGCGGCTGTTCCGGGATGCAGCACATAAAGCGCACGACGAAGGCCGCCTCATCCGCGAGACCGAGACCGAGATCCTCGGCCTGAACCACGCCGAGGCCGGAGGCATTCTTGCGGAGCGATGGGAACTCCCGCCCAGCATCGTCGACGCCGTGCGCTATCACCACGATCCGGAGCTTAGTGAAACGGACCCCACGCTGACGGCGCTCGTCGCCCTCGCCGATTACCTGACCTACCAAGCCCGCCTAGGTGAATCCAGCAACGGATGCGATCCCCCTCTCCCTGCCGCGGCGTCCACACTTGGACTCGATGAGAAGAAGTGGTCCGGCGTCGTTGAGCACCTCCAGCAGAGTGGCGACCGCATCAACGAGTTTGTCGGCTCCCTGCGCTGAACGGCCTCCATTCAACCTGGAAACGTTAGAACGTGTGAAAAAATGCCGCAATGGCGTCATTCCCGCGAAAGCGGGAATCCAGAACGTACGTTATGCGCCGCAAGCTCCGCACTGGATTCCCGCCTTCGCGGGAATGACGCGCAGTGTCCAGGCATTTCAGAGAATGGGCGTACCACAACGGCATTTCCTCACAGGCTCTCAGTTCTGCGGTAGTTTTCCGGTTCCTACCGGTTATCCGGGCGAGCGTCGAGGTCGATAACCAGCGCTTGATAAATCCGCAGGTGGGGGATGGTCAATTTCAAGTGGTCCCCTTCAACGCGCCATTCAAGGGGGGCGACTTCGTCCGTGGGACTAAGAGCTTATCCGTAAATAAATATTGCTTCTTGAAACAGGAGTTGCTATACTGTGGTGCATGAGCGCACTCAAGTCATGGACCGTATCCGATGCCCTGTGGGAGCGGGTGGCACCGCTGATTCCGAAGCACAAACGCGCAAGGGGGCGCAAGTACAAGAGACGGCCCGGCGGTGGTCGAAAGCCCCTGGAACCTCGGCGCATATTCGCAGCAATTGTGTATGTTCTTCGCACTGGTTGCCAATGGAAGGCATTACCGAAGGAATATGGAAGCGCGAGTTCCGTGCACCAGTACTTCCTGGAATGGAAACGGCTTGGCGTGTTTGTGAAGATGTGGCGGCGGGGCTTGGCGGAGTACGATGAACTCGAGGGCATTGCGTGGGCATGGCAAAGCATAGACGGCATAATGGTGAAAGCGCCGCTGGCCGTGGAAGCCGTTGGACCGAACCCGACAGACCGGGGGAAAAAAAGGAACCAAGCGCAGCCTGCTCGTAGACGCCCGTGGAATCCCGCTGTCGCTAGTCGTAAGCGGAGCGCAGCGGCATGATGTAAAACTCTTGGACCCGACGCTGACATCCGTGGTTGTGCGTCGTCCAAAGAACCTTGATCAACATCTGTGCGCCGATAAAGGCTACGTCGGAAAGCCTGCGGAGAAGATAATGAAGAAGCGGCACTACATTCCGCACGTTCCCCAACGCGGCGAAGAGATGCTCGCGAAAGAACGCAATGCCCGGCATCGGGCGAAACGTTGGGTTGTAGAACGAACCCATTCTTGGATAAATCGCTACCGCAAAGTGCTGGTGCGATATGAGAAACGAGCCGATAGCTATGAAGGGCTACTGGAGATCGCATGTGCGCTCACGGTGTTTCGTCAGTCAATTGTTATTTACGGATAAGCTCTAAGCGATTCCACGGTCTTCACGTTCATACCATCCGGTTTCGGGACGGTCAGGTTGATCCCGCGCAAGTCGACGGGTTCATCGGACTTTGTCGGCGGAGACCAATCGGCGCCCGCCCCCGCCGGTTTCTCCGCATTCTCTTTGACCGATATCGGCAGGTGATAGTTGACCGCGTGGACCACCAACCGTTCAGGATGGCCGCTCTGTGCCGGCAGTCTATAAGCATGAACGTAGAATGCGGGGTCGGTGTTGCGCGGACACCACCGCAGGCGCAATTGGAGGGACTCCTCGATGCGTTGAATGAAAGCGGGACCCAGGTCCACACGGTTCTCCGTGTCGGATCGGCGTGCGGCATCCAGATAGTCGCGCGCCTGAACGAAATTGTTGGCTCGATCTTCGAGCAGGTTCCAAAAATCCGACCGCCGCGTTGGCACGGCCTGAGGTTTGATCCAGAGCACTTGGCCAGTGCCGCGGGCAACACAAGAAAACTCCGGGGCCTGGGTATCGGAGCCAAAGGCTTTTGTTCGAGGTCGTGCCCACTTGTCCTCCGTGCCAAACGGCTCCACGACAACCAGGTTTCCCCCGTTCCCGGCATAGGCAAGGAGAGTCTCGATCTGGGCGTTGTCGAGATACCGCAGCGAAGGGGCGATTACAACGCGGTAATGGCCAATGCCGCCAAGATTTTCTTCGGTCACAATATCGAACGGCACTTGGGTCTCCGAGAGGACGTTCACCAAACGCCGCGTCATCGAGAGATGCTCCGGAAACTGATAGTAGAGTTGGTCATTCCAAAAGAGAAGACCCACCTGGGCGCACGAGACGCCATCCTTCCACAGATCGGCATGGTCGGAGAAAAACTTCTGCCAGCGCCTGCGTGAATCCGGCGCGCCCAACGCGGCTTGGATAAAGGCGCCTCCGCCTCCCGCGGCAATCTCCGCCTCCGCGAGGTCGGCCCCGCGGTCGTCGCCGGCCATGTAAAGGAGCGTGCCACCCGTTGTTCCCGCGCCCATGGCAAAGCGAAGTGCGAAGATGTTGGAGATTATCGTCCCATTGGCAAGCGTGCCGCACTGCTGCATTTCCTCGAACATCTGCATGTCCGCGGAGCGAGCCCAGCGGACGAGGTCGATGCCGTCCGCTCGCCGTTTATACATACCGTCAGTATGGGCGACGGGACCCAGGTTGGCCACGGTATAGAAATCTTCCTTCCGTCCCTGTTCCGCGAACACTTTCCGGCCCTCGTTCTTGAGGCGGGCAAACATGGAGGCCATGCTGTCGCTCCAGAAACGCTGGGTTTCGACCCACAAGAGAAGATCGCGTGGCGCAGCGCATCCCCGCCGGAGGTCCGAAGACCCGAACCGATCTCGAAGGGATGCGGCCAGATCTTGGCTCTCGAGGAACTCACGGAAATGACAGCGAAGTACGGTCTGGACAAACTCTTCCTTTTGATTGTCCGCGACGCCTTCGACATGTTCTCCGCCGAAGCGGCCAACCAAGTATCCCTTGAGATCCTCCGGCGGCGGAAACTCAGCCATCGAGTCTCCCATATAACAATGCAGCAATCGCGCGCCCTCTTGGAGCGATACTTTGTCCGCGTCCTCTGCTCCGACAACCTGGCGCAAGTCTTCCCGCTTCCAGATTCCGGCCATGTACGGCTTGAATTCCTGCAGGACAAATCGTTGAACGTCGCCGCCGATTCTCGCGAGGTTCAGTTGGCGGGTATCGGCAGCGCCAAACGCTTCACGGAGACCTTCCCGTCCGTACTTTTCGAATAAGTAGAGGTGAAACTTTTCCTCGCAATAGGGGCAGTAGCAGTGTTGCGTGTTGACATCAAAAAACATGCCGTCATAACCAACCGCCCCAATCTGACGAACGACGAGGTCCAGGTAGGCCGACCAGGCAGGATGATTGATGCAAGCATGATAATGGAGTACATCGGGCGGACCGCCGCCCAGCGGGTTGGGTCCCTCGGCTTGAAGCCATAGTGTGGGATCGCCGGGTGGTTTGGGTCCGAGGCCGTACGACGCATAGTCATCCCAGTGGTCAAAGAAATGAAAGAAACCCGTCCGCCGGTCAGGATTGCCGAAAAACGCCATCGTGTAAACGTAGGGGATCAACCGGCGCACGCCGGCCCCACGCATCTTCTGCAATATGGTTTTGATGCGTTCCACTTCGTGAGGGATGTCGCCCGGCGGGAGGATATTATCCGTAAACAACTCATGGCCGTAAGTCGGCCCAAGGGCGCCCTTGAACGGGATCTGATAGCCGAGATGAAACAGGTCGGGCGGGCTCGCCTTCACGTCGCCGAGAAACGACTCGTTCTCCGGGTCCGGGCGATACCAGATGCAATACGTAAACGGCACGGAGGTTTTTGCCGGAAGGGTGAACCCCCGTACCGCGGGAGATTCCGACTGCCCACAAAGAGAAACCCACATCATAGCCGCTGACGCACTCAAGAACCCGATCCGCATATTGGTCTCCTCCGACTATTTCAAGTCGTTCAATTGCACACGCGCCCACAGATGGTTGGGATTCTCCTTGAGTGCCGCCTCGAAGTGCTCTTTCGCCTTTGCCAAGTCGGCGTTGCCGAAGGCGCCGAGACCCGCGAGATAATGCGCCTGGGCCATCTGCATGCCACGAGCTTGTTTCTCGCCGAACTTTACAAAGAAATCCACAGGGCCGCCTTTTTCGAGTTGGGCCGTGCCATCCGCCAGGAGCGCGTCGAAGAGGGCCTTGGCTTCCTCCGGCTTGCCGAGTTTGGCCAAAGCTTGTCCCTTGTGATACCGGAACTCGGACCCGCCCACGTCGACCTTGACGGCTTCTTCGAAATGCGCGCGCGCATTGGGTGCATCGCCCAGCGCTTCATATGCCGAGGCGATCAGGAGATGCGCGCGCGCGGAAGGCGGATCCTGGAGCGGGCGGTCAACGCCGAGATTCTCTGGATATTCGAGGGCCGCTTCGAGATCGTGCAAGGCTTCTTGAGCTTGGCCGGCTTTCAACGCTTCCTTACCGCGTAACAGGTGCGCCTCGACGTAGGTGTCGTGGATTTCCGTGCCGCCCTCCCAGGTATCGAAACGCCGATTCGAGAGCATGTCAATGGCGGCGCCGTATTGGCCGGTCTGCACGTAAAGATGAATCTGGCGCGCCACCAAGTCGCTCCGTTTGTCCGTGGTCTCCTGGTTCTTGCATAGCAGCGCAAGCCGGATTTCCGGAGCGGTCCCCGCGGTTGCGTAGAGTTGTTCGAGTTCGTAGAACACCCGCGGATCGCGGGTGTCGCACGCCACGGATTGCTCGTATTCCGCGATGGCTTTCGGATAGTCGTCCTCCCGCTTTGAAAAAGCATAGCCGAGGTTGCGGTGCACCGTGGCAAGAGTATTGTCGAGGTCCCGAGATTTTTCCCACGCCTTGACCGCTTCGTCCGGCTGGAGGTCGTAAAGCAGATTGCCGAGGTAGTAGTAGGCGCGCGCGTCGTTGGGACACGTGGCGATGGCGTCCCGCAAGACGCGGATGGATTCCAAACGGTACGGGAAGCAATATGCGGGCGGCATGCCGTTGGCCGCGCGGTAGTATTCAGCGGCACGCGCGGGATCGCCCTTTCGCGCCGTGTAAAAGCCGAGATCGTAGTAGAGCATCGGATACGTTTCGGGTTTCTCGCCGCTCGTGTGGCGGGCCAATACATCTATCGCTTCATCGAACATCGCACACGCGGCGTAGTTCGAGGCCAGTTCGAGATAAGACTCGACTTCATTGCGCATGCGCTCCGACAGAGCTTCGCGCGCGTGTTTGGCGGATTGCGTCTTGCCTTTGGCCTGTTCCGCCAGGAACAGCTCATTGCCGGCCCGGAAATCGAGCGGATCAATGCTAAGATTCGCCTCGGCCTGTTGTTCGGCGTCCGCGGTCCGGTCCAGATGGCGCAGCACGGCCGCGCGCAAATTCAGCGACTTGGTATCCAAGGCATCCGTCGCAATTGCTTGATCGAGATGGTCGAGCGCACGCTCGAAATCGCCCTTCCGGCAATCGAGTTCGGCGAGCGCGCAATGGGCCGCCGAGTGCCATGCCGAACTCCACGCGGCGCGGCTGTACGCATCATAGGCGTCGTCATTCTTTTCCTGGCCCCCCAAAGCCACGCCCAGATAGTAATGCGGCTCACCGTCCTTCGGCCGCGTGTGGTTCTTGGTAAGGCGCGCGACGGCTCGGCGAAGGTGCTCTTCCGCGCGGTCGTACATGCCGTGCTTGCAGTCGTCAATGCCCAGCGCCGTGTTGGTGCGCACATCGTCCGGATCGCGTTTCAATGCTTCTTCATAATAGGGATGCGGCTCGATCGTGGGATTGTAGAACTGCTGGAGACGTTGGCCTGCCAAGTACAGTTCCTCGACCGTCTTAATATCCGCGGGGGGCGGCGGTGGCGTGACCACTTCAGGCATGGACTCGGGTTCATAGGTCTTGCGCTGATAAGCCACTAGTTCCTCGCCACCTTCATCGTAGAGTGCGGCGCGCAAGTCGGTTTCCTCGACGCCCTGCGGCATGGCTACGACCTCCGAAAAAGGCGTGGCCGGATCGATGACGATGGTTTTCTCGAGAAGCTTGACGCCTTTGGCGCTCAACACCGCCCGCGCCTTTGCATGCTTGCCGGACGTGTTGAACGCGATACGCGCGCTGCGTTCGGGAGATACCGTCAGATTCACGGCCGCGTCGCGGGTCGCATTGCATACGCCATCGAGTTCGCGAAGCGGATACCAACTCTGCGTGAACGTCTTGACCTCATGCGGCTGTATCCAACTGTAGTCGGGCTGATTGTCCGAATACGCGCCAACCATGATCTCGGCATACGGCCCGTCGCTGTCGGTCAGTTTGACGCGGTCGCCGGTGGATTGCGTGCCCCAAGTCCACAGTTTCATCCCCGGCACGATATGATGATCCGCGACATGGACCACCCCGGCATGTTTGTCATGGTCGTAACCCGCGAAAAAGTCCTCCTGCACGTTCCAGGCGAAAAATGAGGTGGCGCCGGGATGATTCTTCCACCAACTGACATCCACGCCCTTGGTGTAATCCGTGTGATTGAACGTCTCATGCGAGATGGGCCAATGCGTGAACTCGTTCTTGCCATGGAAGGTGGCAAACTGCGTGCTGGGCGGGAAAATGATCTGGTAGCCCGGCGTCGCGTGAATGGCCACGTTCGCCCAATACAGGATGGTGTTGACGTAGGGCGTGCCATTGAACAGTTTCACCGCCACATCCAACCGGGACTGCCCCGGATGCAGCGTCATCCCGATGAGCCACTTCATACGATGGCGGCGTTCCGTCTCGCCGATCCAAATCGTTTTGCTGCCGTCCTCGTTCTCCGCCAAGAGATAGTCCACCGGCATGAAGGTGGTGTTGCGATGGTGATGAAACACGCACCATTCGACCCCGCCGGATATCCATGCGCCTAACATGCCGATCAGGTCAGGTTTGATCACGTGTTGCCGGTAGAAGAAATGATGATCGTTCGTTTTGTCGTAGGCCTCGAAGATCCGCCCGCCAATCTCCGGCAAAACGCAGAAGCGGACGTATTCATTCTCCAGATACAGCGCCTTGTACGTGTGGTCCGCCTTTTTCTGTGTGAGCGTATCGAGCATCGCATAGGGATAGACGGGCCCCTTCGCGCCCTGGTAGCTGCGGCTCTCAAAGAAGCGGGGATTGATGTCCGCCGGTCCCACTTCATACGTGGGCAGCGTCATTGCCTCTTCCCACACCCGCACTTCCTCCGCCGCTTCCGCGGACAACATACCCCTCAGTTCGAGCAGGACAAACATACATCCCGCAAAAAGCCATCGGCTTGTAATCGGCATCGGTCAGGCTCCTCAAATCCGCGGGACAGTCCGGAATCGATGCCCCGCAGCGGCAATGCGGCATTATAGAATGGAGGGGAGCAACGCACAATCTATACACAGCGTCTTAAGTAATTGCGCATAAGCGGCGCAAGCTCTCATTTGCTCTTGACCAGAGGTTGAAGTGGTTCCACACGGCGGCCAGTAGGTCGTCGAGAACCGGAAAGTAGCGATTAT
>Ga0315274_10001991_pt1 | contig 31259 bp, 29 predicted proteins | sample YL17G02_20_MG_FD_203700 | JGI IMG/M metagenome (GOLD analysis project Ga0315274, IMG submission 203700) | Sediment microbial communities from Yellowstone Lake, YNP, Wyoming, USA - YL17G02_20 | ecosystem: Environmental > Aquatic > Freshwater > Lake > Sediment | place: USA: Wyoming | collected...
CATGACATTGTTAAAAGGCAGGGCGATCGATGGTTTCCATGTCCCCCGCATGATCTCCAAAGACGTTTTATCCGCGTTTTTCGACTGGCGTGAATCCAATTCCAGAGCGGGAAGTTCCGCCCGGAGGCGCGCCTGATTAACGGCGGCCAGGACGGCCGTCCTCAGCTCGTCTTGATTCATGCGCCGGTAGGGGTCCTTTTTGAATAGGAGGAGCGTGATGAAATAGCCGCCCCCGGGAAGGCCGGGGTTGCGTCCGAACCAGACGCCCAGGCCCGCCTCTTGGAAGGACTGGGAATAGACGCCGCTGAGCTTGATCGTGTCGAGGTCAAGCGTCGCGGCCGTGACGAAATTGACCGTGACCTCGCCTAAAAGCTTGGCCACGGGGGGCGGCGTTCCGAGCCCGGCCTTCTTTTCGGAGTAATAGCGAGCGACCCTATCCGCCTCGGGGATGAAGACAAGGGGATCGAGCCCCTTCCCGGCCCGGGCTTCGTTGATTCGGCGCTTGAGATCGGCTTCGGCTTCCCCGGCCGAAACGGGGACGATCGAGCGCACGAAATCCTGGGTCAGGTAATAGCCTTTGTCGGGCTCATGGACGACGCCGATTCCGACCCGGTCGTATTCGGGCCTGAGGATCTCGCCCTTGTGTTGCGGGCTGTCCATGAGGGCCTTGTGGATGAAGTCGGGCAGATAGGTCTCGGAGAAGGCGACATTCTCGCCGCCGATCTCGAAAAAAAATCCCGACTCGGTAAGTCGGTCGCCCAGGGTTTTCCCGGACGGAGAAAAATGGGAGAGGCTTCCCGTCGCGGCCATATCACGGCTGTGGGCGCGGGCCAGCTCCGAGAGATCCGGGGACAGCTCGAGGGCGTTGAGGCCGCGGCTCTCCCTTTCGGCGTTGAGGAGCTCGTAGATGCGGGCCTCGATGAGCGCCGCCATGGCCGGATGATCTTGGGGAGGCGAGCCGGCGGCGAAGAACGATCCCAGGATGGCGACGATCGGCGCTATGAGCAGGATGGCCGGAGGCTTCAACATGGTCGTTCGTCCGCTCATCCTTCGACCTTTGCTTATGCCTATTTTATACCATGACCGCGCGCTTGGAAACTTCGGCCGAAAACCGAGTTCGCTCCCGCCGAGCCGGCAACTTCGTTGTCCGGCTCATTGCCCCCTTTGGCATTGTCGTATACAATCGCATCCGGGGAAAGGATACATATATGAACCGCGCTCTGAAAGGTTTGCTGCGGCGGATCCTGCCGCGGGGAATCCAGAGCCGCATCCGGCGCTACCGCTATGGGGTGGCAGTGACGGATATCGAAGCCGCCTGGGAGTTTAAACGCGCTTTCTTCTGGAACGCCTTCAAGGCGCTCGAATTCAACGGGATCGATGGGGATTATGCCGAGTTCGGTTTTTACAGCGGGATGACCTTCCGCCTGGCCTATGACCCGATCCGCCGGCGCAAGACGCCGCTCCGGCCAACTTGGCCCTGGCTTACATCGACTGCGACATGTACTCCGGCACGAGGATCGTGCTCCGGTTTTTAGGGCCCCGCCTCAAAGGGGGTTGACTTGCTTAGAAGCGGACCTCGGTTGGTCCGCCCTCAACGAATGAAGACGCGGCGGCCGCGGACCTCGATCCGTCCCTCGAAGAAGAGCCGGACGGCCTCGGGGTAGATCTTGTGCTCCTGCTCGAGGATGCGCGCGCTCAGGGTCTCCTCGCTGTCGTCCTGGAGGACGGGCACGACGGCCTGAAGGATGATCGGCCCCATATCGACCTCTTCGGCCACAAAGTGGACCGTCGCCCCCGAATAGCGAACGCCCCATTCGATGGCTTTCTGCTGGACGTGGAGGCCGGGGAAGGCGGGGAGGAGGGCCGGGTGGATGTTCATGATCCGGTGGACGAAGGCCCGGCAGAGGAGGGGGGTCACGATCTTCATGTAGCCGGCCAGGCAGATGAGGTCGACGTTCCGCTTTTGGACCTCGGCCAGCAGGGCCGTGTCGTAGTCCTCGCGGGTCGGATAGGCCTTGGGGTTGAGCCAGAGCGCCTCGAGGCCGCGCTCGCGGGCCGTCGCCAGGCCCGGCGCCGTCTCGACGTTGCTGAGGACGAGGGCGATTTCGGCGCTGATTGTCCCCGCCCGGACGGCGTCGTGGATGGCCCTGAAGTTCGTTCCTCGTCCCGACAGGAACATGGCGATCCGCCCGCTCTTTTTCGGGCTGGTGAAGATGATTTCGTCCATGGCATCCCCCTCGCTCGGAGTTAAAATTTCAGCGCGAGGCCGAGCTTGGCTGAGAATCCGCTGAAATCGATTTTAGCTTTGACTTGATTGCGGAAGATGGCCCCCTGGGGCGAGTGCTCCATGACTTCGAACCGCCGCTGCCAGTACTTGAGCTTGGTATCGTACTGCTCGAAGGAATAGAGGGCGCCCTTAAAGCTGCCTTTGGCTTCGCCGTCGAAATCCGTCAGCTCGGCCTTGCGGCCGGAGGCCTCTAAGAAAAAGGACAGGCTGTCGTCGACGGCGAAACTGAGGCCGGCCCCGGCGGCCAGGATTTTTCCCCTCGATGCGGCCGACTGATAGGCGGGGTAGCTATAGGTCTCGCTTGTTTTGAGCTTGGAGGCCTCCCGCTCGACGATCTTTCCCCAGATGAGGCCCGCTCCCGCTTTGACGTATAAGGTGAGTTTTGCGCTCAGCGGCAGCATGCCGTAGCCGGAGACAATGACGGGGAAGGCGCTGGCCGTCATGGAATGGGCATAGGTGTAGGTTCCGGCCGGCTTGGCGACGGTCACGAACGCGCTCTTCTCGGACAGGGAAGCGTGGAGCGCTCCGGCCGATACGCCCAGCGCGAAATGGCGGCCGAATCCCAGAATGAGCTCGGCGTCGAAGTCGACGGCGCCGTGAAACGATCCGACTTTGTCTTCTTCCAAGACGTATTTCTTGTTGCTCTCGACCTGCTTGATCTGCCAGGTCTCCCAGTCCTTGAGGACCGTGTTGGCGTCCTTGAGGGCGAGGTAGCCGGGGCCGCCCGCGAGGCGGAGGCTCAGGCTGAAGCCGGCGAAGGCCGGCGTCACGGCGGCCGCCAGGAGAACGGCCGCGGCCAGAACGAGGGGCTTACGCATGGATCTTGAACAGGTCGGGGATGGCGTTCTTCCAGGCCTTGAAGGCCTCGCGGACCGTGACGTCGACGAGCTTCTTTCCGGCCTGGCTCAGGACGATGGATTCGCCGTAGACCTTGCCGATCGCGGCCGCGCGCACTTTCCGTTCGCGGGCCAGCTCGAGCAGGCGATCGAGGTCGGCGGGCCGGAGAGAGACGGCGATCCGGGACTGGCTCTCGCCGAAGAGGAGGGCGTCGGGGCGGAGCCCGGCCTCGAGGTCCACGACGCAGCCGAGACCCTTGCGGCCGTGGAAGCAGGACTCGGCCAGCGCGACGGCCAGCCCGCCCTCCGAAAGGTCGTGGGCCGATTGGAGAAGTCCCAGGCCGGCGGCCTCGAGGCACAGCTTCTGGACCTTTTTCTCGACGGCCAGATCCAAGCGCGGCGCGGGTCCGTCCTCGCGGCCGTGGACGGATTTGAGGTACTCGGAGCCGCCGATCTCATCCTTCGTCTCGCCGAGCAGGACGACGACGTCGCCCGCCGCCTTGAAGCCGGGCCGGACGGCCTTGTCGATGTCCTCGATGATGCCGACGACTCCCAGGACGGGCGTCGGGTTGATCGAGGTACCCTCGGTATCGTTGTAGAAGCTGACGTTCCCGCCCGTGACCGGGATGGTGAACGCCTTGCAGGCCTCGATCATGCCCTCGATGACGGCCTCGAACTGGCCCATGACCTCGGGCTTCTCGGGATTCCCGAAGTTGAGGCAGTTGGTGACGCCGATCGGACGGGCCCCGACGCAGGCCAGGTTGCGGCAGGCCTCGGCGACGGCGGCGGCGCCTCCCGTCTTGGGGTCGAGCCGCGTGTGGAGGGAATTGCCGTCGAGCGAGGCGGCCAGGGCGCGGCGGCTCCCCTTGAGCCGGAGGACGGCCGCGTCCGCGCCGGGCAGGAAGGCCGTGTTGGTCTGGACCATGTGGTCGTACTGGCGGAAGATCCATTCCTTGTCGGCGATGGTCGGCGAGGCCAGGAGCTTGAGGAAAGCCTTGCTGAAATTGTCGGGGAGGGAAACGGGGGCGCCTTTCCCGGCCGCCTTGGCCGGCTTGGGCTTGACGCTGGGACGCTTGTAGGCCGGGCAGAGGTTGACGATGGCGTCGACGGGAAGGTCGATGACCTCATCGCCGTGGAAGCGGACCTTGAGCCGGCCGCCCTCGACAACCTTGCCGATGACGACGGCGTCCAGGTCCCACTTAGCGAAGATGGCCTGGACATCCGCGACCCGCTCGGGCCGGGCGACCATGAGCATCCGCTCCTGGGACTCGGAGAGCATGATCTCGTAGGGCGTCATGCCCGCCTCGCGCTGGGGGACGAGGTCGAGGTCGACCTCGATCCCGGTCCCGCTCTTGGCGGCCATCTCCGATGTCGAGCAGGTCAGGCCGGCCGCGCCCATGTCCTGGATGCCGACGATCAGGCCGGGCTCCATGGCTTCCAGGCAGGCCTCGAGCAGGAGCTTCTCCTTGAAGGGATCGCCGACCTGGACGTTGGGCCGTTTGTGCTCGGTCTCCTTGCCGAACTCGGCCGAGGCCATGGTCGCGCCGTGGATGCCGTCCCGGCCCGTTTTGGCGCCGACGTAGAGGACGGCGTTTCCGACGCCCTCGGTTTTGGCGTAGAAGATCTTGTCTTTTTGGACCAGGCCGAGGCAGAAGACGTTGACCAGGGGGTTCTGGGCGTAGCCGGCGTCGAAATAGACCTCGCCGCCCACGGTCGGGACGCCGAAGGAGTTCCCGTAGCCGGCGATCCCCGAAACGACGCCCTCCATGATCGAGCGGTTTTTGGGCTGGTCGGGCGGGCCGAAGCGGAGCGAGTCCATAACCGCGATCGGCCGCGCGCCCATGGTGAAGATGTCGCGCAGGATGCCGCCGACGCCGGTCGCCGCGCCCTGGTAGGGCTCGATAAACGAGGGGTGGTTGTGGGACTCGATCTTGAACACGACGGCCAGGCCGTCGCCGATATCCAGGACGCCGGCGTTCTCGCCCGGCCCCTGGATGACGGCGGGCCCCTTGGTCGGGAGCTTCTTGAGGTGGACGCGCGAGCTCTTGTAGCCGCAGTGCTCGGACCACATGACCGAGAAGATGCCGAGCTCGGTTAGGTTCGGCTCGCGGCCGACCAGCTTAACGATGAGCTTGAACTCGTCGCGGGTCAGGTTGTGGTCCTTGAGGATCCGGTCGTCGATCATGGCGGTCCTTTGTTCGGCGCTCAACTCGCGCGGCCCCGGATGACGGATTCGAGGATGACGCGGCCGTCCGTCCCGCCCAGCAGGGCCTCCGAGGCCCGCTCGGGGTGGGGCATCAGGCCCATGACGTTCCCCGCCTTGTTGACGAGCCCGGCGATCGATCGCATCGAGCCGTTGACGTTGGCCTCCTCGGTCAGACGCCCCTGCTCGTCGGCATAGCGGAGGACGACCTGGCTGTTCCGCTCGACGTCGTCCAAGACTTTGGGCGGCGCGTAATAATTCCCGTCGAAATGGGCGATCGGGATGCGCAGGACCTGGCCCTTGCGGGCGCGGTTGGTGAAGACCGTCCGTTCGTTTTCGACGCGCAGAGTCACGAACCGGCAGAGGAACTTGAGGTTCTTGTTGCGGAGCATGGCGCCGGGCAGGAGCCCCAGCTCGAGCAGGACCTGGAAGCCGTTGCAGATCCCCAGGACGAGGCCGCCGCGGGCGGCGTGCTCGCCGACCTCGCGCATCAGGGGCGAGAACTTGGCGATGGCGCCCGAGCGCAGGTAGTCGCCGTGGGCGAACCCTCCCGGGAGGACGACGCAGTCGACGCCCTTGAGGTCGTGGTCCTTGTGCCAGAGGAAGACGGCGTCCTGGTTCAGGACGTCGCGCAGGGCGTGGAGCGTGTCGGAATCGCAGTTGGACCCGGGAAAGACGACGACGCCGAACTTCATGGCATGATATCCCAGCTGAATTTCTCGATGATCGGGTTGGCCAAGACCTTGTCGGCGATCTCGGGGATGAGGCGGCGGGCCTCGGCTTCGTCGATCCCTTCCAGGTCGAGCTCGAAGACCTTGCCCTGCCGGACGTCCTTGACGAAGCCGTAGCCCAGGGTCAGCAGGGCGTTCTTGACGGTCTGGCCCTGGGGGTCGAGGACGCTGTTCTTGAAGGAGACGAGGATTCTGACTTTCATCGGAACACCTTTTTATATATGGCGTCGATTTTCCCCAGGTAGGGGGCGAGGGAGAAGCAGGCCCGGAGCTCGGGTTCAGTCAGGAGCTTGCGGACCTTGGGGTCGGCGGCGACGAGATCGCGGAAATCGAGCCCTTCCTCCCAGCCCTTGAGGCTCGAGGCCTGGACGACGGCGTAGGCCTCCTCGCGGGTCATTCCCTTGCTGGTCAGGGCGAGCAGAACGGCCTGGGAGAAGACCAGGCCCCGGGTCGCGTCGATGTTGGCCCGCATCCGGAGGGGGTGAACGCGCCAGTTGCGGATGATATCGGCCGTCTCGGCCAGGATGTAGTCGGTCAGGATGAACGAGTCGGGGATGATGACCCGCTCGGCCGAAGAGTGGGAGATGTCCCGCTCGTGCCAGAGCGGGATGTTTTCGAGGGCGACCTGGAGGTTGGAGCGGACGATCCGGGCCAGGCCCGAGATCCGCTCGCAGCGGACCGGGTTCTTCTTGTGGGGCATCGAGGACGAGCCCTTCTGGCCCTTGGTGAAAGGCTCCTCGACCTCGAGGACCTCGGTCCGCTGGAGGTGGCGGATCTCGACGGCGAACTTCTCGAGCGAGGAGGCGAGCAGGGCCAGCGCCGACAGAACCTCGGCGTGGCGGTCGCGCTGGAGGACCTGGGTCGATACCCGGGCCGGGGCCAGGCCGAGCCGGCGCAGGGCGATCGTCTCGACGCGCGGGTCGAGGTGGATGTAGGTCCCGACCGAGCCCGAGATGCGGCCGACGTTGATGACGGCCAGGGCGCGGTCGACGCGGTCGATGTGGCGGCCGACCTCCTCGTGCCAGACGAGGAGCTTGAACCCGAAGGTGATCGGTTCGGCGTGGACGCCGTGGGTCCGGCCGATCGTCGGCGTCATTTTATGCTTGAGGGCCTGGGATTTGATGATTTTGCGGAGGGCGACGAGGTCGCGGCGGATTTTCGCGAGGGATTCCTTGATGAGGAGGGAAAGGGCCGTGTCGACGACGTCGTAAGAGGTCAGGCCGAGGTGGATGTAGCGCGAATCGGGGCCGACCTTCTCGGCCAACGAGGTCAGGAAGGCTATGATATCGTGCTTGACGACGCGCTCGATGGCGTCGATCCGGGCGGCGCTGAAGCCGGCCCGGGCCTTGATGCGTCGTAGCGAGGCGGCCGGGATCTTGCCCAGCCTGGCCCAGGCCTCGCAGACGGCGATCTCGACGTCGAGCCACTTCCGGTAGCGGCTGGCCTCGGTCCAGACGGCGCCCATTTCGGGACGGGTGTAACGTTCGATCATAAGCGAATCCTTCGAGCCTTCCTTTGAGTGAATCCAAATAATAGCAAGGACTCCCCGGTGAAGTCAATTTGCCGGACCGGAATTCGGGGGACACATCACTTAATTCCGTGGATATATGAATTAAGTGATGTGTCCCCCGAATTATCGCGGAATTATCGGAGGCGGACGTGCGCCGGCTACTTCCTTATATAAACATACTCCCCGGAAGGGTCTCTCTGTTTGAGGGCCTTGACCTGGCCGTTCTCCATGACGAACTCGAAGATCACGTCGGAGAAAAGCTTGATGTGGAACTTGAGGCCCTTGTAGGGGATCAGCCTCTCTTCGGGCTGTCCGGGGAAGACGAGGAACAGCCCGCCGTCTTCCTTGAGAACCACTTGGAATTTGTAACCGGTCGGGGTTTCATAAGTCCCGGCCAACTGGCCAAGGATCTTGGGGTCAAGCGTCTCAGGCTTGCGGACGAAGGTGACCTCCGCCTCGTCGAGCGAAATGACGGCCTTGTCGACATCCCCTTGGGGATTGGTCAAAAAGTTGACCGCGAACCGGCCGTAGGTTTCGTCGTCGGGCGTTTCGAAGCGGTCGTAGTGGAAATGGTCCAGGGGGAGCACGATTTTGTGGAAGTCCATCTGGAGCTGGCCGTCCTTCATCCCGACTTTCAGGACGCCGTAGGCTGGATGTTCGTACTCGCCCGCGTAGTCCTGGATCGGATGGGAGGGTTTCGTGTTCGGGACCCGGTCCGCGCCGGCCTTGGCCCGGGCCTCGCTGCCCGCTTTCTTGCCTTTAAGCCGTATCTCGAGCAGGCGATCGCTCCAGGGCGTCTGATCCATTCCCAGCAACCGCTCATAGACGTTGTAGCTGATGGTGTTGTAGAGGCTGGCGCAGTGATTGCCGATGACGAAGACGAGGACGCCGATCCGCTCGCGAGGCAAGAAGGAGACCTGGGAGTGGAATCCGGGAAGGTCCCCGCCGTGGAAGGTCAGGAGGCGCCCTCGATAGGAGGCCGTTTGTCGTCCCATCCCATAGGCGGAATTCAGAATTTCCCAGTACCCGCGGACTTCCGCGGCCGTGTTGGGCAGCGCGATGGCCGGCTCCAGCGTGGCCTTGAGCACGGATGAGGGAAGAACCTGCTTCTCCCCGTATCGGCCGTCGTTCATCAGGGCGACGAGCCAGCGGGACAGGTCCTGGATATTGGAGATGATCGCGCCGCAGGGAGCCACGCCCCCGATATCCTCGTAGTAGGGGATCTTGTAGATCTCGAACGTATCCCGCTTCTCGGTGAAGGGCACGCCGAAGTCGGGCTGTTTCAGCATGTCGGCGATGGAGTAGACGGTGCTCGTCATCTCAAGGGGTTTGAAGATCCTGTCGCGGATGAACTCCTCCCACCTCTTGCCGGACTGGAGCTCGATGATGTACCCCGCGGCGGCGTACATCAAGTTGTTATAGAGAAAGGTCTGTCGAAGAGGCTCCTGGGGCTCGAGGTATTTGACTTTATCGAAAAGCTGTTTGCGCGTATCGTCCGATTTGTACCAGATCGTGTCGTGCCGGGTGATGCCCGTGCGGTGGGCCAGCATGTCGCGGAGCGTGACCGTGTTGTTAAGATCGTTGTTATAAAACTGTATAGAGGGCACGGAGTCCCGCACCGGTTTATCCCAGGTCAGTTTCCCTTCATCGACCAGCATGCCCGCGGCCACCGCCGTGAACAGCTTGGTGTTGGATGCGATCTGGCAGAGCGTCGTAGGGGTGAAGGGCAGCTTTTTCTCGTAGTCGCGATAGCCGTAGCCCTTGGCGAAGACGAGCTTGTCGCCGACCACGACGCCGACGCCGATTCCGGGCGCGTTCCAATCCTTGAGGATCTTCGCCATATAGGCGTCGAAGCCCTGCAGCTTCTTGGCGATCGCCTTGTCCTGGGCCCCGAGGCCCGGCCCGAAGGCCAGAGCCAGGAGGATGAAAACCGAAAGTCCGATGGCTGCCTTGAATCCGGACCGTTCGTGTTTTGGCGGTATGTGCATCTGATCTCCTTTCCCGGATCAAATTTGTCGAATTTATTAGGACTATACCACCAGCCGACGGCACGCGTCAAAACATAATTCGGGGGACACACCGCTTCATTCCGCTGAACGCGGGAATAGGGCGAATTAAGTCATGTGTCCCCGGAATTCCCCCGGGATGGCCAAGGATTATGTATAATGGTTGTCTAAACGGGTGGAAGGCATGATGGATGGATTGCGCGAGGACGAGCTGGTCCGGAAGGCTCAGGCGGGGGAGGCCGAGGCCTTCGCCGAGCTCGCCCGCCGCCACCAACAGAGGGTCTATGCCGCAATCTTCGGGTTGGTCCGCAACCACGCCGACGCCGACGACCTGGCCCAGGAGACCTTCCTCTCGGCCTACCGGGCCATCGGCCGCTTCCGGGGCGGGTCGAGCTTTTACACCTGGATCTATCGAATCGCCGTCAACCTGACCATGAACCACATCAAGAAGAGAAGCCGGGAAAAGGGGAGGAGCGAGCTCCTCGAGAACACGCCGCCCTCCGCCGAGGCGCGGGCGGCCGCGTCGCCAGAGCTCCGCTCCCAAACCGACGAGATCTCGGACAAGATCAAGGAGGCCCTGGGCGGACTTCCGCTGCCCTTCCGGACGGCCTTCCAGCTCGTCGTCAACCAGGGCATGAGCCACGGCCAGGCCGCCGAGGTCCTCGGCTGTTCCGAGAACACCGTGTCCTGGAGGATGCACAAGGCGCGGAAGCTCCTCCAGGCCCGGCTCAAGCCGTTCTTGAGCGAGGTCGAGCCATGAAGTGCGCAAAAATCGAAAAGTGGATTTCCGACGACTTGGACGGCGCCCTCGCGCCGCGGAAGAAGCCGGCCTTGGCCCACCACGAGGCTTCCTGCCCGGCCTGCCGGGCCTATCGCCGGAATCTCGAGAAGCTCCAGGCCGGCGCCCTCGGCCTGGACCGGGCTGCGGAACGGCCGGAGGCTTACTGGCGGGATTTCGGGGCGCGGCTGGCCGCCGGCTTACGGAACGATCCGGCCCCTCGGCCCGCGCCGTCGCGGGCGCCCTTTGCCCTCCGCCGGCCTTGGGCGTGGGGCGGAGCGGGTCTGGCCGCGGTCGCCGCGGTCGCCGCCTACTTCGTTTTCCTCCAGCCCAAGGCGCTGCCCGGACCCTTCGTGTTCTCCTTCGAGGACACGGTCGCGTCCATCATGGAGGAGATCGGCGACAATTCCGAACTCGAGAGATCCTTCAACCTCGCCCTCCAGGCGTCCATCGAGGAGGCCATTCGGGAGGACGGAGAAGCGACGCTTCGCCCGCTATCCGACGACCCTCTTGTCTGGGAGGGGTTGACCGAGGACGAGATGGCTCTTCTCGAGTCCCGGATCAGGAACGAAAAGCAATCTTAGGAGGCTGACCATGAATAGAAAAGGGACGATCAAGCGGTCGGTTGGGACGGCCCTGGCCCTGCTTACCTTCAGCGCGGCTCTCATGGCCATGGGGCCTTTTCCCCAAGTTCGGAATAAGGAGCGAATCCGGGAGAACCTCCTGACGCTGAGGCTCCTCCGGATGACCCAAGCCCTGGACCTGACCGAGGAGCAAAGCGCTAAAATCTATCCCACCATCAACCGGATCGAGAAGGAGAAGATGGATATCCAGAGGCAGCTCGGCCCGGAGATCGAGGGGTTGCGGGCGGCGGTCCTCGCCTCGAAGCCGGACGAGGCCGATATCGCGGCCCGGACCGGCCGGGTCCGGGAGTTTCGGGACAGGATCAAGGCCAAGGACGATGAACTCGAGGCGTTCCTGGACGCCAACCTGACCTTGATCCAGAAGGCCAAGTACCTGATCTTCAGCGTGGATTTCTACCGGGGATTAGGGCAGGTCCTGGATAGAGCCCGCCGGCCGGCCCTGGCGGACCGCCGCGAATACTGACGGGGTTGACCGGCCGCCCTCCCGAATTTTTTTTCGCCGGCCTATTGACATAATTTTGCATTTCAGATAGGATTCCCCAAGGACTTTTTTACTTTTTGAGATAGTCACCGCGCGCGCAAGATCGAGCTGGTAGAGAGAAAGAGCGTTTCATAAGAATCTTTCTCTTACTCCACTCCCCCGTTAGGCGGTCGGCTTTTTCATTTTTTTATGGACGTGCCAGCGTAGCTCAGCAGGTAGAGCGGCTGATTTGTAATCAGCGGGTCAGGGGTTCGAATCCCTTCGCTGGCTCGCTGAGAGGCGAGCGATCGCCGGCGCCGCGCAGGGCGGGGACGGCGGTCTCAGGATCTAAGAATACGGTTTCGAACGATGAAGACCGGGCAGGTTCCAGAGTGGCCAAATGGGGCGGGCTGTAAACCCGCTGCGGAAACGCTTCGGAGGTTCGAATCCTTCCCTGCCCATTGCATTTCCGCGGGAATAGCTCAGTTGGTAGAGCGTCAGCCTTCCAAGCTGAATGTCGCGGGTTCGAATCCCGTTTCCCGCTCTTGGCGTCACCGGTTGGGCCCAAGTAGCTCAGTTGGTAGAGCACGTCCTTGGTAAGGACGGGGTCACCAGTTCAATTCTGGTCTTGGGCTTTGACGATAAACGGCGCGAGAGGAATAGATAAAGATATAGGGATAGATAAAGATAAAGGTATTCAGGGAAAGGCGTCATCATGAGAGAGAACGTGACATTGCAGTGTTCGGACTGCAAGCGGCGCAACTACACGTCGACGCGGAACAAGAAGAAGCAGACCGAAAAGACGGAACTCAAGAAGTTTTGCCCCTTCTGCCGGAAGCACACCCTCCACAAGGAAGTCAAGTGAGGGCCGGCGGCGGGAGCGGATGCGGCGGAACGGACGGCGGACCCGATGGGAGGACGCGAACGACGACAGGTGAGTAGCTCAACTGGCCAGAGCAGCGGTCTCCAAAACCGCAGGTTGGGGGTTCGAGTCCCTCCTCACCTGCCACATCCCCTCGGGGCGGTCGGAGAATCGGAAGGGAAGGTGTCACCATGAACGGAAAAGAGAAATGGTATCGGCGGTTCGTCAACTTCATCAAGGACGTCCGGGCCGAGCTCAAGAAAGTCACCTGGCCCTCGCGGAGCGAGGTCTACAGCACGACCATCGTTGTTATCCTGGCAACGGTCTTTTTCGGGTTCTACCTGTTTCTGGTGGACGCCCTCTCGTCTTGGGCCTTGACCAAAGTCAGGGCCTTCCTGGGATAGTCGGAACGTGAACATGGCCAAGAACTGGTACATCGTCCACACCTACTCCGGGTTCGAAAAGTTCGTGCGGGATTCCATCAAGGAGCGGGTGGCCGAGATGAACATCCAGGACCAGATCGGCGAGATCATCATTCCGACCGAGGACGTCGTCGAAATCCGGGGAGGCAAGAAGGTCGTGACGACCAAGCGGGCCTACCCGGGCTACATCCTGGTCGAGATGGACCTGACCGACGAGAACTGGCTCATCATCCGGGAGACGCCCAAGGTCACCGGATTCGTCGGCTCGGGCAAGAAGCCCTCGCCCCTGGCCAAGGACGAGGTCAACCAGATCGTCAAGCACATGGAGACGACCTCGGAGAAGCCCAAGCCCAAACACTCCTTCGAGAAAGGGGAAGCCGTCCGGATCATCGACGGCCCCTTCTTCAACTTCAACGGACTCGTCGAGGACGTCAACCACGAGAAGAACACCCTCAAGGTCCTGGTCACGATCTTCGCCCGGTCGACCCCGGTCGAGCTCGAATTCCTGCAGGTTGAAAAGATATAGGAGGAACGGATGTCCAAGGAAATCGTCGCCAAGATCAAGCTCCAGATCGTGGCCGGCCAGGCCAGCCCGGCCCCCCCGGTCGGCCCGGCCCTCGGCCAGCACAGCGTCAACATCATGGAATTCGTCCGCCAGTTCAACGAGAAGACGCGCGGCATGGAAGAGGGGATGGTCGTCCCCGTCATCATCACCGTTTTCAAGGACAAGAAATTCCAGTTCGCCCTCAAGACCCCTCCGGCCTCCTACCTTCTTAAAAAGGCGGCCGGGATCGCCAAGGGGTCGGGCGCCCCCAATAAAGAAAAGGTGGGAAAGGTCACGCCCAAACAGGTTGAGGAGATCGCCCGCCTCAAGCTGGCCGACCTCAACGCCTACGACCTGGAGGCCGCCAAGAAGATCATCGAAGGGACCGCCAAGAACATGGGATTGGAGATCGTCAGTGACTAAACGAGGAAAGAAGTACACCCAAGCCAGGACCCTCAAGGAGGAGAACAAGGAGTACACCGTCGAAGAGGCGGTCGCCCTCCTCAAGAAGGCCGCCTACGTCAAGTTCGACGAATCGGTCGACCTCTCTCTCCGGCTCGGGGTCAACCCCAAGTATTCCGACCAGATGGTCCGCGGGACGATGGTCCTGCCCCACGGGACGGGCCGGACCAAGAAGATCTGCGTCATCGCCGCGGGCGAGAAGATCAAAGAAGCCGAGCAGGCCGGCGCCGACTTCGCCGGCGGCGACGACATGATCGAGAAAATCGCCGGGGGCTGGATCGACTTCGACGTCGTCATCGCCACCCCGGACGTCATGCGCGGGGTGGGCAAGCTGGGCCGGATCCTGGGGACCAAGGGCCTGATGCCCAACCCCAAGGCCGGGACGGTGACCTTCGACATCAAGAAGGCCGTCGAGGAGACCAAGGCCGGCAAGATCGAGTTCCGGGTCGACAAGACAAGCATCGTCCACTCGCCGGTCGGGAAGGTCTCTTTCAGCGAGGACAAGCTGGCCGAGAACATCCACGCCTTCCTCCAAGCCATCGTTCACGCCAAGCCGGCCGCCGCCAAGGGGAAGTACATCCGGTCGATGTCGGTGTCCTCGACGATGGGGCCGGCTTTCCGGCTGTCCGAGGCCGTCCTGGAGAAAGAGGAGAAATCGAATTGAAGCGCGAAACCAAGCTCAAGACCGCCGATCGCCTGGCCGACGAGTTCAAGGCCAACGACACCTTTTTCCTGCTTGAATTCAAGAAGATGCCCGTCGCCCAGTCCGTCGAGCTCCGCAAGCTCCTCAAGAAGAACGCCTACTCCTACAAGGTCGTCAAGAACCGGATCGCCCTGCGGGCGCTGCCGGCCGCCATCCCGGCCGACGTCAAGCCGTTCTTCGTCCGGCCTTCGGCGATCGCCTTCGCCGACCATAACCCGATCGGGCTGGCCCGGATCCTCCGCGAATTCGCGGCCCAGGCCAAGACGCTGACCGTCAAGGCCGGCGTCGTCGAGGGCGTTTTCCTGAGCGCCGACCGGTTCGCCGAGCTGTCCCGGCTCAACTCCCGCAACGATCTTCTGGGCAAGCTCGGCTATCTGCTGGCCTATCCGCTCCGCCAATTCCAAACGACCTGGCAAGCCCCCCTCTCCGGCATGGGCAGGTTGTTGTCTCAACTTAAAAACCAAAAATAGGGTTGGAGGTAAACATGTCCAAAGAAAAACTCAGCAAGGAACAGTTCTTCGAGCACCTGGATCAGCTGACCGTTCTCGAACTCGCCGACTACATCAAGGAATTCGAGACACGCTACGGCATCAGCGCCGCCGCGGCCGTGCCGATGGCCCTGCCGGGCGCCGCCGCCGCGGGCGAAGTCAAGACCGAAGAGGTCAAAACGGAGTTCACCGTCATCCTCAAGGCCGTCGGGGACAAGAAGATCAACGTCATCAAGGTCGTCCGCGAGGTCACCAGCCTCGGCCTCAAGGAGGCCAAGGACCTCGTTGACGCCGCCCCCAAGCCGATCAAGGAAAAGGTCGCCAAGGAAGAGGCCGAAGCCATCAAGGCCAAGTTCGCCGAAGTCGGCGCGACCGTCGAGATCCAGTGAGCCCTGGAGAGGAGTCGAATCCGCGCATGAGACGTGCCGGATCGCCGGAGGGAATTGTCTTTATCGAGAGGGACGATGCTCAACGAATCTAAAAATATTTATCTGGACAGGGTCGATTTCTCGAGGATCAAGGCCGTTTTCCCGATGCCCGACATGCTGGCCATCCAGAAGGTCTCCTACGCGGAATACCTTCAGATGGATCGGCTGCCCGAGGAGCGCAAGGACACCGGGCTGCAGTCGGCCTTCAAAGACGTCTTCCCCATCTCCGACTTCAAGGAGACGACCCAGCTCGACTTCGTCAGCTACTCGATCGGAAACTGGGAATGCAAGTGCGGACGGCTCAAGGGTGTCGAGAACGCCCGGTCCCGCTGCAACGGCTGCGGCACCCTCATTCCCCCCGAGGTCGAGCTGACCGAGAAGGAGGTCTGCCCCTACTGCGGCGCCTCCCGCAAGATCGAGATTCCGGTCTGCGACCACTGCGGGGACCGGGTCTCCCTCAAGATGAAGTACACGCCGACCGAATGCATCCAGAAAGGCTACACCTACGCCGTCCCGCTCCGGATCAAGGTCCGGCTCGTCTCCTGGGAGAAGGACGCGGCCACTAAAAGCAAGCGCCTCAGGCACATCAAGGAGCAGGAGGTCTACTTCGGCGACATCCCGCTCATGTCCGACAAGGGGACGTTCATCTTCAACGGGATCGAACGGACCGTCGTCTCCCAGCTCCAGCGCTCGCCCGGCGTCTTCTTCCGGCCGGCCGAGGCCAAGGGCTTTTTCATCGCCAAGATCATCCCCTACCGGGGGGCCTGGGTCGAGTTCGAATACGACGCCAAGAACGCCCTCTGGGTCCGGCTCGACCGGAAGAAAAAATTCCTGGCGACGGTCTTCCTGCGGGCCCTCGGCTTCAGCTCGGACGAGGAGATCATCCGCATCTTCTATAAAGTCTACAAAGTCATCCCCGAGGAGGGGACGCTGTACTGGGAGCTGGGTCCGCACGTCATCGGCAAGACCGTGGCCGAGGACGTCGAATCCAACCGGTCCCGGGCCGTCCTGGCCCCCGGCAAGAAAAAGCTGACCGAGGAAAGCTACCAGAAGCTCAAGGACCACGGGATCAGCAAGGTCCCCCTCGTCAAGAAGGATCTCGCTGGCGCTTACTGCATGGTCCCGGTCAAGGCCAAAGGCAAGGCCAACGAGGAGATCGAAGAGGACCAGATCGCCATCCTGGCCGAGAAGGGCGAGCCGTTCGAGGTCTACTTCCCCGAACAGGACCCGGCCGGCCCGATCATCGCGGCCACGCTCAAGAAGGACCTCCGCAAGGACACCAACCAGGCTCTGGCCGAGATCTACCGCAAGCTCCGTCCGGGCGAGCCGCACACCCTGGAGAGCACCCACACCCTGTTCCACAACCTGTTCTTCAACCCCCAGAAGTTCAATTTCTCCCGGATCGGCCGGCTCAAGATGAACATCAAGCTCGGCCTCCAGACCTCTCTCGACGACAAGGTCCTGGCCCCGCTCGACTACGTCGAGGTCCTCAAGTACCTTCTCCGCCTCCGCAACGGCGAGGGCGAGACGGACAATATCGACCACTTGGGCAACCGCCGGGTCCGGTCCGTCGGCGAGCTGGTCGAGAACGCCTTCCGGATCGGGCTGACCCGGATGGAGCGGACGATCAAGGAGAAGATGACGGTGACCCCGGACCTGGCCGCGGCCATGCCCCAGGACCTCATCAACTCCAAGCCGGTCATCGCCGCCCTCAAGGAGTTCTTCGGGAGCTCTCAACTCTCCCAGTTTATGGACCAGATCAACAGCCTGGCCGAGATCACCCACAAGCGGCGCCTGAGCGCGCTCGGCCCCGGCGGACTGAGCCGGGAGAGGGCCGGGTTCGAGGTCCGCGACATCCAGACCTCCCACTACGGACGGATCTGTCCGGTTGAGACGCCGGAAGGGCCCAACATCGGGCTCATCTCGTCCCTGAGCTGCTTCGCCCGCGTCAACGACTTCGGGTTCATCGAAACGCCCTACCGCAAGGTCAAGGACGGACGGATCTTCGACTACGTCCAGATCCTTCATCCCGGCGACAGCGAATACAAGGTCGGCGGCATCGTCGAGAATGACGCCTACGGCCGCGAGCTCCAGAAGCTCAAGAGGGCCAACGTCCGCCATTTCCCCGTCGCCGAGGCCTATTGCTTTTACCTGACGGCCTGGGAGGAGGAAAAGTTCAACATCGCCCAGGCCAACGCCTCCGTCGACGAGGACGGCCGGTTCACGAGCGAATTCGTAAGCGCCCGCCAGAAGGGGAATTTCAAGCAGATCCTCCGCGAGCAGATCAACTATATCGACGTCTCCCCCAAGCAGCTCGTCTCGCTGTCCGCCGCCCTGATTCCGTTCCTCGAGCACGACGACGCCAACCGGGCCCTGATGGGGTCCAACATGCAGCGCCAGGCCGTGCCCCTGCTCAGGCCCGAGGCGCCCCTGGTCGGGACCGGGATCGAGCATCTGGTCGCCAAGGGCTCCGGGGATGTCATTGTCTGCCGGCGGTCCGGGGTCGTCGAATTTGTCGACGCCGAGCGGATTCTGATCCGGGTCGACGAGAAGGAGAACTACCGCGAGTACGACGTCGGGACGGACTTCTACCTCTTGATCAAGTTCCTGCGGACCAACCAGAATACCTGTCTCAGCCACCGTCCGATCGTCCGCAAGGGCGACCGGGTCGTCAAAGGCCAGATCCTGGCCGACAGCACCTGCACGGACAGGGGCGAGCTGTCGCTGGGCCGGAACGTCATGTGCGCCTTCCTGCCCTGGCGCGGCTACAACTTCGAGGACGCCATCATCGTCAGCGAGTGTCTGATCAAGAACGACGTCTTCACTTCGCTCCACATCGTCGAGGAAACGATCGAGGCCCGCGACACCAAGCTCGGTCCCGAGGAGATCACCCGGGACATCCCCAACGTCCCCGAGAACCTCCTCCGCAACCTGGACGAGAACGGGATCGTCCGGATCGGAGCCCACATCAAGTCCGGCGACATCATGGTCGGCAAGGTCGCCCCCAAGGGCGAAACCCAGCTGTCGCCCGAGGAGAAACTCCTCAAGGCCATCTTCGGCGAGAAGGCCCTCGACGTCAAAGACGCCTCCCTGTACTGCTCGCCCGGCGTCGAGGGGACGGTCATCGACGTCCGGATCTTCTCCCGGCGGGGGAGCGAGAAGGGCGTCCGGGCCAAGCAGGTCGAGAAGGACGAGATCGCCGACATGAAGCGGAACCTCGACGACGAGATCCGCATCCTCGACACCGAGAGGGACAACCGGATCCGGGGCATTCTCAAGGGCGCCGTCCTCGATAAAGACCAGAAGGCCGGCGACCTGACCCTCGACAAGGACACCAAGCTGACCGAGCGGATTCTCGACCAGATCGAGGGCGAGGACCTCCTCAAGCTCAAGATCAAGGACGACGAGGAGCGCGAGCAGCGGATCAAGGACCTCGAGAAGAAGGTCAAGCGCCAGATCGAGGCCCTGCGCCTCCTCCACAAGGACAAGATCGACAACCTCCGCAAGGGCGACGAGCTCGCCCCCGGCGTCATCCAGGCCATCAAGGTCTTCATCGCCATGAAGCGGAAGCTCTCGGTCGGGGACAAGGTCTCGGGCCGTCACGGCAACAAGGGGATCATCGCCAAGATCGTCCCCGAGGAAGACATGCCCCGGCTCCCGGACGGGACGCCGGTCGAAATCGTCCTCAACCCGCTCGGCGTTCCCTCCCGCATGAACGTCGGCCAGATCCTCGAGACCCATCTCGGCTGGGCCGCCAAGCACCTCGGCCTTTTCATCGCCACCCCGGTCTTCGACGGGATCTCCGAGCATAAGATCAAGGATCTCCTCAAGGAAGCGGGTCTGCCCGCCTCGGGCAAAACGCCCCTCTACGACGGCGTCACCGGCGAGTTCTTCGACCAGGAGGTCACGGTCGGCTACATCTATATGATGAAGCTCTACCACCTGGTCGACGACAAGATCCACGCCCGGTCGACCGGCCCCTACTCGCTGATCACCCAGCAGCCCCTGGGCGGCAAGGCCCAGTTCGGCGGCCAGCGCTTCGGCGAGATGGAAGTCTGGGCTCTCGAGGCCTACGGGGCCGCCTACACCCTCCAGGAGCTCCTGACGGTCAAGTCCGACGACGTCGAGGGGCGGGCTAAGATCTACGAAGGTATCGTCAAGGGCGACCTCGAATTCACGCCCGGGCTGCCCGAGTCGGTCAACGTCCTCATCCGCGAGCTCCAGAGCCTTTGTCTCAACGTCGAGCTGGAGCGTGAGGAGAAGGACAAGGTCCTTCCCTGGGGCATCGAAGTTCCCCGAATTCTAAAAGGAGAATGAGGATGGACGTCCGGCAAATCGCAGGCGGCAAACCCAGGCTCGATTTCGACCGTGTCCGGATCAGCATCGCCTCTCCCGACAAGATCAAGAGCTGGTCCTGGGGCGAGGTCACCAAGCCGGAGACCATCAATTACCGGACCTTCAAGCCCGAGAAGGACGGGCTGTTCTGCGCCAAGATCTTCGGACCCATCAACGATTTCGAGTGCCTGTGCGGGAAATACAAGCGGATGAAGTACCGGGGGATCATCTGCGAGCGATGCGGGGTCGAGGTCACCAAGAGCAAAGTCCGGCGGGAACGGATGGGACACATCCAGCTCGCCTCCCCGGTCGCCCACATCTGGTTCTTCAAGAGCCCGCCCAGCCGGATTGGGCTCGTCCTCGACCTGTCTATCAAGGACCTGGAGAAGGTCTTCTATTTCGAGTCCCATATCGTGACCGACCCCGGCGAAACGCCCCTCAAGGAAAAACAGCTCCTCAACGAGGAGGAGCACAAGGAGGCCCGGGAGAAGTACGGGGACAAGTTCGAGGCCTCGATCGGCGCCGAGGCCATCAAGAGCCTCCTGGTCAAGATCAACATCAACAAGGAAGCCGACCGCCTCCGCCGGGCGATGAAGAAAGAGACCTCCCTGCAGCGGCGGCTCCGCTTCTCCAAGCGCCTCCGGGTCTTCAAGGCCCTCAAGAAGTCCGGGAACCGGCCGGATTGGATGATCCTCGACGTCATCCCGGTCATCCCGCCCGACCTCAGGCCCCTGGTCCGCCTCGACGGCGGCCGGTTCGCGACCTCGGACCTCAACGACCTCTACCGCCGCGTCATCAACCGGAACAACCGGCTCAAGAAACTCATCGAGCTCAAGGCCCCCGAGCTGATCATCCGCAACGAGAAGCGGATGCTCCAGGAGGCCGTCGACGCCCTGTTCGACAACGGGAAGCGCGGCCGCGTCCACCTCGGCGCCAACCGCCGGCCCCTCAAGTCCCTGAGTGAGGCCCTGCGCGGCAAGCAGGGGCGGTTCCGCCAGAACCTGCTCGGCAAGCGGGTCGATTACTCGGGCCGGTCCGTCATCGTGGTCGGTCCCGAACTCAAGCTCGGCCAGTGCGGGCTGCCCAAGAAAATGGCCCTCGAGCTCTTCAAGCCCTTCATCTTCCATAAACTCGAGAAGGAAGGCCTCGTCCCCAGCGTCAAGGTTGCCCGGGAGTGGCACGAGCAGGAGCGGCCCGAGGTCTGGGACTACCTCGAAGAGGTCGTCCGCGAGCACCCCGTCCTCCTCAACCGCGCCCCGACCCTCCACCGACTCGGGATCCAGGCCTTCGAGCCCCTCCTGATCGAGGGCAAGGCCATCCAGATCCACCCCCTCGTCTGCGCGGCCTTCAACGCCGACTTCGACGGCGACCAGATGGCCGTCCACGTCCCGCTCTCGGTCGAGGCCCAGATCGAGGCCCAGACGCTCATGCTCTCGACCAACAACATCCTCTCGCCCGCCCACGGCCGCCCCCTGACCATCCCCAGCCAGGACATGGTCCTCGGCTGCTACTACCTGACCCTCGAGCGGCGGGACACCAAGGGCCAAGGCCGCATCTTCAGTTCGCCCGAGGAGGCTTTGCTGGCCTTCGAGAACAAGGAGATCGATCTCCAGGCCCGGATCAAGGTCCGCAAGAGCGGTCCCTTCATGAACCTGGCCATTTTCTACGACGATCAGGCCGTCCTGTCCTGCCCCATCAACCAGCTCAAGGGCGAGCTCGTCGACACGACGCCGGGCCGGATCATCTTCAACAGCGTCCTCTCCAAGGGGATCCCCTTCGTCAACGGAACCCTCAAGAAGAAGGGCCTTGAAAACCTCGTCTATTTCACCTACCTCAAGTCCGGGCTGGGCGCGACCGTCGAGATGCTGGACGCCATGAAGGAGCTCGGGTTCACCTACGCGACCAGGGCCGGTTTCTCCCTCGGGATCGACGACTTCGTCATTCCCAAGGAGAAGAAGCATCTCGTCGAGAGGGCCGAGAAGGAAGTCCAGGACATCGAGAAGCTCTACCGCGACGGCGCCATTTCCTTCCGCGAACGCTTCAACCGCGTCATCGATATCTGGACGACCGTTACCGACAAGGTCTCGGCGGCCATGTTCGAGGAGATGAAGCGGGTCAGCGTCGAAGGCGAGCTCAACGCCCTCTACGTCATGTCGGATTCGGGATCGCGCGGCAACAAGACCCAGATCCGCCAGCTGGCCGGGATGCGCGGCCTGATGTCGAAGCCTTCGGGCGAAATCCTGGAGACCCCGATCACCGCCAACCTGCGGGAGGGCCTCAACGTCCTCCAGTACTTCATCTCGACCCACGGCGCCCGCAAAGGGTTGGCCGACACGGCCCTCAAAACGGCCAACTCGGGCTACCTGACCCGGAAACTTGTCGACGTCTCCCAGGAGGTCATCGTCGACGAGCACGACTGCGGCACCCTCAAGGGCGTCAACGTCACGGCCATCGTCGAGAACGGCGAGATCATCGAGCCCTTCTTCGACCGGGTCGTGGGGCGGACTTCGCTGGAACGGATCGTCCACCCCGACACTCACAAGCCGATCGTCGACACCAACCAGGAGATCAGCGAGGAGGTGGCCCGGGAGCTCCAGAACGTGGGCATCGAGCGGGTCAAGATCCGTTCCGTCCTGACCTGCGAGGCGAAGAAGGGCATCTGTCAGCTCTGCTACGGCCGGAGCCTCTCGACGGGCGGCCTGGTCGATTTGGGCGAAGCGGTCGGAATCATCGCCGCCCAGTCGATCGGCGAGCCCGGAACCCAGCTGACGATGAGGACGTTCCACGTCGGCGGGATCGCGATGCGGGGCGCCGAGCGGAGCAAGCTCGAGGCCAAGAACGACGGGATCATCCGCTTCAACAACATCAAGTCCGTCCAGAACAGGGAGGGCGTGCTGATCGTCGTCAACCGGAACGCGAACATCACCGTCCTCGACCACCGCCAGCGCGAGATCGAGCACTACGAGGTCCCTTACGGGGCCAAGGTCCTGGTCAAGGACGGGGCGGAAGTCAAGGCCCGCCAGGCGTTCGCCGAATGGGACGCCTTCAACACCTACATCCTGACCGAAGAGTCGGGCCGGGTTCGCTTCCAGGACGTTGAGCTCGGAATGACCATGGAGGAGATCCAGGACGAATACACGGGCCTGATCACCCAGGTCATCATCGAGCCCAAGGACGAGAAGAAGCAGCCCTTGATCGAGATCATTGATCCTAAGAAGGTTCAAATATTCGACCCGGGGGATACGCATTTTAAAAAGAAGGATATCGTAGAAAAAGAAGATCTTGATATCGAAATCTCTAAAATCAAGAAAAAAGGCGGGAAAGAGCCTCGCTGGGATTACCTCGTCCTCAAAAAGTATTACCTTCCCTCGGGGGCCAACCTGGAGGTCAAGGAGAACGACGCCGTCCACTCCGGCGATCCCCTGGCCAAGATCCCGCGCGAGGCTTCCAGGACCAAGGACATCACGGGCGGTCTGCCCCGGGCCGAGGAGCTGTTCGAGGCCCGCCGGCCCAAGGCCCCGGCCGTCATCTCCGAGATCGACGGGGTCGTCCAGTACGGCGGCCTTCTGCGCGGCTACCGGAAGCTGACCGTCCGGGGCGAGCGGGGCGGCGAGAAGGAATACCTCATCCCCAAGGGCGCCCACCTCAGCGTCGGCGAGGGCGAGCGGGTCCGGGCCGGAACGCCCATGATGGACGGCCCCGTCAATCCCCACGACATTCTCCGCGTCCTGGGCGAGAAGGAGCTGGCCGAGTACCTCCTGCGCGAGGTCCAGGAGGTCTACCGCCTCCAGGGCGTCACGATCAACGACAAGCACATCGAGTCCATCATCCGGCAGATGCTCCGCTGGGTCAAAGTCGAGGAGATCGGGGACACGGACTTCCTGATCGACGAGCAGGTCGACAAGTTCATCTTCCAGGAGGAAAACGAGAAAGTCATGAAGAAGGGCGGCAAACCGGCCAAAGCCAGGCCTCTCCTGCTGGGGATCACCAAGAGCGCCTTGAGCACGGACAGCTTCATCGCGGCCGCCTCCTTCCAGGAGACGACCCGGGTCCTGACCGAGGCCAGCCTGTACGGCAAGGTCGATTACCTGCGCCGGCTCAAGGAGAACATCATTATGGGGAGGCTCATCCCGGCCGGGACGGGCTTCAAGTTCTATCGGAACGTCGCCCTCAAGGAAGAGGCGGTTCCCTTCCTGGCGGAGAAGGAGACCGGACCGACCGCCCCGGAGAGGAGTTGACCCTGATGGCCTCCTATGGGAATGTTGACACAAAATGACAATTTTGGTATTATCCCTGCATTCGTCCCGGGAAGTCTGTCCCGGGAGGGATAGCCTGATTTTTACAAATCGTGGTTAGAGAGGAGTAGCTGTTTTGCCGACCGTCAACCAACTTATAAGAAAAGGACGGACACTTAAGAGATACAAGAGCAAGTCGCCCGCTCTTGAGAGCTGTCCGCAGAAACGGGGCGTCTGCCTCCGCGTCTTCACGACGACCCCCAAGAAACCGAACTCGGCCATGCGGAAGGTCGCCCGAATCCGCCTGTCCAACAACATCGAGGTCACCGGCTACATCCCCGGAGTCGGCCACAACCTCCAGGAGCACTCGATCGTCCTCGTCCGGGGCGGCCGGGTCAAGGACCTCCCCGGCGTCCGCTATCACCTGATTCGGGGGACCCTCGACTCCGAGGGCGTTCAGAACCGGATGCAGGCCCGGTCCCGCTACGGCGCCAAGAAACCCAAGGAGAAGAAGGTCGCGTCCTAGCGCCCAAGGAGTCCCCCGATGCCGAGACGTGGAATTGTCAAGAAGAGAAAGCCCCAGCCGGACCCGTCCTACAACAGCACGCTGATCGCCAAGTTCGTCAACCTGAGCATGAAGCGAGGGAAGAAGAGCGTCGCCGAGCGGGTCATCTACAACACGATGGAAATCGTCAAGGAGAAGGCCAAGGAAGATCCCCTCAAGGCCATGGAAAAGGCGGTCGAGAACGTCCGTCCCCTCCTTGAGACGAAATCGCGGCGCGTCGGCGGGGCCACCTACCAGGTCCCGATCGAAGTTCCCCCCCGCCGCTCGACCTCGCTGGGCATCCGCTGGCTCCTCAAGTACGCCCAGGAGCGGGGGGGGCGGAGCATGGAAGAGAAGCTTTCGGCCGAGATTCTCGACGCCCTGGCCAACAAGGGCGGGGCGGTCAAGAAGCGCGAAGACACGCATAAAATGGCGGAGGCCAACAGGGCGTTTGCCCATTATAAATGGTAGTCTCCCGTATTCCCAGAGTGCAGGTGACACCGAGATTGATGGAGAAAAGAGGTTATGCGTTCCTATCCGATCGAGCGCGTCAGGAACATCGGTATCATGGCGCACATCGATGCCGGCAAGACGACGACCACGGAGCGCATCCTTTTCTACACCGGGATCACCTACAAGATGGGCGAAGTGGACGAGGGGACCGCGGTCATGGACTGGATGGTGCAGGAACAGGAGCGCGGAATCACGATCACGTCCGCCGCGACGACCTGCACCTGGAATAGCCATCGGATCAACATCATCGATACGCCGGGCCACGTCGACTTCACGGCCGAGGTGGAACGGTGCATGCGGGTCCTGGACGGTGCCGTCATCATCCTCTGCGGGGTGGGCGGCGTCGAGCCCCAATCGGAGACGGTCTGGAGGCAGGCTGACCGGTACCGGGTTCCGCGGATCGTTTACATCAACAAGATGGACCGCATCGGCGCGGAGCCGGAGCGCGCCATCGAAGAGATGCGAACGCGGCTGGGCACCCGGCCTCTCCCGGTCCAGATGCCCCTGGGGCGGGAAGAAACGTTTCGGGGCGTCGTCGACCTCGTCCGGATGAAAGAGATCGACTGGGGAGCGGATCTCCTCGGAACGTCCTTTGAAGTCAGGGACGTCGCCGGGGAAACCCGCGAGGAAGCGTTGACGAAAAGGAATGAGATGATCGAAAAGCTGAGCGAGACGGACGATATCCTCCTGGAGAGGTATCTGAGCGGGGCGGAGCTCACCGTCGAGGAGCTCCAGGCCTCCATCCGGCGGGGGACGACCGCCCTCGATTTCGTCCCGGTCCTGTTCGGGGCCTCATTCCGGAACAAGGGGATCCACCCCTTGCTGGACGCCATCGTCGACCATCTCCCCTCGCCGGCCGACGTCCCTCCGGTCGTCGGCCACCACCCCCGGACCTTCGACGTCGAGACCCGGCGGCCTGCCGACGACGAGTCGATCTCCGGGCTCGTCTTCAAGATCACCAACGATCCCTATGTCGGGACGCTCGCCTATTTCCGGGTCTATTCGGGGAAGACCAAGCTCGGCCAGACGCTCTACAATTCGACCAAGGACGAGGACGAGCGCTTGACCCGGATCCTCGAGATGCACGCCAACAAGCGGCGCGAGGCCCAGGAGCTCCACGCCGGGGATATCGCCGCTCTCGGCTCTCTGAAAAACGTCTCGACCGGCGACACCCTCTGCCTCAAGAGCCGCCCCCTCGTCCTCGAATCCATCAAGTTTCCCGAGCCGGTCATCTCGGCCACGATCGAACCCCGGACCAAGGCCGACCACGTCCGGCTCGCCAATGCCCTGGCCAAAATGGCCAAGGAGGACCCGACTTTCAAGATCGCCCAGGACCCGAACACCGGCCAGACCCTGGTCCGCGGCATGGGCGAGCTCCATCTCGAGATCATCATGGACCGGATGGAGAGGGAGTACGGAGTCCAGACCACTTTCGGCAAGCCCCAGGTCGCTTACAAGGAGACCATCAGGGCCCAAGCCGAGGCCGAGGGCAAGTACATCCGCCAGGCCGGGGGCCGGGGCCAATACGGCCACTGCCGGGTCCGGGTCGAACCTCTCCCGCGCGGGACGGGGTTCGAGTTCGTGGACCGGACGCGGGAGGCGATTCTCCCCAAGGAATTCGTCTCGTCCGCCGAAAACGGCGTGATGGAGGCCATGGACGTCGGCATCCTGGCCGGCTTCCCGATGGCCGACATCCGGGTGACGCTTCTCAACGGGACGTTCCACGAAGTCGATTCCACCCCCCTGGCCTTCAAGATCGCGGGCTCGCTGGCCTTCAAGGAGGCCGCCGTCAAGGCCTCGCCGGCCCTGCTCGAGCCCGTCATGAAGCTCGAGGTCATCGCCCCCGACGATTACCTCGGGGACGTCGTCGGGGATATCAACGCCCGGCGGGGACGGATCGAGGGCATGGAGATGCGGGCCGGCGCCCGCGTCGTCAAGGCCTTCGCCCCCCTGGCCGAGATGTTCGGATACGCGACCATCCTCCGGACCCTGACCCAGGGTCGCGGAGTATTTTCCATGGAATTCTTCCGATACGAGCAGGCTCCGCCGGCCGTGGCCGAGGAGATCATTGCCCGGATCGAGGGAAGGATTCCGGCCTACTAAGACGCTGAGAGGAGGTCCAAGTCAGCCATGGCCAAACAAAAGTTTGAGAGGACGAAGCCCCACGTCAACGTGGGAACGATCGGTCACATCGATCACGGGAAGACGACCTTGACGGCCGCCATGACCAAGGTCCTGGCGTCCAAGGGACTCGCCGTCGCCAAGAGCTATGACGAGGTCGCCAAGGCCGACGCCAAGATGTTCCGCCGGGACGCGACCAAGATCCTGACGGTCGCCTTGAGCCACGTCGAGTACGAAAGCGAGAAGCGCCACTACGCCCACATCGACTGCCCGGGCCACGCCGACTACATCAAGAACATGATTTCGGGCGCGGCCCAGATGGACGGCGCTGTCCTGGTCGTCAGCGCGGCGGACGGCCCGATGCCCCAGACGCGGGAGCACATCCTGCTGGCCCGTCAGGTCAACGTGCCGGCCATCGTCGTGTTCATGAACAAGTCCGATCTCGTCGACGACGAGGAAATCCTGGACCTGGTCGAGCTCGAGACCCGCGAGCTCCTGTCCAAGTACAATTTCCCCGGAGACACTACGCCGATCATCCGGGGCAGCGCGACCAAGGCCATGGACGACATCAACGGCCCCTGGGGCCAGAAGATCTGGGATCTCATCAAGGCCCTGGATACCTTCATCCCCGACCCCGTCCGCGAGGTCGACAAGCCGTTCCTGATGAGCGTCGAGGACGTCTTCACCATCACCGGCCGCGGGACCGTCGTGACCGGCCGCATCGACCGCGGCAAGGTCAAGGTCGGCGACGAGGTCGAGCTGGTCGGCTTCCGGGAGACGCGCAAGAGCATCGTCACCGGGGTCGAGATGTTCCGTAAGCTCCTCGACCAGGCCGAGGCCGGCGACAACATCGGCTGCCTGCTCCGGGGCGTCGATAAGGACGAGGTCGAGCGGGGCATGGTCCTGGCCAAGCCGGGATCGATCACCCCCCACCGGAAGTTCAAGGCCGAAGTCGTCGCCCTGACCAAGGAAGAGGGCGGCCGCCATACCCCGTTTTTCACGGGCTACCGGCCCCAGTTCTACTTCCGGACGACCGACGTCACCGGTTCGGCGATCCTGCCCGCCGGCGTCGAGATGGTCATGCCGGGCGACTACGTGAACTTGGAGATCGCCCTGATCGCCGACGTCGCCATGGAGAAGGGGCTTCGGTTCGCGATCCGCGAAGGCGGCCGGACGGTCGGCGCCGGGACCGTGACCGAGGTCATCGAGTAACGGGTTCGGAGGAGCCGGGAAGCGGGGACGGCCCAGTCCGTTTTGGGGCTGAGACGATGAATTCGGAAAACCGAGGAACGAACGATGGAAAAGATCAGAATCAGGCTGCAATCCTTTGACCACCGGCTGCTGGACCAGTCCGTCAAGGACATCGTCATCAAAGCCAAGCGGACGGGCGCCCACATCGCGGGCCCGATCCCGCTTCCGACCCGGATTCATCGCTTCTGCGTCCTGCGCTCCCCCCACGTCGACAAGAAGTCCCGCGAACACTTCGAGATGAGGATCCACAAGCGCCTGATCGACATCAGCGAATACAACAACGAGACGATCGAAGAGCTCCAGAAACTGGACCTTCCGGCCGGCATCGACGTCGAGATCAAGGCCTTCGGGGCCGGAGGAGATTAAGCATGGTGGAAGGGTTGATCGGCAAGAAAATCGGGATGACCCAGACCTTCGACCTCCAGGGCAACGTCATTCCGGTGACCGTCATCAAGGCCGGGCCCTGCATGGTCGTCCAGAAGAAGACCAAGACCAAGGACGGCTACGAGGCCGTCCAGCTCGGCTTCGTCGAGGACAAAGGCCTCAAGAAGGCGACCAAGCCCCGGATCGGGCATTTCAAGAAATCGGGTATTCCGCCCGTCCGCGTCCTGCGCGAATTCCGGTTCGCGGCCCAGGCCGCCATCAAGGAAGGGGACCAGGTCCTGGTCGACATCTTCAAGGAAGGGGACAAGGTCCTCGTCGTCGGGACGAGCAAGGGCAAGGGTTTCGCCGGGGTCGTCAAACGGCACCATTTCCGGGGCGGCGGCGCCTCCCACGGCTCGATGTTCCACCGGGCGCCCGGCTCGATCGGCGCCTCCTCCTACCCGTCCCGCGTCATGAAGGGGATGCGGATGGGGGGCCACATGGGGCAGGACCGGGTCACCGTCCAAGGCCTCGAGGTCGTCCGGACCGACCCCGAGCAAAACCTCCTCGTCGTCAAGGGGGCCGTCCCCGGAGCCCGGGGCGGCTACCTTCTGATCCTCAAGGACAACTTCCATGTCTAAAATATCCGTACTGGACTCGAGCGGCCGCCCGACCCGCGAGATCGAGCTGCCCGACCGTGTCTTCGCCTATCCGGTCAAGGAGCAGCTTCTCCACGCGGCGGCCGTCAACCGGCTCGCCAACCGGCGCCGGGGCACGGCCGCGACCAAGACGCGGGGCGAGGTCGCCGGCAGCAATCGGAAGCCCTGGCGGCAGAAAGGGACCGGCCGCGCCCGCGTCGGCATGATCCGCAATCCCCTCTGGCGCAAGGGCGGGATTACCTTCGGCCCGCAGCCCCGCGACTACTCCTACGAGCTCCCCAAGAAGGTCCGGGTGAACGCCCTCCGCTCGGCCCTGGCCCTCAAACACAAGGAGGGGGCTTTCATGATCGTGGACGAAATCGCCTTCGCGGCCCCCAAGACCAAGGAGGGCGCGAACTGGCTCAAGGCCCTCAAGGTCGATTCGGCCCTGGTCGTCGACACGAGCGCCAACGTCAACCTGTTCCAGGCCCTCCGTAACATCCCCCGCATCCGGGCCCTCGACGAGCGGCAGGTCAACGCTTTCGACGTCCTCCGCTACAAGTGGCTCGTCCTGAGCCGGCGGGCTTTCGATTCCCTGATGGAGAGGCTCAAATGATGAGAGACGCGACCTGGATCCTCCTCAAGCCCATCATCACCGAGAAGACGACGGCCCTCAAAGAGGCCAGCCGGACCGTTTGTTTTGCCGTCCGCCGCGACGCCAACAAGACCGAGATCAAGCGGGCCGTCGAGCAGCTGTTCAAGGTCAAGGTCCGGAGCGTCCGGACCCAGAATATGGTCGGCAAGACGCGGCGGGTCGGCCGGAACTTCGGCTCGACCGGAGACTGGAAGAAAGCCTACGTCACGCTCCGCGAGGGCGAAAAAATGATCGAGTACTTCGAGGCGGTCTAACCATGGGCATTAAAACATACCGACCCACCAGCGCCGGGATCAGGCACCGGACGGGCCTGAACTTCGAGGAGCTCAGCGATGCCCGGCCCTACAAGCCCCTCCTCGAGCGCCTGCCCAAGTCGGGCGGGCGCGATTCGCGGGGGCATTTATCCATCCGCCACCACGGCGGGGGACACAAGCGGATGTTCCGGATCATCGATTTTCGGCGCGATAAAATCGGAATCCCCGGCCGGATCGAGACGGTCGAATACGACCCGAACCGGTCGTCGTTCATCGCGCTCGTCAAATACGCCGACGGCGAGCGCCGCTACATTTTGGCCCCCCTCGACCTCAAGGTCGGACAGGCCATCCTGTCCTCGAACGAACAGGTCGACATCCTGCCCGGGAACGCCATGCCCCTCCGTTTCATCCCGCTCGGCACCATCATCCACAACATCGAGCTCCGCAAGGATAAGGGCGGCCAGGTCGCCAAGTCGGCCGGAAGCGGCGCCCAGATTCTGGCCAAGGAAGGGGACTACGCCCAAGTCCGGATGCCCTCGTCCGAGATCCGCAAGATCCACCTCGACTGCCGGGCGACGATCGGACAGGTCGGCAACCTCGACCACCAGAACATCGACATCGGCAAGGCCGGCCGGACGCGTTGGCGCGGCCGGAGGCCCCACGTGCGCGGGACGGCCATGAACCCGATCGACCATCCCCACGGCGGCGGCGAAGGCCGGTCCAAGGGCGGCCGCCATCCGGTCAGCCCCGAGGGGATCCCGACCAAAGGCTTTAAAACGCGCAGAAACAAACGGACCAAGGTCTTCATCATCCGGAGAAGGAGCAAGTAATCATGGGTAGGTCCCTCGCTAAAGGTCCCTTCATCGATACCAACCTCCTGGAAAAGGTCAAGGCCCTCGAGTCCAAGGGTGAGAAGCGGAAGGTCATCAAGACCTGGTCCCGGCGCTCGACGATCATCCCCGAGATGGTCCGACTGACGATCGCCG
>Ga0315274_10001992_pt1 | contig 31253 bp, 61 predicted proteins | sample YL17G02_20_MG_FD_203700 | JGI IMG/M metagenome (GOLD analysis project Ga0315274, IMG submission 203700) | Sediment microbial communities from Yellowstone Lake, YNP, Wyoming, USA - YL17G02_20 | ecosystem: Environmental > Aquatic > Freshwater > Lake > Sediment | place: USA: Wyoming | collected...
TATCATAAATTAGGATTTGGGAGGAAAAAAAGAAAATAATGGCAATCAAAAGGATCAAGAGAGTTAAGAGGATCAATAGCAGAATAATCAAACAAATGAAAGAAAAAAGAGGAAATCAACATAAAAAATGATAAATGAAGTGGATTTTAGAAAACCAATGAAATATAAGTCAAAGGATTGGTTGGCAGAGGAACAAAAAATGCAAACTCTTAAAGGAAAAATTAAGAAATGGAGATCTGCAAATCAAGAAATTTTCACAGAGGTCAAAAGAGGCAGATTATTTATTGAGGGAACTCCTGTAATTAAAAAAAGAATGGGGGGCACAATTCATGAAAGCAAATGGACAGAGTTTAGATATGGAAAATATGGGGAAAAAGAGGTCAATAAATCTCATGTTGATTATCTAAAAAAGTTCATGAAAAAGTTTAAAATTTAAAATGACATCAAGATTAAAGAGATTTGGAGAGGCATTGGGCAAAACATTCAAGAATTTAGGAGATGCAACAAGCAAAACTCTCAATAATTTGGATAAAGCAGACAAAGAACTCCAAGAAAAGATCAAAAAGGCAACTGAAAGTGCCTCTACTTCTTATTAAAAAGAAAGATTTAAATAGTGTATATACTTCTGTATGGCTATGAAAGAAGTCTTAAAACAACATAAAGAAGTCTTGCAAGACTTGTTAGTGTTTGATCTTATAAAAAAGGGCTATCGCCCATCTCAAATATGTTCTAAATTCAAGATCAACAAGAAAACACTCCAAAATCATTTATCGTCATTAAAAAGACAGGGATTTATCAGGAAAATGGGATATGGGGTGTGGGAAATTATCAAAGAATTTGATCAAAAAGAAGTCTTGAAATCAACAAAGGTAGCTAATGACAACATGCTTATGGGCATTTCCAAACCTGATCAAGTAAGAGGTCATGCTTTTCAATTCACTTTAAAGATCCCTCAATTGAGAAATTGGGATAAAAGAGAGGATATTTTCACAAAGAAAGGCATAAAATTCAGTCAATTAATCACAGGAATGGGCAAGATTGGGCAGAAAATCATGTTTAAAGGCAGAAAGATATGGATAACAGACAATTCAATCATTGTGTTTGAAAAGGCAAGTTACATGTCTGAAACAGCAGAGGGATCAAAAAGTCATGCGATATATGACTTCAAGAACTTGATAAATTCATTGGAGAGGCATTTAAAGGCAGATTTCAATTTCAAGGGCAGACTTCTATTCAGAATTTCAAGACAGCATTATTCTCTTGTCAAGAATGCTCTTGCAAGGCAGTATGACAGAGAGGGAAAGAAACTTGAAGTTTATGATGAGGGAGGATTTTGGTTGAGCATAGATAATTCGTTTAATCTGCATGAACTTGAAACAATCCATCCAAAGACAGCAGATCAAGACAATAAGAAAGTTCAGGATTTTTTCAATGGGATCAAGCAGTATGAGGGTTTTACCCCCTTATTTCTCATGGAAACTATGGGCAAATGTGTTCAATCAACTATACAAAATGCTCAAAATCTTGATCAATATGTTATACACTTGAAAGCACATGTAGAAAGTGTCAAACAATTAGGATCAGCAGTTGAAGAACTCACAAAAGTTGTCAAAGATATAAAAGAAAAGAAAGACTTATAAATAGTGTGTGCGTATTATTTCTATGAAAAAGATAAAGATAAAAGAGATCAGATGCAAAAAATGTAATTCAGGTCAAACTTATTTCAATATCAAAGACAAAATAATTGTCTGCCGTCATTGTGGGCATAAGGAGAAACAATGAAACAGTCACAATTGCATATCCTGATCTCAAATATGTTCATGGTTGGGGCATTTTTAGGCAAAGGCATAGGCAGTTGGTTTATGCTTTTCGTTGCATTCTTTTGGATGATTGGGGCAATTTTGAGTTGGAAAAGTGAGATATTACTTGAAAGAATGGAAAGAAAACTCAATCAACAGAAATTTGAGATTATTGTTGCTCTTTTATCTCAAAATAGGAGAAAGAGATGATTTCAATTCCAACAAAATATCATCCTCAAACAGAAACAGCAGAAATGCCAAAAGAATTGAATGCAAAAAATATAATACCAAGAAAATGAAAACAAACACCTTAAACAAGGATGAACACAACGGTATGGAAATAAAAATATGCAAGACTTGTAAAAAGAAACTTGGAATGTTCGCAAAGAATTTTAAAGAGGACTTAAAGCAACGTCTTGCCAAACTCAAGGAGAAAACATAATGCCAAGACATAAATATCAATTGAAACAAAATAAAGAAGCATCATTGAAAGAGATAACTTTAACTAATATTAATCAGACAAAAGAAGCAATGAAGTCTAAGTACGCAAAACTCAAGGAGAAAAAAGCATGAAAACAGTAAAAAGACATGAATCAGAATATTTCCATATAAAGAAAAAGATATTCAATCTTATCTGGAAGATTCCATTGGCGATAATTCCATTCATCCTTGCATATCTTAATCTCGTCTATGGGATAATCGGAAATTGGAGCTTCCTAAAGTTAGATTATATTTTTGCTAATGATGAAGTTATAAAAAATACAGTTTTCTCATCGTGTAATCTTCTAATAATTCCAATGCTGATTTTAGAATATCTCCTGATTGTAGGAAGCATTATTTTTTTAATATATTTAATCAAAGGGAAATTAAAATCCTATGATGAAGGCGGATTGATTGGCGGATTGATTTTCGGATTGATTTTCGGATTGATTGGCGGATTGATTGGCGGATTGATTTTCGGATTGATTTTCGGATTGATTGGCGGATTGATTGACGGATTGATTGGCGGATTGATTGGCGGATTGATTGTCGGATTGATTATGGGATTGATTGGCGAATTGATTATGGGATTGATTGTCGGATTGATTGAAGAATTGATTGGCGGATTGATTATGGGATTGATTGTCGGATTGATTATGGGATTGATTGTCGGATTGATTGTCGGATTGATTATGGGATTGATTTTCGGATTGATTGTCGGATTGATTGTCGGATTGATTGTCGAATTTGAATAAAGCGATGGAGAAAAAATGACAAACTATGAAAAAGCAATCAGGAATAAAATATTTATCAAGATTTCAATAAGAGAATGTCTTGATTGTGACAAGAATTTGGATCATGAATTTAAAGAAAGAGGATGGCATATTCCTTTATGTAAAGAACATAGAATGAAATATTTGGAGGAAAACAGATGACATTCATTGATACAAATCTCACTTACAGCAAACAAGTTTGTGATATGGCAGTTGGAGGATTGATGGGAGCAGGAACAGTTTTATTTCTTTTAGGCAGATTATTACTCATTTGTTTGGGATTTTATGCAATTTATAGAATTACAAAAATATTCATGCAAGGGAGAAAATTTTAAATGATTGATTGGTTGATTTGGATTGTCATGGGATTTCTGCTCATGGTTGGGATCATTGATTTCAAGTTCAAAGCAATCCCATCAATAATTTTGACAGGCATGATCTTTGCAGTTGCAGTTCTCAATCCTGCAAATCTATGGTTTGGAATTATGGGATGTATCATGGCATGTCTGCTTTATGAGGGAGGTTTCTTTTCAGGGATAGGGGATGTTAAAGTAATGACATTGATTGCATTTATGCTTTCATCAATAAGTGAATTATTCCTCTTGATCATCTTGATTTTGGTCTTTGGTCTTGTATGGAAAGGGATTTGGCATTTGAGATTTAAGGCAAGAAGAAAGAAATTGCCTGATGAGTTCCCATTTATTCCTGTTTTCCTTTTTGTTTATATCACTCTTTATTTGACAGGAATGATAATATGAAAAAGATAAATCCTGATAAATTTCATGCACATGGATTTTCTTACAAAACAATTCATAATAAAGTTAGAAAGATGAAAAAAAAGCCAAAAGAATGTGAAAGATGCCATCAGATAAAACCTTTGGAATTAGCAAACATTTCAGGAAAGTATTTCATTAATCAAAATGATTTTGAATGGTTATGTAGAAAATGTCATATTACAGGAGATGGCAGGATGAAAAATCTTTGGAAAGCACAAAAGAAAGCATGGAAAGAATTTTTAAAAGAACAAGATAAAATATATAATCAAAAGAACATATTGGGGATGTTAATATGAGAGAAACAGGACAGATAAGCAATACAATGCTGATCTGTGACAAATGTGAAGAAAGACATAAAGGCACAAAGAGAATTATTGTTCATAAAGTCAATGGCAAAGATATTTATTATTCATCCAAATTATGCCATAAATGTGAAAAAGAGGAAATACAATGAAATCAAAAAGAAAGATGAAAGATGATGATTTTAAAATGTGGGCAAACGAAACTCAAAGACTATTGCATGAAAGATATCACAAACATTCCTCTGTTCTATTATTCTTGAAAATGTTGATTGGAATGCTCATATTCTTTTGTTCCATAGCATTGGCAATTGCATTCCCCAAGATATTCCTTATAATTCTTGTTATTTTGGCAGTTGCATTCATCATTACTTTGGTTGTCTTTGCAAGTTTAGTTGTTGTTTTTATATGTATGCTGATTGCAATTAGGAGTTTGATATTATGATAAGATATTACTGTGATATCTGCAAAAAGGCATATCAAGAGCAATTTGGATTGCCCAAGAGTTTATTGATTGCAAGGATTTATCAGAAAGCACAGAAAAAAGGAGGAAAAGGATATGGATTTCATATCTGCAAGGAATGTCTATCCAAAAGATTGCCTGAAATAAAACAATGACAGAACAAACAGCACAAAATCCATTGGGCATGAAATCTATTGCAGAAAGTATGCAAACTCCAATGGGAGTTCAATTCAGAGGAAATATAGATAAAATATTCAAATGGGATTGGATTTTTTCAACTGCTTTGGAGAAATTAATTGTCACAGCATCATTGATTTGGTCAATTTTCAGCATTGGGAGGTTAATCTATGGGATTTTTGCTTAAATCATTCCTGATCTGTTTGATTTGTGCATTGGTCTTTGCATCAGGATTTTTTGTTGGAGGAGTTTGGCAGAGCAATGTAAATGATAATTATCAGAATATTGCATCTATGACATGTGACTATTCAAACAAAATCACAGATGTTCTTAATAATCAATCAGGAACTTTGGAAAGATGCATGGGAAAACCTGAATATGATCTTGAAAGATTGAACAAATTGAATTGCAGTTTGCTTTACAAAGGAAAATAATGGATAAAAAACAATTGAAAGGAGGCAAAATGGAAAAAGAAAGTAAAAAGATAGTTGTTACTTTTAGAGTGTTTCAGGCAATATGTTTGGGAATATTTGCATTGGGATTGAGCATGATCGCAGGAGATTACACAGGTTTTATTAAATCTCCAATTTCATCAATTTCAATGACAACAACAATATTTGGAGGCATGGGAGCATTGGTCACAGGCATATTGGCAAAACAATCTGAAAATTGGTAAATAAGAAATATGTGGCAATAAGTTATTGCTTTGCATTTCTTTCAATTTATCTGCTTTTTGTTGCATATTCAATATTTTCATCAGTTATCAATGCCAATTATCAGGAAACTGTTATGCCTCAAACAGTTGCAATGAATGAAACAGTAACTGCTCTATCTTCAATGTCTGATTGGAGTGGAATAATCATGGTTGTTGGAGTTGCTACTGTTCTTTTATTGATAATTACAATTATCTCATCAGTAAGAAGTATGGGGGTAGCATATTCATAAAAATGGACAATATGACAAAAGAGGATCTTGAAAAATTGATTGAGGAAACATTCTGTAAATGGAATAAGACAACAGGAAAAGAAAAATCTGATCTGTCAAATGAGATCAATAAATATGCCCTGCAATACAAGGAATTGACAGGAAATTGGTATAAAAGGGAATACAAGGGAAATTATCAGATATGATTGATTTAATAGTTCTTTTGCAATTTCTGTTTAATATAATTTTCATTGTTTTTGTTGCCTTTGTTCTTTACATATTCCTCAAAAAAACAATCAAGAAATGAACTTATGATGCAAGTTATGATGCTTTGAAAAAATTTGAAAAGGATCAAAGGGAGAAAGATGTTTGGCATAGAGTTGAGGAAGTCAGGGCAAAATATGGATCTGTGAAAAATTTAGATAATGACATTCCAAAAGATTTATAAATATGCACACTCTCTATTTTCTATGACAAGAAAAGAGGGGGCAATAAGTATTTGCAGAGTTCCAAAACCTTTCAAGGAGGAAAGCAAGATTTGTTCATTCTGCTCAAAGAGAATATTTTTAAAAAGAGATAATTTTGTTCTTTTAGGAACTTACAACAGAGTTTCAAAACCTGATGATGAGGCATTCTTTCATTTTCAATGCTTTGTTGAATGGTATAACAACAAAGTTCTTGAAAAATCAAGAAATACTGTCAAGATGATGCAACAGAAAGCATTGGGTTTATTCAATTCTCCAATGATACAAAATGTTCTTGCAGGAACTGTTGGAGGAGATGCATTGAGAAATATGCTCAATAAAGATCTATCAGAGGAAAGCAAAGTAACCTTTATCAAAAGAGTTTCAGACAAAATTAAAGATGACAGAAAACAAAAAAGAGCAAAAAAGAGAAAAACAAAGATGCAATAATTGTGGATCTGCTTTGAACTATATAAGATTAAAAAGCAATCAGAGATGTTGCAGGAATTGTGGATTTATTGAGAATTTAAAAGAAAAAGAGGAGAAAAAGGCATGACTTCTAAAAAATCTCAATGTGATGTCTGTGGAAAAAACAGTTTAAAACCTTTTGGATGGCATTTGATAATTCCTCAAAAATTGAATGGCAAATTTATTTATCTCAATTTCTGCTCAAATGATTGTATTACAAAATATATTGAGGACAACATGTCTTTGATGTTCAGGGATCTCAATCTCATGGACATAAGATTGCAGAAATTGGAAAAGAGGTTGAAATAATATGGGAGATCCTGTTTCTTTTGCATCAGTAAATCCTCTTGCAAGTGTGAATTTGGGGGGATCAATGACAACTTTTGCCTCAATAGGTCTTGTTCTTGCAATTGCAGTTGTGATTTTGGCATTGGCAGGGGCATTGATTTATTGGAGAGTTGTCAAGAAACAATATTGGATTAAAATTCATGTTTTCAAATTGATTGGGAATGTTCCAACAAGATTTGCAATTTATACTGCAAGAGAAGTTCCATTTGGAATGGCAGGGGATAAACTTTGGAAAGTTGCATCAGCAAGGATGATAAAATTAAAGGCAGTCAAATGGTTGCCTGTCGGAAAGATCCAGACTGCTCCAAGAGAATTTTGGTATTACATGAGAGAGGATGGAGAATGGGTTAATTTCCAAATAGGAGATTTGAACAAGATCTCAAAGGAAATGGGGATAAGATTTGTTCAAGAGGACATGAGATTGCAGAGATTGGCAACAGAGAGATTGTTGGAGCAGAGGTTGATGAACAAAACCTTTTGGGAGAAATGGGGAACAACAATCATGATGATTATTGTTTTTCTTGTGGTTGCAATCTGCATGGTCATTATCTTTTATCAGTTCAGCAAAGTCATTGATAAAATGGGCTATATTGTTGATACACAGGATGCAACGACAAGGATTATTATCAAATACTGTGGAGGAAATATATTCAATGAAACATCAGGAGGAACACAAGGGTTAATCCCAATAAGTTAATATGAAATTTAAAAAAGGACATAAAGCATGGAACAAAGGAATGAAAGATGTCAATGGAAGTAAAATAAGAGAAAGAAATCCTTTCTATAACAAAAAACATTCAGAGAGATCAAGAAAAATAATGAGTGAAAAAGCCAAATTGAGAATTGGAGAAAAAAACCCAAGATGGAATGGAGGTATAAGAATAACAAATAAATATATTCAGATTTTTTCTCCAAATCATCCATTCAAGAATGCAAAAGGATATGTTTTAGAACATAGATTAATCATGGAAAAACATTTAGGCAGAGTTCTTTTGCTATCAGAGATTGTTCATCATATCAATGGAGATAAGAAAGATAATAGAATTGAAAATTTAATGTTATTTTCAAATAAAAAAAATCATACAAAACATCATTGGGAGAAAAAACATGAATTGGATTGAAAATTTTATCATTCCAATTATAGAAATTGTTATTATTGGAGGGATAGTTCTCACAATTGCATTCTTTGTCTGCAAAGGATTTCATAATGCATGGACAAAGCAGACAAAGTTCTTTTTCAAATATAAGATCAAAAGAAAAAATTATCCTGAAACTATTGTGAAATGGTGTATAGATTGCATTGACAAAGGCATTGGATATTATGATGCGAAGAAAATGCTCATGATCAAGATGGTTGAACAAGATCAAATCAATGAAACTATGTTTATCTTTGATGAAATCTTAAAAGAAATAGGAAATAAAAAAGGGGGAAAATATGTTAAAAAATCAGAAATTGATTTGCCAAGAATGTAAAAAGGAATTTGTTGGTAGAAGAAATCCAAAATATTGTTCAAGGAAATGTTATAAATCTTTTTATGAAAAGACACATCCTTATTATTACAAAGATTATCAATTAAAAAATAAAGAAAGATATGATCAAATCAAAAAAAGATGGAGAGAAAATAATAAGGAAAAATGTAATCTTTCTCAATATAAATATGAGAAAAAACATCCTGAAAAAAAGAAAGCAAGATCAAGAAGTTATTTGAAAAAAGATACTCATTGTTTTATTTGTGGAATAAAAGAAAAATTAGAGTTTCATCATTCAGATTATGAAAAAGATATTGGCATTACATTGTGTTTTAAACATCATAGAGATATTCATAAATTATTGAAAGGAGGTTTGAGAAAATGGGTGAAAGTTTAAAGGATGTTATCAATAAATTAAAGGCAAAGCAACAAAACTCCTCCCAACAATTGAATAAGGTTGTTGAAAGCCCTGTTAAAGCAGTAATTCCTGCTGAAATAGAGGCAGAGGATGATGACTTTGATGATTTAGATGAGGAAAAGCCCAAAACACAGGAAAAACCTGTTGTAGTGCCACAGCAAGAGATTTCAGAGGCAGAAAAAGAGCAGATGTCAAGAGAACAGCAGATCTTGATGGAAATAGAGATGTTGCAGAATAATGGCAGATATAGAGCAGAATTGCTCCATCAATTGCAGGAAATTAACAAAGCATTGGTTGTGATTGCAGGAGTTTTGGTTGATCTATCCAACAATGGCAAATGAAAAACTGAAAGAGGAAAAACTCATCTATTGTGAAGTTTGTGGTTGTGGGCATTATGGACAGGTCTGTCCTAATTGCACAAATCATAAGTTCAAGATTGAGGAACTCGAATATCAAAGAGAGAGCAATAGATTGTTCCATGAAAGAGAAATGGAAAGAGGCAGAATAAAAAGTGCAGAGATACGTCGAAGTCAAATGAGACAAGGAAATAAAGAAGCATTTAAGTATTAATATCAAAATGAAAAAATGTATCAATTGTAAAAAAGAAATTACCAAGAAAGCAAAAAGATGTAAATCTTGTTCCAACAGCAAAAATGGTTTAGGAAGAAAAGCATCTGAAAAAACAAAAAAAAGAATAAGCAATGGAATAAAAAATAATCTTCCATCTACTTCATTCAAAGAAGGAGAGCATCCTTGGAATTTCAAATTAAGAGGAGATATAAGATTAGCAAGAGGCAAAAGAAACAATAAATGGAAAGGAGATGAAGTAAGTTATGCAGGATTGCATATCTGGGTTAAAAATAATTTAGGAAATCCTATAAAATGTGAGTTTTGTGGAAAAATAGAAACCAATAGAAGAAAAATTAATTGGGCAAATAAATCTCATGAATATAAAAGAGATTTAAATGATTGGTTTGCTTTATGTGGTTTTTGCCATTATAAATATGATAGGGGATTAAGATGAAAAATAAAGATTTTATTTATTTTTTAACTGTTGGACTTTGCCTTGCATTTATAGTCGGACTTTTGTTTTTCATGAGTTCCCAAACTGCCCAATGTGTCAAAAATCCTTTTGTTTATGGAGCATCTCACATGGGAAATGTTGAATGCTTATGCATTCAGTTCAATAATCCAACATGCCCTGCCCAATTCTCATTCAATGACACATCATTCATAGCAGATCCAAAAGTGTGTGGAGGAACAGGATCTCTTTATCACAGAATTGATATTAAAGATCTCAATATTACCGATTGAAAGGGGGAGAATATGGAAAGAAAAGACTTGCTCGTAAAACTTGAAAAGAAAAGAGATGCATTGGAGGAAAAGATGGATGAATTAGATTGCATGATTGATGCCCTGAATGAGCAGAAAACATTGGATGCATAATATCCACAACTATATAAATTATTTCTGATTTTATATTATATCACCTCTTTTTATGTAAAGAATTTCTAAAAAGAAAGGAGAACAAGGAAAGCAATCAAGTCTAAAATCTTGCACTACTTTCCTGCTCTTTTTTAAGAATATTTCCAATAGTTTCAATGCTTTCATTCTCTGATCTGTGCAGATAAATCTCTGTTGTTGCAAGGGATGAATGCCCAAGATAATTTTTGATATCTCTTATTGGAACCCCCATTCTTTCAAGTTCCGAACTTCTGAAATGCCTTAACTCATGAGTTCTGATATCTCTGCTCAATATCTGATGAGATCCTGTATGGACAACATTCCAAACATACCATTCAGAGATCTGCTTTCCATCTATTGTGAAAAGCAATGATGGGGAGTTCGCAAATGTTGTTATCTGCTCCATGTTCTCAAAATTATATTTCCTATTGTAATGATTAAAGATCCTTTCAGCAGTTTCAGGATTGATCAGGACAATCCTTTCCTTATTTCTCTTGCCTTTGATTATCAGTTTGCAGAAATCATTAACATTCTCAATCCATTCAAGCCATTTGAAAGAATTGAGTTTGATTGTTGGAACTTCTGCTCTCCTCAATGCTCCTTGATAAAGCAGATCAAAGATCAATCCTTTCCTGAATGATTTTGAATAGAGATGAACTCTTAATGTGTCAATCTCCTCATTTGAAATATCTCTGATAATCCTTTGTTTGACTGCTCCTGTTCTCTTTGGAGGCATCTCAAAAGTTCTGTTTAATCCTGTCATCTCAAAGAAACTCATCAATGCTCCTCTTATAATAGAATTGTTCCCTTTGTCTTGAATGAACTGATTAATGCTTTCTTGTGTGAGATTGGAAACATCAAGATCTCTGATCCAATAACAATATAGATGGACTGTCTGTTTTGACAAGCCCTTTGTCTTTTCAAGGAACTCTTTGAACTCTGTGAGATGCTCTTGATCCATGATAGAATATAGAGTGTGCGAATTTAAAAAACTTTGGTTGGGGGGTTTTTAGACATGCCAATATAATGTAGATTATACCTGTTTTGCCTCAATTTGAAATAAAAAAAGATTGTATGAATGTTTATCTATGAAAATGCCCTGCTCTCCATGACTAAAATTGATTGAATTAAGGGCTAATTAACTGAATTTTCAATACTTTATATGTTCCATTTGGACAAAAAATCCTTATTCTATTGGGCAATCTATGTTTTGCTCCATGTTCTTTTCTTGACATACATTCTAAATTTTCTATTCTATTATCTTTCTTATCTCCATTGATATGATGGATGCAATGATCATCAGGAATTTTCCCATGATGCTTTTCCCAAATAATCCTATGTTCTTTTTGATTGTATTCTTTTGCTCTTTGATTAACTCCAATTTCAAAGTTACTCATCATAAGCCCTCAAAATCCTGTGTTTCCTCTTTGTTCTTTGCCTTTTTATCCCAAAAGTAATATGAAAGTGAGGTTGGTTTATTGCCTTTCCTTAACTCATTAACTATCCTGCTCCTCAATTGAGATGATGTCAATCCCATGCCCTCTGCAAAGCCATCAATGACATGCCCATTCCTCACTCCTCCATCAATCAATCTTTTAAAGATCCTTTGAAAAGGATCATCTGCATCAGTCAATTCAATTCCCATATCTTCTCTTAACACAACAGATCTCTTATCATTCTTGATCTGCTGATACATTGCCTCTAATTTCTTTGACAAAGGAGGAAATCTGATCAATCCCCTGAATGTTGTGAGTTTGGAATAGTTTGGTCTTGTTATTTTCCTCACAATCCATTCTCTCTCAATCTTTTCATTGGTTGCCTGATCCCATCTGTCTTTGCAATAGACAGTTTGATTGGGAGTATGAATGATTGCAACTCCTCTTTTCTTGACTGTGATTTTTATCTTGCATAAGTTCTTGATCTGATTGTCAAGGATTTGAAAAGCAGGAACACATGCGATTGTCAAATTCTCATGATCCCTGAACATGTTAAGCATCTTGATGATGTCTTTCTGTTTCTCTGAATAGAAATCCCTGTTGAATGTGATGTTGATCATCTCATCAGGAATGGAGATTGAATGCCATGATGCCAATGTTCTTTGCAACTCATCCTGTGTATAGATCAATGCTTTCTTTGGATGGAATGCATATTCTTTATTTGCTTTGAGAACAAGGATCTTTGTGATGAACTCATGCTCTGATAATCCCATTTTCTTTCCAACTCTTTCATAATAATATTCAACAGTTTCAAAATCCAATCTGTATAATCTTCTGAACTCCTGTGCAACTTTCATTGCAATTTCAAAGGCAAGAGTTGATTTTCCAATACCTGTTCCTCCCTCAATAACCATAAAGAGATCATATTTGTTGAGGAGAGTTGCAACAATTGTTGCCACAAGTTTCTTGAAATGCCATTTAAGGATAACTCTACTCATTTCTTTCTACTCCAATAAACAACAAGAAAGCAAAGAATAACAGCAACTCCAATGACAATGGCAGGATAAATCCAAATTGGGATCTTGTTCAACATCTCAATTTGAACTGTTCCTCCACAATTGCATCCAATTGTTCTGCAACATTCAGTTGAATTAAGCATCTCTTTTCTCCTCTAATTCAGGATAATTAAAACCATAAGGGATTTTATGCTTATGATATTCATCCATACATTCAATGCAACAGAAACTCCCACAAGTGCAACAAAGAATATATTGAGTTGTTATGATCCTCTCACAATTTTTACATTTTCCCATCTTTAATCTCCTCAATTTTTATGTCTTTTAGAAAAAGCATCCTTAAAGAATAAATCAAATATGCCTCAATCATCCCTTTATCATGTTTGTCATTCTCAATAATAAATTCAACTTTGTATTTCATGCTTTCTTTCCTCTAAAAATTACAATCATACTATCCATTTGCCCTGCTTTATATTTGTCATTTTGGATGCCATTTGCCAAAAAGTTTATTCTCCCTCTCCAAAATCTAATTTCTGCATTTGGCAATATGATTTCATGAAATATCTTTGTTGATGTTGAAACAGGCAATAATAAAACAGAAGTATTACCTCTCTCTCTCTCCTGTAATGCTTTTTTAATAAATCCCTCTTTCAATTTTCTGCTATAAGGTGGATTGACAAAATTACTTTTCCCCCAATCTTTCAATAATCCATCATTTTCAAGAGTTATTTCTCCAAGATTTAAAGGACAAGGATCAAAATCAAAATGAAATTCAGCATCTAATTTATCATAAACTTCTTTTGGAGTTGCCCAATTATCATGTTCAACTAATCTATTTTTCATGTCACCCACCTTCTTCGATAGATCTCATAATCTGATCAAGATCCATCTCCTCTCCCTGTCTGAAAATCAATCCTGCCCTGTTGATTGGCATATTCAATTCATCTTTTATAGATCTTAAAATCTCAAAGCATACTTTAAAATGCTTTTCATTGATTTTCAATTCAGTTTCTTTGGTCACATCATTGACAAAATTATCTGCAATTCCATCTCCAACTTTATCAACATAGTCAATCCTTTCAAGCATTCCATAAATGACTTTCTCATCAAATCCCTTTTCAATGGCAAATTTGCAGTTTCCAATCAGTTGTTTCAGATGAAAGATGAACTTTTCAAATGCCTCAACTCTCCTGTATGGGATCTGATTTTCAGGAGTTTGATCCTGATCATCTTTCCTCCCAAACATTGCAATCTCCTCATCAAGATCAATCTGAATTATCAATCGCAGAATTTTTATCTTTGTATAGCCATCAGCAATATTCCATGCCTGTGTTCCCAATCCAATGGCATCCTCTCCTGAACTTTTGCCTATATTTGTGAATGCCATGCCTCTTTTTCCTCTTGATAAATAGAGTGTGTGATATTTAAAAAGTTATCCAATGGATACATAAAGAATAAATTTAAATAGTTTAACATCTGTATAACAACAGGACAAAAAGATGGCAAATGGATCATTTTCTGCACAACTGCAACAGGCACAAGCACAGCAAGAGCAAGGGAAAAGAATTTCAAGAACTCAAAGAGTTCAGGCAACAGAACAAGAGGAAAGAGCAAAATATAATTTTGGTCAATTGCAAAAAGAGGCAGAAAGATTAAAATCAACTGAATTTTCAAATATCTCATTTGAGGATTATAAATTAAAATATGCAAAACTTTCTTCTGATATGCAACAGTTCTTTCTTTCTCCACAGGAAATAACAGCACAGCAAGAGATAAAAAGTCAGGAGCAAAAAACTCAACTTCAAAACAATATTGATCAGATAAGAATTAGAATAGAAAATACAATAAAATCAAGGCAGGATTATCTTAAATGGTGGCAGGAAATAAGTGATTACAGCAGAAATCAGCAAAGAGAAGATTACAGCAGGAGAATGGAGGAGTATAACAGGGATCTTGATGAATATGAAGAAACAATCTCTTATGCACAGGGGGAGGCAGGAAAAATTGATGCAGGAGCAACAGCAAGTGACATTTGGAATTATGCACAGGACAAGGCAGATTACAACAGAGAAAGGAGAGAGGCAAAAGGCAGAGCAATAAAGGAATTTAATGAGAGTGTTAAAACAGGAAAATTAGATCAAGATCTTCTGAAATTAGGATTGAGCAAAACTGCAACTTATGAGCAATTTGCGTCAAAAGTTGAGAGTTACAATAAAGATGTTGCCTACATGCAACAATTACAGAAATGGTCATCAAATGTTGGATATGCAAATCTCCCTCAATGGACAAAGGAAAAATTAAATTTACCTGCACAGGAATGGCAAAAGAAATATCCAACAGAGGTCTTGCAGTTTGACAGCAAAGGAAATGTTATCTCTGTGAAAAGTGGAACATTAGGCAGAACTTATGCAATCACAGAGTATGATAAAAAGGTTTTAGAATATCAGGATTACAGCAAAAAATTAGAGGCAGATTATGAGAAACAAACAAAATTACAGACAGAGGCACAGACATATTTGAAAGAAAAGGGATTTGGAGAGGGGATTTCATTTGTTCCCCCCAAACAGAATATTTTAAGCACAATTTGGAGTGGATTAAAGACAGGTTATTTATCCTCTTTATTTGGAACAGATTTTAGTTTATCTAAAAGCAAACAAAAAGAGATCACAGCATTGAGAGAGCAGAATGTCATAGAGGCAATCACTCCAAAATTCAATCTTATTGGAACTCCAACAGTATTGGATTTGACAAAATTCTCAACAATCCCATTGAAAACATCATGGGAGGCAGTTCAAACTCAAAGACAATTGGATTATGAGGGAAAACAAGCAGGAAAATTAATGGAGCAATTGAATGTTTATAGCAAAGGAGGAGCAGAAACAAATTTCAATCTTGAACTTAAACCTTACATTGAGGCAGAGGGATGGAAGATAATCAGGGAAAAAGGGGTTGAGATGACAGAAACAAAGGGATGGGATTTTGCAAAAGCAGACAAATATGGGAATATCCCTGAAACAACAACAATCAAGATCACAGATCCATCATTTGAAAGGAGAATGTCACAGAATTTATTGGAATTGGAGAGTGAATTTTCAAAGAGAAAGACACAAAAGGAGAATGTTTTTGCAAATTTAGTTCCACAAACTTTTCCTGAATTGATGTTGGAAACAAAGATTGTGTCATCAGAGATGCTCAAAACAAAAGGTCTTTTTGAGGGGATTAAATTGACTGCAACAGGGATTGGTTTGGGATACAAAGCATTGGGATTGCCAACAATTCAATTTTACAGGACAATTCAAATGGAGGAGGGAATTGCAAAAGTTCCAATGACTTTCAAGACAGTTAAAACAGCAGGAGCATTTGCATTGACAGGACTTTATGCCTATGGGAAATATCAGCAGTATCAATCATACAAGCAAACAAGTGCAATTGCAGGAAAAGAATTATTTTTATTGGAAACAACAGGAGAATTGGCAGGAATTGAATGGGCAACACATATCGGAGAAAGGACATTCAATAAAGCATTGAACAGGATAGAAAATTTTAATTTAAAAACAGTCAAACAGGCAGATCTTTCACAAAAGGGGTTTATGAGGGAGAATAAAGTGTTGGGAACACAGGAAAAAGTTTATATGGAAAGATACAAAGGTTTCAAACTCTCAAAGCCGAAATCATGGTTGCAGACATTACAGGGATATGAAAAAGGGGAATTTACAGGCAGAGTGTATAAACAGATCCCTGATGAAGTTCTTGCCTATTATAAATATCAAGGAGATGTTTTCATCTATGACAAGACAGGAACACAACTCAAAAAAATAATCAAGGCAGAGCCATTCCCTTATGATACAACAAAAACTCACATGGAATGGTTTATGAAAAAAAACATTCAAGAATATGGATTGCCAAGCAAATCTAAACTGCCAATTGATGTAAAAGGAAAAGCATTTGGATATTCTGCAACAGGGGAGGAATGGGTTGGAACTGAATTTAAGCCAAATGAAATAACTTACATGAAAGATGGAGTTCTCAAAACATTGCATCTTAAAGGGGCATTGCAGTATGTTTCAGGGAAAGGAGTTTCAGCAGGATTTTTGAGAGTATTTTCAAGAGGAGCATACGAAAGAGGAGTTGGAAAGACAGCAACAAAGCCGATCATCTATGCAGATTATTTTGATAAAGTTCAGATGAATAAAGCAATAAAAGAAATAAGAACTTTGGATGCATCAGGCAGAGAATTAAAAGCATATATTTATTCAAAAGACACAGGGGCAACAGGAACTTTGAATATTGGACAATTAAAAAGAGAAGTTGAGGGAACTGTTGAAATTGAAACAAGAATACCCATCAGAAAAGCATTTGCATTAAAATTAGAGGGATGGAAAATTCCAATTGAGGAGCAGATATTCACAAGCAAAGAGATGCTTTCCACATCAGAAATCAAAGGCATCATCAAAAATATGGGATCATTGAAAGAATTGAAAGGAGTTGCATATTCATCATTGCCATCAAGCACATCATCTTTGAACAAAGCAATATATTCTATAATTGGATCATCAAAGCCATCAAGTGCATATAAGAGTTCAATGTCAAAGATTTCATCAGTATCAAAAATGTCTGATATATCAAGGGTTTCATCAGCAGTTTCAAAGGCATCAGGAGTTTCAGAAGTTTCAGCATCAAGAGTTTCAAGGATTTCAGATATATTGAGGAGAAGTTCAGGGTTTAGCATGTCAAAGATAAGTTCTTATGTATCAATAACAAAATCTCCTCCTCCATCAAGAATATTCAGAACTCCAAGATTAGAGGGATTGTATGGAGAAGTCAAAAAAAGGAGAAAGTTCAGAATAACTCCTGAAAAAATGGGATTGTTCCCTGATTTCACAGCAAGGGCAATCGGTCTTGCTCCAAAGCAAGTTTCATTGAAACAGGCAATGAAGGAGATTGCAAAGTTGCAGACAGGATTTGAGATCAGGACAGGGGCAAGGATCAAAGGATACAAGCCAATTGATGAAAGAAATCTGATGAGGGGGATAATGGCATGAAAGGAAACAAGGTTTTTGGCAAGACAAATCTGATTGAAACAAACTTTTTGATGGATAAAATCATTTTGAAATTAGCAAAACAGAGGAAACAGATCATTTATGGGGCAAGATCCATTGAAAAACAGGCAGGATTGTTTGCAAGATCAACAAAAGATTATGACATCTTCGATAAAAATCCACAAAAATCAGCAAAAATCCTGCATAAAGTTCTTGATAAAAAAGCAGGGTTTGATTATTTTTATGTTGCTCCTGCAAAGCACAAAGGCACATGGAAAGTCAAAGGATCAGGGGATGATGGAAAGAAAGGCACAGAAGATGATGAAAGCATTGCAGATTATTCAGGATCATTCACAGGATTGCCTGATAATGTCAAAACTGTCACAAGAAATGGTGTGAGATACAGATTATTGAAATATGAACTGCAAAGAAAGATTGCAGTCACAAAAGATCCTGAATATGCTTTCAGAAAAAAGAAAGATCAGGATGATATCAATAGGATAAAAGCATTTATTAAGATAAAAAAACTCATAGGAGGAGAGGTTGGATAGTATGTATCCAAATAAAAAAAAGAGGATGGTAAAATACTTATTTAAGAAAGGACATAAAATCAATTTAGGCAGAAAAAGAAGTCAAGAAATCAAAGAAAAGATTAGTAATTCTATGAAAGGAAGAAAACCATCAAAATTATGTATTGAAAAATTAAAAGAAAGAAATTTGTTTAACAATCCTATGTCAAATCATGCAATAATTGAAAAAATGAGGCAAACAAAAATAAAACAATTCAGAAATGGAACATTTGTTCATCCAATGTTAAATAAAGGAAAAGGATGGATTGATTTTGATGGATATAAAAGAATATGTCATAATGGAAAATCAATTAAAGAACATCATTTTATTTGGTGTTCTCAAAAAGGAAATCTGCCTTATATTCCAAACGGATTTATAATTCATCATCTTGATTTTAATAAATTAAATAATAATCCAAATAATTTACTAATGTTAGATACTCAAACTCATAACAAATTACATTGGGAGGTTAGAAAATAATGTCTGTGCGACTTTCTCCTCGTGATATTGAAGATTTAAAGAAACAGGGTTACACAGAGGGAGAAATCCAACAGGCAATGAAAGAAGTTGAGAAAGAGGAGTTGGATGGATCTTATGGAAATGTTCAATCACAAAGAGGCAGAGATCCAAGACAAAATTCTCAAATCTCATCATTCTCAACAAAGGCAAATGAGGATATTATCAGATGGCAGTTGGAACTCAATGACATTCTTGAAAGGGCAGAGCATATTTTAAGGGGGGATATTCCAAAGTTTGAAGATGGGAATATTGTTTGGAAAGAAAATCCCCATCCTGAAAACAATCCATTGAATGATGTTGGAGTTCAGGAGATCATGAAAATTCTTGCAATGTATATCAACAGAAACACAATTCTTTCAGATTATTCCAATGAGGAGATAAATTTCAAGGTTTATGACTTTGGCAGGGCAGTCAATAATCTTATTTTCATGAGAGATTTTGAATTTGGGATGGATACACAGGAAAAAAGAAAGAATTATGAAATGTTGGTCACAGAACTCAAAGACATTGTTCATTCATCTTATAAAAGAGCATTGGATGGGGCAGAAAAGAGATCTTTGAGAGAGATGATAAATGTTTCACAGGCAACATCAACACAATTAGGTCAGGGAATGACAATGAATGCACAAGGGCAAGTTCAACATGAAAGAGGTCTTTTAAATCCAATGAGGTATGTCAAGGGAAAATATGTCTAAATTGAAAAAAACAAGCCACACAGGAACATCAGGATCAAAGATTATGATCCTCTCAATGATAATGCTCATGATTTTTATGGCATTTCCAATGGTTTCTGCTTATGGATTTGGAGGAGAAATAATTGCCAAATCTTATTTTGCCAATGCAAGTTATTCAACAGTTGTGAATAATAACACTTACAATTATGGAATAAATGGAACAGGATTTTATACCAATTTCACAACTGCATCAATTGGAGCATGTGCCAACGGAGGATACAATTATTCTCATTATTCTACATTGAATGGAATTTATACTTTTGTGAGTTCAACTAAAATCTGCAATGGATTGGATGGATCAGCAGGAGCAGATGGAGTTGCAGGAATAAATGGAACTGATGGGGCAAATGCCTTGAACACAACACAATTTTTCAATGAAAGTGCAACACATTGGCAGTTGAATAATAGTTGGTTGGATGTTTTTGTCAAGGCATACAATTACATGACATCATGGTTAATTCCTGACACTTCAAATGGATATTTGTATAATGACAGCACAAATATATTTTTCAATGACACAAAATTAAGTGAGGAGTATGCTCCAATAAATTATGGAGATGATTGGAACAAAACTTATGCAGACACTCTTTATTCTCCTGTTGGAAATGATTTGCATACTCTTAATTGGGCAAACATCACAAACAAAATTCTGAATAATGCCCTGACATTATCAGGAGAGAATATCACAGCAGGAACAATTGCATTTGCAAGATTGCCAACATTGACAGACACAATCACATTAAAATGGGAGAACATAACTACAAGGGCAACAAATTGTTCAGCAGGGCAGTATTTCAATTCAATTGAGAATATGGGATTTTGTTCAATACCATCAGGAATTAATAATGGGCATACTCATGCAATGGCAAATCTCACAGGAACAACATCCTATCAGGCACAAGCAGGGCAATTTTTGACAAATGTCACAATCACAAATGGCGTTATAACAGGAGTTAATTCAACAGCATCTGCTCCTACAACAAAATGGCTATATCAAACTACAACTAATTTAGCAACAACAAATATCACAGCATTCAATCAGACAATTTTCACAATGCCTGTTTCAGCAGTAACAAATTACACAATAGATTGCTATCTGTATGGAACATCAAGTGGAACAGGAGTTGGACTTCAATTGAATATAACATCCCCTGCATCTCCAACACAGTTTTTTGTGAATTGGTATGCTCCTGCAATTGTTCCTGCATCCTTTAACTGCAATGGAGTAGGAAATACCTGCTCACAATTATCCACAACAGGCATAGTTGCAGGTAACACTTTCAATATGAATGCAATGTTGCAGAATGTAAATGCAAATAATGTTACTTTAACAATGAAATCAGAAATTGCAGGAACTGTTACTTTGATAAGTGGAAGTTATTGCGTGTTGCAGGAGGTATGATGAAAACCATAAACAAACTTTTAATCTGCATGATTTTCTTGATGGCAGTTCTGCCAATGGTTTCAGCAGAAAGTTCAGCAGAAAGTTTAGGAGTTTTTAAGAACGGAGATTGTGTAAATCTTATTCAGATATGTTCAGATTGCACTTATGTCAATATCACATCAGTAATTTATCCAAATTCAACTGTTGCTTTGTCTGATACTGTAATGTCACAATCAGGCACTTATTTCTATCATTCTTTTTGCGATACAGATTTAAATGGGATTTATATTGTCACAGGCATTGGAGATCAGACAGGAGTTGTTGAAGTTTGGAATTATGACTTTACAATAACTCCAAATGGAGAGGATGCCTCAATTGGAAAGGCAGTATTTTATATTGGATTATTGACAGTTTTATTATTTTTCTTAGTATTGATTGTTCTCTCATTTGCAAATTTTGATAATCTTTTGAACAGAGTTGGAATGATTGGATTGGGCTATCTGCTTTTGATTTCAATCACATTCATTGGATGGAACATGGCAGGAGATTTCCTCACATCATCTCCATTCCTTGTTGAAATGTTGAGGATATTATTTTGGATATTGATAGTTGGATTATTCCCATTGGTCATTGGAGGATTTGCATGGTATTTAATCATGCTTTTCAAGATCAAAGAGATTGAAAGATTGATGGATAGAGGAATAGACAGAGATGAGGCAGAAAGGAGAGGAGGCAGGAAATATAAATAATGGCTAAATTAAATAGAGTTCCTTTACAAGTTTCTCCTGAATTTAAGAAGAAGTTAGATGAAATTCAAAAACAAATAATGCATTCGCAGGGAGAGAAAAAGAGTTTGAGGGAAATCACACAGGAAATTATCTCATCTCCAATATTCAATGAGATTGAGAAAAACCTGATCAAATCAGGAGATATCAAGATGGACATAAAAGTCAAAATGGATTTGAGGAAATTACTATGAAAGCAACTGAAAAAGAGAAACAGACAATGAGAGAATATTATCAAAGGAATAAAGATAAATTTAGTCAATATAATAAAAAAATATGGAAAAATAATAAAGAATTATTAAACAAAAAACATAAAGAATATTATCAAAATAATAAATTAGAAATTTTGGAGAAAGAAAAAGAAAAAAGAATGAACAATCCTGAAAAATATTATCAAAGAAATCATGAACAGTATATAAAACACAGAGATATAATCATAAAACATAAAAGAGAATATTGTAAAAAAAATAGGGATATTATTTCAGAGAAAGAAAGAATTGAAAGACAGAAATTCCCCCAAAAATTCTATGCAAGAGATATTGCAAGAAAAAGAATAAAAATTCCTGAAAATCAAATATGTATGACTTGCAATGAAAAACCTGCAACTCAAAGAGAACATAGGGATTATTCAAAACCTTTGAATGTTTCTTTTGTATGTGCTTTTTGTAATAAACAATTAGGAGGAGGGATAAATGCTAATTAAAGGAAAGAAAGGAGGAATGACAGATCTTTTCATATTTATGATCTTTGCAGTTGCAATCCTGTTTATTTGTGGGATTTTCATATTCATTGGAGGCAGGGCAACAACAGAAATCCATGATAAATTGGATGGAAAAGACAATATGGCAGGAGGTCAGAACATCACAAATATCATTGACAATACATTTGGTCATGTAAATCAGGCATATCAATCTCTCTATTGGATTTCAGTCATGCTTATAGTTGGAATGGTCATCAGCATATTCATTGGATCTTATTTGGTCACAACAAAGCCAATATTTTTCATTCCTTATGCATTCATTGTGATCATTGCAGTAATTGTTTCAACAGGAATATCAAATGCCTATGAGCAAGTCATTGCAAATCCAACAATGGCAGACACATTTGCAGGATTTGTCGGAGCAAATTTCATCATGTTGCAATTACCAATATGGATTGCAGTCATTGGAATTGTTGGAGGGATAATCATGTTTGTCAGGATGGGATCAAAGGAGAATGAACTTTATGGGGGAGGAACAGGATATGGATAAAACCTATAAATTGCATATAGGATTGCTCATTGCAGTTCTTTTGGCATTCCTAATCCTGCCATCAGTTTCAGCATTAGAATTAAATCCTTTTGCTGATGTCAAGAATGTTGAAAAGGCAATAACTCTTGATATGTCTAATTTCATAAAGGCAGATTTCAATTCACAATATGGAGTGATTAGATTGAGCAAGACATTCTTTTGGTTTGAAACAGACAAGATTGCAGAATATTCTTTGACAAAAAACACAGAGCAATGCCTGATTGATTGTGAGGCAGAGGGAAAGGCATCTCTTTATTATGATGGGCAATTATTTGAAGATACAATTTTCAAAACAACTTATGGACAGGAAATCAATGTAAAGGCACAATATTATTTGAAAGGATCAGAGGAATATGTTGAGGAAACTCCTGTTTATAAAGAAGTTTGCAAGGATGTTTTTGATCCAAAGAACAGCACAACAACAAAATCATGCACAAATGAATTGGTTGAAACTCTGAAAGAAACAAAGACAAGAGATGTTTGGAATGCCTATAATGGAGAGATCCTCAAAGCAGGAAATTATGAATGGAAATTGGAGGGAAAGAAACATCCTGCACAGACAGTTGATTTCATTCCAATAAAATCAGAGAAAGAATTTTCTGAATGGGCATGGTGGTCAGGATCATGGAGTTACAAGAAAGATATCACATTGAAAAATGTTGCAGGATCAATAACAAATCTCACAAAATATCTTGAAGTTTCTTATGATGCAAAGTTTCAAGCAGATTGGGATGATTTGAGATTTGTTGTTTCAGATACAACAGAATTGCCTTATGATTTTGATTGGAAAAATTCAACAAAAGCAGGAATTTGGATCAGAGTTGCATCTCTTTCAGCAGGAGATAACAACATTTCAATGTATTATGGCAATGCAGAAGCATCAGCAGGGAATAATTCAGCAACAACTTTTGCAGGGATCAGGAATGTTGTGCATTTCAATGGATTGACAAATTTGGGAACAAATGATGCATTTGCATCAACAGGAACTATCACATATAGAACAACAAATCTCATGAACTCATCAGGATCTGTTGATGCTGATGCAAGTGGTTGGGATAGCAATAGTGGAGATTTGCAATTACAGAATAAAAACTATGTTTCAACAGTATTTGCAACTCCTGATGGAACTGATCTACAAGCATTTTTAGGATGGACGTTAGGGGGATCTTATGGAGATGGATGTTATTTCTCAACTACTTATTGTGGAGCAGGATTGAGATTATGTTGTGGAGATAGTTCAAGTGGAGGTTGGTCAGGATGGCAATCTTGTGGAACAGTAATAGCAGGACAGACATACATGGCAACAATATCTCACAATGCAACAAAAACATATTGTTATTTGAATGGAGTTTTAGGACCAAGTTATGGAGGAAATGCAGATTATCAAAGACAAGTAAGGTTGGGATATAGAGAGGCATCAACAGGAGCACATAGATTGCATGGAAACATGACTGATTATCAATTTTATTATGACACAACTTATGGAAATGATGTTAATTATATCAAAGAACTTTATCAAAATAGCAACAGCAGTTCATTTATTTTAGGATCAGAACAAACAGGAAACTCTCTTGCAGTCGTATTGAACTCTCCTGCAACTGCCTACAATACAAGCAATCCATCAATAACTTTCAATTGTTCTGCAACAGATGAAACAGGAGTTTTGAATTTGACTTTGATAATAAACAATGCAGACAATTACACAATCACAGGAGGAGCAGGTCAGAATTTATCTCTGCAAGTTTCAAGAACTCTTGCACAAGGAAATGGAAATTGGACATGCAGAGCAAGTGATGGATCAGGATCAGGAGATCCACAAACAGCATCAATCAGAACATTCACAGTTGATAGTGTCAATCCAACAATCTATGGATTGAACAACATCACAAACATAACAACATTGTCAATGCCAATAAATTCAACTCATCTTTTTAATGTCACAGATGCTCATTTGGGATCTTGTGGATATTGGACATCAGATAATTCAACAAACACAACAATCACATGCAACTCCTCATTCAACATTCTTTGGAACATAGGAGGATCAAAGACAATTTATGCATGGGTTAATGACACATTTGGAAACATCAACTCAACAACAGGATCTTTCAATATCTATGATTTCAATGTCACACAGTCAGGAGAGGCAACAGCAGGAGAGGGATCAAGCCAAACATTCACTCTTTTGATCAATTCAACATCATTCCCAATAGGAGATGCAGATGCTGATTTTGTTTATGGAGGAGCAGGACTTGAATATACAACAAAGACAGCAATAGGATCAAATGTTTATTATTTCACAAAGACATTCACAATCCCAACAGGAACAGGAAACTCAACAGGAAAGGATGTTGCATGGTGGTGGAGTTATAACACAACACAACTTTCAATAAGAACAACAGATCCTCAAAATCAAACTGTCTATAATGTTTCAATCACAGATTGTGCAGTCACAGAAGGCAGAGTGATCCTGAATATGAGTTTGAAAGATGAGGAATTGAACTCTTTGGTCAATATCACAACTCCAAATACAGCAGTCATTGAGATTGATATGGATGTCACATCATTGTCAAATTCCTCACAGATTTGGTCATTCTCAAAGAAATGGGAGAGCAACAACACAGTTTCAGTTTGTGTTCCGAATGGATTGCTGAATGATACATCATACAGGATTGATTTCACAGTTGGATATGATGCAACAGGAAAAGTCAGGGAGTTCTATTATATGGACAATGGAACTTTGGACAATACAGTCAATTTCAATTCATACACAGACAACACAATTGATCTGATGGATCTTGCAAATGCAGACAGCACAACATTTCTTTTCTCATTCACAGGAGCAGATGGATTGGAGATTGATGATGCTCTTGTTCATACTTTCAAGAAATATATCGGAGAGGGATTGTTCAGAGAGATTGAAAGATCAAAACAGGACAACAATGGGCAGACACATGTTCATCTTGTTGAGGAGGATGTCATTTATTATTTCATGGTCACACAATATAGCAATATAATATTCACATCTGATCAATACAATGCCAAATGCCTTTCAACTCCATGTGAAATCACATTGTCTGCCTCTGCAACAGACACTGATTGGAGCATAATTGACAATGAGGGGGGAAAATATGCAGTAACTTCTGATAAAAGCACAAGAATTGTGACATTGGACTTTGATCTTGATGCAAGTTCATTGGTTAATATGAGTTTATACAAATACAATGGGGCAAATGCAACTTTCATAAATGGATCATCATTGACAGCAATGGCAGGATCAATTCCATTGCATGTTCCTATTGTTTATGGAAATGACACATTCTTTGCAGTCATCTACAATAATAACACTTTTGTCAAATCTGCATGGATAGATCTTACAGAAAGTGGAAAGGATTATTTTGGAACAACAGGGGCAATATTGAGTGGATTGGTTGTTCTGTCAATGATGCTCATGGCAGTTTCAGAGGGGGTTGGATTTATAATATTCACAGTTCTTGCATTGATAGTTGTCACAGCAATGAAATTGGTCAATCTCAATACATTGGCACTCATCTCAATAATCTGTGCAGGGGGAATAATCATGTGGAAATTAGTCAATAGGAGGAATAAGCCAAATTAATATGGCAGAAGATAACTTTAAAAATATTTTATTCGGATTGATCCTGTTTTCCTTATTTGGAATGCTGATCCTCACAGCAGTTGTGCAGGTTGGAAATGATTATGGGATGAATACAACAGAGATTGCAGGGGGATCAATGAGTTTGCAGAAATTCAATGCATCCATATCAAGTGTAGAAAGCAACGCACAGGCAATGAATGAGAGATTTTCAAAAGGAACAGTTTGGAGTGCATTGGCAGGAGTTGTTGTTGAGGGAATATTTGGGATTGCAATAGATATATTCAAGATGATGCTTTTGCCATTCGGTTTAGTTCAGGACATAATGATAGATGTCTTTGGAGTTCCTGCATTTGTGACAGATGTGATCATGGCATTGTTCATATTCAGCATAATGTTCGCAATTTGGCGTTTAATCAAAATTGGCGACTGATAAGTAATAACAAAATGGAACAAATAATACAACAAGAAAAAAGAAATGAATTAGGACAATTTGTAGTTGGAACTATACCAAGACATAAAGGAATTGGATTATCTCAAATAAAAGGAGAAAATCATTATGCATGGAAAGGTGGAAATAGATGCACAGCAAAAAGGATTGCAAAAGAATTTGAGATGGATTTTGAACATTGTCAAATTTGTAAAGAAAAAACAGATAAACCTGTAATTCATCATATCAATGGAGATTATTTTAACAATAAAAGAAATAATCTATGTATTATATGCCATTTTTGTCATAATGCAATCCATGATAATCCACATAGAAAATTAACAAGATTTAAAAAAGGACATAAAGTTTCAAAAGAAATAAGAAAAAAAATATCAATGGCAAACAAAGGAAAAATAGCATGGAATAAAGGGAGATTAAAATGACTTATGCATCTCCAAGTTCTATAAATGCAAGTAATGGGTTTATTGAAATTTTGAATTATACAAATTTGGTAACAAATAGTTGGATCTCCAATATGCTCTTGATTGCAATTTATATCATCATTCTGATTGGTTTCTACAAAGCAAAGGATGACTTTCAGGGAGCATTGGCAATTGCAGGATATGGAACTTTTGTTATTGCATTGTTCTTTTGGATAGGGGGATTTGTCAATGGATGGGCATTTGCAATTTCAGTTGCTTTGGCAGTAATGGGAACTCTTGTTCTGCTCATGGACAATAACTGATTTGGATAGCACATATCCACATCTATTTAAACAAAATTGTGTGTATTTCTTTATTAAAGATCTTGATGATATGAGAGATCTGAATAAAACTATTGAAAGGAGGTTTAATAATGATGAAACAAAGACAAGATAAAGGTGTTGCAGGATTAACAATTCTGCTTTCTCTGATAGTCATGCTTTTCGTCATTGGTCTGTTAGTAATGATCTTCTCTATAATGGGAGGCAAATTATTGACATCAACTGATGATGCAACAGCACAGCAAGTCATCAATGACACAAGCAGTTCAATCGCAAGTGTCACCGAATGGTTTGATATCTTTATCGTAATTGGGGCAATGGTTGTCTTGATACTTTTGACTGTTGTAATAATTACAGCAATAAGAAGTTCAGGCATGGTTGCTGATGGATCTGCATAAGATCTCAACAATTACTTTGAAGTAAAGAAAGGGGATGGGGAGGTGTAAATCTCCCTTTTCTTTCTCTTTAAAAAACTACAATGGGAAAAACATTTAAGCAGGACAAAGGAATAGCAGGACTTACTATCTTGCTCTCTCTCATAGTGATGTTATTTGTAATTGGTCTTTTAGTGATGATTTTCACTATAATGGGATCAAAGATGCAAGACAGCACTTATGACAGCACAACATTAATTTCAACAAACGAAACTTTGGCAAAGCCAACAACAGCAGGAATAACTCTTGCAGTTGGAGATGCTAAAAGAAATGGTGTTTGTGGAGCAGTAACTCAAATTCTCAATGGAACAACATTTGAAAATATTGCATTAGGCAATATCAGTCAAACAGGTTGTGTTGTAAAAAATGCAACAAGTTGGGCAGGATATACTGCAAATGTGTTATACACATACCCATATACTTATGATGCTGACAATTCAGCAACAGATGTGATGAATGATACAACAAGTTCAGTTGCAAGTGTGACTGAATGGTTTGATATCTTTATCGTAATTGGGGCAATGGTTGTCTTGATACTTTTGACTGTTGTAATAATTACAGCAATAAGAAGTTCAGGCATGGTTGCAGGAGGAGAACAGCAGGGAGCAAATCAGGTCGGAACTGCTTAAAGAACAATTATTTTTTATTTTTAGGAGGATAGAGTTGAAATCCTATCCTCACTTTTTCTTTTATTTTTCAGGCAATAGAAAGGTTTATATATACATTTGTATATCTGTTTGTATGCCTACAAAGGCAGGAATTAAAAAAAATGAAAAAACAAAAAAACAAACAGACAAACAAGAAAGGAACAGTCAGCAATGACATTATATACATCCTGATTGCAGGAGCAGTAATGATTGCTTTGATGACAGTTTTGATCTTATGGAAATTCTTATAAGGGAGGAAAAGAAAAATGGCAATAAAGAAAGAACAATGCAAAAGAAAGGAATTGAGAGATGTGAAAATCTGTGTCAGAGTGACTAAAAGCATGAGCAAATTCATGCATGATAATGAGATTTCTCCCTCTGTCTTGATGATAGAGGCATTGAAAGAAATGGGATATAAAGGATAAACAGACAAATCTCAATTACTGATATTTTAAGGTAATTAAGCCCTAAATCAGTTAAATTTAAATAATATATATTCTATGATATATTATTCATTATAGTGTGACACTTCGGTGTTAATAATGGATATTAAAGGGAGGATAAAATCTCCCATCTTTTTCTTTTCAAAAGATTTAAATAGTTGTTATACTATGGTTTAACATGGTAATAAGAACATGTGATATTTGTGGAAAGAAATTTGAAAGTGAGGGGCATCAAATGGGAGAATGGCTTAATTTATGTCATGGATGCAATATAAGAAAAGGTAATCAAGGAGATCTTTTATGGTCTAATAGAAAATTAAATAAATTATACAAAGAAATAAGGAGATTAATGAAATGATGTATTTTTTATTGACTTTATTTATTGGATCATCAATTTATACTGAAACAAAGAGGATGTTAAAAAAATGAAAAGCAAAACAATGATGAGGATTAATAGAACTCTCCTTGATGAAATCAAGAAATGCAAAATTGTAAGTGCAGAAAGTTATCAATCTGTAGTCAAGAGATTGATTGACAAAGAAAGGAGGTTGAAAAAATGAGCAAAGAATATGATGAAATAAGAGGGATTATGCAGAAAAGAAAAGAGCAAAGATTGATGGATCTTGATCATAAATTAAAAAATATTCTTAATAAAAAAGTTAAATTAAAGAGTGATGTTCTTGTTCAACATTCAAGATCTGTTCCTGCTCATGCAGGTTATTCAAAAGAACAGTTTGCATGGAGAGATACTTTGGGCAGATTAGAGGGAAAGAAAGGCAAAGTAACAAGAATTTTTGCAGGATCAAAGCATGTCAATGTTAAATTTGGAAAGGATCTGATTGGGATTGATTTGGATCAATTGGAGGAATATTAAAATGACAAAATTTGAAAAAGAAATAGCAAGAGATTTTTGGCATAGTAATTTTGAAAGTGGATTTATTGCTCATAAATATGGAGTTTCAGAGGCAGAAGTTCTTAATATCGCTGAAAGAACTCAAAATGTGAGGATCTGTCAAAATTGTGGAGGATCATTCAGGGTTAAGGTCAAAGGACAAATGAGATGTTCAGAATGCCAAAAAACAAGGAAATTAACAAATGAGATCAGGAGGATCACAGGTTTATAATGGCAAAAGGATATGGAGTTATTTGGGAAAAGGGATTGAAAAAGGCATTGATAAAATCAAGCAAGATGGACACTATTTTTGGAACTAAAAAAGAGGCACAAGATCTTGTTAAAGAAGTTTATAGAATAAATCCAAAATTAAAGGCACAATTGAAAGAAAAGAGATATGCAGGATTAAAATTGAAAATTAGGAGTTTCTAAAATGCCAATTGCTCCAATCAAAAGGATTAGAAGATGCAAGAGGATCAATGCAAGATTAAAGGATCAAAGGAGAAATCAACACAAAAAATGACAGAATATTGTGAATGCAAGGAAAGTGGAATTGATTTTAATGGATCTTGTAGAAAATGCAATAAAAAGATAAGATTTCTTGTTGATAGATCCAATGCATTGATCAAGATGGGAGAATTTAGAGAAAAGCATGGAAATAAAGCATTGGAAAGGGAATTAAGAAGAATTGGAGGATTTTAATGCCTGTTCAAAAATCATTAAAAGATGAGATCAGGAGAGCAGTCAATAAAGAATATAAAGATCTCTCTTTAAAGAGGAGAAAGCACATTCTGAATGCAATAATCTATCATAAATTAGGATTTGGGAGGAAAAAAAGAAAATAATGGCAATCAAAAGGATCAAGAGAGTTAAGAGGATCAATAGCAGAATAATCAAACAAATGAAAGAAAAAAGAGGAAATCAACATAAAAA